>Ga0160423_10001703_pt1 | contig 18398 bp, 11 predicted proteins | sample CRUFie14St8metaG_FD_108191 | JGI IMG/M metagenome (GOLD analysis project Ga0160423, IMG submission 108191) | Marine microbial communities from the Costa Rica Dome - CRUD Field 142mm St8 metaG | ecosystem: Environmental > Aquatic > Marine > Oceanic > Photic zone | place: Costa Rica: the Eastern... | reverse complement strand
CACCATAGCGGATTACGTCATCTTTGAAGTATTCTTTGGCAGATGTCCAAGCACCTTTCCAAATAAATCTAATTCTACCGAGTTTAAATTCAGCCATTTTTGCTTCCTAACATTATTATAATACTATTTATCATTATGTTTATTTCCCATACCCGAACTCTTGTGGAGTCGTAGGATCTCCCTCATCTACTAATCCAAAGTTCGTACCCTGTACGAAATACGTAAATGCCGCCATATCGCCATCTACTGGTTTTTCGAAGTTCATTTGTGTAGTAATGTTAATCTTTCTGTTTGCTTCTGAAGTAATATTGTTACCTTGTATTCTTACTTCACCAGCGATTACAGCGTTAACGTTAACGTTTGTACCACCACCACTAATTCTACTGTCAATATATCCTGCAATAGCCCTTTGTGTTGGTACAATTTCATTACTATTTGCAGTAAATGTAGGATCTACTGAAAATTCTCTAATAACAGCGTTTGTTCCACCAAGTGTTACACCACCTAATCTTAATTCTGATAGTCCATCTAATTCAAAGTAACTTGCATTTAGTGAAACAATACCAGTTGACTGCTCAACTTTAAATAGTTCACCTACTCTAAAGTTACCATCTTGGTCTGTACTTGTGTAGAATACTCTACCACCACCACCGTTCTCTGTTTCTTGGAACTCTCTAATGTCATAACCTTCAATTGGTGTAAGCAACGGATACTGTGAAGTATATAAATTACCTTTACCAATTTCTAAGAAATCATGTCCTGTTAATCTAACCTGTGAATATTTCTGTCTAATAATTAAATTAGTTTCGTGTTCAGGTGATTCTGCTCTATCAATTGTTGGTGTAATAGTTAGTGTTGCTTGGAAGTTAGGAGCACTACCTGTTAAGTTAGTTACACCTTGTACAGCATAATAGATATCATTAATACCTGTGATGTATAAGTTATCACCAGGTCCTGGTTCTCTTGATAATTCTTTAACAACAATTTTATCACCAAGTTGATACAAGTCTGCATAACCGTCACCAGTAACTGTAACACCAATGTTAAGGTAACCTGTACCTCTGTTTGTAAATTCAATCGGACCAACAGTTCCGTTAGCCATTCTTATATCATAAGTTACATTTCTTGTATTATCATTGTCAATGATTGTCATAGTTGGAGGATTAGAACCGTAACCTGATCCAGGCTCTTGAATAATAAATCCACCTACTCTACCACCGCCAATGTCCATAGTTGCTCTTGTCTTAGCACCTGTCTTGATTGTGTTAATGCTTGATACTGATCCTGATTGTAACGGAAAGAATACCGGTCCATCGCCATATGATCCTGCGGCTAATCCATTAAATGATCCGCCAAGTGTTCCTTTTGATTCCCAATACAATCCGTCTGCTGATTGTATAATATTACCTGACTCAGTAATACCAACAAACACACCCATGGAGTAATCAATATATACTGCGTCAGCAACGTTTGTATCTGAACCTGCATACCAAACACTATTGTTTGCCGCTGTACTTGCATCTGTGAAACTGTAAAAGAATTTATTATTTACAGTTGATAAATCGTTTGGTGAATCAAATGTTGACGCAACAAATCTTCCTGCACCAAAACATAAGTCATGTACGTCATGTTGTACACCACCAATGTCTGCACCTGATGCCCAAGTTGCTCCATCATCAATACTTTCCCAAGTATCGCCTGCTTCGTTTGCAACAATCCATTTGCCGTTTCCATATGCAATAAATTTTGCATTACTTACACCAGCGTTTACTTCTGTCCAACCTGTTGCTTCATTAGTTGATCTGTAAATGTTTTGTGTACCAGATGCAATAGCAATGTGTACACCATTACCCCATTCTAAGTCTACAAAGGTATGTCCATAACTTAATAAGTTAGATGCCGCATCGCCCCATGATAAAGCATCATTAGATTGTTTTAGTCTACCATTTGCGTCCATTGCCATGTACTGTGATTGTCCACTTGACACTGCAACATAATTTAAATCTTGATAACTTGTTGCTTCAGTAAATGTTCCACCATCTTCTGTCCATGCAATAGTATTTTGTCCAACAATTACTGTTCTATAATTATTATTAACAATTCTTGTCGCTGTATCTTCAATAGCACTTCCTGTTGGTAATGTAGCATTACCTGTACTATATGCTGGAGCAGTAAACTCTAATCTTGATGTAATTTCATAACGTGTAGTTTCATCAAGCACAGTTTTTATTGGTTCACCTGGTAATAAATGTTCCCATCCTGGTTGATTATCAATTAATCTTTTTACAGTAACAGTTTTGTCACCAGCACTTACTGCTGTAATGTTTAAAACAATCGGATTACCTGTGTTACCTACTTGGCTTGGTTGAATAGTTAATGTATCTAATTCTTGGTTTCCTGTACCTTCATTTGTAATTGTTGGTGTAACAACACCTAAAGCATCAATTGAAATAGTAAGTGTTGGCTCAGTTGCATCTGCTCTACTACTTGTTGGTGTAATATCAGCATATGTACCTTCAGTTAATGTAGCATCATCTCCACTTGTAACTGCTACACCTAATACGCCACCGTTGTTCCAATCATATGTGTCAATCTTAGCATATTGTCCTCGACCTTCACCTTCAATAATTGTAATTAATTTGTCTTGATAGTAAACATCAGTGTTTACATCTTGGTTAGCAATTTGAATACTTGTTTCATTACCACCTTGTGCTCTGTTATTTGCGTAAGTGTAATTGTCTCCACCTGCACTTGAAGAGTCACCTGGATCTGTAATTCTAATTTCAGTAACCGAACCATTTCTAAATTCTGTTAATTTGGCCGCGGCGTTTTGTCCTGAACCTGTAATATTTACAGTACCAGTTGTGTAATGTGTACCAGTGTTGCTGTATCCTACAGCAAATAATTTGTTTTCATCGTTGTAAACTTTTGCTACTTCGGCTTCTTTACTATAGTTGTCTATTTTTGCAGAAATAGGAGTTTCATCTAAGTTGTAACCTATTGCAACAGAACCATATTCACCATAAGAGTTGTTACCGTTTGTTGCTCTAACTTTACCACCGTCAGTACATAGATAACCTATGTAACAATAATATGTAAACACCGATACAAGTTCTGATAAGCCATCTGCGTTACACCAGTAACCTATACCATCTTGAATAATTTGTGTAAAGTCGTTTGCAACAATTGATTTATTACCGCCATTGTGTAATGTTCCATCAACTTTCATACCTACACATTTGTTACCAAATGTTGAAACGTTTTGTACATAAGTTGATTTACTTGTTACCCAAACACTTGTATCGTCTGGTCCTGTACCTGGATCAAGTGCAACGAAAGCATTTCCTGGAGTAACTCTTTTTATTAAATATTGATCTGGCTCAGTAAACTCACCTTGTAATCCTGACAACGTCATATTTCTAATACCACAACCATTACGTACTCGGAACATATCGTTACCTTTAGTTTCTGGTGTAGGTTCTACAAAAGTTGAACGTAATTCGTCTCCAACAATAGCAACATTTGCCGGTACACTTATAGGACAAATTTCTTGGTAGCGTCCTGTCTTAACAAGAATTGTTGCAGGTGCTCTTGTTCCTTGATCTTCTAAAATGTAGTTACAAGCATACTTGATTGTTTTAAATGGTGATGTTTGTGATAGTCCTCTACCTGCTGTGTTTGCATCAATACCATCTGGAGATACAAAATAAACTTTATCTGTTTTTTCTAATGATTCCCAGTTAAGGTCATCATTTGCCATTACTTTTAATGCGTCACCTGGATTACCTATACCAAGTCTTACATGATCTGTACCATCGTGTGTTCTAATATCACCTTCGTAGTGTAATACGTTATTGTTACCACCTTGAATGACTACTTGCCAAAAATCTTCATTTGTGTATGCTGGATCTAAGTCTGGACGTGATCCTGAATTTGATGCAGGATGTCTTTTTATACAACGATATAATGTACCAGCGTATGTAACAATATCACCTAAGTAATAATTATTTGTTACAGGAGATGCATTAACAATTACTGTTTCTGACCAGTTACCTCTAAATCTATCACCGTCAATTAAAATTTGCCAATAGTTATTTGAATATACAGTTGTAATAGTTCCAAGGTTGTACATTGCATTATGATTAGCACATACAAAGTAATTTGCTTTATATGCATCTCTTGGTACAATCCATTGTACATATCTTGAAGTAGCCGCATTAAATCCTGAAACATATGCCGCAAAGTCTGCAACCTGTACACCATCTAACCAATATGATAAACCGTTTTCAACGTAATTGTAATTACCGCCATCATGATGTCCGTTTCTTGTTGTACTTAGATACAACGGATGTGTTACGTTACTTGCATCATCTTGAATAAATCTATAAGTGTTACCTTCATTAATACTAATGCTTCCGTTTTCAACTCCATCAACATAATATTTGTTACCTGATCCTGAATTACCAACAGTAATTTGTACTTGAACTGTTTGTAATTGATCATCTGGCTCACTGCCTGTGTTATCACGTAAAGCAATGTATAGGTATCCACCAAATCTTACAACATCACCAGTCAAATATGCTGTGCTAATATCCCAATATGATGCTTCTTCTTGTAAGTCTGGATTTTGGTTAACCTGTCCACCCATTCTATAACCTTGAGTAGTAAGTTCCCAATCACCTGTGTCTTGTGTAATACCATTTACACTTGGCGCACTATTTGTATTAATTGTTAATGCAGTATAACTGTATCCACCATACTTAACAATATCACCCGGTTGGTATGTTTCTAATTCTGTCCATTGTTGTTCGTATTCGTAACCTGGTAACCAAATTGAAAAGAAACTTTCAGCAAAAGTAGTTGTTGAATTGTGACCTGTATCACAATACCACATACTTGGACCATATCTTACAATGTCACCTTTTTTGTATTTTTCTTTTTTAATAAAAATTTCGTTGCCTGTTCCACCTTCAACATTTAAATTATTTCTATCTGCAAGTGCTTCTACTTTTTTACGATATAATTTAAAAGTGTTGCCGTCAACAAGTCTTGCATAATAATATGTATTGTCTGTTAAACCTGTGCCTGCTGTACCATCAGTAGTATATTGAATTAAATCACCATTTGATAGTGCATGATTAGAAATAGTTACAACACCGCCACTAATTGTTTCAACACTCATGTCTCTACTTGGAATCCAGTGTTCTTTATATTCTATACCACTAACAAAAATTTCCCAACTTGTACTATCTTCTTCTAAGCCAAGTGCATCATCATTAGAACTTAAATGTCCTGTAATACAACGATATGTAATACCGCCATACCTTACAACATCATCTGCTTTATATCTTGTACGTGGTTGCCAATCACCTAACCATTGATCCGATCTTGTAACAACGGTCCAGTTTGAAAGATTTAGTTCAAGTCCTGCAACTGTAGTAGAAGAAGTGTGTTCTGTCAAACAACGATAAAGTATACCGCCGTATTTGACAACATCACCAATTCTATAAATTACTTGTGGATGCCAATCAAATCTCCAGTTATTATCTGTTGCAACAAGTTTCCAGTTTCCGAAATCAGTTGTACCAATTGCTCCACCATCTTCAATGTTTAAATAATTTCCTTTGTCTTTACTATTTGGAGTTCTGTCAAAATACCAAATCTTATCTGGTGCATTTTGCGGAATTGTCCATCTAATTTTTCTATCTGATGCCGCTGAAAATGTACTTAGGTAAACTGCTTCAGTAGTCTCAATACCGTCTAAGTAATATGTAAGTCCGTCTGTGTAATAATCAATTAGCGGAGTTTCGTGTTTGTCACCATCTTCATACTTACTAAATGCTAATGGGTGTTCTTGTCCACCAAAGTTTACGTTAGTTGCATCACCTTGATCAAAATCGTAAGTATGTCCTCTTCTTAAAGTAACAATATTTCTTTCTGTACCATTAAGGAAAATTGCACCTGTTGGTGATTGTGCAAAACCTGTATCAGTAACTGCACCACTGTCATAACCAATAGTTACAGCATATTCTGTAATTGATGAAGGTGGTGAATAATTGTCTGCTGAATGTCCTACGATTGCTGAATAAACTTGTCCACCATAACGTACAATATCATTTACTTTGTAATAAGTTCCTGGTGTCCATTGATCTACCCACTGATAACCATCTGTCATCTGTGTCCATTTAGGTAAACTTGCGTTTAAGTAATCAATGTAAAAATCTGGATCAGAAGTATGTCCATTTAAACAAACAAATGTTTTACCACCATACGCAACTATGTCGTCTTTGATGTATTGTTTAGCGGTTTGCCAATTGCCTGTCCATCTAAACCTAATTCGATCAATCTTAAATTCAGCCATTTATTCTCTCGTTTCTTGCGTTACTATTGTATTTAACCATTATGGAGACACCCCTTCTGGAAAATCATAATTCTGGTTAATACGTACAACCAAGTTACCTTGCTCGTCAACATAGTAAATTAAATTTCTATCGTCCCATCTAAATTGTTCATATCTTAAATTAGCATAAGACGTGTTATGTTCTTCATCTCTTCCTTCAAAAAATTCAATGCCTCTTTGAAAATCTGGATAATTTTCTGTAGGATCACCTGGTTTGTTAACTTGTACACCGTCAGTACTTTTCATTTGATCTGATTTTATCAAATACAAATCACCTTCATTTGTTCTACGTAAGCCATAAAAGAATCTACTACCTTTTACGGATTTAAGAATTGTTCCTACGTCTGTTCCTTGATAAAATGTTGCCATAATCTGTTTCCTATGTTACAATGTTAATTGTGTTCCCCATATTACTGTGTGCAGTACATTGATAATATAATGTGCTTGGAGCCGCCATTGGTACAACAAACTTAATTACACCTGTTGCCGCATTGTTATTTGAAACTCCAGTGTTGTATGCACCGCCACCATTTGATACTCTTATTTCAAATGGGTGACTTCCTCCACTGTTATTAATAAAGTAATATGTCATTCCTCTCATTAAATATAAAACTGGATCATTTGTTGTACTTGGAAAACCTGGTCCACTGAATGTGTAATCACTTGCACCATTAGCACCAATTGTCCATGTAATACTTGCATCACTGTCCATTGCAAAACTTGTGCCATTGAATTTCGGCACACTACCTACTTTAGCATTTGCAGTAGATACATCTGATAATCCGTTTAAGTTTGTCGCACCAACTGTACCATTAAAGTTTACTGTAAGTGTTCCAGCAACCATTTCAGTTACAATATCTGTACCACCTGCAATAGTCAATGTGTCTGTTAAACCACTTGCAGTTGTTGAACCTGAGTCACCTGCTACTGTTGCAAACAAGTTTTGGTCTGTTGATTGATCAACAACAAATTCTAATGCATTTCCTGCACTATTAACTTTAACAAATCTATTTGCCGCTCCAGTAAATGCACTTGGTGTGTCTGTTAAGTTTAAGAACGCTCCGCCAAATAATGTTGGAGTGTTTGTAAAGTTTGTATAATCTAAAAAGTGTGCAGAGTCAAAACCATCAAGTGTGTCTGCATCAAGTCCTGCACCACCTGACGCAATATCAGTACCTGGTGCCCATTGTGAACCGTCCCATTTAAGTACATCACCTGTACTTGGAGCAGTTGAAGAAACATTGCTTAATGCTGTTACTGGAATATTAGCAACTTCAGCCGCTGTAATAGTTGTTGAAAATTCTAATGCTGTTGCACCTGAATTAACTCTTACAAGATTTCCGCCTGCACCTGCAAAGTTAGTTGGAGTATCTGTAAGTCCACCAAATGTTGTGGATCCTCCTCCACCGCCTGCTACTGTTCCTGGTCCCCATGAACTACTGCTTGAACTATAAACAAGTGCTTGTCCATCACTTGGAGATGTTGCTGAAACATTTCCTAATGACGATAACGGAGAAGTAGTGTCGAGTAGTTTGACCCAAGCATTGTTATGAGCATAGTAAGTAGCATCATCAGCAGTAACTTTTGCAAACATTCCATCGTACGTAGTAGGATTTGGTAACGATCCGAATGTGTTGTATAAAAATGTAATTTTGTTACTACCAGTTGCTGTTGCTGGAAACGAATTAAAAATACCATCAAGACTTACAAGACTTAATTGGTCTCCATCTCCTAATGCTGTATATAACTCGTTAAAGTTATTATTGATTTTCGTAGCACCTGCCCTAAGGTTATCACCTTGACCGTCGTTGGGCAAAACACCTACGTTTACTGTTTGTTTTGTCATATCCTACTCCTACTCTCCTATGTTTGGTCGAATGTAATATTGTTATTGTCCAACGTAAGATTGGTGTTATCCCATTCTTTATCACTGTCGATAATTGTAATAGTATCTCCAGCATATGTTACAGCACCATCATTTGGACCTTGGTTAATTCTTACAACAAGTTCGCCTTCTTCATTTACGTAATAAAATAAGTTTGCATCATCCCAACGAAATTGTTCATAATTTAAATTTTTATAAGTTAAGTTGTGTGCAGAATCTCTACCTTCAAAAAACTCTGATCCTTCATCAAAGTCAGTAAAGTTATCTACAACATCACCTTCTTTGTTAATTTGAATTGTATCATTCAAACTTAATTGGTCAAGTTTTCCTAAAAATAATTCACCAGCATCTGTGCGTCTCAATCCATAAAAATATCTTTCACCGAGATTATCGATGATTGTATCTTTAATAGTTTGTCCTGCATAGAAGTTAGACATATTACACTATCTCCACAAAACTTAAGATGCAATCTAAACTTGCATCAATGTCTGAACTTGCGAACAAAATATTTGTTGGCGCAAGTATAATTTTTTCACCACCGTTTAAAACTTTCATTGTTGAGTTCGGTGGAATAAGTACGTCTTTTAAATAGAAACCTGTTACAGATGTATCGTCTGCAATTTTAACATTGGCACTAACTACTGACTCTGTTAAGTTTGCTAAACTTAATCCAATAACTGTTGCTCTTGCACTCGGACCTACTTCATAGATCGGTACATCAACTTTTCCTATTTCTTTTACTACTTTATTTTTAAAAAATGTTGCCATTAATTTATCCTATCGTAACCGCCATTCTAATTGCAATTTCTTCCGCGTCCTGTGCAGATACTGCACCTGAACTACCTGCAACTGAAACCCACTGACCTGCTTGATCGTAAATTTCAACTCTGTCATCCTGGGTGTTAAAACGCATCATTCCTGTTTCTGGTGTAGGATGTCTATTTGACAACGTACCAACTGGAATAACAAATCCACCTGTTCCTTCAATTTTGAAGTAACCTGTACCAGTTTGAGCAAGAGTAGTAACCGCACCTGCTACAGTATTAGTTATCGAATTTTGATTGAATCCAAAATTTTCTACAATAACTTTACCAGTTCCGTTCGCTTCTAAGTTCAAATCTGCGTTAGTTGTAACAGTTCTTACAGTATTTCCTTCGATTTCAATGTCATCTACTGCAATTTTGTTTACATTAAAGCGTGTTGAGTTAATATCTGCTACTTGTGATCCACCTGCATAAAAATACAGTGTATCATCGTCTGACCCAGGAGTTTGTTCTGCAAGAATATAAGTGTCCTGGTCAACATCACGTACACCATTTAAAGTTATCCAATTTCCGTCGTATCCTTCAAACACATCTGTATCTGTGTTGTAACGAATCATACCATTTACTGCTGTACTTGGACGTTGTGCTGTTGTACCTTTCGGTAATGTTAGTGATCCTGTCGAATCAATTTTTACTGTTTCGCTACCTGGATCAAGAATTATATCTCCTGGTGCATTAATAATATTTGCTTTGAAACTTAAATCATCTACTTTAATACTTCCTGTACCACTTGCACGTAACTCTAAATCTTGGTTAGTGTTTGTTGTTTGAATTACATTTGTATTAATATTAATATCATCTATTTGTGCTTCGCCTGTGTAAACTTTTTTCCATTCTTTACTTGCAATACCTAAGTCAAAAGTTCCATCTTCACTTGGTACAAGATTACTTGCAATTCCTGCAACAATGTTAATGCTATCACTTGCATCATCACCAATAGTAATGTTACCACCTATTGTTACATCACCTGTGACGTCTAAGTTTCCTGTAATGTTTACATCGTCAGTAAAATTAATTATACCATCAGCACTATCAACATTTAAATCTCCACTTAAACTTTCAACAGTGTTTCCGCTGAATTTAATATTTCCTGTTTGTAATTTTTCTCCGTCAATAATTGTTGTACTTGCACCTGTGCTAAATCTAACACTTTCAAGTGTGTCAATGTTAAAGTTTGCATTTGTAAAGTTAACAGTTCCGTCTGCTTGATCTACATGGAAAATATCTCCAACTCTAAAATCCCCTTTGTGGTCAACTGAACTAAAAAATACTTTTGCACTATTAAGTTTTGTTACTTCTTGACTTTGTATAACTGTTGTTGAATCGTTGTCAACTTCTTTTCCGTTACCAATGTATGCAAGGTTGTGTGAGATAAGGTACATAGTAACACCATTACCATCTCCATAGATTCCATAATTACCATAAACACAAGCACTACCAATTGATCTTATTTCACAACCAAAGTCTGTAAAATCTGCAAGTTCAATTCCTGTTGCATATGCTCCACCGCCGAATCCAATATTTTGTAAAACAAAAGTTTCATCTATAAATGTGCTTGAACTATCTACACCGTTAAATCTTAATAGTATTTCTGTATCTGAATCGTTTGCAGTTTCATTTAATGGAGGAGTATAAGTTCCTGTTGTATATCTTGCAACTGTAGAAATTCTAAAGTCATCAATATGACCGTTCCAAAAATTAGATGCATCATATGCTGAACCTATTTTAAGAGGTTTTGTCAAACCTAAGTCATTGTTAAATGAATTATTAGAGTCAACTCTCGCTCCGTTTACATATAAATTAATTGTTGTTCCTGTTCTTGAAACTGCAATATGTGTCCATGTTGTTGTAGATAATGTTCCGCCACTTAATAGATTTGCTCCGTTATGGTAAACATAAACTGTACCTGCTTGTACATACACATACAATCCTGAATCTGTTGCAGTGCCTGATCTCATGTCAACAAAAGCGTGTGTACCTGAAACATTGTTTGCGTATACCCAACCTTCAATAGTAAAGGTTCCTGTTCCAAAACCAAAGTCTGGATCATTAGCAACAGCAATATAATCTCCTGTCCCGTCTAAAAGTAAAGATCCTGTACCAAATTTCTTAATTGCAGTATCTATTTGTGCGTTGCCTTCTGCAACTACAGTTTTACCACCACGTTGAAATTTAGTTTCAATGCCGGAAACATTTCCGTTAAGTTTAATATAGTCACCGTCAACGTTGTTTACAACAGCATTTACATTTTGACCATTGCTATCAACATATTGAAACGTTTCTCCTATTGTTGGAGTACCAACAAGTCCACTTAATTTAATTCTTGTACTACCTGTACCTTTTAATCCTGTTGTTCCGTTGATTGCATACAATCCTCTGTTAGCAAAATATGTAAATGAATTTAACCATTCAATCCTTGCACCGTTAGTAGTTGTCAAAGCATCTACACCAGGTGTAATAAAAGTTACTGCATGGAATAGCATACTTGCTTCTCTTGAATTTGCAGTTGCTAATGATCCGTCTACATAAGCACCTTTACCAGCATCTCCTTGATCAAAACCTCTTGGATCACTTGCACTTGTTACACTACCTTTTGTGATTACAGTTACGTTTTTAATATATGGTGATCTTGACGTAACTTCAAAATTGTTTGCAAAACTAAATCCGTACCCTGTATCATTAATGCTATCATAATAAAAATCTTTAAGTGTAAGATCCATAACACTTGTTTCACCTTGTAAAACAAATGCATTATTATTGTTTGTTCCTGCTGTAGGTTTAATATTAACAGATCTTAATCCTGCACCCATTACAGCAACACCTACAGGCACGTTTAAAGGAAATACTTCTTCATACTCTCCTGGATATATGTGAATTGTATCACCTGTAGTTGCAACACTTAAAGCCTTAGCAACTGTTAAGAAAGGATCTTGTGGGTGTTGTCCTGAGTGTGTATCATCACCATTTTTAGCAACATATAAAATATTACCTGGATACGCAGTCAAATCTAAATCACCAACGGATAAACCTTGTGTTGTAATGCTTGTTGCAGTTAAATTATTAAAGTAACCCTGCGACCATTTTTTAGTAGCACTACCAATTGAATATGTATTAGTTACATCTGGTGTTAAATTACTTGCTATATCTGCGTTAATTGTAATGCTGTCTGTATCATCATCACCGATGTTAATATCGCCGTCTGCACTGATGTTACCAGTTGCGTGTAAGTTACCTGTGATATTTGTGCTACCTTGGAAATTAATAGTTCCTGTTCCGTTTGGACGGAAAGTTAAATCTTGGTTAGTTCCTAATGCACGAATAGTTGCACCATCAATCTCAATGTCATCTACTTGTAATCTATCTTGATAGATAACAGAGTTTGGTGTTGCAATGTTAAACTGATTTGCTGTTGTAGATATTGTATTAGTATTGCCGTCTATAGTTACATTACCGATTGGTAAGGTAGTGTCTAATATATCTAATGTTTGAATTCTTACTGACCCGTTTACATCTAATTCTACAGAAGGTGTAGCGTTTTTCACCCCAATACGGCTATTACTTACATCTAAGTAGAGTAGATCCGTCTCAAATGCCAAATCTACGCCTTGACGTAGCAAATTTGACTTTAAAAGCGGACCAGATATACGACCAACTGCCACTTTCTTCTCCTATAAACGGGCATCCTGTGCCTCTAACCTGTTCAGACTTTGTGTCTCTATCGCTGGTTAACCACGGTTTGTCCTGCAACGGCTTGGCCAGCCATTGTTGCATTAATAGTATTTATATGATTTTGGTTATTAGCCTAATATAACGTTCCAAAGGAAGTTGACGTTTTCAGCGTATTCTTCTGTAACAGATTCACCACCACCTGCCGCTAATACCCACTGTGTTCCGTTCCAACTTTCAAGATATCCTCGCTGTGTATTGAAACGTAAAGTACCTTGTTCTGGACTGCCTGGTCTTGTACTATCATCACCAAACGGTACAACAATACCCATAGTTTGATCGAATTTCAAATAAGAATAAATGTCAGCAAGACTAAATGTAAACGGTGTATTAAGTGTATTAGTGATTGTGCTGTTTTTAAACACTAAATCTTCTTGCCCAATAGATCCTAATCCATTAGATAAAAACTGAATATCTGCATTTGGAGTAGCACTTGTTATTGTGTTTCCGTCTATAGATAAACTGTTTTGTGAATCAAGTCTTGTAGTTTGAAATATATCACCATTGAATAATGTGTTACGTGCATTACCTGTAACTAATTCAAATTGATTATTTGATAAGTCGATATATGTATCTCTATCTGTATCATATACAGAACCGTCAAAACTTACATTACCGCCGCTGTAACCTTCAAATATTCCTATATCAGTATTGTAACGTAAATCACCTACATTGTCTTTACGTTGTACATTTGTACCTACCGGTAGTCCTAAATTATTAGTTGCTGACATATTTAAATTTGTAGCAGGACTTAATGTTAAATCATCATTGTATGAGCCTAATATGTTTGATCTGGCAGTAACATTATCAAATACAACATTAGCACTGCCACTTGCTCTTAATTCTAAATCTTCATTTGTATTATTTGTTTGTATAATATTATCATTAAAATTAAAACTATCTAATGCTAATTCGTTAAAATATCCTTTTCTCCAACGTAAACTATTTGTACCTAAGTCGTAAGTGTTTGTTGTATCTGGATATAAATCTTGTGCAAATGAAGTTGTAAAATCTACAGTGTCGCTTGGTTGATCACCTAAAGTAATTAAAGAACCGCCAAGTGCTAAATTTCCTTGTAGACTTAATTCTGCCATTCTTGTATTTGTCAATAAGTTATGTACTTTACTTGGACTATTAAAGTTAATAGGACCTGCAACACTTTTAATTTTACGTGGTAAAATTCTTAATGCTCCAGTTTCCATTGTTTCACCATTGATAAATGAAATCTGATTATTAGTTGTAACACGTAAACTTGATACACCTACTGCATCAACTGCATCAGCATCAATACTTGTTGTGCCGTCTTCTAAGTTTACAAAGAAATTATCACCAACTTTAAAACGTCCACGTTGATCTTGTGATTGGAAATGTACTGTACCTCCATTTAATTTTTGTACTTCTTGTGCTTCAACTGTTAATGTGTTATCATTTGTAACATCTTTTCCTGTGCCAACATAGGCAAAGTTATGTGATATCAAATATGCAAGTGTTTCATTACCATCTGCTACAATACCATAATTTCCATATACACTTGCTGATCCAATTGAACGTAATTCTCCACCTTTAATTAAAACACTATCTGATCTCCATCTACCTGGACCATTAATAATATGATATGATCTATTTGCAAAATATGTAAAACTGTTTAACCATTCTACTCTTACACCGTTAGTCATTGTCACAGCATCAACGCCTGGACAAATAAATGTAACACTATGGAAAAGCATACTTGCTTCATTAGTATCGTGGTCCATTACACTTCCGTCTATGTACGCACCGCGTCCCGCGTCACCACTTGCAAAGCCTCTTGGATCACTTGCACTTGTTGCACTACCTTGTGTTATGACTGTAACATTTCTAATATAAGGACTACGTGTTGTTACTTTAGAATCTCCTGCAAATCTAAATGCGTGTCCTTTGTTATTTGCATTGTCATAAAAGAAGTTTTTAATTGTTAAATTTTCAACTGTACTTTCGCCGTTAAGTAAAAATGCATCTTCACTTTGATTATCTGTTGTAGGACGTATTTCTACATTACGTAAGTCTTGACCTTTTACTGTTACACCAGCCGGTACTTCTAAAGGAAATACTTCTTCATAGTCGCCAGCATATATGTATACTGTATCACCAGCAGTTGCTTGACGCAACGCTTCTTTAATTGTTCCTAAAGGTCCTTGTGGGTTAGTACCACGTTTGCTATCATTACCATTTACAGAAACATAAAAAATGTTACCTTGTGAAAGTGTAACTTCAATACCATCAATAGTTACATTTTCTGCATTAATTACACTGTCTACAGATAAATTTTCTGTTTGGTAATCAAATCTTTTCTCATTTGTTCCAATGTTGTAAGTACCATCAATGTCAGGCATTAGATCAGAATCAATATCTCCAAGGAATCTTACATTATCTTCTGCACCCGATCCACCAATAAAAATATTTCCATCAAATGTAATATTGCCTGTTGCGTGTACATTACCATCAACGTTTACTGTTTTACCTGCTGTTATTAGTTCTACAGTTCCTGTACCGCTTGGAACAATATCAACACTTGCATTAGTATCATAAGTTCCAATAAAGTTGTCACCTATTTCTACAGTTTGTGTTTTGATACCACCTGTAACTACTCCACTACCTGGACCACCTGCATGATTAATATTAACACTGCCTGTAAGTGTGCTTATACCTGTTGAACTAATTGTTAAGTCAGCAACAGTCATTGAATCTGTTATTGTTAAATCTTGTCCAGTACTTCTTGCTTTTAGAGTACCGTTGATTGTAAAATCTCTTGGGCGTGTAACTGTGTTGATACCGATCTTGCCATCTGTATGACCAATATATAATAGATCTGTTTCTACAGCAAGATCTGTTTCTCTCTGTAAATTTGCTTTAAGTAGCGGACCGGATATTCTTGCAAGACTCATTTATTGCTCCTCACAAGTATTTATTGGATTATTTGTCGAAGTTATGTAAGGCTGTTACTGCTTTGCCGTTTGGCACTGCTGATAAAAATTTAATGTAATAACCATCAGCATATGGTTGATTAGGACCTGTTAAGTTACCACTTACACTTTGTTCTAAAGTGTAGTTTGTTGTTGATAATTGTAAAACGTTTTCTACAAGTATCAGTACACTCTGTGCTGTTTGTGGTACTGGATATGAAGTGTCATTAGCATTAAGAGGGCCAAATACTGTTTCTACACCGTCGCCTGTTCCTAATGTTTGTTGTGTAATAGGTGTAGGTTCTTTAAGTCTAATTTCTTTCCATACACCGTTATCATAAAATTCAACACTGTTATTGTCATTGTTGAAACGCATTTGTCCTAACGCTGGATATACTGGACGATCTGCATCTCCACCTACTGGTACTCTAATAGCACTTTTAGATCTTATATCTACAACACCGTTGGCATTGAAAAAGATACCTTTACCTCTTGAAATCCCTCTACGGTTAGTTGTTTGTGCTTTTAAAAATTTCATTACACTTCCAAGAAACTTACAGTAGCACTAAGATTAAATGGTGCTTGTCCAGTAAGTATAATTCTGTCACCTGCACTTAAAACCATTTTTTCAGTGTCAAATGTAAAACTATCTGAACCTGCTACTGATACTGCTTTTGCAATTTGTGTTTGTGCACCAACTGTAATCGAACCGTTACTTGCATCAGCAGGTACAAAATATAAATCAAAAGTTGAATCATTTGAACCGTTTAATGCTTCTGCGGCTGTGTTACATACAACTAATGATAAAATTGCATACTGTTTACCTGCAGGAACAGTTACTATTGCGTTTTGTGTACCGTCGATTAATGTGTTTGCTATTGCCATCGTAATATTTATCCTTACAATAGATACCCGTATAATAGGGCTCTATTTCTACTAATTAATTCATCATTAGTGTTGCTTGTATTTACATAATATATACCAGTTTGTCCTGGGCCTTCTGACTTACTATAAATCTTAACACCATCTGTAGGTTGTAAAGGATTTATTAATGGATCATCAGTACCTGGAGTTTCTGCAATTTGTAATACATCATTTATTTTAACTGTGCCTGTTCCTGGTGCGTCTAAAACAATATCTTGGTTACTAATAGTACCTGCAATAGTTTGTCCTGAAATACGTAAATCGTTTAATTCTATTCTGTCAGGAAAGAAATTTGCTGTTACTGTACTATCAAACACATATTGAATTCTGCTTTGATTAGTGTTATCAGTTGCATCTGTTACAAAAATACCTGTGTTACCATCTTCTACTTTTGTAATTTGTAAATCTGTTAATGTTGCATCTACATATTGATCAAGATAGTATTTGTTAATTAAATGTTCGTCTTCAAGTCCAGTAGCATAAGTTACTGCACTTCCCATAATTCTAACACCATTTCCAGAAGTATCTAAAAATAATTCACTGCCGCCTGTAACAATACTTGGCGCTTGAATCCCTACATTACCACCGTCTGTTCTTCTAAATGTAAATGTACCAAACACTTCTGTTGATGGAGCATTTGGATTTGTATGTTCTATAGTTTCGTCAAATAAAATTTGGGCATCACCGTCTGCCGCTGTGCCTCTATCAATTCTTATACCTGATGTACCTTCTCCAACACCTGAACCTGTTTCACCTCTGTTTAATAACAGAATGTTATCTTCAATTTCTAAGTTTGTAGATTGTACTGTTACAGTATCACCTTCAACAACAAGGTCACCAGTGACACGTACTTCACCCTGACCTGGACCTGTATCAAGTCTGATCTTTCCGTCACTTTGTGTTTTTACTGTAAAGTCACCGTTTGGTACTGATATAAATTTTGACATTTTCTAAATCCTATTTTATTGTAGGGGATTTCTCCCCTACAACGTATTGATTATGCGTTTGCAAAATCGTCATCATCGTTACCAGCGGCATCATCGTCACCTGCTTCTTCAACTTGTACTGCGTTGTCTGAATCAGACGCTGTAAAGTTCCATGCTACAGATGTACCTGATAATGCATTTGAACCTGTTCCGTCTGGAGCAATGATTGTTGCTTTTCTGCCAGCAATTTTAGAAACTTGATAAGTTTCATCATCATCACCTTTTACAGTGATTGCCATCTCAGTGCCAGTCAATGCTGATGCTAATTTTCCTGTTGTTAAGAAACGATCAAAAGTATCATCGTTAGCGCCAATTGTCGCTACTCTGAATTTCTTAGATCCTAATTGCTTAACAATATGTCCTTCCACAACTGATGAACCGTTGTGAAATTCAACTTTGATTTCGTTGCCACCCGCTGTTGGCTCTCCGAAAAACTTTTTATTAAGTGGTCTTCCCATTTGTTTTCTCCTATAAAGTAGTCCTATGCAGGTTCTATCTGCTACGCTGTGGGTTAAACAGCATAAGTCCGCCACAAATGCGGCACACTCTATGACACAAGTATTTATCTAATTGTGTATATTGGTAATTTTTGTGGTGAAACAGCGTAATTAATAAATTTGCTAATAAAATCAAATCTTGTGCTTAATATTTCAAACAATTCAACATTTAAATTTGTAGTTGCTATACTATAACTACTTTTTCCAATATTTG
>Ga0160423_10001702_pt1 | contig 18399 bp, 20 predicted proteins | sample CRUFie14St8metaG_FD_108191 | JGI IMG/M metagenome (GOLD analysis project Ga0160423, IMG submission 108191) | Marine microbial communities from the Costa Rica Dome - CRUD Field 142mm St8 metaG | ecosystem: Environmental > Aquatic > Marine > Oceanic > Photic zone | place: Costa Rica: the Eastern... | reverse complement strand
GCCGTGTATGTTTGCCTCAATGTAGTTCCAGCGAGTACGTTTTCAAGACCAGGTGCTACAATTTTCAAACCACAGGCTGCAACAGCATTTTCACAGGCTTCCCATCTGTCGCCTGCATCCCTCATTTCAGACATTCCTTTTGGTCTAAACATTCCTTTTATGTGAGTTGTAAACGGGCCGTCTGAACTAACTAATGTTATTGAATCTCCAACATTTAATTCTCCTCGATTTAAGATTACATCAATGGTTTTCCCCAGGCCGCGCTCGTCCTTCATTTCAAGCACAGTAGCTTCACCATCACCCAATGTGTCTCTAAGGCGTTCTTCTAAGAAGCGTTCAGCCAAACCAACTGTAACTGTTAGAAGGTCTTGTAGTCCTTCTCCCTCTTTAGCAGAGCAGGGAACCATTGCTAGATTAGATGTGAAATCCTTAATTTTGTCATATCTTTCGATATTAAAACCATGTTCACTGAATTGACCTAACAATTTCCAGTACCTTTGTTCAAACAACTGTTTTACATCGTCTCTCTGATTTTGCCATGATTCTATGAAGGTTCTATTCTTTTTTACTTGCCACCCATGAATTCTGTCTACTTTATTTGTTGCTACAACAAAAGGAGTCTTCTTTTCCTTCAAAATCCTAAGACTTTCTATGGTTTGAGGTTGTAATCCTTCCATCACATCAACAACGAGAATAGCAATATCGGCAAGTGCCCCTCCCCTGCTTCTCAAACTTGTAAAAGAGTGGTGTCCGGGGGTATCGATGAATAACAACCCAGGGCTGTTGAAGTCTTTTCCTCCGGTGAGCTTTGCACATGTCTCATTGAGAATTTTAGCAGGAACTTCGGTCGCTCCAATGTGTTGGGTTATGCCGCCAGCCTCCCTGTCCATTACGCTAGCTTGTCTCTCAGATCCTAATGACCTAAAGTAATCTAAAACGCTTGTTTTACCATGATCCACGTGTCCTAATACTGAAACAATCGGTTGCCTTTGCCAACCCAATTCTTTACTCTCCTCTGAGGAGTTTGGCACATCATTTTCTATATTGTCCATGCGTAAAACTCCAATTGCATTTTTAAATTTCCAATTGGAAATTTAATCACTCATAAACCCAGTTTATATTGTCCTGAGTCCAGTCTAGTAATCCTTCAGAGAACCATAGTCCTAATTCAAATTCAGCAGTTTCTGGTGCATCAGATCCGTGAATCATATTGAACCCAATGTCCATTCCGAAGTCTCCTCGAATTGTTCCTGGAGCGGCTTCTCTTCCGTTGGTTGGACCGATTAGATTTCTTGCCACACTTATTGCATCTCTTCCTTTCCAGGCCATACAAACAACAGGCCCGCTTGTTACAAATTTAATCAGTCCAGGGAAGAAGGGTCTTTCAGAGTGAACTGCATAATGTTCTTTAGCAATTTCTTCTGATGGGACTACTTGTTTTAGACCAACAAGTTGTAAACCCTTTCTTTCAAACCGTTGAATTATTTCTCCGACTAATCCTCTTTGTACACCATCTGGTTTAACCATAACATAGGTAGTTTCCATTTATTCCACCAATGCTGGCGACTGGCAAGCCCTATTTGAGAGCGCCGATTGACTGGCAAAACCAATTATTGGATTCCGCCTTTGACAAAGTGGTGAGTCCACTTTACCTTTCTTGGATTTCTCTTTAGTTTGATAGCGTTCTTTCTGGCCTTGCTATTTGCATACCATTGAACTGAACCATCCTTTCTTACAAACATAAGGCCGGTTCCTGGTTCGATAACTTCTCCTGAAAAAGAACATATTCGTTGTTCTGGCATTTTTGATCACCTCTGGTTTAGTTTTCGAGCTTCTCTTCCTGTGTCTCTTAACATCAGGATATCGCCGATTCGAACAGGACCGACGACGTTTCTTGTGATAATTCTTCCAACGTCTCTTGGGTTAGGTGCATCATTTACACGAACCTTGACCTGAGTTGCTTCCCCTGTCATTCCAGTTCTACCAACGACCTCGACCACTTCTGCTGGCCATCCACCGAGTTCTTCAGACATTTCTTATTCCTCCGTTCGATTGATGGTTTCAGTTGGATAAGCCCTTAACAGCTTCAGCAACTTCGTTGAATTTCTCTGTAGCGCCCTTGGCAACTTCCATAAGTGCTAGGGATGCAGTTTTAACACCAAGTGGCATTCCAGCTGCTTGTGCTAGATGTTCTTGGGAAGGAACGTATCCGAATGGAATTCCTTTTTCAGCACAAATCAAAGGGATGTGTGCTAGAAGTTCTGGTGGATTAACGTCTTCGGCCATGATGATGAACTTTGCAGTTCCTCTCTCAGCAGCTTTTGTTACTTCGTTAGATCCTTTTTTCATCCTACCATTGGTATTCGCTTGAACTACGTCATAGATTTTCTCTGCGACATCGTTCGGGGTTTCGTAAGTCACGTGTGCACTCATTGAATCACTCTCATGCTGTGAAGCAGGCTTCCGCACGCCCTCCCCAATATAAACACCACTGATGGCGCCTTAGATTCAGATATCGAGGAGTTCTAGTATTTCGTTCACACCTCTAGCGAGTGCAGCGCCACCAGAAATGACCGATCTATTATTGCTAATACTCGATGTAGCATGCACTCCGTCAACATGATTAGACAACCGATTTATAGCGCCACCTGTAAATAATCCATGAGTGCAAGCGGCATGAACTTCGATTGCTCCTTGATTTCTCAGCGCATCCGCCGCCTTGCAAATTGTTCCGCCAGTGGCAATCATATCATCTACAATTGCAACTATTTTACCATCGACATCCAAATTTTTTGCTTTATGGACGATTGTATGTGCATCAATTCTTGTTTTTTCCAAATATGAGTATGGTAATCCAATGCTTTCGGCAACCATTGTCGCTCGGTCAATGGCGCCTTTGTCAGGAGATAGAATGAAATCAGGATTTACAGTTTCTTTTAGATGAACTGCGATTTCTGGCATAGCCGAAGTAAAAGAAACAGGAATTGGCATATCTTCAAGAGCAGCAGGTGCATGTAAGTCAAAAACCACTATGCCATCACAATGTGAAGCAAGTAATCTTCCAATCGCTTTGGCACTTATTGCTTCACCAGGGCGAAATCGCTTATCTTGTCTCGAATATCCAAAATATGGGATTGCTAGTATAATTCCTGGGCCGACATCATCCATTGATTGTGGGCCTATCGAGCGAAGGTTTTCTGTTCGACCTTCTCTTACATCTCTCAATGCTTCTAATAATAATAGAGTTTCAATGATGCCTGCATCTGGAAATGTGTTTGATACTAATACCACAGGCTCTTTTCTCACGGCTTCAAGTGCATTATCTGGAATTCTTATGTATCCTTCAGAATCTGGAAAACGCCTCGCTTCCAAAGAATGGTGTTCCCATCCTAGTTCTTTGGCCAAATCAACAGCCAACGCTCGGGAATTACTGCCCGAGACTACCACCATGATGCAACTCTCAGCGTGGGGACTAAATGAGCATTCTTGTTATAGAGCGTCTAAGCAATCATGCGCAGTTCATCGTTGAAGGTGCGCGAGGCAGGACTCGAACCTGCGACCTCCCGGTTATCAGCCGGGTGCTCCAGCCGACTAAGCTACCCGCGCAAAGGCAGGTCGCCGACTTGCCCTCCCATCATAAAGACGACGGTACGGATTATTCTTCGTATTCTACATCTGGGTCGTTAGCCTGCAGATATGAAGGAAGGCTAAGCAACTTATCGAATGTTCTCGATAAAACAACTTCATCCAATCTTTCTCTAGTTCTTGCTAATGCTGTGATTGGTATATTGATGGTGGTTCCAACACCATGCTGCATTTGAATTCCCATTCTTGTCTTTACGACGACTGCCCTATAGGTTCTCTTTACTTTTACTAACTCAAGTATGGTTCCAATTTCCATACCTTGATTGTCTAAAACTGCTCTATCCAGCATTTCATCTGGTGCATACAACTTCTCATCTATTCGAACTGTATTTCTCCATCTTCTTTGTAGTTCTCTGATAGACTTAGATAGTTTTACAGATCCATCATTCCTAATACTGTGAATTAAGTCCTTGTGTAAAGGTGCTAATTCAGCAGGTTTCCTCATGTAGTCTTCAGCTACGTCAGGGAGAACCATGATTCTCATTGATTTCACTCTGGACTCATTTGGATGATGTCTCTCTCCAACTATCGTTCCTACCTTTTTGTCGTTCACATATACATCCCTTTGGAGTAACTCCTGGATGTCATAATCATTCTTTCCCATTTTTCCCATCTCCTTGGCCTATTCTGCTTCTGGCCGGTCAGTTCTCGTAGGTGACGATTATTATAGTTGACTGCAAATTTAAATTGAAATCCAATTGAGTTTGACGCATAATTTTTTTATTTCCAATTGAATATACGTTTCAAATTCATTTTGTCTTTAACAACATGGAATCGATTTTCAATTAGCGTCGCATAATATCTCTTTCAATGAAAGAAATAATTAAAATTAGCAATTGATTTTTTGAATTATCAATTAAAATATTACAATAGATAATCTCTAAAATTATCAGTCATACGTAGTGTCATGGCAGTTCACATCTTAGGGGCAGATTGTTCTCTAGGAGAGGCTGTAGTTGACAAATTACTTGGAATGGATATCGATGTTATAGCAGTAGAGGAATCCCATTTTGTCAGAAATGAGATTATGCTAAGATACTCTAAATCCAATTTATCAAAAACAGGGAAAGGATTTTCTGTATCATTTGATGGTTCAGAAGCAGATATCATAGTTGGAAAAGACATCATAGTAACCGATATGATTCCTAATCGTCCAGATAAATGGATGCCACAAGAAATCAAATCTTGGATAGAAGGAAATAATCAAGATTCACAACCTCGCTACTGGGTTAGCATTGTTGATGTTGCAACCGCAGTTGCCCATATTGCAAAAAATGAGCAGAAGATAGACCAAATCAAGGTTTGTGGTAGAAGGAGGTGGTTGCCAGAAGATAGTAAAGCTGAATTCGATATGCTTTGGCAGCGAACACAACAAGGGCAATCTGGAAATTTCACTACAAGTGTATTATTCGGACATGAAATTGCAGGAATGGAGGCAGTACCGATAACCGATGAAGAATACAGTAGACCCGATCTGGAACCCCTGAATAAAATACTCAATGAATTAACCAGCGAAGGCTGGCGTCCACTAATTCCATTTAGAACAGCACTGATGACTCTGATTGCAGGTATATTAGAGGAAAAATAACTAGCGACAATGGTTTATACCCCCTTCCAATCGGAGGGTTGCACTTGCGAGAGTAGTGTAGTGGTTATCACCGGGCGTTGCCAACGCCTGAACCCGGGTTCGAGTCCCGGCTCTCGCACTCTATCCAAGTCTTCGAATATTTTCCTCGATTTTGTCGGCACAATCTTTGAATGCGGAAATAGGTTTTCCGTGTGGGTCATCTAAACCCCAATCTTGGTCGATTTTTATTGCGGGGCAATTAACTCCACACCCCATAGACACTACCATATCAAAGGATTTCCAATCTATGTCATCGACAATTTTTGGATGTAAACCTTCACTATTGATATTCCTTGATTCTAAGACCTTGATAGCATTCTTACTCACTTCGGTTTCTGGATGTGTGCCCGCACTCATTGCATCATGCCCAAGATGTCTCGCAATAGCTTCAGCCATTTGGGATCGGCATGAATTCCCAACACAAACGAATAATACTCTCATTATTCCATCGTAAATGGAAGAGGCATATGAACCGATTCTATTTAGACACCATATATGGAAAGGGGGTATTTGGTATACGGACTAGTTTTCACCTTCCTTTTCGTATCTCATATCTTAGCCGCAGCAAATGATTATGATATTTTGTTCCGAATAATCGCCTCATTGATTACTTTACAGGTCATATTTACTGGTTTGCTTTTCCACAAATTGAGCATGGAAGCCTCCCATGCACGTATTCCAGTATTATTATTGAGTGCAGGTTTGGGTTATGCATACTTGGGTATGAATATCAGAATCCAAATTCTAATTTTCGTAATTTTAGGTGCAATAGTCCAATACGCCACTGAAAAAGCATTGAAGTATGGCGAACAAACAGGGTTTACCAATGGCTGACTCACCAGTGAAGATAAACAAGCCCGGAGACGGTCCTAAAGAGCCAACTGCTGAAGATCAGCAGAAAATGGAAGCTGCATATAGCCAGATGAAAAGAAAGATGGCTATTGCAGAGATGGGCAAGGCGATAAAACACAAAATCATGGTCCTTTCTGGAAAAGGAGGAGTTGGAAAGTCAACTGTCGCAACAGGACTGGCTTTATCTCTCGCTCAGCAAGGTCTGAAAGTTGGCCTTTTGGACATTGACATTACTGGCCCAAACGTTCCAAAAATGATGGGTTTGGAAGGTAGAAGATTGAACGTTGATGGCGGAAGAATTCTTCCAGCACAAGGGCATCTCGGTGTAAAAGTCATTTCCATGGCTTTTTTACTAGAAGATGAAGATACTCCTGTAGTATGGAGAGGCCCAATAAAACTCGGTGCAATTCAGCAGTTTATTGGTGATGTTGATTGGGGTAACTTGGACTATCTAATCATCGATTTCCCTCCAGGAACATCTGACGAGCCGCTTACTGTGGCACAAAACCTTCCTGACATAGATGGAATGGTTATTGTAACTACTCCGCAAGATGTTGCACTTCTGGATTCAAGAAAATCAATAACATTCGCAAATTCCCTAAAGGTTGATGTAATCGGTATTATTGAAAATATGAGTGGTTACGCCATAAACGGGAAAGCAAGCGCTGGAACTGAGTTAGAAATTGCTGGTCCAGGTGGTAAAACACACAAGGCAACAGCAGACGATAACGGTGATTGGTCAGTCACACTTGATATTTTCAAGTCTGGAGGCGGAGAAAAGACAGCGACAGAGTTCAATGTACCATTCTTAGGAAAATTACCTTTTGACCCCGGATTTGTAAGAGGCGGCGATGATGGAGTTCATAGAATTGTATCCGAGCCGGAAGGAGCATCTTCTCAAGCATTCTCTTCCGTGGTATCTAGGATCCAAAATTTCGTTGAAACCGAAGATACAAACGGCGGTTTGGAAATTATTTGAGGTGAATTTATTGGATATCCCTGAATTAAAGCGTGTTGAAAGAAGAGAATTCGACATGCATCTAACATGGTCTGATGGTACCGAGCATGAAATTACCTACGATGACCTTCGTCACGCATGCCCATGTGCCAATTGCTCTCCTCAACGAAATGAAGATTCAACATCTATGGCACTTAGGAGAATTGTCGAAAGGCTTCCAAAAGAAAAACCATCTGTAAAGAAGGTTGGCAATTACGCATTATCATTCGAATGGACAAGTGGTTGCTCATCCGGAATTCATAGATTTGAAAGGCTGTGGAGACTAGGCGAAAAGCAAGACCCCGATAATGGGAAGGCATATGTCCACGGTGCGTGGTAATCAGAACCAAAACAGCAATATTGGCAAATTGCTAATGTATAGCCTTAATTTACGAAGTAAACGGAGGGAATAGTATGGAGGGTGTATATCTCACATGGCTAATCTCCGCATTAGCCATTGGTGTCCTTTTGATGCCGGTGATAAAGCCTCCTTGGGCCAACATCACAGTTGACGGGTTTGTTGATTTCCTCCGAAGATACTGGCTTCATCTGGTATTGGTTCTCCTAATTTACAATGCTAAGGATTTCCTTGATGAGGTTGACAGGATCTTGATGGCTAATACAGATGGCATGCTGAACATGACTCCATGGATTTACACATTAGAAGGCGATATGGTATTGTGGGTTCAACAGACCTTCCAGGCTGATTGGTTAACTGCATTTATGACTCACTTCTATGTTGTAGGGTTCATGGTTATCTGTTATGTTTCAATATTCTATTTCGCATACTTTGATGACAGATATATGGCTGACAGAATCAGCTTGACTATTGTTTGGGTATACACTTTAGCGATTCCATTTTACCTATTTTTCAATGTTCATGTGACTGGAAATTATATTCCCGAAATGAAAACATTGGCTTACAATTATTCTCCGGAAATCAATGATTGGTTCAGTAGAATAGATCCATTTACAAATGGAATGCCGAGCCTCCATATCGCTTTCCCATTCGCAGTTTGGCTGTGTTTACACAGATTCGATACTGATGAGAGGTGGAAGACATACCGTCGAATTGTACTGGCTTTTACATTGTTAACCGCATTTTGTATTATTTACCTTGGAATTCACTGGTTTACAGACATTATTGGTGGTATGATTGTCGCAGCAGTTGCCGTAAAGATATCAAGTGCAATGTCTGAACCATTTTGGAATATTTTCGATGAACGCACAATTAATGCTAGGCTGGTTACCGTATTAACAAATCCGAAAAGAGCTCTAAATGCAGCGTTCGGAGGACTAAAAAAATCAGCATCTAGATTTTCAAAACCAACCAGCAAAGAAACCGGAGTATTGCTCACGGTGATTTTGATTACAGTAGCAGGTGTAGTGACTTGGGATTTAACCCATCAATCAATTCCAGCGGGAGGAGTAGATGCCCCTGTTGGGGTCGACGCAGCAGATGGATGGTTGATTACTTTAGATTCCAAAGAGGAATCTTCATTACTTATTCTTCATGACTTGTCCGATCTGAATTCTCAAATTGAAGTAGTACAGCCTATACTTGATGACAATTCTACGTACTCTATTCAAGAAAATCATATACTGATGTCCAACGAAACAGAAATGATGTTGGTAGATATCTCAAATCCTGGTATTCCTCTATTTACCAAACAAGTATCTAATCCACAACAGATTGGATTTGTTTCAGATGAAAAAATTGTAATTTTACAAGACGGAGCCATCTCATACTTTGACTATGAAGGAAATTTATCTACTGGAGTTCAGCCTTTAGAAACAGAATCAGTCTCAATAATTGAGACATCTGGGGACAAAATTGCGATGGTTTTCGAGGATAGTCCGGACACGGTTCACATCGGATATGTGGATAGCGAAGGTCTAATATCAACAAAAATCAATGCTACCGCTAACGAAATAGAAGACGAAATTCTTGAAGATCTGGACAAAATAGTTGACATCGAAAATGCCACAATAACTGACCTTTCCTTGTACGATGAATATCTCGCAGCGGTAGTTGATGTAAATGCAACAACTAGATTGGTTTTACTGGACACCTCAAGCGGAGATAGTTTCATAGTTTCAGACCCAAAATATGGAGCATTTGATCCGCACATGGATTATGGAATACTGATGTTTGCAGCATTCCAGAACATAGATCCAGAAAATGCCTCTTCTGACAAATACTCTGATTTGGAAATAATGATTCACGACCTCACTACTAATTTGACTACACCGCTAACTGCTGATTCGATAGACCAATGGGCTCCAAAGGTATTAGAGAATCATTATGTCTTCCAACAATCTAAGGGAAACGGAAAATCTAGCGTTGAGGTTCAACCCAAAGAGCCTGCATTGCAAACGTATTCGTCGAATGTTCTGAAAATAGGCGTGATGTTGATGATTGTTCTCGTATTCATCAACGTCTTGCAGAGGCAAAAAGAATCCGGCTCTAGCCACCGTGATACCGTACTCGAGTCATAATTTGCTCAAGTCTTTTCACAACATCTTGTGCTTTTGGAGGGTATCCGCCAGGGGCTTTTTCGGGGTCTCCTAATTCATTATCAAGTGAAACATAACCCTCTAGAACCAATTCCATTGCATTCTCGACACTTGGGTGGCTTGCTCTAAAAATTTCATGTAGAACATGTAAGTCAACCCCGTAACCCTCTAGTTCATAATCTCTAGAAGCAAGACCTAAATCGATTAAATAGGCATTGTTTTGTGGTGTGATGATGATATTGTTTGTTGATAAATCACCATGATTTATTGCATTTCTATGCAGAATTCGAATCGATTTTCCAACATTTTTCAAGGTAATATCATCATGTTGCTTTTCATTAAGTATTTGGATGAGTGGCTTTCCATCAATTTGTTCCATGATTATCTTTCCTTCGTCCAGGTCTACATCCCAGATAGCAGGTACTGGTGCATCGTTATTCGATAACCAAATAGTGAGTTTAATCTCATTTGTCATTCTTCTATTAGTCAATTGTTTATCCAAATCAGGATGTCTCCAGCCCCGAGGTTTGCGAATTTTTTGAATGGCGTCCCTGCCATACCATTTACCTGTGGAAACCTCAGCCTCAGCGCCTAGATGGATGATTTCCCCTCCGTTCCAGCCTCGCATTGAGTTAACGGGTGTAGTGTATGGTTCAAAAAGGGGCGCATGCACGGCAAGGTGAGGCACAATCATGTCAATAGCCCTTCCAATGTGCGCGATTGATTTCACCAATGATGAAATGGGTCCCGAGGAACTTGCTATCGCTGAAAGAATTTCTGAACTAAAAGAGGAACTGGGCGACGATTTACTAATTCTTGGTCACCATTATCAAAGAGACCAAATTGTCATGCATGCTGATCTACTAGGAGATTCATTCCTACTGTCTGAGCTCGCTGCAAAATCAGATGCTAAGTACATCGTATTTTGTGGAGTTCATTTCATGGCAGAATCTGCAGATATTTTGACCACTGACGGCCAATCTGTAATCCTGCCAAATATGAGGGCTGGGTGTTCTATGGCAGATATGGCAGCACTTCACGAAGTCGAAATTGCTTGGGCTGACATATTGAGTAAAACGGGGCTTTCAGACCCCGCAACCGCAAAGGATGGAGAATCATGCTTGATTCCAGTTACATACATGAATAGCGCAGCAGACTTGAAGGATTTCTGTGGGAGACATGGTGGAATTGTTTGTACATCATCGAATGCTGAGGGCATTCTTAATTGGGCTTTTGAGAGAGCAGGCCCGGACGGGGCAGTTCTCTTTTTCCCAGACCAGCATTTAGGAAGAAATACTGGATTTAAGATGGGCATTCCATTAGAAAAAATGAGTGTGTGGACCCCGGGTGAAGAAAATGAAATTGCGGAAGATGTTAAAATTGTGTTATGGCATGGTTTCTGCTCTGTACACAAGCGATTTACTGTTGCTCAAATTGATGAATTTAGAAAAGAAAATCCAGACGGTGTCGTCGTTGTACATCCAGAATGCCCAATAGATGTAGTAGAGGCAGCAGATGCTAACGGTAGCACGGAATTCATTCGTAGATTTGTTGCGGAGCAAAAACCAGGTTCAAAAATCGCAGTTGGAACCGAGATTAATATGGTTGCAAGACTAGATGCGCAACATGAAAATTTACACATACAATGCTTAGAACCCACAGTATGTCCTTGTTCAACAATGTATATGATTCATCCAGCATATTTGATGGATGTCTTGGAAAGACTAGTTGATGGGGAAATCCCAAACCAAGTCATTGTTGAAAAGTCAATTCAAGAAGGAGCCAAACTCGCTTTGGAAAGAATGCTCTCAATCAAGAGATAATTTCTCCCATCCTCCACCCTGCAAATGCAAGTGCTGGACAAACAATCATTGTAAGAAGCACATATCCAATTGCGTTAAACTCATTGTCAGCCCACAACTCAACCGTCTCCACAGAAAAAGTGGACATGGTGGTAAATGCTCCAAGTATTCCAGTCCCAAATAGAAGTGCAGTTTCCTGAGTAATCAATTCATTTACAAGAGCAGCCATTAGTATTCCTAGCAATAATGATCCCACCGCATTCACAACAAATGTAGCTTGGGGGGTACCAAATAACTCTGAGGCTCCAAACCTTAGAACAGAACCTATGAACCCACCAATTCCCACAAGTAAATATGGATTCACAAAACATCCAGATTTGAAACAGCATATCAATCAATCTCAAGTGCTTGATAGTGCAGGCCATAATCATGACCATTTGGTTCATGACCAGCAATGAAGGAAAAGTCGCAGAAGCGAAAGAACATTTTTCACACTTCGGAATAGAAGTAAAACAGTTTGAGTTTGAGGCTACAGAACCTCAAGCAGACGATTTAGAGATAGTCGCTTTATCAAAGATTGAGCAGGCTATACCAAATATTCCGAATCCAAATGACATGATCTTAGTTGAGGACGCCGGATTATTCGTCAATGCTTTAGACGGGTTTCCTGGAGTATATTCTTCATATGCTTTGAAAACTATTGGCTGCGAAGGAATCTTGAAGTTATTATCTCACTTGGAAAGTGAAGATTTAGTTATGGATGCAAAAATACGCAGTGCAGAATTCAGGGCGGTAGCAGTGTTGTATCATAACGGAGTTACAACGGTTGCAGAAGGAGTTTGTCCAGGTAGAATTGCACACAAGGCTGCTGAAGGTGAAGGATTTGGATTTGACCCGATATTCATACCGAATGATTTGGATGAGGATGGACAGCCTGTAGAGACTGGCGAGATGGGGCAAAAAAGCACACATGGCAGTACATTCGGGCAGATAAAATTAGAAGAAAAACAACTATTTTCCCATAGAGCAAGAGCGATTAGTAATCTAATATCAAATATGGATTTACAATAGAGAGTTTCTTGAGTATGAGCGTTTTGGGTAAAGTTGAGCAGGATGAAATTATCAAGACTGATTGTACTAATCATGTTGATTGGTGACATCATTTTGTTTTTCATGTATCAAAATGAATTTGATGACAATGGTAGATGGGCTCTCGTCGGAGTTGCACTAATTTTGGCAATGGCATGGGTCTACCTTGAAGAAGCACCGAAGGCAAAGAAGAAATCCAATAAAATCCAACCTATTCAGCAAGTCAAAAAGGTAAATGATGAGGAAACAGAAATGGAACTTCCTCCTCCTGTCACCGAAGATAATCTCGATGGCGCATCTCTAAGAGAGAGAAAATTAGCTAAAGTTAGAGCCGCTAATGAGCTAGATGATGAAGAAGTTGTAACAATAGAGCCAGATGATGATCTGGAAGAGGTACAAGTAACAGTGGAAGAAGTACACGTGGCTAGTGAATATGTTGTTGAGGCTTCTCCACAATCGATCGAGGATGCGGCTATTGCTGCACATATACAAGAAAAAAGAGACCGACATGATCGAGTCAGAATCCGAATTGAAGAGCGAAGAAGGGAACAAATGGCCGAAATTAGAGCATCTACCGCAAAGATGCGGGAAGAACACTCATCCGGAGAAGATTTGGTTTCAATCGTTCAAGACCCTCAAAATACTCACAGAATCATGGAAGAACCAGCGGTTGCAGAAGAGGGGCACGTTTACGGTGCATCTCTTGTAAGAATTGATGAGAGTACAATTTTGAAACTAAGAATCCCAGTAGACACTGGTTATGTCCAAGTAGAAACCAGTGAAGAAGAAACTGAGACAATGCCGCTACTACCTGCAGGAATGCCATCTCCGGAGTCTCTCGGTTTACCGGCTCTTCCTCCACCTCCTGGTGCCTCAAGTGCATTGGCTGCACTTAGAGATGAAATGTCAAACGATTGATCATTTGTGCTTCCAAACAGGTTCTTCTCTATTGATGAATGCTTGTACACCGATTTCTTTGTCTTCAGTATCGAATAGACTTGCGAAAGCGTCTGCCTCAATTCGTACTCCTTCTGTTATTCCATTATCCAGTGCTGCCCTAATCGTCTTCTTTGCAATCTTCAAAGTACTCATTGATTTTGTAGCAATAGTCTGAGCAATTTCCATCGTTTTTTCTTCTAATTCATCACTTGAACAAACATGATTTGCAATTCCGATTCGATGAGCTTCGTCTGCTGTTACATTGTTTCCTGTCATCATCATTTCCATGGCTCTTCCATAACCTACTAGATGGACTAATCTTTGAGTTCCTCCGTATCCAGGAATAAGTCCTAACTTAATTTCAGGAGTTCCGAATATCGATTTTTCACTAGCAATTCGAATATCACATGAGCAGGCAACTTCGCAACCTCCACCAAGTGCAAAACCATCAACCATTGCAATAGTAGGTTTAGATAGATTCCATATTGCTTCTATTGCATTATCTGTAAATAATTCCTTGATTTCAGCAGACCTCTTTCCTACAAATTCTGTAATATCTGCACCGGCCACGAAAGCGTTTGGTTTTGCTCTTTTACCCTCAGCAGGAGGATTTGGTTTTGCTCCAGTAATAACAACGCATCTAACGGTACTTGTTTCTTCTACCCAAACACACATTTCTTTCAATGCATTTACTACCTCTTGATTCAACGCATTCAGTTTATCTGGTCGGTTAATTGTGACCTTGGCGATTACTCCATCGCCGTTTTTGCAAGGTATTTCTTCGATTATCAAACAGTCGGACATAGACAAGCCGACACAGTCATTCCAAATCAAATTTGCAAGCACACATTGAAAGTAGAACCGACCCTAGTCCCCTTATGTCCGGAGAGGCAGAATCCCTTGTAGTCGCAAAGGATTTAGGGAAAAGGTATGGCGATTTCATTGCATTGCATCCACTTGATGTGAAGGTAAGCGCCGGAGAATTCTTCGGTGTCTTCGGACCAAATGGTGCAGGAAAATCCACTTTCATCAAATTGTTAACCGGCCAACTTAGGCCGAGCATAGGCGCAGTAGAGGTTCTTGGAATAAATGCTGCAAGAGATCCACAAAAACTCAAAGCAAACATTGGTATTGTTCCCGAATCAGAGTCTCCCCCATCATATTTGACCCCAAGCGAATTCTTACAATTCGTAGGAAAATTACGAGGAGTTGATGATATTGATGCAAAAGTAGAGCATTGGATTGATTGGTTTGGTCTGGGAGAAAAAAGAGACACAATGTGTAAAGATTTGTCCAAAGGCCAACGGCAAAAAGTCATGCTGTCGTCTGCTTTCATACATGAGCCAAAGTTATTATTCTTGGATGAACCATTTGCAAATTTAGATCCAATTTATCAAAGGAAATGCAGAGAATGGCTGATGGATATGGTTGATAACGGTGGCACGATATTCCTCTGTTCTCACGTTTTGGAAATGGCAGAAAGAATGTGTAATAGGATGGCTATCATCAACAATGGAAAGGTATTAGCAGCAGGCACAGTATCGGGTCTAAAAGAATCTGAAAAAGAAACATTGGAAGATGTTTTCATTAGATTAGTAGGACATTCAATCGAAGAAGCCGAAAGACTGAGTGATGAATCTTCAAGCGAGGAGGAATGATTTCTGCCTGTAACCATCTCTAGTAAGGATTGGTCCGAACTAGATGGTGAGGTTATCGAAGAAAAGTTGCAGTCCTCTAAAGCGGGAACAAACCTGAACGAACCTCTTACAGGTTGGAGTGCATTTTCAACAACATTCAAGGTAATGTTCATCGAAGAATTTAGAGAAAACTTAGATTTCGCAAAAAAGCGAAGAATTCTACTATTCCCACTACTAGTTGCTTTGGTAACAATGGTTGCAACAATTGGTTTACAATTCTTGGTAGGAGAAGGTGCATCTCAAGGTGCAGATTCAATCTCCGACGCTAAAACATTCTCATGGGATGAAATGCGTCTTGCATTGCATTTCCCGCTATTATTATTCAGTCTAGGAATGGGCTCTTTTGCATTCTTGGGTAGAGAAAGAATACTTGCAAGAACTGGTACCAAAAATTACCTATTAGCTTCTCCTGCATTACAGCCATTAACCAATCCTACGGCCCATTTTGCGTATTACATGAAAGATTTGTCATACTACGTTTTATTGATTCTAACTCCCGTTATCAGCGGAATGTTTGTTGGAATAACATTGGAATATTTTACTGATGTTAGCACTCCGTTAGAATATAGTAGTCTGCCAATAACGTGGATTGCTATGATAGTCACTCTAGCTCAAGGGCTAGCATTTTCATTCATAGCATCATCAATGTGGTTACTTGGAGGATGGTTTAGCAGGATAACGCCAGTTATTGTTGTAATAATAGGAACAATTCTGGGTCTGGGTTTAATCGATAGAGAATTCATTCTTTGGGGTCTTGCAACACAGCAACCAGAGGGGCTTGCACTTGCATTACCTGCTCTATTGGCATCTATATTCATCGCATGGTGTGCATCTCAACTAGTTAGGGACGATTTCGAAATAAAAGTGACATCAAAGAAGGAGATTTTCTTGCCAGCCTATAATCGTCTGAAATTTTTAGGAAAAGGTCCGCTACGATTATTGGTAGCAAAAGAGGCTGTTGACCTAATCAGGTCAGGTTCCCTAAAGAAAATGATTGTATCATATTCTGTACCATTGGTTGTTCTCTTAATGATGGCTTGGTTAGTTGATTTTGCTGAGGCTCCGATACCGATTAATCTACTATCTTACGCACCCTTTCTGGGATTCTTTGGTTTCAATTTTTATTCCTGGTTAACTGCTCTAGATTCGCCGGAACACATGAACGGATTGCCCCTTTCAGTTCCTCAGTTAATCAGAGCAAAAGTAACAGTTTATTTCTTAGCAACAACCTGGATTTCTGTAATTTTCCTATGTCTGATGGCTTGGAAATTAGATGAATGGGCAGTTTTGCCGGTTGGGTTGATTGTGATGATCGCAAACAGCATTTACATCGTTTGTTTAACCGCTTTCTTGATGGGGCTGTCCCCAAATAAGGCGATTTTCGATGCCAAAATTATGACATGGTTTTGGATTGGGACAGTACTTCCTTTACTCAGCCTATTTTTACTTTCATTTACTCAAGGTGATGTGTCGTTCTACGAAAACTGGGCTGACCAAGTTCAACAAGAAGGATTGCAAGCGCAAGCAGTGGATTTCGATAATGAGAGAGCAGCAGCAGGGTTCAAAGGAATTTTGTGGGTTAGTGTTGGATTGGTGGCTGCTTCGGTATTGTTGATGAAACTGCTCGATAGAAAATGGGGAAGGGCAGAGTTCAACAATTGAAACCAATTGCGATGTAACATGGGACTCGTAATTGCGGTTAGTGGACTACCCGCTGCAGGCAAAGGCGAGTTTGCAGCAATTCTAGCAAATAATTCGATACCAGTTGTGTCCATGGGGGACATGGTTAGGGCGGAAGTCAAAAGAAGAGGAATACCTGAAGAGCCAAGTGTTTTTGGGAAAATAGCTACCGAATTACGAAAGGAGTTTGGAGAAGATGTTTTGGCTCAAAGACTAACAAAGGCAGTTGATGGACTTCTTGAGGAAAATCAGATTGTTTTGATCGAGGGATTAAGGGGTACTGCTGAGCGCGAAGTATTTTCAAATCATTGGGGTGAAAATTTCCTAGTCGTAGCAATCACAGCATCTCTTGAATTAAGATTTCAGAGAGTCAAATCTAGAGGGCGTTCAGAAGATGGCGAGTTAGATGATTTACTTGCTCGAGACGAGAGAGAAAAGGGCTGGGGACTTGGTCAAATTATTGAAGAGGCCGACAAAAAATTCCCTAATGAAGCAGGTTTAGAAGAACTCCAAGAATTGGTTTCAGATTGGCTAAATCTTCTTTGAGATGCCCCGTAGGGGCACTCAAAATGGCGAAAAGTCATAACCGAGCGCAATCGTGTCTCGCATACAGGGGGAGGTTGCACTATGGCAAGAAAGGGGGCACAAGGCAAAAGAAGGTCTCGAAACCAACAGAGAGCGACATACGATGAATTGGACAAATATCCCGTTATGCCTCCGCATGCATTCGCTCGAATTGTTAGAGATAAGAGGACTCTGAACATCATTTATCAAATCATTGAACCTCCATTGAACAAGAAAGAACAAGAGTGGAGAGATGAATTATTAGACATCTTTATCCGCTCTCTTACGGCTAATATCGAAGAGATAGATGCTGACCCAGTTGCATATCTAAGAACAGCAATGGACAAGGTTATCAAAGCATATGGAATGAAAGTCAACAAGAAATCCAAGTCAAAATTATTCTACTATCTGCGAAGAGATCTAGTCGGATATGGAAAGATGGATGTTCTGATGAATGACGCTAACGTGGAAGATATTTCTCTAGATGGAACCAATGTTCCAATCTTTGCTTATCATAGAAAGTTCGAATCTGTAGAAACAACTTGTGTTTGGGAAACCGATGAAGAATTAGAATCCTATGTTATCAAATTAGCACAGCGTTGTGGAAAGCACATTTCTGTTGCAGACCCTCTACTGGATGCTACGCTGATGGATGGTTCAAGAATAGTTATGAAATTGGGGCATGAAATCTCTACAAGAGGTTCAGCATTCTGTATTCGTAGATTCAGAGACGATCCGTTCTCCCCGTGTGACATCATAGCTTTCAGAACCTTATCTTCATTGATGGGAGCTTACCTTTGGGTAGCATTCCAAAATGAAGTGCCAATGCTATTCGTAGGCGGTACAGCATCTGGTAAAACAACAACCTTGAACGCTATGTGTATTTTCATCCCATGGCAGATGAAGATTGTAAGTATCGAATCGACAAGAGAAGTAAACATTCCACAGCCAAACTGGGTTCCGGGGCTAACCCGCCAAGGATTCGGTGGT
>Ga0160423_10001701_pt1 | contig 18403 bp, 15 predicted proteins | sample CRUFie14St8metaG_FD_108191 | JGI IMG/M metagenome (GOLD analysis project Ga0160423, IMG submission 108191) | Marine microbial communities from the Costa Rica Dome - CRUD Field 142mm St8 metaG | ecosystem: Environmental > Aquatic > Marine > Oceanic > Photic zone | place: Costa Rica: the Eastern... | reverse complement strand
GGTCTTCCACGAATACGGGCACGGCATCAACGACCAGTTCTACGTCAGCCAGGGCGGGTCCTTCATCAACGGTGGAATCAATGAGGGGTACGCGGATTTCTGGGCCATCAGCCTCACGGACAACCCGGTGCTCGGTGCAGGGTGCTACATGGAAAACGAGGACTTCTTCATCCGCCGGTATGACGTAGACCCCAAGGTGTATCCCCAGGACTTGGTGGGTCAGGTGCACGCCGATGGCGAGATCATCTGTGGCGCATGGTATGACACCCACCTGTTGATGGGGGGAGACTGGAACCAGACCCTTCAACTCTTTGTGGACGCCTATCCGGGTTTGCAGGCGGAAACGCAGAACGGCAATGAGGGCGAAGCCTTTGTGGAGATCCTTCTCGATGTGCTCCAAGCGGACGACGACGACGACGACCTGTCCAACGGAACGCCCAACGGCAACGCCATCCTCGAAGGATTCGGCATGCACGGCATCAGCCTCTTCAGCAGCGTGGACATCGAGCACACCCCGATTGAATTTGCTCCCGAAGCGGAAGCCATCACCATCGAGGCCGACGCGGAAATCCTGTTCCCCTTCGGCCAGTACTTCAACACCTGTGACCTCTACTACCGGACCACCCCCTCGGCGGATTGGACGGTCGTCGAGATGGAGGAGGGCAGTGGCGATGCGTTCACGACAACTCTTCCCGCTCAGAATCCCGGCACGGTCGTCGAGTATTTCTTCGGCATCAGCGACCTGTTCGGCGCGGTCAGTGCTATCACGCCGTTCTCCGCCGATGACGCGGTCAATCCGAACCTGCCATTCAACATCATCGTGGGCATGGCCCCGGTCTTGATCGACGACCAGGACGACTACTCGGAATTCGGGTTCTGGGAACTGGGACTGCCCGAGGACAATGCCACCACGGGCGAATGGGAGTCCACCATTCCCGTGGGATCGTACAGCACACCGGGCGACCCTTCGAGCATATGCGCGCCGGCGGAGGACCACACGCCGGGCGATGGGCTGTTTGCCTTCCTCACAGGCGTCAGTCCCGGCGGAGATGCGGGCATCGGCAGCAACGACATCGACGCGGGATCGACCACCCTTCAGTCGGAGGTCATCGACCTGAGCGGCATGGTGTCCCCGATCCTGAGCTACTGGCGTTGGTATGTCAATGCGCCAGCATCGGGCGCCAACCCCGGAGCCGATTGGTGGCAGGTCCACGTCAGCGACGACGGGGGACAGAATTGGGTCGAAATCGAGGAGACCTTGACACAGGACATCCGCTGGCGCCGTAACGCCTTCGCCATCCAGGAATACGTCGACCTGACGGACGAATTCAAGATCCGCTTCGTGGCCTCGGACAGCCTGCGTCCCGGCCAGGAATACGATGGAGGCTCCCTCATCGAAGCCGCTGTGGACGACCTGCTCATCTTGGATCTGGCCAGCCTCGACGTCAGCGAGACCGATGCCGGACAGGACATCATTGCGTGGCCCGTTCCGGCCAGGGACAGGCTGCATTCGGCAGGGTGGGCACCCGGATCGTCCGTGGAGCTCGTCGATGCCCGGGGCAGGCTCGTTGTGGTCCAGTCGGCGGGGCCTGATGGACAGGTCCACATGACGTTGCCGACCGGCATGAGCGGGTCCGCCATGGTCAAGGGAACATCACGCGCCGGCAAACTGCGTGTGAAAAAGGTGATGCTCGCATCGGAATGACGCAGAAGGCGCACATCTTTGCGCCCGCAAGTCTAGAACATGTCAAAAGGCACCAAGCCGCGCAGGATGGCCATCCGCGCAGAATGGCAACGGGACAGCGAGTCTGCCCCCGGTTTCAATAAGTACTTCATCACCATCCGTGAACTGGATGGGACAGAAAACAAAGTCCCGGCCTATGGCCGGGACATGCAGGACGCCCTGAGCCGTCTGGTCAAGACGGAACGGACGGAGAAGCTGGTGGAAACGACGGAGCGGATTCCCGACTACGTCTACATCCTCCTCTTCCTGGGAACGTTGGGGGTCGGCGCCACGCTGAGCACGGCGGCCGACAACCCCTTGTACTTTGCGGTTGGAGCCGGCGCCCTGGTCATTTTGATCGGGCTGTTCCTGCTCCGGGCGAAGCGCTGATCGGCGTCAGTCGCTGAGGCCGCTCGAGCCCGAGGCCGGGGTGATCCACTCGACGTAGATCAACACGGCGTTCGCCGGCAATGCGCTCCGGACCTTCATGAAGCCCTGCACGGACTGCTGTTCCGTGGCGTATGCCTGGCGGATGTCGAGCGTCTTCACGACTCCGGGGGCCACACGCACTTCGAACATCGCCTTGAATCCGTACCGATTCTGGTCATGACCGCGGTCATAGACCGGAACGGGAAGGGTGTTGGCATATCCGTTGTCGAAGGACGTCAAGGCGTGACGCTCAGCGGATGCGGGAGTCTGGGCCTGGATCATGGAGGCCGTGCCGAGGGCGGCGGCGAGCATCAAAGTGCGGAAGGACATCATGGGTGTATTGGAATTTCCCACCCTTACGTCCGGAAATCCGGGAAGGTTACATCCCGGCTCCGGGGAGGCGCTCCGCTATCTTTGGAAACATGGGAAGAGCCTTTGAATTCCGGAAGGAGCGCAAGATGAAGCGGTGGGCAGCAATGTCGAAGACCTTCGCCCGCCTCAACAAGGACATCATCCTCTCGATCAAGGAGGGAGGCGGCATCGCCGATCCGGACCTGAATGCCCGGTTGCGGGCCGTCATCCAGAACTGCAGGGCAGCCAACATGCCCAAGGACAACATCGAGCGGGCCATCAAGAAGGCTACCGACAAGGATGCGGCCGATCTGAAGCAGGTCACGTTCGAAGGCTACGGTCCCCACGGCATTGCGGTCTTCGTGGAAACAGCGACCGACAACAACAACCGGACCGTGGCCAATGTCCGGAGCTACTTCAACAAGTGCAACGGCAACCTAGGCACCACGGGCAGTGTGGAGTTCATGTTCACCCACGTGTGTCACTTCAAGGTCCCGGCCGAAGGACTGGACGCCGAGGAGTTGGAGCTCGAATTGATTGACTACGGCGCCGAGGACATCGGGGTAGAGGAGGAGGCCATCCTCATCTACGGGCCGTTCGAGAGCTACGGCGCTTTGCAGAAAAAGCTCGAGGACGACGGCATCGAAATTCTGGAATCCGGCTTTGACCGAATCCCCACCGACACCAAGGATTTGGATCAGGAAGCCACAGCAGAGGTCGAGAAACTCATCGAGAAACTCGAAGAGGACGACGATGTGCAGAACGTGTTCCACACGATGTCCTCCAGCACGGAGGAGGACTGATTCCGAAGTTTACTCGCAGACTTCGCCGAACTCCACCAGGAGTTGGAGGAGGTCATTTGTACCCACCACACCATCCGGAACGATGTCGGCCAGACAGCTCTGATCGATGGCGAACACACAGCTGCCATTGTCGACGTCGGCATTGAGGTCGTAGTTGAAGGCTTGGGGATAGGTGCACCCACAGCTGGCAGGGTGGTCGAGGATGTCGAATTCCACCAACGCCGTTTGGCCACCTTCATCAGTGGCTTCAAACGAGTAGCTGCCTGCAGCCAATGCCGTGAGGTCAAATGCCGTGTCGTAGGTCACTGCTCCGATGGCCCCGGTGGCGGACAATTCTGCCAATCCCGTGGCGCTGCCGGAACAACGCGTGGAGTAAGCGGTGACATCAATGGAGAGCTGAGTGTGTGCTGCGGAAGCGCACATCAAGGCAGCCAGAAAAAAGGTCGTGCGGAGCATGGTCAACATTTGGTGTATTCAAGGTACTGCGAACATTCAATCCCCCGAAGAAGCGGACTGGAACGAGTCGCTTAAGGCATATAATATAGGTTCAAAATAAATACGAACCTTCATAATGCACATCGGGAACATTGAGAAAATCGCAAAAGTGGCGACAGGAAATGCGATTTTGTCGGATACAACGGCCTTGTCTTTACTCTTCCTGAACGGACTACACCCCCATCACCCTCCCTTAACAATTGGCCGCGTCAGCGGTCTGTTTTCGCTGTAACCGTTTCAGCTAAGCGTCGTAAAACCCCGCATGTTGCCCTCCTTTCACTTCAACTGAAGAAGGGCGAATTGTTGTCTTCGTAAAGAATTGCTTACCGTGTGCGATATGCCCATATCGGTGCGTCCAATCGGGGTGATTGCCTTCGGGCTGATCGCTTGGGGTCTCCTGTGTGGTCAGCAGGCTCGGGCCCAGCATTGGTCGGACGGCCTCTTGCCGGGGGCGGATTGGGCGGGTGCCAAAGACGCGTTTGACAGCACCTGGACGGACAGCCTGCCCGAGCGGGGAAAGGGCGTCAACCCGTTCATGCGCTGGTGGCATTTTGCTGAGAAACGGTGGGCCTTTGACGGCGCTGATGACGCAGGCCACACCCCGTTCCGTTCGAATGCGGTCTGGCTCGAAACGGCTGAAGAAAGGGCGGGCCGAGAAGCCCGGCTCACCCCGTTGACACCCCTGTGGCAAAAGGCCACGCCGGAGGGCATTCCCACCGTGGGCGGGGCAGGCCGGGTGAACCGCGTCGTCGTTCATCCACTCGACACGTCCGTCTGGATGGCTTGCGCGCCGAGTGGTGGTGTGTGGAAGTCGAGCAACAGCGGAGGACACTGGTCATTGCTCGGCACGGCCGATTGGGCGGGCATGGGCGTGTCCGATGTCGCCTTCCATCCCGAAGACTCGCTCGACCTGCTCGTGGCCACGGGAGACAGCGATTTCGGCAGTGCCTACGGCGTCGGACTGATGCGCTCCACGGACGGCGGCGCAAGCTGGTCACCCACTTCCCTCGTGTTTGACCTGTCGGAGACCCACACCGTGAGCCGGGTTCACCGGAAGGCTGGTGCCCCGGCCCACATCCTGACGGCCACCTCGGACGGCATCTGGTTGAGCGAGGACGACGGTGGGACCTTCACGCAAACGCTCACCGGCCTCTGCTCGGACCTCGTTCCCCATCCGGGCGATCCCGAAGTCTGGTATGCCCTGTTGCGACCGGGCGAGGTCCAGCGGTCTACCGATGGTGGGTGGAGCTGGTCGGCCGTCAGCGGCCTGCCGGGGTCCTACGGCATCAGCCGGATGTCCCTCGCTGTCTCACCCACTGCACCGGGGGAAGTCTGGGTCGTGGCCGCCAAGGCCAGCACGCAAGGCCTCGATGGTGTGTTCTTCAGTCCGGACAGTGGTCACACCTTCACGGAGCTCCCGGACGTGCCCAATCTCCTCGGCTACACCGTGAGTGGCGCCGATCTGGGCGGGCAGGGATTCTATGACCTCACCATTGCGGTGGACCCCCTCAATGCGGACCACATCGTCGTGGGCGGTGTGAACCTCTGGAGCACGGCAGACCACGGCGCCCATTGGAACTGCATCGGGCATTGGTATGGGGCAGACACCGTTCCGGAGGTCCATGCCGACCACCATGCGGTCACCTTCCTGCCAGGGACGTCCGATTGGGTGTCCGCCCACGATGGAGGGGTGGCCCGGTTCACGCAAGGGACCTCTGCACCGGTGGACCGATCGCACGGGCTCGACATCGCGCAGGTCTATCGCATCGGGCACGCCGAGGAACGGCCTGACCGCTTGCTGGCCGGGTGGCAGGACAATGGGATCAACGCCCTGAAGGACGGCGTGCACGCCCGGGTACGGGGAGCGGACGGCTTCCACTGCCTGTTCACGCCGGGCCGGCCGGATACGGTCTATGCCGCGGAATACTTCGGTCGCACTTTTCGCTCCGAGGACGCCGGATGGAGCTGGGCGGAATGGATCGGAGGCAACGGGTCCGGGGTGGGGGAGCGCGGAGATTGGGACACGCCCATGGCGTTTTCTCCCGCCAACCCTGAGCGGGTGTTCGTGGCCAAACACCGGCTGTACTGGAGCGATGACGGTGGAATGAATTGGTTCCAAACCAACGCGCTGCCCGGTGGCCCGTTGGAGATGCTCGCATTGAGCCCGGCTTCCGACGAGGTGGCCGTGGTCAGCAGGAGCACGTTCGCCTACCGCACGACCGACCTCTCGTCGTGGACGCTGCTGCAGGGTTTGCCTGGATTGCCGGTGTTGGATGCCGTGATGGACAATGAAAATGACGACATCCTCTGGCTTGCCTTCGGGGGGTACGATGCCGATGCCCGGGTCAGGCGCAGTGAGGATGGCGGCGTGTCGTGGGCCGAAGTGGGCAGCGGGTTGCCGGCGTTGCCGGTGAATGCCTTGGCGCGGGATGTCGAGACAGGCGACCTGTATGCGGGCTCGGATGCCGGCGTATACGTGCTCCCGGCCGGTTCCGACCTCTGGGCGCCCTACAAGGCGGGCTTGCCCGAAGTGCTGTGCTCGGACCTCGCGGTCCGCAGGTCCACCGGAGAACTCCTGCTGTCCACCTACGGACGGGGGGTCTGGAAGGCTCCGCTGTATTCCGTTCCGGACCGGGATGCGGCCGCCATCCGCATCCTCGGCGCATGGCCCGCCCATTGCGGACGTCCCCCGGCGGTCAAGCTGGCATTCCGCAATGCAGGAAGGGACACCCTCGTGGCCGCGACCGTCAGCTGGGGTGCCAGCGACACTTTGTCCTATGGATTCGTGCTGCCGCCCAACGAGACGCTCCACCTGCCCTGGGCAGGCGTTCCAGCCAATGCGCTGGATTTCGGGGACGCTCTCGAAGCCCGAATCCTGTCGATCGTCGGCGTAGACGGTAACGTGCAGCACGGAACCTTGACGAGCAGCGTGGACGCAGTGGCCGAGAACGATGTGGCGCAGGCCATCTGGGGACATCAGCAGGAAAGCGGCCTGGTCATCATCGAAACGGCTTCCGACTGCCACCCGCTGGAGGCGGCATGGGACGTACTCGACAGCGCTGGGCGCTCCATTGCGCGCCGTCAGCATTTCGCACCCGAGGCCGTCACGCGGGACTCCCTGTGCCTCACGCACGGTTGCCACGAATTCGTGCTGCACGACGCCCTGGATGATGGGTTTGCCGGAGCGGATTGCGGAATGGTCGGCAACCTGTCCTGGCATTCGCTCAACGATACGGCCTTCTGGTCGTTGCCCGGCGGGTTCGCCAATGGGCAGGTCGAGACCGTGTGTCTGCCCGTCGCCGGTGTATCCGGATGCACCGATCCGGCCGCCTGCAACTTCGACCCGTCCGCCGCACAATCCGATGCGGGTTGCGTGTATGGATGTCCCAATGCCAATTGCCCGAGCGACCTCGACGGAGACGGCGTTCATGGGGCCACCGACATTCTGGACGTCCTTTCCGAGTATGGGTGTACGTCGGGGTGCGTGCGGGACGTCACGGGAGACGGCGTGGTCTCCGCCAATGACATCCTGCTGGTGTTGGCTTTGTATGGCCAATCTTGTTCCGATTGACCTTGGCGGGTGCATCTTGCGGCCCCATGGCTCAGCGCACCTCCCGTCCCAAGCCGGTCATCCGCCGGTGGATCGCCGAAATCGAAGCTCCGCTCCACGCACAGGTTCGTTCTGAACTCGGATTGGCTAGCACCACGGCCGCACGCAATCTCATCAAGGGGGGCGGCGTCCGGGTGTCTGACGAGGTCATCAAGATTCCCTCGACCGTCATCCGGGTGGGGCAGGAAATCTCCGCGCCGGAGGCCAAGGATGTCCGCAAGCTAGAAAGTGCAGATGCCCCCAAGTCCATCCGCCCTGCCGACGATCTCCCGTTTGAAATCCTGTACGAGGACGAGGATCTGTTCTGCTACATGAAGCCGGCCGGATGGGTCGCCGCGTCACCGAATCCCCGGGTCGATACGAGTTTCACCCGGGTCAAGGACTTCCTCATTGCGCGGGATGTGGAACAAGGCAACGTCGAGCGCCCCGTCCATTTCGTCAACATGCTCGACAAGGACAGCAGCGGAATCGCCGTGGTGGTGCGGGACATCGCCCTACGCCGGCGCCTGCAGGAAAAGTGGGGGGAGTTCCGGTTCGAATCCTACCTGCTGCTGCGGGGAGAGATGCCGGAGGACGGAGAGTTCAGTGCCCGGCGCAAGCCCGGCGAGAAGTACTCCGCCAAGAAGTTCCCGTTCCGGAAAATGCGCTCGGGCGGACGGTTCACCATCCTCCGTGTGCAGGCTGGCCTCCAGGACATCCCGGAGATCCTGCCCGGCTTGCGGCACCACGACTGCATGGTATGCGGCCTGGGCAACGATGCACCGGACCCCCTCGGTCGCCAGGGCGTCCACCTGTTCCGGGCTGTGCTCACCGACGAGACGCTCGATGCCATGTGGGAATTGAAGACCCGCATGCCCAAGGAGTTTCTCCGGGTCGTGAAATGAGAAGCGCCCCGACGTTTCGGGGCGCTTCAACCTTAACCAAATCTGTGCGGGTTTGACACCCGCACCTTGAACCATATCTCGCTGCTTTCAGCGACCAAGAGAAGTGCAAGGCGCGTGCCAGAATTTCTCAGCGCCCTTTTTCAGGTCCCAACGAATGCCAACGGATGCAGGAAGGGCGACGCTATCTTCGCGCCACGAACCCGTCTGAAATGAGCAGAACCGTCGTCATCGCCTCCGCCCGCCGCACCCCGATGGGGTCCTTTCTCGGCGCCCTGTCCTCCATTCCCGCCCCGAAACTGGGCGCCATCGCCATCCAAGGTGCGCTCGACGCCGCCGGTCTCTCCGCCAATCAGGTGGACGAGGTGTTCATGGGCAACGTCCTCCAGGCTGGACTCGGCCAAGCACCGGCCAGACAGGCGGCCATGGGCGCCGGCATCCCCGACACCGTGCCTTGCACGACGGTCAACAAGGTGTGCTCCAGCGGCATGAAGGCCATTCACCTTGCGGCCAATGCCATCGCCCTCGGACAAATCGATGTGGCCATCGCAGGCGGCATGGAAAACATGTCCCAGGTGCCGCATTACCTCAACGGCCGACAAGGGGTCAAACTCGGCAACCTCAAGGCCGTTGACGGCATGGTCCTCGACGGCCTGACCGACGTCTACAACAATCACCACATGGGCCTGTGCGCTGAACTGTGTGCCACGGAGCACGGCTTCAGCCGCGAAGATCAGGACGCATTCGCCATCGAAAGCTACCGGCGTTCCGCCGCCGCTTGGGAAGGTGGCGCCTTCTCCGACGAGGTGGTGCCCGTGCCGGTCCCCCAACGCAAGGGCGATCCGGTCATGGTCACCGAAGACGAGGAGTTCCGCAACGTGAAGCTGGAGAAGATTCCGGCCCTTCGTCCGGTCTTTGACAAGGAGGGGTCGGTCACGGCGGCCAACGCCAGCACCTTGAACGACGGGGCCAGCGCCCTCGTCCTGATGTCCGCCGAGAAGGCGGCCGAGTTGGGCATCACCCCGGTGGCCACCATCCTGTCCAATGCCGACGCCGCCCACGAACCCGAGCGGTTCACGACCGCACCGGCAAAAGCGGTGCCCGTTGCCCTCGACCGGGCCGGGATGAGCATGGACCAGATGGACCTCGTCGAACTCAACGAGGCGTTCTCCGTCGTGGGACTGGCCAACGTCAAGTTGCTCGGCCTCGATACCGGTAAGGTCAACGTCAACGGAGGGGCCGTCTCCCTTGGCCACCCCCTCGGCAGCTCCGGCAGCCGCATTGTCGTTACGCTCATCCACGCCCTGAAGCGGCAAGGCAAGCGCTACGGTGCAGCCGGCATCTGCAATGGGGGAGGAGGCGCCAGCGCCATGATCATCGACTGCGGCGCCTGATGGACGGGGTCATTCGCGTCCCCCTCGCTCCGGTGCGGTCCGAACCCTCGGATCGCGCGGAGATGGTCACCCAGGCCCTGTTCGGGGAACGCGTTGATCTCCATCCGATCGAGGGCCAGGACAACTGGGCCGCAGTCCGCCTCGAACAAGACGGCTACACCGGGTTTATCGATCCGAAACTCGTGGACACCTCCAGAGAAGCTGTGGCTGCATTCGACATGGACTGTGTGCTGCTTACGCCTCCGCTGACCCCTGTGGAATGGGCGGGGCAGACCGTGCACCTTCCGGCAGGCAGCCGCATTCCTCGCGTGGCCTTGCCCCATCAAGACAACACCCCGCCGGCGGATGTCGTGGTGGCCGCTCAACGGTTCCTTGGGGCGCCCTACCTGTGGGGAGGCAAGAGCATCCTGGGCATCGATTGCAGTGGGTTGACCCAATTGGCGGGCGCCCTCTGCGGAATGGGCATTCCCCGGGACGCGAGCCAGCAGTGGGCGGCTTCCAAGGACCACCGAGCCGGGTGGAACGATGTGCAACACAGCGACCTGGTCTTCTTCCACAAGGAGGGCCAAGAGGCCGTCACCCATGTGGGGCTGGCGCTCCGCGCCGGCTCAGGGAAGTGGACCGTCCTTCACGCATCAGGTGAAGTCCGCGTGGACGCATTGACGCCGAGCGGCATCGAGCGCCAAGGCGTCCTGACCCACCTGTGGACAGGCGCAGCAGGCTGGGACTTCAACGCTGGATGACCATCCGCTCCACTCCGTCCTCGGATCGGAACAGGTAGACGCCGTCCTGCAGCTCGGTCAAATCGAGACGCTGGTTCGCGGAACGGAAGGCCCCTTCAAGGAGCACCCGGCCACCGAGATCCACCACGGACCAATTGCGGCCAATGAACGAGGGGTCGGCCAGGATTTGCACTTGCCCCCGGCTCGGATTGGGCTGCAGGGAAACGAGTGGGCCTTCGGGGTCCAGCGCTCCGATGCCTGAGAGCAAGGGCGTTTCCAGCGAGATGTTTTCATCGCCTTCCTGGTAAGGGACGTAATCCACGAAGACGAAGAACATCTCGTCCTCGGTGTTGTCCCCGTACACCACGTTCTGTGGCGGGCTGCTGGGGTTGAACGGGTTGTCCGCCGTGTTGTCATAGGCTGCGATGGCCTCGATCGTGTAGCCCGCGGGAATCTTCGTGAGCGTGGGGAAGGTGAAGAACCCTTGCCAATTGAAGTCCCACTCCGGAATGGAGATGAGGGGAATGGTGTCGTTGCCGCTGGCAGAGGTGGCGAAGACTTCCCAGCTGACGCCAATGAGGTGACAGTGGGGCACGACGTTGATCAGGCTCACGTCGTCCCACACCGGGTATTCGCCATGGAACACCTTCACCTGATTGGCTGGAATGAAGAAGGGTTCGCTCAGATTCCACGGCCCCATGATGCCCGTTTCCACCTCACGCTCAACGGGAGCTTCAGTGAAGAACACGTTGAGCTCAGTCTGGTCCGATTCGTCAGCGGAATAGGGGCCATAGTGCATTTGGATCAAGAGGTCGGAGCCTGCCGGAATGACCCGACCAATGCCCTCCGGGTACACCACCGGCAACGTGCCGGGCACCCAGCCACCGAAGAAGCTGCTGTACGCGTCAAATCCGAAGTCGCCGAAACTCTCGTAACCCAGGTCCGGGTCTTGGGCATCCATTTGGGCTGCGATGCCTTCCGTGTCCAGGCCGAGGATGGCGTGGTGGGCAATGGCCCCGTTCTGGGGGCGGACCTCCAGTGAACGGACGGTCATGTCGGTTTCAAATTCCGTCGGCAGGATGAACACCTGGTACTGGTCCGTCATGTCTCCCGCGTGCAGGTAGGGCTCCGGCATGGACAGAATCAGATCGGGGGTCCCCACCTGGCTTCCCTCGGGGAAGTTGGGCAGGCCCGGATTGTCCGCCGGATTGCCCTCCGGTTTGCCTGCATCGACCCAGGCACTCAAGGTCTCGATGTCTTCCGCAGACAGAACGCGTTCGCCGACAAAGTGGCTGTAGTTCGCATCGGGCGTCCACGGCGGCATGTAGCCGGTGGACGTGACGAACTCGATGAATTCGCCGTAGGCCGACACCTCCTCGAACGACGTGAACGGCATGGGGCCGATTTCACCAGTTCGGTGACACTCCGTGCAGTTTTCGTGGATGATGGGCGCCACGTCGGAGTGATAGGTCACACTCTGCCCGTGAGCTGTGATGGCCAAGAGGAAGAATGAGAGGAGAAGAGGGAATCTCATGAGGTCAAGTTAGGGGGACTTGTGGATGCGGAGGCCTTCGATGGGACACCCGACGGCATCGGTGACCGGGGTGGACACCGGCCTGCCATCGAGGACGTCCTTCAATGCTGTACGCAAATCCCGGTTCCGGGTTCGGGGACGGCGTTTTCCCGGCGCGAAATACCGGTCGTTCAACCGGCCACGGTACACCACGGAATCCCGCTCGTCGAGGACAAAGGCTTCCGGCGTCCACCGGGCGTCCAATTGTCCCGCCCAACCCGCTGTGTCTGCCACCAGGTCCATGGTCAACCCGTAGGTCTCCCCGAATTCGGCGATTTGATCCGGGCCGGTGGATGGATTCGGAAAGACCCCGACAAATTCAACCGGCGCATCGGCGAACTCCTCCTCGAGCAGGCGCATCTCATGCGTCATGTTCTGACAGATGGGGCAGAGCGGGGCGAGAAAGAGAATGACCCGAAAGAGGGGCTTGGTGACGGTCATTCGCAGGGGGTGCCGTAGAGGCCGAGAAGAAACAGGATGTCGGAGACGGTGACGAGGCCATCGCCATCCAAGTCGGTGTCGCAGGCAAACTGGCAACCAAATTCACTGAGGATGAGAAGCGCATCGGACACCCCAACCAGGTCATCCCCGGTCAGGTCACCCGGACACGGCGCATCCGGCCCAAGGGAAATGGACTCGTCGCCGTTCTCGTAGAGGACGAAGTCGAAGAACACAAAGAACATCTCATCCTCAGTGCCTTCTCCAAACCCCACCCATTGCGGCGGGTCGTTCGGGTTGAACGGGTTGGACGCCGTGTTGTCGTAGGTCGCCTCGGCATGAAGGGTGTAACCCTGCGGAATCTTCGTGAGGGTGGGGAAGGTGAAGAACCCCTGCCAATTGAAATCCCAATCCGGGATGGAGATGAGGGGGATGGTGTCCTGGTTGTTCGGTGAGGTTGCGTAGACCAGCCAAGAAGAGCCGATCAGGTGACAATGGGGCGCGATGTTGATCAGGCTCACATCTGCCGACACGGGAAACGTGCCGTGGAAGGACGAGACCTGGTTCGGCGGCAGAATGAAGGGCGTGTCCAGATGCTGCGGGCCCATGATGGCCGTGATGACTTCCCGCTCGATGGGCTCATTGGTGAGGAACACATTGACTTCGGTCTGGTCGGACTCCGAAATGGCGCTTGGCCCGTAATGCATCTGGACCAAGAGGTCCGCACCCGCGGGAATGGACCTCCCGATGCCCGGCGGGTAGTCGACCGGAAGGGCGCCGGGCACCCACGCTCCAAAAAAGGAACTGAGCGCATCAAAGCCGAATCCGCCGAAGCCTTCATAGCCGAGTTCGGGGTCTGCGGCATCCAGTGCGGCCGCCTGCCCCGAATCATCGAGGCCCAAAATCGCATGGTGGGCAATGGTGTGGTTGCCCGGCATGACCTCCAACGCCCGGATGGACGCGTCCTCTCCAAACTCTGTAGGCAGCACGAACACCCGGTATTCATCGGTCATGTCGCCGCCATGGACATAGGGCTCAGACATGGTGAGGACGTAATCCGGCTCTCCAATTTGGCTGCCCGAGGGAAAATCGGGGAGGCCCGGATTGTCTGCCGGATCGCCTTCCGGCTTGCCAGCCGCCACCCAATCGCTCAGTGTCGCGATCTCCCCAGGCGTGAGCACCTTCTCACCCACGAAGTGCGAGTACTCCGGGTCCGGCGTCCAAGGGGGCATGTATCCAATGGAGGTCACGTACTCGATGAACTCTCCGTAGGGAGCCACCTCTGCATAGGTCGTGAACGGCATGGGGCCGATTTCTCCCTCCCGATGGCATTCGGTGCAGTTCCCGAAAATGATTGGCGCCACATCCTCATGGAACGTCACGGTTTGTCCATCCAGACCCATCGGCCTGAGGAGGGTGAAGAACAGAAGGGGGAGGGCGCAACGGATCATGGGCATGCCAGGACCTTGAAGATAACGGCTCGAGGCCATCCCGGTTTAACCGCATTGCCCGTGTACATTGACGGCATGCAATTGACGGGATTGGATTGGGGCATCATTGGAGCGGTTCTGCTCATCGTCCTTGGCATCGGCTGGTGGTCAGGCCGCAAGGGGAGCGGCAACGCAGACGACTATTTTCTTGGCGGACGCGCGATGCCGTGGTGGCTGCTCGGCACGTCGATGGTCGCCACAACCTTCAGTGCTGACACGCCCAACCTCGTCACAGACCTCGTTCGCCAGCAAGGCGTATCGGGCAATTGGGCCTGGTGGGCCTTCCTGTTGACGGGGATGGTGACCGTTTTCGTGTACGCCAAGCTCTGGCGACGCTCCGGCGTCCTCACCGACATTGAGTTCTACGAGTTGCGATACGGTGGAAGGGGAGGCGCCTTCCTCAGAGGCTTCCGCGCCATCTACCTCGGACTTGTGTTCAATGTGCTCGTCATGGCCACGGTGAGCTTGGCCGCCATCAAACTCGGCAGCATCCTGCTCGGTTGGCCAGGCTGGATGACCCTCGCCGTAACGTGCAGCGTCACCCTGTTCTTCAGCGCTTATGGTGGGCTGAGGGCCATCCTGTGGACCGACCTGTTCCAGTTCGTGCTCGCCATGGGTGGCGCCGTTGCAGCCTGTCTCTACGTGGTGTACCTGCCGGAAGTGGGGGGCATGGAGGGGCTGATGACCCACCCCAACGTCGCGGGCAAACTGTCGGTCTGGCCAGATTTCGATGACCCCGAAGTGTGGATACCCGTCCTCCTCGTTCCGCTCGCGGTACAATGGTGGGCGAGTTATTATCCGGGAGCCGAACCTGGTGGAGGCGGATACATCGCCCAGAGAATGTTCAGCGCCCGCAGCGAAGAGGACGCCGTCGGCGCCACACTCCTCTTCAATGCGGCCCATTATGCCCTTCGCCCCTGGCCATGGATCCTCGTGGCCCTGGCTTCCCTCATCATCTTCCCCGACCTCGACAGCATCGCGAAGGCCTTTCCGGCCCTCGCAGCCGACAAGGTGGGACACGATGTCGCCTACCCGGCCATGCTCAGCCTGTTGCCCTCCGGCCTGCTCGGTTGGGTGACCGCTTCGCTGCTGGCCGCGTTCATTTCCACGATGAGCACCCAAGTCAACCTCGGTGCAAGCTACCTCGTCAACGACGTCTGGGTCCGGTTTCTGCGCCCGAATGCGACCGAGCGACAAAAGGTCGGTGCGGGCCGATGGGCCACCATCCTCTCGTTGGTTGCCGGTGCAGCGTTGAGCTTGACCCTGACCTCGGCCGGACAGGCATTCAATCTGCTGTTGCTCCTCGGGGCAGGAACCGGCGGCCTCTTCATTCTCCGTTGGTTCTGGTGGCGGATTTCAGCTGGCACTGAAATCGCGGCCATGGTCATCTCGCTTGTGGTCGCCATCTACTTCACGTGGATCCACGATGCATTGGCCGCCGAATCGGTGGCCCTTGTGCCCGCCATGGCGGACTGGGCCAAGCTGGTGGCCGGCAGCCTGATCACCACGGCCGGTTGGGTCGCCGCCGCTTACCTGCTTCCCCCGGAACAACCGGCGACGTTGCAACGCTTCGTCAACCTCGTCCGCCCCGGTGGTCCCGGCTGGGCCCGCTTCCCCGCAGAGGGTGGGGAGGAGGTTACATGGAGTGTGCCGCGTTCCCTGCTGCAGGCCTTCTTGGGCTGCCTGGCTGTGTACGGCGCCTTGCTCGGCATGGGCAGCGTCCTCTTCGGACATGGATTGGCCGGCATGGCGTTCGGGGCCATCACGGGGTTGAGCATCCAGGGCATCCTCATCCTCCAGCGCAGGGCGGCATGACCCCATTCTCCACCTCGGCGCCGGGGCGGCTCTGCCTGTTCGGCGAGCACCAGGACTACCTCGGATTGCCGGTCATTGCCATGGCGATGAACCGGCGATGCCACCTTCGATGGGTTCCCAGAACGGACACCCGTGTGGAGGTCACGAGTGAGGAATTGGGCGATGTCGGCGGGTTCGATCTGGCCGCACTGAATCAGGGCAAAGCGGCTAGCCCATTTGAAGTGGTCGTGGCCGAACTGATGGCGGAATCCGGTGGGACGCCCCCGGGAATGGACATCCACATCCGGAGCGACGTTCCGATTCAAGCTGGATGCAGCTCCTCCACGGCCCTGTTGACCGCATGGACAGCGGGGTGGTCGAAGGCCATGAACGTGGCCCATTCGATCGAGCAACTGGTGCGGCGGTGCCACCACGCCGAGGTGCTGGCATTCGATGGAGCAGGCGGGGACATGGACCACTTCGCTTGCGCTCATGGTGGGCTCCACCGATTTGGCGCAGGTGTTCCTGAAGCTCTGGGGTCCTTGCCCGGGACATTCGTGCTGGGCGATTCAGGCCAACCCAAGGACACCCAGGGCCATCTGGCCCGGTGCAAGGATGCGCGCATGCCGCTGATGGGGCAATTGGATTCGCCCCCCATCGATTGGTCTGAAACCCAACGGGTGCTCGCTGAGGGGACGCGTGTCAACCGCGACCTGGAGGCTGAGTGGGCCGCCCACATGCGCAGTGGCCTTGTGGACGGAGCCACCATGGGCCAAGCCTTGACCCGTCACCATGCCGTGCTCCGGGACGTGTTGGGCCTGTCGACCGCGCGCATCGAAGCCATGCTGGATGCGGCTTTGACCGCGGGTGCATGGGGCGGAAAGATCAATGGGTCCGGGGGCGGAGGTTGCATGTTCGCCCATGTCCCCGATCAGCGGGTAGAGCCCGTCATCGACGCCATGCTCGCCGCCGGCGCCAAGGGGGCGTGGGCCGTGACCATGGATGAAGGGGTCCGCCATGGTTGAGCGGCATCCCCTCATCATCATGGCGGCGGGAAAGGGCAGCCGCATGAAGGCTGACGCCGACGTGCCGGATTGGGTGCGCGAGGAGGCAGCCTCCCGCCCAAAGGCGATGATCCGCATCGGAAAGGAGAAGAAGCCCCTGCTGCACCATCTCATCGAGCAGTCTGTGGAGGAAGGGATGCGGGACATTTGCGTGGTCATCGCGGAAGGCGATGACATCACCCAGCCTCATTTCCGGGACCACCCGGTGGCCGGCGCGCAATTGGACTTCGTCGTCCAGCGCATTCCGACAGGTCGAACCAAACCCGAAGGCACCGCACAAGCGGTTCAGCTGGCTCTGGAAGCACATCCTGAATGGGAGGGGAGCAGCGTGACCGTGGCCAATGGCGACAACCTGCCGCCCAAGGGCATGTTGAGTACCCTGCGCCGGGACGCGGCGTGTCTGCCGGCATTTGATGGAGACCACCTCGGCTTGCCCGCTGAGCGGGTGCAGGCTTTTGCGGTCATCCGGCAAGCCGGGGATGGCACATTGGCGGCCATTGAGGAGAAGCCGGACCAAGCGGTCATCGAGGCTGCCCGCTGGACGGACGGCACGGTCCGGGTGAGCATGAACTATTTCCGGATGCCTTGGCACACCCTGCTCGATGCCGTGCGCCAGGTGCCCATGCACCCGGTCCGCAAGGAGCGGGAGTTGCCGGTCGCCGTATCGCTTTGGAACGCGGCCAACCCCGGCATTCTTCGGGTCGTGCCCATGACCGGCGCCTTCCTGGACCTGACGCACCCACGGGACATCCTGACCTCGGGTCAAGCCCTCGATGCTGGAGGGCACGCCCTTCGGAATTGAACCAAAAGGCCCCGGGATTGTCGAAAGAACATGACCATGCGCCTTGTACCCATTTTCAGTCTGCTCATGCTCTTCTTTCAGCCACTTGGCTTCGAGGGCATGGCGCAATGTGACGACGCGGATTTCGAACTGTTGTGCAATGACGGTGATGCCGTCAACGATGCAGTCTTCAGCTGCGGATTTTCCTGCTTCCTAGCGAGCGACATCACCTCCTGTTTTGCCGGGTGTATCGCCGAGGCCGTCCCGGAGATGAGCGCCACCTGCGTCGGATGTTTTGCAGACCAGAGCACGTGTGTCACCAACAGCTGTTTCCTCACGTGCGCGTTTGGGAGTGAAGCAGACTGTCAGGCTTGCGTGGCGGCGAATTGCCAATCCGGGTTCGAGACCTGCGCCGGCATTGTCGACCTCGATGGCGATGGGGAAAGTACGGTGTGCGATTGTGACGACGGAGATGCGACGGTCTATCCGGGCGCTCCCGCCACCGCCCAGGGCGTGGACAACAACTGCGATGGGGTACTGTCTCCGGAGGAGTTGGCGTGCTTGCTCGACCTCAACGGGGACCAGCTGATCACCGTTTCGGACGTTCTGGTCCTGTTGGCCGAGTTCGGCTGTGTGACCGACTGCACGGCCGATGTCAACGGGGATGGCCTGGTCACGGTCGCCGACATCCTCGCCATGCTCGGCGGGTTCGGGACACCGTGTTGATTCCCGCCGTCAGCTGAAGAAGCCGCGCTGCTCGGCAGCCCGTTGGCGCAGCAGGGGGCTGCAGCGATACCGTTCCTCGCCATACCGGGCCTTGAGCTGGTCCAGCGTGTCGACGCAGCGGTCCAACCC
>Ga0160423_10001700_pt1 | contig 18404 bp, 20 predicted proteins | sample CRUFie14St8metaG_FD_108191 | JGI IMG/M metagenome (GOLD analysis project Ga0160423, IMG submission 108191) | Marine microbial communities from the Costa Rica Dome - CRUD Field 142mm St8 metaG | ecosystem: Environmental > Aquatic > Marine > Oceanic > Photic zone | place: Costa Rica: the Eastern... | reverse complement strand
GTTAACTCTGGTGGCGATTATAATCTTAAAGTAGGTGGTAATATGAATGTTGTAGTTTCTGGTAATTACACAGAAAATATAGAAGTTAACAAAACACAGAATGTTACAGGTACACACATTATACGTGGTGAGACCATAGACCTAAACCCTTAGGAAAAACTCAGCAGAAAACGGCATATATAAATTTAAAGTAAAAGTTTAAACTATAAATGCAATAACAATCATAAGACATATGCTGGTCTTCTAAAACTCAGATAAAACCGTACACTTTCTTAGTACAAATTTTCCTTGGAAGTTTTTTTACTGTGAATAGTCGTATATGTAATCAGACAATTCATCAAACTTATTGTCTAAATCAACAGTATCAATATGGTCTTCATCTTCATTACAAGTGTCATTATACTGGTCAATAAGATCAGTCATCTTTTTGTTAGTATCAGCAAGTAACGAATCAACTTTATTATTAAGTTCTTCAAACGTCATATCAGTTTTTTTTGTCATGTATATCTCCTTGGTTATTAAGTTAATCATTGTTTTCATATACTTAATATACACTATAAGTGGCAAGAAGTATAGTGAAATAATTACTTTTATTTTTCACTGAGTAAAATAAAGGTTTTTTGCATTGCAACTATAAATAACTATATGACACTAAAAGAAATCAAACAAAGATGGAAAAAGGCATGTACTACAGATAATGTTATTGACTTTTCAGTAGATGTAGGACTTATTGCATTTGATGTACTTGCGTCACCTATTCTTATTGTAGTACGTATATTAAGGTTTTACTTTAAGAAATTTGTAAATAAACATTTAAAAAGATTTCTAAAATGGTTTGCTCATAGAGTTCTTAAAATTTAAAAAATTATAAGTAGTCATGTCTGCGTGCTTGGAAAAGATGCTTTAAGAATAGCTTAAAAAACGCAAAACTCTCATATCATAACAGTTAACAATTAATAACACAGAAAGGACTACTCTGTGGATTATAAGACATTTAAAAGGTATAAACGAAGACGACCAAAGATACCTGAGTTTACTTGTACAGAAATAGACAACATTATCTCTAAGTTAGAAATGTTACATAAAGAAGAACGTAGGTTAACTAAGTTTCAGTTAAAACTATTAACACGAAAACTAGAGAGGCTAAGGCTTTCAAACGAAGCATTAAGAAACAGTGGTCATTATTGGTATACTAAAATTAAACAAATGTTTGAAAGAAAATAAGCGGCGACTCGACGGAGACTCGGAGATTCTCTAAACTACGTAAAGTTAAAACACGCTTTTAAAAGTCTTATATATACTTGTATGAAAGTTTTGAAAAGTAAATTTGATAGTGAATTTGATGTGACGCATATGGATATAGATGAAATGTATCCTATTGATAAAGAAAAGAAAGTCGTTATTATGAAGTTTATGAATAAGTTTGCAAAAGAGTTTCCTAAAAAAGGAATGTTATTTCCTTTAATTGTTTATCCTACTAAAAATTCAGATACCTTAGGAGCACGTGTTCTTAATAAAAGAATACCCTATGCAGTATGGTATGGGTGTAATCGTTTACGGTATGCAGTGTACCAACAATATACTCATGTAAGTGTAGTCATTGTTCAAAATGAAAAAGAATGTGATGCTGTGTTAGCAAAGATATTTGCACTAGGAAAACAAAAAGAAGAATTTAAAACTATAAATGATATTAATTATATTAAACAAACTTACTAATGTTAAATAAAATATACCCTACATTTTTATATAATGAAAATCTACACACTGTAGAAATTGAGCCTTATAAACAATGGATATTAGAAAACAGTAAAGACCCACATTTTCTTTTACCTCATAGCACTTCAACACATAGTCGTAATCGTAAGTTATTTGAATACGATTTATTTAAACCTTTGGCAAGTTTATTTTTACAACATACACATGAGTTTTTTAAACTGGTTGCAAGTGAACTTCATTTAGAGCGACCTGATAGTATTAATGTTGAAAAAGTTAATAACGTAAAATTTAAACTTACTGATATGTGGGCAAACGTATATCCTAAAGGTGGTTACGTTGAAGAACATAATCATCCTTATGCAAATTACTCAGGTGTCTTTTTATTAACTTGTCCTAAAGATACACAAACGTATTTTATTGATCCATTAGAATATCACCGTATGACAGACGTATTTGACATTATAGGTTTTCCTCAAAAAAATAGTTTTGATAATGCAAAACCAAAAGACTTATTCATTTGGCCTAGTTATTTAAAACATGGTGCAAAAGTAAATCAAACAGACGAGCCTAAAATTATTATCTCATTTAACGTACAAATCATTTAAAAACATAGTTTACTAAATAAAAGTAAACTTTGTGAAAAAGAAATCAAAGTCTTATCGTAGTGAATACGAATCCTATCAACCTAACTCACCATTAACCATCTATTTTTCTAAATTAATCTACAAAGAGAAAAAGGTTAAGACTATGTTTAAATCAAAAAAGAAGCATAAATAGTTAGTATCGTTGGACATAAAGTCGGAAGTAAACTATGTTTAGTTGGCCAGAAAAAATAGCAGGTTATGTAATACTAGGTTACCTAGTTTATGTATTAGTCTGTATGATACTAGGCACATTTGATATAATATAGTTGAAGCAACGCACCTAACTTTAACAAGGAGGGTGGTATGAATTTTAAATGGGATTTAAAAGGTCTGTTTGATAGAAAAAGAAAAGCAGACTCTTCAAAGGCTCAATTAAGAGAAAGAAGTAAACAATCAATTGCTAGACCTAAAGCAGTTAAAAATATTACTTCAAAAGATCCAAGATTACAAGGTATCTAAAAAGAAAAACCCTACTAAGGTTTCCAGCCTTAGTAGGGAAAAAACAACCCTTATAGGGTAACTCTAAATTCCGTATTCGTTTAATCTAAAATCTACAACTGGTGTAAAGTCGTAGGCATATTCATAATCAGGTAAAGCGCCTGACATCTTAACTAACGTATCATTTGGTTTACGTTTATCAAAAAATTTCTGTAAAACAGTTTTAAGATTATTTGCAAGCACGTTATGAATATTTGCATTAAACTTACAAAACAATGAACCACAAACAATAGATGATTCTGTAGCACCTACTTTTCTTGCAACTTCTAAAATTTCTTTTCTTAGTTGTTCATTTTTCATAATATTCTCCTTTTATTATTTTAAGTATAAAGGTCCTGTCCATTGAATTGCATAATTGCCTTCAAGTACATTACCTCTAGCAGAGTTTAAAGCAGGTGCATTCCAACCAGCGGCTTTTAATATATCACCTTTTTTAAAATGTTTAAATGCTTCTTTTACAATAAAACAAAAAACACCAGTATCTTGTGCTACTTTGATGTATTTCTTACCTTGTGAAATTCTTGTTTTACTGTCCCACTCAGCAACAGAGTCTTTTGCCCATTGTGATTGTTCACCGTGTGCGTTTGTAGACCATCTTTTATAATCATCTTTAGCACCAGACATCATATTTTTAATACCTTGTTCTAAAGTTTTAGCAGTTTCAGTTACTTTTATCATATTATTTCTCCTCTGAATATAAAGTTTGTGAATATAAAGCAAGAATAAAACTAGCAATACCTAACATTGCCATTGATCCGCCTTGTAAGTATTTGTCAACTTCTATAGAACCTACAGCACCGATCATGCAGAAAGTTCCTAGTATTGACATTGCGATTGTCATATATTCAAGTATTTTTTTCATAGTGTTTTTCTCCTTATTGTTGTTTTTTATGTTTTTGTTTATCATATGCTTTACATTACCACAACTAAATACAAAAGTCAAGCAAAAAAATGACTTTTTTTACAAAAAAACCCTTAAAAATCAACGTTTTTTTACTTATTTTGTTCTTGTTTTGTTCTAATTGTGGAAAAAATATAAAAAAATGTGAATTTTTTCCAAAATATGGAGATTTTGAAAGAAAAAAAATCGAATCAACAGAAAATTTTACAGATTTTTTAAAAAGTGGTACGGCTTATGCAACTTTTAAATGTTTATTTTAATTATGGATAAATATTACTAAATTAATTAATTTTTTTATAGGAGAAAATCATGTCAGATTGGAATATTAACGAAGATGGTGAAAAAATTGTCATAACAAGAAACGGAGTAGAAGAAACCTACTTCAATTTAGACGATATACCTTCTTCACCAACAAAAGAAGACATTAAATCAGGTAGCGGTTCACTAAAAGTTAAAGCATTATTTGTAAATGACTATGGTGACGATAAAGTTACTGCTTTAAGAGATAGAGAAATTGCAACTATTGGCGCACAAGAAGGTAGAGATGCGTTAATGAGTGATTTCCAAGTTAAATTTGATAACATATAGGACATAGTTAAATGACTTGTCAAAATTGTGGACACGATTGCCACTGTGGTGGTAAATGCAAGCAAGAGGTAGTAAACGAATTTGGTGAAAAATACAAAATCGAGTGTTGTGGTAATTGCAGACATGATGTTGATATAGAGGCAGAAACAAAATATGATTTGGATGAAGATTCATTTAATGGAGCATAATAATGGCAAAGATGAGATTATTTAAATTTTGGAATGAAAGTGGTGATGAAAAAGAAAAAGAAGAAGTCAGTTTAAAAAAGGCAATTAGAGCCGTACAATCAGATTTCAAAGATAAAATGATAAACGTTGAGTATATCAGCAAAAAAGGCAAAGAGATGTGTCATTCAGTTGTTATACCAATTGGTAGAAAATTAAGACAGGCGATTTTGCAAGAAGCACGTAACAAGGCTAGAAAAGAAAAGCAAAATGCCAGCCGTTAGTCGAAATAATGATACTGCAGGTGGTGATTTAATACCTAGTCAAACAACTGTTAAAGTAAACAGTGAACTTGTTATAGTTGATGGTGATGGTGTTGCAGGACATGGCGTAGCACCTCATATACCTCAAACTATATCTGCTGGTACACAATCTACTGTAAAAGTAGGTGGTAAAGTTATTGTTGTAGTAGGTGATACGGCAGATATTTGTGGTGAAGTTGCTACAGGTTCTTCCAATGTATCTGCTGGATAGTGTATAAATATTAGCGTTATGCCAAGTTATGATGCCTCAAACAATAATGCAAGTAAAAGAGCAACCAGAATCTATACAGATTTAGATTTAGATTTTGGTCGTAATATTGTTACTAATGATGTTAATAAACTAACAGATGTTGAGGCAGTAAAACGAAGTGTTAGAAATTTAATTAATACTTCTCATTACGAGAGACCTTTTCATCCTGAGATTGGTTCAAATGTAAGGTCAATTTTATTTGAACCTGTATCACCTTTGACTGCATTAAACTTGCAAAGAAAAGTACAAGAAGTTTTAGATAATTTTGAACCAAGAATTAAATTAGTTCAAATAATCGCAAGACCAGATATTGATAGAAACCGATATGATTTAAGAATTATGTTTTATGTAGTTGGTAATTCTGCACCAGTTACAGTAGAAACATTTTTAGAAAGATTAAGATAAGATGCCAAGTAATAAATTAGTAGTTTCAGATTTCGATTTTGATGACATAAAATCAAATTTAAAACTATTCTTACAAAACCAATCAGAGTTTCAGGATTATGATTTTGAAGGTTCTGGCTTTGCAATTCTTTTAGATTTACTTGCTTACAATTCACACTACTTAGGTTTCAATGCTAATATGTTAGCAAATGAAATGTATTTAGACTCAGCAGACATAAGAAAAAATATAGTTTCACTTGCAAAGATGTTAGGTTATACTCCATCATCTCCTAAGTCACCTGTTGCAAATATTGATATATTAATTAATAATGGATCAGGTGCTTCAGTTACAATGCCAAAAGGAACAGTTTTTACAACTACAGTCGAAAATGTTAGTTATCAATTTGTAACTAATGCGGCTACTTCGATAACACCATCTGAAGGTGTTTATAGATTTTCAAACGTAGATATTTACGAAGGTACACTAAACACTTTTAGATATACTGTAGATAGTTCAGACGTAGATCAAAAATTTTTAATACCAACACCAAATGCAGATACTTCAACTTTAAAAGTTACAATTCAAAACTCTGCAACTGATACTACTACATCAACTTATGTTTTATCAACTGGTTTAAGAGAAATCACATCAACATCAAAAGTATATTTCTTACAAGAAACAGATGACAATAAATTCGAAGTTTACTTTGGTGATGGTGTATTAGGTAACAAATTATCAGATGGTAATATTGTTATACTTGAATACGTTGTTACAAATAAAGTTGAAGCCAATGGCGCTTCGTCTTTTGCACTATCAGGTTCAATTGGTGGTTTTACAGATGTATCAATTACAGTAAACTCAAATGCACAAGGTGGTAGTGAGGCAGAAACAAAAGAGTCAATTAGATTTAATGCACCATTAAGTTATGAAGCACAAGACAGAGTGGTTACAACTAGTGATTACGAAACTAGAGTTAAATCAATTTATCCTAATGCACAATCAGTTAGTGCATGGGGTGGTGAAGACGAAGAAACACCTGTATATGGCGTTGTAAAAATTGCTATAAAAGCAAAATCAGGTTCAACGTTAACAACTGCTACAAAAAATTCTATTGTTACACAACTACAAAAATATAATGTTGCGTCTGTTAGACCAGAAATTGTTGATCCTGAAACTACAAATATTTTATTAACATCTACAGTTAAGTATGATGAGGCTGCAACATCAAAAACTGCAACGACTTTAAAATCAGATGTCATATCTACTTTAAATACTTACAACGCAAATACATTACAACAGTTTGATAGTGTGTTCAGATATTCGAAAGTTACAGGATTAATTGATGACACTGATAACAGTATTGTTTCTAATATTACAACACTAAAAATTAGAAAAACATTTACACCAACTTTAAGTTCATCAACTAAGTATGATGTTTATTTTAGAAATGCATTATACAATCCACACTCTGGTCATAATGCTAGTGCAGGTGGTATATTAGAAAGTTCAGGTTTTAAAGTAGATGGAGATACTACAAATGTTTATTACTTAGATGATGATGGACAAGGTAATGTAAGAAGATATTATTTAACTGGTTCTGTTAGAAACTATGTAAATAATACACAAGGTACTATTAATTATACAACAGGTCAAATTACAATAAATTCTTTAAATGTTTCTTCAGTAGAAAATATTAGAGGTTCATCATCAACTGTCATAGAGTTAACAGTGAGTCCAAGTTCAAATGATATTGTTCCTGTAAGAAATCAAATCGTACAAATAGATGTTGCTAACTCATCAATTACAGTAGAGGCAGATACCTTCGTTGGTGGTTCTGCTGACGCAGGTGTAGGTTATACGACAACCAGTAGTTATTAGGGGTTAAGTAAATGGCAAAGTTTACTGACAAAATATCAAACCTGATAGAAAGTCAAGCACCCGAGTTTGTTTTATCAGATCATCCTAAATTTTTAGAATTTGTAAAAACGTATTTTACGTTTATGGAATCTGCTCAAATTATTTTGACAGATGTACAAACTACAGATGGTATTCAATTAGAAACTGAAACTGCACAAACAAATAATCTAATACTAAACTCATCTAAGTTAGGTTCAGATAGAACACTATTAGATGCTGGTGATAAAATATTATTAGAAGATAGTACCTATGGAGATTTTATTGTTGGTGAAACAATAACTGGTCAAACTTCAAATGCAACTGCAACAGTTCTTGCTTCAGATATTGACAATAATAAATTATATATTTCAGCACAAGATAAATTTAAAGTTGATGAAACTATTGTAGGTGCTGATTCAAGTGCAAGTGCAACCTTATCAAATTACAGACCAAATCCTGTAAACTCAATAAAAGAATTAATTAATTTTAGAGATCCAGATAAAGTTATTGCAAGTTTTTTATCTAAATTTAGAAAAGAGTTTTTACATACAATACCAGAAACTTTAGATGATGAAGTTGATAAAAGAAAATTAATTAAAAATATAAAATCTTTATATAGATCAAAAGGTTCGTCTGTTGCAAATGAAATATTTTTTAGAATGTTATTTAATGAAACAGCAGAAACAATTTATCCTAGAGAAAATATTTTAAGAACGTCTGATGGTAATTGGAATACATCTAAAATTTTAAGAGCAATTGCAACCGTAGGTGACACTTCAAATTTAGTTGGTAGAACGATTACAGGACAAAGTTCAGAAGCAACTGCCATTGTAGAAAACGTATTTAAATTTCAAATTGGTGCAAATGAAGTTTCAGAATTTATTTTAAATGAAGATACAATATCTGGCACATTTACAGTTGGTGAAGAAATTAGAGGAACTGCAACAGATGATGATGATACTTTTATAAAAGCAAGTATTACAGGTTTACCTAAAACAATTACAATTAATAATGATGGTTCATTGTACAACACCTCTGACAGTGTTGCATTAACCACTGGTGGTGTAGGTGGTAACATACAAGTTGATGGAGTTGGTAGAGGAAGTATAGAACAGTTTTTTATTGAAAATGGTGGTAGTGGATATGAAATTGGTGATGATATTGAATTTACAAATACAGACACAGGTGGTGGTTCTGCAACTGCAAAAGTTTCTGTTGTTAATGGTGGTATTGCACCAGAGGCATATACAACAGGTATGGATGCAACAGATCACATAGTATTAGAAGATGAAACAACAAGAGGTGATCCATACACAGGAAATAAAATTGTACAAGAGGCAGATACAGGCACAGGTGATATTACAGATATTAGAATTATAAATGCTGGATCAAATTATTTGTCATTACCTAAAGTTGAGGTTGATGATACAAATGGTTCTAGTGCCACTGTCTTTGCATATAGTTCACAAATTGGTAGAATATTATCTCTTAAAGTTATTGAACCAGGTTCATTATTTGAACAATCACCTACACCACCTACTTTAACATTACCAATTTATCTTTTAGTTACAAATAGATCAGGTTCTTATACTGTAGGTGAAACTGTATCAGCAACAGGTTCAGATGGTTCAACAAGTGTTACAGGTACTTTTGTTTCTATAGATACAAATACAAACATTATTAAATTATCAGATGTAACTGGTACTTTTGGTACAGATGTTACTTTGACAGGTGGAACTTCAGGTGCAACTGCAACTATAAAAATATTTGACCAATCAACTGCTACTGCAACTGTAGGTGCCGTAATTGATAGTACAGGTTCTTTCTTAAATGAAGATGGACATATATCAGAAACAACTATGAAAGTACAAGACAGTTTATACTATCAGGACTTTTCATATGTAATTAAAGTTGGTAGATCAATAAATGATTGGAGAGATAGTTTCAAAAAAACAGTTCACTCTGCTGGTTTTTATTTTACAGGTCAAGTTGATATACAAAATCAAATAGATGTTCAATTAAGAAATATAACAACAATAAATTCTGGAGTAACTGGTACACCAATACAAGATGTATTAAATACTTTATTCTCTACTATTTTTGGTAGAAGATTAGGAACAGTTGATGATGGTACAACTTTAAGATCAAGTCCTCAATTAGGTGTTGATCCTGATTTTACAGATTCAACTGCTGACCACTTTACTGCAAATACAAGAGATATTACTTTAAAGAGAGCATTTACATTAGGTCCTATTGTAATTAAAGAAAGATCAACTTATAGAAGTAACACTACAAGTTATGGTGTTCCTGTAACTGGTCCTTATTTGAAATCGGTAGGTGACTTTTTACTATTTCAAAACTATGCAAACAACGTTAGAATACAAGATATATCTAATTTAACATTTACAGGTTTCTTAAATAGTGATTTAGATGGAAACTCACTAGATTTAGCAGATTTTGAACAAAAAGTTAAAACTAATTTCGCAATACCTTCAGAGATATTAAACCAAGGTAATGATAGTTTTGATGAAACAGGCATAACTTTTGATAGTGGAACAATAACTTTTGATACTATATAAAAAAGATTATAAATATAATTATTAAGGGAAACAATCGTGGCAAAACAAAGTATTAACATTGGAACAACGGCAAATGACGGTACAGGCTCTACTATTAGAGCAGGTGGTGATCTAATTAACGATAACTTTAATGAAATTTATACTGCATTAGGAGATGGCTCTACTTTAAATGTAGATACGTCTAGTGCATCAAATGGTCAAGCACTTGTTTACAATAGTTCAACTAGTAAATTTGAAGCAAATACTGTAACAGCAACATCATCTTTTACAGTCATTGGTGATGGTGGTTCAAACCAAACTATTTCTACTAACGATAACTTTACAATACAAGGTGGTACTGGTATTACTACAACAGGTGTTGCTACAGATATTTTATCAGTTGCAATAGACTCTACTGTTGTTGATAAAACATCAGCACAAACACTTGAAAATAAAACTATCGCTGCTGGTAGTAATACGATTACAGGTTTAACTACATCTAATTTATCAGGTAGTGCTGGTATTACAAATGCTCAATTAGCTGGTTCTATCGCAAACGCAAAATTAGCTAATTCAACAATTACAGTTAGAGGTAGTGACTCTTCAGAGGATACTGTTGCATTAGGTGAAACACTTGTATTAGCAGGTACAGTAACATCAACAGTTTCATCAAACACAATTACTTTAACAGGATTTTCAGGTGGTTCAGATTTAGATCAAGCAAATGCAACTGTACAAGATGTTGGATATATTTCACATAGATCATCATCAAACACACCAACTAAAACACTTACTGTAACAGTTGCAACACAAACTGCTGAACATTATTATAATGGTACAGGTTCATCAAACAAATATGTCATTGATGGAGATCAAGGACCTGCTTTACAACTTGCGCCAGGTATTTACAGATTTGACAATTCAGATTCTTCAAATTCTGGTCACCCACTTTTATTTTATAGAGACCCAGCAAAATCAGTGGCATATACAACAAATGTTACTACAAATGGAACTGCTGGATCAGGTGGTGCATATGTACAAATAACTATTGATAAAGATACACCAAACACATTATATTACCAATGTGGTGCTCATGCATATATGGGACATGTAATAGAAGTTGTTGGTAGTAGAGATTTTAGTTCTGGTACTGCTGTTGGTGATGGAACCACAGTAGGTTTTACAATAAATAGTGGTAGAACAGTTAATGATATGTTAGTATTTGTAAACGGTATTTGTTTAGTACCAACAACAGACTATACAATTTCAGGAACAACATTAACTTTTGTAACGGCGCCTGCTTCTTCAGCAGAAATTACGTTCAGGTATTTAGGATAAAAATATGGGATCAATAACAAGAACAATTGCCAATAACTTAACAACAGGATTAGGTGGTCAAGGTGGTGTTAATTTTAGAAATCTAATTATTAATGGAGATATGCAAATAGCACAAAGAGGAACCTCTGCTACAGGATTAACAAATGGTAGTGGTGGTTATCATACAGTTGATAGATTTGGATTTAGAGAAAGTGGTTCACCTAGTTATCAATTTACAATGTCGCAAGACTCAACTGTTCCTACTGGTCAAGGTTTTGGAAAATCTTTAAAAATGGATTGCACAACTGCACAAGGTAGTTTAGCAGCAGGAGATAATTTAAGAATTGACCAAAGATTAGAAGGCCAACAATTGCAACATTTAAAAAAAGGAACTGCAAATGCTGAAAGTGTTACAATGTCTTTTTGGGTACGATCAAGTAAAACTGGTACATATATTGTTGAATTAATTGATGATAATAATACAAGATCAATATCTAAATCTTATACAATTTCATCAGCCGATACTTGGGAAAAGAAAACAATAACTTATGATGGAGATACTACTGGAGCTTTAACAAACAATAACTCAACAAGTATAAAGTGTAATTTTTGGTTAGCTGCTGGAACAAATTATACATCTGGTACTTTAGCAACATCTTGGGCTTCTTTAACAGATGCCAACAGAGCAGTAGGTCAAGTCAATCTTGCAGATAGCACATCAAACATATGGTATATTACAGGAATACAATTAGAGGTTGGATCATCAGCCACAGATTTTGAGACCTTACCACACGAAATTCAACAAATGAGATGTTGTAGATACTATCAAAAAATTGGTATTAATATGGGTCAATATACTTTTGCACCATCACATTCAGATGGTTGGTCTGGTCAAGCTCAATTAGGAGTTTTACATTTACCACACTCAATGAGAACAAATGCTACAACAGAATATTCAGGTTCTTGGACAGGCAGAGGTGCTTTAAGTAATGATAACAACTGTGTACCAGGTAACTTACAAGTTGTTTCTAATGATGGCACTGAAAGTGGACACCTTTATAGATTTTCTTGGAATGCAAATCAAAACTCAAACAGTTTAGGTACAGGCGCTATGTATAATGCAAATGCTGCTACAAATGATATGGCTTTTAATGCGGAGTTATAATGATAAACAAAAATAATATAAACACGGCAGAATATCTATACTTGGCAGATCAGCCAGGTGATAGTCCTTCATCTTATTCTAAAAGTGGTATTAAAGTAACTATTACAACAGATAGTAAAATTAGAAATGTTCCTATATCAACTGAGAACACAGATTACAATACCTTAATGGAATGGGTTGCTGACGGTAACACAATAACAGATAACGATCCTAATTAATAATAAATAACATTATATTATGAATATTGTTATTATAGGTGGTGGTACAGCTGGATGGTCTACAGCATTAAATTTTTCTTCAAAGACTAATCACAACATAACTGTAGTTTCTTCAAAAGAGATACCAATTATAGGTGTTGGTGAAAGTACAACTGGTCAATTTTCAGATTTAATTAAAAATAATTTAGATGAAGTAGATTTTTTTAAAAAAACAGGTTCTACTTATAAGTTAGGTATCAAACATGTCAATTGGTTAAATGGAAATGATTATTTTAATTCGCCATTAGGTTATGATATATCAGATTACGACTATTACAGATTATATCACATAGCAGAAAATAAAAAATTTGTATCAACTCAAGCAAGTTTGATGGAAAATAATCAATTACCATTTGTTAATAACATACCTATACAATTAAATCACACTGCATATCATTTAGATACATTTAAAGTTGGACAATATATTAAAGATTACTTAATTAAAGAAAAAAAAGTAAAATATATAGATGGAAAAGTTGTAAAAGTCAATAAAGATGAAAAAGGCAACGTAAAAAGTGTTTATACAGACAATCAAAGTGAAATTAATGGTGATTTATTTGTAGATTGCTCAGGTTTTAGAAGATTATTATGTGATAATGTAAAATTTAAAAGTTATGAAGACAATTTATTAGTAAATAAAGCTGTCACTTTTCATATTAAGAATAAAGAAGACACAATTATTAAAAATTACACTCAAGCAACAGCATTAAAACATGGTTGGTTGTGGGAGATACCTTTACAACATAGAAAAGGTTGTGGTTATGTGTTTTGTGATAAATTTATAAGTGATGATGAAGCGATACAAGAGATAGAAGAATATATTGGAGAAAAAATAGAGGTTCAAAAAATAATTTCTTTTAATTCTGGTCGATTAGAAAAGCCATATCATAAAAATGTTTTAACAATAGGTCTATCTACTGCATTTGTAGAACCATTAGAAGCCACATCTATTCATATGTCAGTGTTTCAAGTAAATTATTTTATATATTGTATGGAAAAAGGTTTAGAAGATTACAATAAAAATATATGTGAGAAGTGGGACAATATAAGAGATTTTATAATACTACACTATAGGTCTAAAAGAACTGATACAGAGTTTTGGAAACAGGCATCTTCTAATGACAGACTAACGAATAGTCTAAAACATATGTTAGATTTATGGAAAACTAGACCACCTGTAGGTTCTGATTACAATATATTTTCAAAACTAGCACTAGGAAACACTCTATGGTTACAAATATTACTAGGAATGAACATACTAGATAGCTCACTTGTCAAACAAGACCTGATAAGTAAAAGTCTATACGAAAGGGCGAAAAATGATTATACAAGACAGGTAAAAGAGCTAAATTATATAACTAGAAACGCTATAAATAATAATGAGTTTTATAAAAAATCATTAACTGAAATTGTATAAATATAATTATAAATAAAAGGAAGAACTGATTATGCCAGCGATCATAACAAACAAATTTAGAATACACAATTCAGAGCAGTTCTCAGAATCATTCTCTGAGGCGTCTCCAAATGTCTATTACTTAGGTATTGGTAGACCACAAGCATTCGCAACACAAACAAGAGGTGACAGTAGAACAGATAACCAAGGTTCTGACTCTGCACCATTAACACCTGTCGATTCAGTATCAGACGAATTTTATACCTATGATGATTTGTTGGCATTAAAAAAAGTAACAAGTTCAGATATTAGTTTTGTTATTCCTAGAAGAAATTGGACTACAGGTACAGTTTATGATTACTATAGACATGATTATGGACAAAGAGTAACAGGTGGAACATCTACACAAACTGCAAATAGTGGTGCTACTTCATTGTGGGATGCAACTTACTATGTTGTATCTTCAGCATTTAATGTTTACAAATGTTTAGATAACAACGGTAATGCGGCTTCTACTACAGAACCAACTGGTACATCAACATCTATTTTAACAACTGCTGATGGTTACAAATGGAAATATATGTACACACTTTCTGCTTCACAACAAGCAAACTTTTTATCAACAGATTTTATGGCAGTTGCAACAGACTCAACTGTTTCTGCGGCCGCTGTAGATGGTGCTGTTAATATTGCAAAAATTAAAACTGCAGGTTCAGGTGGTACAAACGGTACACACACAGGCGTTGCAATTAGAGGAGATGGTTCTTCTGGTGTAGCAAGTGTGACTGTTGCTGGTGGTGCTGTAACAGGAGTTACTATTACAACTCCAGGTACTGGATATACTTTTGCATATATTAGAAATTCAGACATAGTATCAGCAGGTGCAACTGGTTTATCAGGTTCAGAAATTGATGTAATTATTGAACCAAAAGGTGGACACGGATTTAACGCTGTAAAAGAATTAGGTGGTTACTTTGTAATGATGAATGTTAACTTTGAAGGTGGTGAAGTATCTAACTCAGGTGACTTTACTACTGAAAACGATTTTAGAAGAGTATGCTTAATCAGAGATCCAAACTCAGGTGGCTCGGCTGCAAGTGCAAATACATTAAGAGGTATGAAGGCAGTAAGATTTGAGGCATCTCCTACACCAGGCACATTTACAGTTGATGAAGAAATTAATCAGGCTACTACAGGTGCTGTAGGTAAAGTTGTAGAATGGGACGCATCAAACAGAATTTTATATTACATACAAACAAGATTCAATGATGAAGGCGTTGACAGTAATGGTAATCAAACTGCTTTCTCAGGTGCTAACGTAATTACAGGACAATCTTCAAGTGCAACAGGAACACCATCTACTACAACTGAAACAGTAAATAATGTTTCATTGACAAGTGGTTATGCAAACGGAGAAATAGATGCTGATACTGGTGATGTTATTTACGTAGAAAACAGAGCACCTATAACAAGAGCATCAGACCAAACAGAGAACGTTAAATTAATTGTTGAATTTTAGAGGGAAATAAATGCCAAGTCCAACTGACTTTAACCTCACGCCTTATTATGATGATTTTACGGAAAGTAAAAAATTTCATAGAATACTTTTCAGACCATCATTTGCTGTACAGGCAAGAGAGTTAACACAATCACAGACAATATTACAAAACCAGATTGAGAGAATGGGTGACCATTTTTTCAAACAAGGTGCAATGGTCATTCCTGGCCAAATAGGTTTTGATAAAAATTACTATGCTGTTAAATTAACTTCTAAGTCGGCTTCAAGTTTATCAACTTATAATGGATCAACTGTAACAGGTGGTACTTCAGGTGTTGTTGCTGAAGTTATTGGTGTTTCAGTTACAGATGGTACTGATCCAGATACATTATTTGTTAAGTATAATAAAACAGGTACTAATAATTCAGATGCTGTATTTTCTGATGGAGAAACAATTACCTCAGACGCATCTGGTACACCAACTGCTGTTGTAAATACAACTGCGACAGGTTCTGCCGTATCAGTAGAAGCAGGTGTATATTATATTAATGGTTTTTATGTTCAAGTTGATGCACAAACTTTAGTATTAGACAAATACACTAACACACCATCATACAGAGTAGGATTTTTATCTACAGAGTCTTTTGTAACTCCTAATGATGACTCGTCACTAAATGATAATGCGGCTGGTTCTTCAAACGTTAATGCTCCAGGTGCTCACAGATTTAAAATTGCACTAACACTTGCTAAGAAAACTTTATCATCTACTGAAGATTCTAACTTTTTTGAAGTATTAAGAGTAGAAAATGGTAAAATTAAATCTCAAACAAGATCAACAGAATATAATATTTTAGAAGATACATTGGCAAGAAGAACATTTGACGAATCAGGTGACTACGTTCTATCTAATCCTGATTTTGATGTTAGAGAACATTTAATTGATGGTAATAACAGAGGTATCTTTACTTCAGGTAATGGTGGTTTAGCAACTAAACTGGCTGTTGGGGTTTCACCATTTAAGGCATATGTTAAAGGTTATGAGTCAGAAATATTGACAACAACTTTTGTTGACGTAGATAAAGCAAGAGATTTTGAAACTGCAAACAATCACAAAACAAGATTTAATACAAAAAACTTTATAAATGTAACTAATGTTTATGGATCACCTGATATTGGGTTTGTTTCTGGTGATGTAGAGGCATTTAAAACAGTAAATCTTTTTGACACTGCTACAAGTGCAAGAGGAACACAAGTTTCAACAGTAGGTACAACAGTTCCACAAATCGGTAGAGCAAAATCACGTGGATATGAAACTGTATCTGCAACAGAAACAGATGATATTAATGCAACATCTTCAATATACAGACATTATCTTTTTGATATTGAAATGTTTACACACTTAAATGCTTTAGGTACAGCGTCTTATACAACTGGTGAAATAGTATCTGGTACAACTTCAGGCGCAACAGGTGTTGTACAAAGTGTTACTGCAACAAAAAATACTGCTGTAACTTCTATTTCAGTTGCAAGTCCTGGTGTTGTTACTTTGGCATCACACGGAATTACAGATGGTCAACAAATTAAATTAACAGGTGGTAGTTGGCAAATAGATTCATCTGCTACTAGTAATGACACAGTTTATACTGCTAGAGATGTGGATACAAACACATTTAAATTATATGCGTCTAACGGAACAACTGCAATAAATGTAACTTCATTTTCATCAGCACCTACAGTAGAGCATACAACAATTGTTGTTGGTAATGTAGAGGGTACATTTAGTGCTGGAGAAGTTGTAACAGGACAAACTTCAAATGCATCTTTAACTTTACAATCTAACGCATTAGGATTTAAGGCAGTTGCATTAAAAGATATTACTGCTGTTAAACAAATTGGTATGGCAGGCACACCAACGTACACTGCCGACACTGATTTAACATCTACTTATGGCACTAACACAACCTTAACAGGTAACGTTTCAATCGCAAACTCAGACGCAACTGTTTTTGGTAAAGGTACAAGTTTTGAAACAGATTTAAAAATAGGTGACTCAATTACATTTACAAATGATGCAGGTAGTTCAGTAACAGGTTTAGTAAAATATATCGTAAGTAATACAGAATTAGAATTGACTGCAAACGTAGGTGGTTCAGATGTAACAACTGCTGGTGTTGCAACTAGAAGAAGAGCAAAATTAAATAATCCTGAAAACAACATTTCAATATTTAATTTACCACAAACTACAGTTAAAACTTTAAAAACAACTACAAATGGTGGTGCTACAGATACAAACTTTAATGTAAGAAGACAGTTTACTGCTACATTATCATCTAATGGTGATGCAACAATCACTGCTGGTACAAACGAAACGTTTGCTTCTTACGCTAGTGATGACTTTACAGTTACAATTATGACAACTGGTGCAGGTTCAACTGGTTCTGTAGGTGATGTATTAAATTTATCAGGTAATAACCACGAAGGTGATGCATTATTTGAGTTACAAGGTTCTCCTACAGGTAAAACATTACAATTAGATTTTGGTGCAAATTTCAATGGACATACAGTAAAAATTTTAGCAACTGTACAAAGAACGGTTGCAGGTTCAAAAACAAAATCATTAAACAATGACGAAACAGTTGCTATATCATCTCAATCAACAATAGAAAGTGGTGTGATTGGTTTAGGAAAAGCAGATGTTTATAAATTAGAAAATGTTTATATGTCTAGTGGCTTTGGTGCTTCTGCAAGTGCTTCAGATACAGATATTACAGATAGATTTGATTTAGATACAGGTCAAAGAGATAACTTCTATGACATAGGAAGAATTAAATTAAAACCAGGTGCAATT
>Ga0160423_10001699_pt1 | contig 18420 bp, 20 predicted proteins | sample CRUFie14St8metaG_FD_108191 | JGI IMG/M metagenome (GOLD analysis project Ga0160423, IMG submission 108191) | Marine microbial communities from the Costa Rica Dome - CRUD Field 142mm St8 metaG | ecosystem: Environmental > Aquatic > Marine > Oceanic > Photic zone | place: Costa Rica: the Eastern... | reverse complement strand
TGGCACTGGGAACCACCATCTTGATTTTCGCCAACACCATCTATTTCCAGCAGTCAGCCAAACTGCTTGTACCTATCGTAATTTTGGCGCTGGTGCTCGACTTGGTCTACTTACCGACAATACTGAAGCGTTTCGACAACAAATTCTCGAACGACCATGGCGCAAAAATCTGAATTGGAGCAACGCATGGTCAGCAAAGATGAAATGATTGCCTTCTTCCGGAGTGAGTTTCCCAAGGCGCGCTATGTCATTGAGGATTTCACCGAAAACTCGGTTGTGGTGAGGCATCAGGTGGGAGAGCAAGATTTGCGACCGGGTGGGACGGTCTCTGGCCCGACCATGATGGCGCTGGCGGATACCGCTCTGTATGTCGCACTTTTGCGAGAAATCGGTCTGGTGCCGCTTGCGGTCACCACCAGCCTCAACTTCAACTTTCTAAGAAAGCCAGTGGCTGACCGGGATTTGCTTGCGGAGTGCAAACTGTTAAAACGGGGTAAGTCTCTCGCTGTCGGGGAAGTATCTATCTGTTCCGACGGCGATGAGGCCCCGGTCGCGCATGCCACCGGAACCTACTCAATACCCCCCCCAGTCCGCTGAAAGTTGGCTAAGGCTGGCGACAGGCCTCAGTCTTCAAAAACCACTGTAAAGGACACGGGTACTGCCCGACTGATACTTGGCAAGCCGGCGACTTCGCGCAGCGCCTCCACCCCCGCCACCAGATCAAAGCTTTCCGCATTAACCACGATGGGCTTTAGAGTCGTGGCCATAAGCCCTGCTTCCTGACGACTGACCAGAACCGTGGCGTTGTAGGTTTGAGACTGATCGCGCAGTTCCAGGGTGAAATCAATCCCCATTTCCTCGCTACTGCCGGGAGCCATGTTAGCAAGTCTGCCGCTGTTGATCCGCGCGGTGATGGTGCCGCGAGGGAAGAGCTCTGTTTCGAACAACATGGATTGCATACGCTCATTGCGAATAGGAACCAGGGTATTCACACTGGCTAGCGCAATCTCAATCGATACCGAGCCATCTTCCTGGATGATTCCCGAAAGTTCATCAAAGGTATGAACTTCAGCGACATGATCGGCCTTGACCGTTACAAAACTTAAGGTCGATGCTTCATTGTTAAGCGTCCACTGCGCCGACGCTGTAGCTGAGACGATCAGCAATCCCGAGGAAATAAGACATTGAAAAAGACGAATCGGGGTTCTCATGAGTTTCTCCAAACACCAAAAAACGAATCAAGGCTCCAATATGGCTCAGGTGCCGGTTGAAATCCAGTAGTTTACCCTTGCCGCAACAGATCCTGTACAGTCAACGGAACAGCTGGCATCTCCCGCGACGCACCGCTCTGCGACAAGCAGGCGTGCCCATGCGGGTCAGGCCAATCGGCAAGCTGACTCGCTCTTTCGCGGATCAAGGGCTCGGCCAGTTCTTCTGGAAAGCGTCGAACGCATTCAGCAGGGCCTCCGTGTTCGCCTCTCCCAGCTGTGCCAAGGCAGTTGCAGCCGCTTCAATCGTCGCCAGACCTCCGGGTACGCTGCCGCACCGGATACGGTACCGGCTCAATGCATCATTGATGTGACAGACCCGCATTTGCTGTAACCACGGATTGGACATCCAGATTTTTTTGGCCTTTCGCCAGGTTCCGTCAATCAGGACCAGCCTGTGCACCGGTGAAGTTTGTTTCGCTTCAGACAGGGGCACGCTGATGCTGGTTGGAAAGAGCACCACCACGCCCGGATTCGAGAGCAAGGCATGCCGCACGCCGTCGAAATCTTCGGGTTGCTCACCGACAACAACTTCTGCCCCCTCTGCCACGAGGGTAATAAGCCGCGCTGTATTTTTTGCGTGCCCTGCTTCAGTGGGATGCTGCAGAATTGTGAGTTTGATGGAATAGCCGGTCTGGTCGATGTCGTGGCACAGACAGGTGCGCTCCGGATAGTCACAGCGTGGGCAGTAGGATCGAGGCATGGTTCAGATCAGCATTCGTTCACAGCGGGAATTACGATCATTGGCCCAATTGTCTCATCACGCCCGTAAGGCTCATAAAATAAAAGCACTGTACAGACTCAGACAGCTGCCGCCACTTAAGCATTCAGAGAGCAATCTCGATGCGCTGATGGGCTTTGAATTCAACTTCCTGCCGGGATTTCCTCATGATGTCTGCCAAGACATGGCGACTGAACAGTTGTATGCCCCCACCCAGGAACATCGGAAATTTAGACAGAATCAGATCGGTAATCAGGACCTTTTCTAAAACCCCTGACGCAAGCTGACCCCCGCCCAACAACCAGACATGCGAAAGACCGCTCTGAGTCGCCTGAGTCAGGAAGCACTCAATCGAAGGCACGCACGACAGCTGCGAACCCGGCATAAACTCCTCATCGGCAGATCTAATTATCCGGGACGGCTTGTTCTCATAGGGCTTGGATCCATGGTGCTGGGTAAAGCGATAGGTTTCTCTGCCCACGACAATAGAGTCAATACTGCTGAACAAGGCCTCGAGATGGGTGTCCGAGCTGTCGGTCTCCACTTAGTCTAGCCATGACACATCGCCATGCTCTGCAGCAATAAATTCGTCGGCGCTCATCGCGGCGCAATAGGTGACCCTCAACATCGGGCTTGCTGCCTGCTCAGTCATCCGGTTCTGAGTGTTTTTTCGATAGGGCGACCGCGCGCCAGCTCGCCTAAGAGCTTGTCAAGAATTCTAACCTGCCGGGTTAAAGGCGTTTCTGTGGCTTCAACCCGGTAGCCGCAAATCACCCCCTTCACCAGCGCCCCTTTCGGATTCACCTCAGCATTTGCAAAAAACGCCTCAAAAGAAAGCTCATCATCAATCACCTGTCGCGACATCGACGCAATCTCGGCATCATACTCCAGTGTGGTCTTTCCTGTGGCTGCCATTCAGCGCAGGCCTCCGTTATTCGTCATCATCAACACTGGGAATACGACCCTGATTTTTCCCTTCCACTTCCCAGCGCCGCCAGCCGGCGAGAATCCCCATCAAGCCATGATTACCTTCATGGCAGGCATACTCATAGATCGGCTCCTCGATTCTGCGCATGGGCAAGCGAGCAGACCACGGCTGATCCCACATGGCGGAGTCTTCTACGGTGAAGTCGTAATCCAGCGTGTTCTCATCAATCCGGGTAAACCGCTCTTCGATGCGCAGATTAGGAGAAGTATTGCGCCAGCCATACTCAGGATAGAAATGCTTGCTTGTGATCACCAGAGTATCGCCCTCCCATCGGGCAATCGAACGGCCCGCCCATTGTGGAAACGGCGCGTCGAAATCTTCGGCGAAAGGGATAATGCGTGCGTGATGAACCATTTCGGTCATAATCACCACATGTTCACGGGTTTGAACCAGCTGCATGTTGTTGTTGTAGGAGCCGGAGATGAGAGGTGGCCCCGTGCGATTGTTGATAATACACCGATCGTTCAAGGTACGTGCCTCGGGGCCCGCGCTGTCGCGTCTCATCTGTAGCACAAACGCATTACGCTCACGACCGCTAGCGTTCACCGGCGGCAGTCTCCCGTTAGGAGGGTCATAAACCAGAGAAGTACGCCGATCAGAAACAGTATCATTACCACGTTCATACCAGAATTCATTGTACGAAATAACACCTGGTGGATAGCCTGCCCCTCCAACCGAGTCGATGATCAGATCACGGTTCTGACGTCGATTCTCATAGGCAGCCCACTCGGCTGCTTCTTCAGCAGTGAGTGTGGCCTTGTCAGCCAGCTCAGCGGGTCGTTGCAGTGGGGTGATCGTACGGAATGTATAGGTGCCCTGCAGATCAGGATATCCATGTTCGGTTCTAGGCGGCTCCGGCGACTGAGCGGAAAGCAGCTTCGGCGCCAGAAAAAATGCGAGCGCCAGCAAGAGATTAAGAAGCTGATTCATGATTGCCTCCAAAGATGTTGGTCTTATCATTACAGGGCAGCAGCACGCTTTTATCCGACCTTACTCTCATTTCCGGGCTTTTTGAAGCCACGTTAGTCTGTGGTCTGAAAGCAAACTCCTCCGTGACCCTCATTACACTGGACGGGCCGTCGGCCCAAACCGCATCTGCTGCGGATTCCCCGCCTGAGCGCATTTTTATAACGACCCGATAACACTCGCTGCCACGATTAAATCGTTGAGACAAAAAAGCCGGGGAGTGCCCGGCTTTTTTTGGTGCTTAGAAAGAGGGGACTTAATCGTCTCCCCCCTGATTGGTGAACTTGTAGTTCACGACACCAAAGAACATCTCGTCCCAACTTTCGTTGCCCCAGGGCACCGTCCGCTCAGGATCCGGATTCGCGGGATTTTGGCTGGAATTATCGAACGCGCCTACGACACGAATCTGTGTGCCGGCTGGCACCAGCTTGGGCTCCTTATATAAGTAGCTCAGCTGCCAGTTGTAGTTGTATTTCGCAACGTTGATCAGCTCTTCAGTGGTGCCGTCAGGATAGTCAGCATAAAAACGCATGTATTTACCGCGAAAATGCATGTGCGGTGTAAAGCTGTACAGATGCGCCTCACGGTCTATCGTGATGCTTTTAACCTGCTCAAACGCCGGATCGTGAGGAGGGATATCGTCCCAGCCAAACGGGAAAATACACGCGCAATTACCTGACATCCGCTCGGCTGGCTCCTCGCCTTCCGGATAAAACCACACACCAAGCTGGCTGCGATCGGTAGTCTCTTTGCCGTACGGTGTGTAATGCATGTTCAGGTGCAGAACTGAACCGGCCTTAATGAGGCCTCCGGTACCTTCAGGGTTCATTTCCTGAATGAAACCCGGGATGTAGGCCGCAATGTTCGCTTTATCGGGGTTACCGGGACCCCCAAGAAAACCGCGTCGGCGCTCTTCTCCCGGGAAATCCAGTCGATTTACCGTGTGATGCAGTACCTGGCGATCGCCAGCGATAATCTGGCTGCCCTTCATCCACCGGTCGGTCGGCATGTCAAAAACCACTTCAACATTGGCGAAAACCCCATTGCCCGTCGCCGGGACAGTGGTTGCAGGAATATCAAGAATCATGTCCGGCTCTCCATAAGCCCACTTGGATTCCGGCCAGGTCAGTTGGGTAAGCGGATCTTCATCACCGTCTTTAGGAGCACCTGCTTCCGCCCAGGCAATGATATTGCGGACATCCTGTTCTTCAATCAGTCGGTCAGTGACGAAGTCTCCAATGTGGCCATCAATGGCACCCGGCGGCATGCGCTTGGTCATCAGCACTTCCCTGATCATCGGCGACCAGCCCTGCACCATGGCATGACTATCCATGGCGAAGGGCGCTATACCGCCCTCCCGATGGCAGGCTGCGCAGTTTTCTGCCAGAACCGGCGCGACGTCCGCGATATACGAAGGGACTTCGGTCATGGCCTCGTAGGTCACTGGCTCACCGCTGATAGCGATTTCAGGCGCCGACACCTCGTCACCGGCCAGAATCTCAATAAGTGCTGTTTCCGCCCCAGACACGGAGCCTCTGTACTTTACGGTAAAGCGGGCCGGATCGAAGATCAGTACCTGGCCACTGCTAGAGATCCCCATTGCTTCAGAGATCACCCGGTGATCATCCATCAGCACGGGGAGGTCGCTGCCGAGTCTGTCCATCTCCGCCGCCACTTCAGCCCGGTTTTCTAGCCCCATCGGATTTATCATCAAAAATTCGATATTCCTGGAGTCAAACTGCTCTTGCAGCGCGAGGAATGCGGGTAGCGCCGCTTCAGTTGCCTCACTACCGGTGGCCTGCACCAAAAACGCCACAGCTTCATGGTCATCTAGGTAGCTCATGCTGTGGTGGTAGCCGTTTTGGTCGATCAGTGAAAAATCTCCGACCCGGTCCTGTGCCAGTGCCAAAATCGGCGTCAAAACAAAGGTCAGCAGCGTCAGTGTCAGCTTGCTCGGCTTGTCCATAATTGTCTCCTTAAAACAGTCCAACGTTTGCTGTTTCAGCGTGTACAACGCAAATTTTCGCGGTTCGGGGCTAGACCAAATATGATATCGAAAAGCGCCCATTAGCTATCGATACCCTCGTAAATGGTAAAGATGCCAACCCGATTCGTCAATTGCGCTGGCTTCGCTTTAACTCGCTAAAAAGGCCGTTCATAGCATGTTTTAGGGCTCAGGATTGCAGCAGCTCCAACAACTTGGGATAAAGGGCCGGATTCGCGATCAAGAGGTTCTTGTTAAAGAATTGGGGGTCCACATCTTCCGGCACAGCACCGAAATGGCCACACACGGCACCCGCCTCCTTGGCTATCAGTCTGGCCGCTGCGAAATCCCACAGGCTGAGGCTTTCGTAATAACCATCAAGGCGGCCTGCCGCCAGCCAGCATATATCGAGAGCAGCAGAGCCAAGTCGCCGGATGTCAGCACAATGATGAAGAATACTTCTGACCCGCTCCACCATGTCATCAATCCCCTCCTTGATGTAAGGGAAACCTGTGGCAATAATGGCCCTGCGTAAATTTGTCTCCTCCGCCACTCTGATGATCGCACCGTTCAGCATAGCGCCCTGACCCAACTCAGCGCTGAAAAGCTCGTCGGTGAAGGGGTTGTAGACGACGCCAAGGGTTATTTGTCCGTTTTCGCAGAAAGCAATGGAGACGGCCGATTGAATGTGACCATGGGCATAGTTCACAGTACCGTCGATCGGATCAACAATCCAAACCGGCACCTCAGACTCCCAGACCCGCTCCAAATCAGGAGATGATTCTTCAGACAGGAGCCGGTGTTCCGCAAAGCGCTGCTCAATCCTGGTTCGAATTAGCTGGTCTGCCTTGATGTCGGCATTAGTCACCAGCTCGTCTCCTCCCTTATAATCGTGTACTAGGTCGGCCTGCTCGCGCTCACACAAAATCAGCTCACCGGCTTCACGCGCTACGCTTTGTGCAAAATTCATGAGCTCTGTCATCGCCGCTTCCTATTCCAACTCAGTAGCTGGGCATCAGCCGCAGCAAGATCAATTTAAGCCGACGAGAGTTTCGATGTGACTGCCGCCGACCTGGCCTTAAAGTATTGGGTTTTCGCCGTAATTGCCACTCTCATCAACCTGGCGTCTCAGGAATTGTTGATCAGGGTCTATGCGGGTAGCGACACGCTATATGTCGCCCTCCTGTTTGGCACTATGACAGGCTTGATCAGTAAATACTGCCTGGACAAGAAATTCATCTTCGCCTTCGTCACCCGTTCGCAGCGACACAACCTCAGAACATTCATTGCCTATGCTGCGACCGGAGTTCTCACTACCACTTTATTTTGGAGTTTCGAACTGGGTTTTGAATTCTGGTTTGGCGGTAAGTCCGCACGCTATTCCGGAGCTGCGATCGGACTGGCCCTCGGATATGCTGTAAAATATCAACTCGACAGCCGGATAGTTTTTGTCTCAACAGCCGGCAGCAGTCCAGACTGCGGCCAATTCGGTCAAAATCAGGATGACGGGGGTAGATAGAGGAATGCGTCTTTCGGGCTGGGGTCGGTACCCTTACGTAGAAGCGTCCGTGCTTGCGCCCAGAGATGCTGACTCCACAGCGCAAATTCTCAAGAACCGCGAGGGACTGCGAATGATCCCAAGGGGCGCAGGGCGCAGCTATGGAGACAGCGCGCTGGCAACTAGGGTGTTAAGCAGCCGGTATCTGGACGACTTCATCAGCCTTGACCGGCATGCTCTGACCATTCGCTGCGGCGCCGGCACCACCCTGGCCGAGATACTGCGTGTTTGTGTGCCGCAGGGATTGTTCCTGCCGGTGCTGTCAGGCACAAAGACTGTCACCTTGGGTGGTGCGATCGCAGCCGATATTCACGGCAAAAATCACCACGTCGACGGCAGTTTCTGTGACCATATAGAGCGTTTCACTCTGCTTCTGCCAAACGGTGAGACCGCAGGCTGCTCTCACACTGAGAATAAAGAGTACTTTCAAGCCACCTGCGGCGGCATGGGACTGACCGGGATGATTCTGGATGCAACCGTTTCTTTGAAAAAGGTGCCGAGTGCCTTTATAAGCGCCCAGTCAATTCCTGCGGCCAATCTTGAGGAGGCCCTAGCTCTGCTTCGACAGCATAATGACAAACAATACGTCGTCGCGTGGGTGGACTGCCTGGCAAAAAAGTCGGCGCTGGGTAGAGGGGTCATTCACCTTGGCAGTCACAGCGAGACTGGAAAGCTGGAACACAGATCAAAGCGCAAGATCTCTGTGCCCTTTACGACGCCGGGGTTTCTGCTCAATCGTTACACGATGAGTGGCTTTAACCAGCTGTACTACGCCCGCCAACGATTCAAAAAGTCAACAAACTCGGTTTACTATGACGACTATTTTTTTCCGCTGGACGGCATAAAAGGTTGGAATCGGCTTTATGGGGCTGAAGGGTTTCTGCAGTATCAGTTCGTCTTGCCGGACGATTCCGCAGAGTCCGGTCTGCGAGAAACGCTGGAGACCGTGAGTCGATCGGGAAAAGGCTCCTTTCTTGCCGTGCTCAAACGATTCGGACCTGCCAATGCCAACTGGTTGAGCTTCCCCAGCGAGGGCGTCACACTGACGCTTGATTTCAAATATGAGCCCGACCTGCTCCCGCTGCTGGACCGACTAGACGAGATCGTCTTGGCAGCGGGCGGACGACATTATCTGGCAAAAGATGCGCGTATGAGTGCTGCGGCATTCAGACAGGGTTACCCCAAATGGCACCAATTCAAAGCTCTTAAAGACCGGATTGATCCGGCCGGAATACTGGGTTCATTGCAGTCGGATCGGCTTGGACTCACTCAAGCTGGCGTGAGGTCATCTCCGTCATGAATATTCTTCTGATCGGAGCAGGTTCTGCAATCGCTACGGCAGTTGCTAGGCGCTATGCAGCACATCACAGCGGCCTGTTTCTGATTGCACGAAATGGTTCGAGATTGGCGCCTCAGCAGCAGGATCTCATGATACGCGGCGCAGCGCGGGTCGGGACCCATGTGCTGGATTTGTTGAATCATGAAGAACATGAAACCGCGATTAACGCTGCGAGTGAATTCTTTGGTGAAGACGGCATTGACCTCGTCCTGATCTGTCACGGGTCGCTTCCCAATCAGGAGGCGGCAGAGCAAGATTTTGATCTTGCCCGACGTGAAATTGACATCAATGGCTTGAGCGTGATCTCTTTACTTACCCGGCTGGCGCCTCACTTGAAAAAGCAAGGTCGCGGGTTGCTGGCGGTGGTCACCTCAGTCGCTGGCGACCGTGGCAGGCAGACCAATTTTGTTTACGGTGCAGCCAAGGCCTTGGTCTCAACCTACCTGCAGGGGCTGCGGGGGAAGCTCTTACCATACGGCGTCGACGTGCTGGACATCCGACCCGGACTGGTGGATTCACCGATGACGCAGCAATTTCACAAAGGCCTTCTCTGGTCTTCCCCTGAATTCGTTGCCAGACAGATAGAAAAGGCTATCAGGCGCAAACGACACACTGCCTACGTTCCCGGCTACTGGCGACTGATCATGGCTATTGTGCGATCAATACCGGAGGCCGTCTTCAAGCGGCTCAAGTTTTAGGCCTTGACTGAATTCACTTCAACAGACAACGAGGCCCTACCTCTGTTTGTCGATCTGGACGGCACCCTGATCAAGACCGATCTGATGTTTGAGTCGGTTTGTGTGCTGCTCAAACGAAACCCGCTTGATCTGGTATCCATGGCCATCTGGCTTTTGAAAGGTAAAGCGTATCTGAAAGCACGACTGGCTGAACGTGTTGACCTCAGTTTCAGCGGTTGGCCTTTCAATGCGGAGTTTCTTGATTTCCTAAACGACGAAAAGCGAAATGGGCGACAGCTGGTTTTGATTTCAGCTGCCAATGAAAGTGCGCTTCAGAAGTTCGCCGAACCACTTCGGCTGTTCCAGACCTGTATAGGCAGCGACGAGCAGATCAATCTGAAAGCCATGGCAAAACGCCAGCGTATCGAGGAAATCACCCGGGGCAAACCGTTCAGCTATGCCGGCAATTCGAAAGCCGATATCCCAGTCTGGGAAGCAGCAGCAGAAGTCATTCGCGTAAACTGCAGCAGCTCACTTGCCAGAGACCTCTGTGACAACAAGCCGAGCAGGGATTTTGACCCGCCCGGCTCAAGGGTACAGTATTTATGGCAGGCCATGCGGCCACATCAGTGGGCGAAAAATGGTCTGCTATTTATCCCTCTCACGCTGGCGCATCAGATAACTGACGCGCACCGCCTGCTGCACACCTTTATCGGCTTTATCTGTTTTTGTCTGGTGGCATCCAGTGTATATCTCAGCAACGATCTGCTAGATCTGGAGTCTGATCGCTTGCACAGCACGAAAAAAACCAGACCGTTGGCTGCGGGCACCCTGCCGATTCAGACCGGCATAGTGGCAGCTATTGCTCTGCTCCTGGCCGCGTTTGCACTTGCCCATCTGCAGCCCAGAGAATTCATTGTCATTCTTTTGGGGTACTGGACGCTCACCGTACTCTACAGTTTGCTGCTGAAACGCCTTTTTTTCCTAGACTTGCTCACGCTGGCAAGCTTGTATTCCCTGCGACTCGAGGCCGGAGCGCAAGCCGCGCAGGTCAATGCTTCGATTTGGCTGTTAGGGTTTTCGATGACCCTGTTCTTTGGGCTGGCTGCACTGAAGCGCGTTGTCGAATTAAGCAAATCAACCCATGCCGCAGCACTGCCGGGGCGAGCCTATACCCGGGGCGATCTGACCGCGCTCACTGCGCAGGGCCTTTTCTCCTGCGCCTGTTCCGTGCTGATATTGATTTTTTACATCTATGCGGATGAGAGCCGGGCTTTATACCGCTTCCCGGGATTGCTCTGGCTGATTGCTGGACTGCTGGGTGGGATCTTGTTCAGAGCCTGGTGGTTAGCGCGAAAGGGCACACTGAATGAAGACCCGGTTCTGCTGGCAGTGTCAGACCGTCCGAGTCAGATTGCTACGGCACTGATGTTTGTCGTGCTCTGGTTGGCCATCTGATGATTCCGCTGAAAGGAACGCGGCACCAGCGTCAGAAAAACCCGATCGAGGCTGCGCTCGCCGGCTGCATCAAACCACCGTGCTCATAATACCGTGGTGAAAGCGGAGGCGCAGACAGCTGAACGGCAGGTGAACCGGTCGGAAGCGCGCCACCATGGCTTCCCAGGACTCTTTTTGGCTACTTGAAGCGTGGCCGACGCTCAGGCCAGCGCAGCGGACAGCCCGGCCGCCGCTGCCGTATCGACATACTCTCTGAGCCGCGTGATCTTGTTATTCTCAATGTCAGCAACAACGCAGGCAACCAGCGTCAGCTGGCTGCCGTTTGGCAGCGTGCCCCTCACTGTGTGTTCCTCGACGAAACCACTGTCCGTGGCGCCGCGGATGATATCTTCATAACGGAAATCGCTGACTATGGCGCTCACGGCCTGTGAAAACTGGATAAGCGTTTCGACATCAAACTCGTTATTAAGATTCTGGCGTGCCCTGAACTCCGGTGCACACAACTGTCGAACGGTATCCATGTCTCCTGTCTCAAAAGCCGAAAACAGATCGGCGGCAATTTGCTGGTTATCCATCTTCTTGTCCTCAAAGGGTGAAAATCAGTTGGCCGGATGTCAGCTCACAATCATGAAAGCGTCTTCGATCGGGTTCCAGCGACTCGGCTTTCCGATGCGGGTCACTCTCATGGCACCTGGCAAACGCGGCTCGAGACACCGGGCAAACTGTTCCACATCGGAAAAGTCAGGATCAAGCCATTTTGCGATCAGATCCTCATCCGTAAGGTCGAGCATCAAAGGCATCGATTTCGGATGAATGTCGTCCCACTGCGGCGACAGCGGGGGCAGAGTGATGATCGAAGCTGCGTGAACACACTCTCCTGTCTGCTGATCGAGATATTCCCGGTAAAGCCCGCCGAAAGCAATGGCTGCGCCTTCCAGCTCGATCATGTGATAGGTCTTCTTGTCACCGAGACCCTCAACGAAAGCACTTGCTGGAATTATACAGCGTGATTCCCGATAGGGCGTGTAAGAAATGCCCTGCGGCTTGTATAATTTGTCAGAACGGGAGTTGAAGCTGGCGTATCGGTAATCGGGTTTCAGCGATTTGCGATCGAGGAACAACCACCAGATGGCCTGTGAAACCCTGCGCTCTTTCGCAAGGCCCGAACGACTTTCATGAATGATGGTGATTTGTCCGCCGGGTGCAATATCCTGACTGATGCAGCTGTCCGGAATCTGAACGCCGAGTAAATCACACAGAAGGCGCACCTCGGGGCTGTCGATAAGATTAAAGCGTCCGCACATTGCTTTTTCGCTCAGGGCAATAGTAAAGTCGGCAACATCAGCGCCGGGTTAACTGTTGAAACTTCCCGTAAGACTGCCATATATAAAAACAACAAGGGAACCGCTATGCAAGAAGTGCGAGCCTCCTACCTGACCCTTTGCCTGGCCGGTTTGGCCGCGCTGTTGTGTTTGTCGGCGACTGACTCCGTCGCAGCCCAGGTCACAGCAACAGAAACGCTGCGCTGTGAAGCCCTGCTCGACAGCCGCAATCTGACTTTGACCCGAGCAGAAATCGCAGAAAATCCGGAGGATGGGTCGTCCTATTGCTATGTGCGAGGCATCATCAGTCCCGCGATTCACTTTCATGCACAATTGCCGCTGCCAGCGAACTGGAACAGGCGCTTTCTTCAATGGGGCGATGGCGGTAAGGACGGCGATCTGGACTTTGCGAATCACCGGTTGGCACAGGGCTATGCGGTCACTAACAGTAATATGGGACACGATAACGGCGTTGAGCCCGGCGCCTCTTTCGGCTTTAACAACCGTCAGGCTGAAATCGATTTTGGCTATCGCGCGGTACACCTGACCGTCATGGCGGGCAAACGGCTGGTCAGAGACTATTACGGAAACAGCGCAGAATACTCGTACTTTGAAGGTTGCTCTCAGGGCGGTCGTCAGGCCTTCATGTCTGCCCAGCGCTACCCTCAAGACTTCGATGGGATTATCGCCGGCGCGCCGGCATTCAACTACCAGGGCCTCAATGCCGCCGGCACCTGGAACCTGCAGCGTATTTTTCGGGACAATCTGGTGGGGAATCTGGCAGTAGACAGCACCGGGGATGGCAGTCCTGACAGTCTGGCACTGCTCGACAAACTTCACGACAGAGTGCTGCTTAAGTGCGACGCCAGGGACGGGGTGCAGGATGGCATCATAGATAACCCGCTTGCCTGCGATTTCAACCCATCGTCCGATCTTTCTGACCTGATGTGCCCCAGTGGTACAGCCGGAAGCGATTGCTTCACCACTGCTCAATTACAAACCATTACCGACCTGTACAACGGGCCCTATGATTCATCGGGCAGGACAGTCTATCCCGGCAAAATGTTCGGCTCCGAACTGCGATGGGCGGGGTACTACATTCCCTGGCAGGGCAACAGCATGGGCCCTTCAAAGCTCATGGGCGTCGCTGGCGATCACATGAACTACCTGTTTTACGAAGAAGACCCGGGAGTTGCAGTGCCTGATGTCCGTGACGTTACCTATCAGGCAAATACCGAGGGCGTGATACCGGAATTTCATTGGATTGACTGGGATATCGACGACTTCTTCTCCGGCAAGGGTGATCTGATGAAATCCATCACCGATGCCAATGACCCGGATTTGTCGCGCTATTTGATCGATGCTGGGGGCAAGATGCTCATTTATCATGGATTGGTGGACACACTCATTGTGGCAACGGATACCATCAACTATTACAACGAAATGGTCGATCAGACGTTTGCGGGCGGTATGGACGCGGCTCAGGATCACGCCAGACTGTTCCTCGCGCCCGGTATGGGGCATTGCCGGGGCGGCCCGGGACCGGACACCTGGGACAATCTGGTTCCGCTGGTAAACTGGGTGGAAAACGGCGTCGCACCAGAGCGCATCACAGCAACGCACAGTACCGATGGTCAAATCGATAATGAAAGACCGCTGTGTGTCTACCCACAGCAGGCCCGATACATCGGGCCGGCCGGTGCCGCTGACAATCCCGATAACTGGCGGGCAGATAACTTCCAGTGTCAGTAGCGCGCGCGTCCTGCTGAGGGAATGAACCGGACAATCCGATCTCGTAACAAGCCGGCGGCGCTCAAGGCGTAGGCATACCCCGAGAGAAATGCTAGGTTTCTAAAAGACAGTCCTATTAATAAGAGCCAAGAGGTATTCATGAAACTCGGCCAAGCCCTCACGCTAACTTTTGCCATTTTTATGCTGGTAAACAGCTCAAGCGGATATGCTCAGGAAGTCTTCCGGGCCCGCCTGTCACCCATGCCAACAACGCCTCAGACAGTTAATGACATTCTTGGCGAGGGCGAAGTGCTTCTGACACTCACTGACCAGCGGTTGGAGGTGGCCGGCCATTTCACAGGCATGAGCTCAGCTGCAACGAGTGCCCATCTTCACAATGGCCCACCCGCACAGCCGGGACCTGTCGTTCAGGTTCTCGAGATTGACGCGGCCACCGACGGCGAGATCCGGGCTACTCTTGAACTCACCGACGAGCAGCTCACTGCCCTGCGCAACAATGCGCTCTATATTCAGGTTCACAGCGAAACCAACGCCGCCGGTGAACTGCGGGGATGGATCTTTCTCAGAAGCCATTTTGACCGCTCCTGACGAGTGCGGTAACTCACCATTCACCTTAATCTGACGCCACGGTGCGACAGCAGACTTGATCAGTAGAGAGTGACCATGAAGCACATTCACAACCATGAGAAATCTGGCATCAAACAGCTCACAACCATTATTTTTCTCGGTGCATTAAGCGCCTGCGGGCCTGATTCTTCCTCAACGACCGCGATTGAGGTCGCCACCGCGCCGCCACCGAGCGCGACACCGGCAGAAACCCCCGGTGCTGTGACCTTCGATACGCAGGCGGATGCCGGCGCCCGAACCTTCGAGATGAACTGCGCTGTATGTCATGGCGCGAACCTGGAAGGCACAACCCTTGGTCCCTTGCTCACAGGCAACACCTTTGTCCAGCGCTGGGGGGAACAGAGTCCTGCCCTTTTACTGGGCAACATCAGAGCCAACATGCCGCCCGGAGGCAATGAGAATCTGACTGAAGTCGACTATTTAAACCTCGTTGCACACATCCTCAGTCAGAATGGCGTCGACAGCGTCATCACCGCCCTTACGCCGGAGACCGATTTTGAAATTGCCGATAATATTTCGGCGGTGGTAGCCCGGCGTCAGCGCGCTGAACCTCCCGCTCCCGAAGGACTGACGGTGGCAGGCAACACCGAAGACTTCGTTCCATTTGTGCCCCTGACCGATGCCATGCTGCGCGATCCCAGTCCAAATGACTGGCCGATGCATCGGCGTAATTACTATGCGCATTCTTACAGCCCGCTTGATCAGATCAACAAGGAAAACGTGGGCGACCTGACCCTTGAATGGGTCTGGAATATGCACGAAGGGGATTCCGAGCCAGCTCCGCTGGTCTATAACGGCATTGTTTACCTGATCAACCCCGGCAATGTCATACAGGCGCTTGATGGCAAAACCGGCGAACTGATCTGGGAACACTGGACTGGCCCGGCTAATCGGCAGGACATGCGCAACATTGCCATGTATGACGACAAAATCATTCAGGCAACAACTGATGCCCGTCTGGTTGCACTGGACGCGCGCACCGGAGAGCAGGTATGGGAAACGGTCATTGCGGACAACAGCAAAGGTTTCTCGAACTCATCCGGCCCTATCGTAGCCGATGGTAAGGTGATAGTGGGCCTCGCCGGCTGCGCGCGCTATATCCCTGAGGACTGCTACATCAGTGCCTACAACGCCGACGACGGCGCACTCCTATGGCAGTTTGAAACCATTGCCGAAATGGGGGAGCCCGGCGGCGATACCTGGGGCGGTCTGGACAACCTCTTCCGGGCCGGAGGAGAAACCTGGATTACCGGCTCTTATGACCCTGACCTGAAGCTGACCTACTGGGGCACTGCGCAGCAGAAACCCTGGGTTCCGGTATCGCGTCATATGACCATCAATGACGTCGGGCTTTATACAAACTCCACGGTCGCGGTGCGTACGGACAGTGGTGAGCTCGATTGGTATTTCCAACATGTTCCGGCCGAAGCGCTTGATCTCGATGAAGTGTTTGAGCGGGTGCTGGTCAACCGCGGTGGCGAGAAGCTGGTCTATTCGATCGGGAAATACGGCATTCTCTGGAAAAACGACAGAGTCTCCGGCAAGTTCAGAGGCTTCAAAGAAACGATCTTTCAGAATGCTTTTACCCATATCGATCCGGAAACCGGTGAAGTCACTTATCGGGAAGACATCCAGAATGCTCAACTCAACGAGTGGACTTCAGCCTGCCCCTCCAGCGCTGGCGGCAAGGACTGGCATTCCATGACCTACCATCCACCTTCAGGTCTCATCATCGCGCCACTGAGCCAGACTTGCCTTGAAAACGCTGCGCGCGAAGTCGCGCTGGTGCAGGGGGGAGGCGGTCTGGCAGCAAGCCGCAAGTTCTTTGAAATGCCGGGAACCGACGGCAACCTCGGTAAGGTAGGTGCGTATCACGCAGACACCATGGAAGAAATCTGGAGCCATCAACAGCGCGCCTCTTTGCATACCGGCACGATTTCTACTGCCGGAGGCTTGGTCTTCGTCGGGGATCTCGACCGCCGTTTCAAGGCTTTTGATGTCGATACGGGCGACATTCTCTGGGAGACGCGACTGGGAACTTCCGTACAGGGCCACCCGGTGAGTTTTGCGATTGACGGTAAGCAGTATATCGCTGTGACCTCGGCACTCGGCGGGACCAGTCCGCGGGTCGTGCCCGGCGTCATTGCTACCGAGATCACTTATCCGCGCTGGGGCAATGCGATTTACGTCTTTTCGCTGCCGGATTAGCATTACCACTTCTGCGCACTCATGGGTTCCGAGATGAACGAGAAAAAGCTCTATTTTTCTGCGGTAAGATGGGCGGAGGAAAACCCTGTCAGTCTGGACGGCTTGCCTACTCACATTCTCGGATCAGAATATGAGTGAAGAAAACTCGACCGAATCAAACCCGAAGGCGGATGGATTGGTAGACAGTCATATTGGCCGTATTGAATGGGTTGATCTCAGCGTGGACAATGCGGCGCGAAGCAAAGATTTCTACTGCAAAGTCATTGGCTGGAAGTCAGCCGACGTAGAAATGGGAACCTACTCCGATTTCAATCTTAATCTGCCGGGCAGCGGGGAGACTCTGGCTGGCATCTGTCACGCGCGGGGCATGAATGCCAACCTACCTGCCCAATGGTTGATGTATGTCAGGGTCGCTGATGTTGCCGCCAGCGCTGCCGAAGCTGAGCGACAGAAGGGTAAAGTGCTGGACGGGCCCAGGAGGATGGGAGGCAATGATTTTTGTGTCATTCAGGATCCTGACGGTGCCGTTATTGCACTCATTTCCGATTGACGTTTGATGACAGAACCAAGGGAACAAGAGATGGGAAAACTCGAGTACATCTATCTGGCCAGAGCGAAACGGCAGGCGGTCGAGCTCGTTGATACGGCCACCCTAGAAGCGGGCAAAGGTCTGGTGGGCGATCGCTACCACAAGCTGGCTGAGACTCATCTGGCCAGGGAATTGCCGGTGCTGGAGAACCATGTCAGCCTGGTAGAGCGGGAAGCGCTGGACAAATTTTTGTCAGCCCATGGCCTGACTTATGATTACGGAGAATTCCGGCGCAGCATTATCACTTCGGGAATTGACCTCAATGCGCTGGTGGGTCAACATTTCAAACTTGGCGAGGCTGAACTGTTCGGCGTCGAACTCTGCGCTCCCTGTGCCTATCTGGCAAGCATCATTCATCCTGCAGCACTTCCTGATCTGGCGCTCAGCGCAGGCCTGCGTGCGACGGTGATAGGATCGGGTCAGATCCGGCCTGGTGACTCAATAAGCGCGATATCTCCTGTCGCCTGAAGCTAAAAGCATGGCGCAAGAATCATGATTGTCAGGAAACCTTAATGACTCTGAGCGTTTTACTGAGGCGGCTAGTTACCGTGGTAGCGCTGCTCGTCTCGACGGCAGCCGCCACCCAAACATCCCCTTACCTCTATGTACTGGGCGTGGGCCAGGATGCCGGCTTTCCGCAGGCTGGCTGCTATGAACCCCGCTGTCTGCCGGCCTGGGAAGACATGTCGTTGCGGCAGGAACCGACAGCCATCGCCGTCATTGATCGCGCCAGTGACTCAAGCTACCTGTTTGAGGCAACACCCGAATTTCGCGACCAGCTCTACCGGTTGCAGCGGGAAGCACCCTTTCCTCTTACGGGCATTTTTTTAACCCACGCACACATCGGCCACTATACCGGCCTGATGCATCTGGGCAGAGAAGCGATGGGTACGCAAGGCGTCCCGGTTTATGCAATGCCAAGAATGCTTGAATATCTCTCCAGCAATGGTCCGTGGAGCCAGC
>Ga0160423_10001698_pt1 | contig 18435 bp, 11 predicted proteins | sample CRUFie14St8metaG_FD_108191 | JGI IMG/M metagenome (GOLD analysis project Ga0160423, IMG submission 108191) | Marine microbial communities from the Costa Rica Dome - CRUD Field 142mm St8 metaG | ecosystem: Environmental > Aquatic > Marine > Oceanic > Photic zone | place: Costa Rica: the Eastern... | reverse complement strand
TCGATGGTGCCCGGCGGCTTTGAGGTGACGTCATAGACAACGCGGTTAACGCCCTTCACCTCATTCACGATGCGCGTTGCCGCATGCGACAGGAAGTCATGGCTGAAGGGATAGCTGTCCGCCGTCATGCCGTCGCTGGAGGTCACCGCCCGCAATGCGCAGACATATTCATAAGAGCGCGCATCCCCCATCACCCCGACGGTACGCACCGGCAGCAGCACGGCAAAGGCCTGCCAGATCGCGTCATAGAGACCGGCCTTGCGAATAGCGTCGAGATAAACCGCATCGGCGGCGCGCAGAATATCCAGCTTCTCCACCGTGATCTCGCCCGGTACGCGGATGGCAAGGCCCGGCCCGGGGAACGGATGCCGCCCGACAAGGCTCTCGGGAAGACCAAGCTCGCGCCCCAGATCGCGCACCTCGTCCTTGAACAGCTCGCGCAGCGGTTCGACAAGCGCCAGCTTCATCTTTTCCGGCAAGCCGCCAACATTATGATGCGATTTGATGGTCACGGCGTCGCCTCCGGCGGCAGAGATGCTCTCGATTACATCGGGATAGAGCGTGCCCTGCGCCAAGAAGGCCGCGCCCTCGATGGCATTGGCCTCTTCCTCGAAAACCTCGATAAAGCTGGCCCCGATGATCTTGCGCTTTTCTTCCGGGTCGGACACACCATCCAGCCGCCCGAGGAACAGCTCTGATGCATCCCTGTGGACCAGCGGGATGTTGTAATGCCCGCCAAATAGCGCCACCACCTCTTCCGCCTCGCCGGCGCGCAGCAGCCCGTGATCGACAAAGACGCAGGTCAGCTGCTCGCCAATGGCCTCATGGATCAGCACCGCGGCAACCGAACTATCGACCCCGCCGGACAGGCCGCAAATGACCTTGCCGTCCCCAACCTGCGCACGGATCGCCTCGATGGCGCGCACGCGATAGGCGGTCATTGACCAGCTGCCGGAACAGCCGCAGACATCCAGCGCAAAGCGCGACAGCAGCGCCGCACCATCTTCGGTATGCACAACCTCGGGATGAAACTGCACCCCGTAATAGCGGCGGTCATCATCTGCGACCGCGGCAAAGGGCGCGCCGCCCGATGTGGCAACAACACGAAAGCCCGGCGGCAGCGCGGCGACATGGTCACCATGGCTCATCCAGACGGTGCGGGTCGCGCCAACCGGCCACAGCCCGTCAAACAGGGCACAATCCTCGGTTATATCCAGCGCGGCGCGGCCAAATTCACGGCTTGTGCCGGGCTCGACACGCCCGCCCAGCTGCTGGCACATGGTCTGCTGTCCATAGCAGATACCCAGCACCGGCACCGCCAGATCAAATACCGCCTGCGGGGCGCGCGGCGTATCCGCCATTGCCACCGAATTCGGCCCGCCCGACAGGATGATGCCGCGCGGCGCGGCAGCAGTGATTTTCTGCGGGTCGGTGGTGCAGGGCAGGATTTCGGTATAGACGCCAGCCTCGCGCAGGCGGCGCGCAATCAGCTGTGTCACCTGCGAGCCAAAATCAATGATCAGTACCGAATCCTTGCTGTCCATAACCCTTCCCGTCTCTTTCTCCATCATGCGGCGCTAGCGCCTTCGTGACTGCAGCACCGCCATGAAAAACCCGTCCGTCCCGTCACGCCCCGGCAACAACCGCAACATGCCGTCCCGCGTTGGCGGCGGCGGCGCGTCACCTGCAATCACATCCGCCCAGATTTCGGCAATATCGGCGATTTCCAGCTCGGGCGCATCTGCCATCAGCCGCGCAATCTGTGCCTCACCCTCGCTATGCAGCAGCGAGCATGTGATATAGACCAGCCGCCCGCCAGCGGCCAGCATGGCGCGGCCCTTATCCAGTAACACGGCCTGCTGCGCGTGTAACCGCGCCAGCATCTCGTCATCGGTGCGCCAGCGCACATCCACCTGCCGCCGCCATGTACCCGACCCGCTGCAGGGCGCATCGATCACCACACGGTCAAACTTGCCGCGATATTTTTTGATGCCCCAGTCAGCCGCAACCGCAGACCGTTCGATATTATGAATACCGGCGCGGCGGATGCGTGCGGCGCCGCGCTCCAGCCGCTCGGCATCGGTATCCAGCGCCACAATGCGCCCACGATTCTGCATCATCGCGGCCATCACCAGCGATTTGCCTGCGGCCCCGGCGCAGATATCGGCCACCTGCATGCCGGGCTGGGCATCGCACAGCATCGCGGCAAGCTGCGAGCCTTCATCCTGAATATCAAATAAGCCGGAACGGAATTCAGCCAGATCCTCGGTCCGCGTGCGTCTGACCAGACGGATTCCCAGCGGCGACAGCGGCGTCGGATGGCATTTTATACCGCGGCCTGCCAGCTTGTCGCGTACCACCCGCCGGTCCTTGGCCTTCAGCGGGTTGATGCGCAGATCTGTTGACGCCTCGCGGCGCATGGCTGCCAGTTCGGCATCGGCCGCATCGCCCAGCGCGGCATCCACATCCGCCAGCAAGCCGACCGGCCATTCCAGCAGCACGTCGCGCGGCATCGATGATATGTCCAGCGTCTGACCCTCGAAAGCGGCAACAAGCGCAATTTCCTCTTCATCCAGCGCTTCGGCCGCATGCTTGCTGTCGCCGCCAAACAGCGCGGCGATATCGCCGGCTGGCAGTTGGTCAACCAGCGCCAGCGCAGCCAACACCAGCGCCCGCGGTGTCGGGGCATATCCATGTTGCTGCAAATGCCAGCCAAGCCGCGCAAGGGTCCGGTGCACAGTCCAGAACAGCGCGCTGATCGCGGCGCGGTCCCCCGATCCGGCATAGCGCCGTTTCTGCAGACCACGACGCAGCACCTGGCCTGCAGGCACGTTTTGCGGGCCGTCTGACAGCAATTCGATAACAGCGGCGATACGGGCGGCTGGCGTCATGGGAAAATCCGCATTGTCAGATCAGACGCGCGGCCGGTAATTCGGCTCTTCGCGGGTAATGGTCACATCATGTACATGGCTTTCACTCAGACCGGCACCGGTGATCCGCAGGAACCGCGCATTCGCCTGAAGTTCGGCGATGGTCGCGTTGCCGGTATAGCCCATAGCCGCGCGCACCCCGCCCAGCAGCTGGTGCAATACCGTATCCACAGCTCCCTTATAAGGCACCTGCCCTTCAATGCCTTCCGGCACCAGCTTCAGCGGCTGGGTGACTTCTGACTGGAAATACCGGTCGGCCGACCCGCGGGCCATCGCGCCGGTGGACCCCATGCCGCGATAGGCCTTGTAGGATCGTCCCTGATGCAGATACACCTCGCCCGGCGTTTCATCCGTGCCGGCCAGCAGCGACCCGATCATCGCGCAATCCCCGCCGGCGGCAAGCGCCTTGGCAAGGTCACCCGAATATTTGATGCCGCCATCGGCAATAACCGGCACGCCCTGCGCATGGCATACCTCAGCCGCATCCATGATCGCAGTCAATTGCGGGACACCGACGCCGGCCACCATGCGGGTGGTGCAGATCGAACCCGGCCCGATGCCAACCTTGACGGCATCTGCACCAGCATCGATCAACGCACGCGCACCATCCGCGGTGGCCACATTGCCGCCAATCACCTGCACGTCATTCGCCATCTTGCGCACGGTTGTCACCGCGTTCAGCACCCCTTCGGAATGGCCATGCGCGGTATCCACAACCACCACATCCACGCCGGCATCAATCAGCGCTGCAGCGCGTTCAGCGCCCTCGTCACCGGCACCGGTAGCGGCCGCCACCAGCAATCGGCCGGCACCATCCTTGGCCGCCATCGGGTTGCTCTGTGCCTTTTCGATATCCTTGACGGTAATCAGGCCGATACAGCGATGCGCGTCATCGACAACCACCAGCTTTTCGATCCGGTGCTCATGCAGCAGACGCTTGGCATCTGCCTGCGTCGCAGCCTCGTTGACGGTGATCACATCGCGAGTCATCAGATCGGCAACCTTTTGCGCCAGGTCACTGGCAAAGCGCACATCGCGGTTGGTCAGGATACCAACCAGATGATGCGGGCCGTCACCAACGCCTTCAACTACAGGAATGCCGCTGATCGCATGCGTCGACATCAATTCAAGCGCATCGCCAAGCGACCGCTGCGGCGTAATGGTGACAGGATTCACCACCATGCCCGATTCGTATTTTTTGACGCGGGTTACCTCGGCGGCCTGGGCTTCGGCGGTCATGTTCTTGTGGATCACCCCGATACCGCCGGCGCGTGCCATCGCAATCGCCAGGCGATGTTCGGTCACCGTATCCATCGCGGCGGAAATCAACGGGATATTGAGATTGATGGTGCGGGTCAAACGCGCCGAGGTATCCGTTTGCGCGGGTAATACGCGCGAGTGTGACGGCTCGAGCAGCACGTCATCAAAAGTCAAAGCTTCACGAATGTTCATGGAACGCCTTCCGTCCAACCGGTGGCGGCGCACTATATCTTAGGGGTCGGGACTTTCCTAGCCCCTAAATAGGCGAATAGCCGCCCTTTTCGGCATTTGGCAGGGTACCTTCGTCATCGGCATCAGGATCATCGTCCGGTCCCCATCCGCCACGCCCGTGAAAGCCGGTTGCCAGCACATAGCTTTCCACCGATTCCTGGCGGCTGGCGGCGGGTTTCACATGCCGCACGGTGGTAAAATTCCGCTGCATGATGTGCAGCACGCTTTGCTCTGCCCCGCCGCGGAAACATTTCGACAGGAAAAACCCGTCCTCGACCAGCACTTCCATGGCGAAATCCAGCGCGGCCTCCAGCAGGGCTGTTGTCCGCAGATGGTCTGTTGGCCGGTGACCGGTTGTATCGGCCGCCATATCGCTCAGCACGCCATGCGCGCTGCCGCCAATGGCACCGCACACCTTGTCCAGCATCACCGGGTCCGTCATGTCACCGACAAAAATCTCGGCTGCGGCCAGAATATCCGTTTCAAGCAGATCGATCCCGACCAGCTTTCCGGTGCCGCTGCCAATCCGGCATCGGTCGGCCACAACCTGAAGCCATCCGCCCGGCGCGCAGCCAAGATCGACAATGGCCATCCCCGGACGCAGCAATTTATAGCGGTCATCAATCTGTGCAAGCTTCAGCGCGGCACGGGACCGGTAACCCTTGGATTTTGCCTCGGCGACGAACGGGTCATTAAGCTGGCGCGTCAGCCAGCGCTGCGAAGATGGTTTACGCCCCCGCATCTTTTTCGGCTGGCGCGTCAGTCCGGTATCATTGCGATAGCTGCGCCCCGAGGATCCGCGAGTTGGCGACCGGCCTTTCGGTTTCTTGTTCATTCTGGCCGTTCCCTGTTGCCTCGTCATGTGGCGTATGATTCTTGCGGCGCGCGAACCCCGCAGCGAATGCCACTGCGTTGCCGCCCTTCCTTCTAGGCGTTTTGACGGAAAACGGCAAATATCTTGCCGCAAATGACTTAGCACTATACCTATATAGCCATGTTTTTCTGCCTGCCTGCATTTCTGGGCCGTCCTCATACCAAAGACCAGCTGACATGAACGCTGCACCCTTGGGATGGCGCGCGCATATTCTGATGAATCTGCGCCTTGCGGCCCCTCTGATTATCGGCCAGCTGGCCACGATCGGCATCTGGACAAGCGATGTGGTGGCGATGGGCAACCTCGACACGACCAGCCTTGCCGCCGGATCGCTGGCGGCACGCTATTTTCAGCCAATGTTTTTTCTTGCCCTTGGTATTTCTCTGGCCGTTGGACCGCTGGTGGCACAGGGGCTTGGCGCGGGTGACCAGCGCCAGGTGCGGCGTGCATTCCGGCAGGGGTTGGTCATCGCAGCCACGCTCGGCATGGCAACAATTCCACTTTTATTCATTGGTGAAGAGGTACTGATCCTGATCGGGCAGGACCCGGAACTAGCCCGCCTCGCCAAACCCTTTCTGCTCTGGTCGGGCTTTGGCATGCCTTTCATGTTTGTTGCCTTTGTTTTGCGGCAATTCCTGATTTCCTATGAACGCCCCGTGCCGCAGGTGATCGCTGTCATTATTACCCTGATCATTAATATCGGGTTGAATGAGGTCTTCGCGAAGGGGTTGGGACCGGCCCCGGAAATGGGGCTTGCCGGGATCGCCCTTGCCACATCGATCAGCTATTTCCTGCTGGCGGTCGGGCTGGTGGTCTATATCGGGACCACTTCACCCTTTTCTGATGGTGAACCTTTCCGGCGGATATGGGTCATGGACTGGGCCATCACCCTGCGCCTGTTACGCATCGGTGTGCCAATCGGCCTGACAATCGTCGCCGAGGCGGGCATGTTCATTGCCGCCACGCTGATGATCGGGCTTTTTGGCACTGCGGCCCTGTCTGCCGCCGCCATCGCCAACCAGATTTCAGCCATCGCCTTTATGATCCCAATTGCCATGGCCACCGCCAGCACCATCCGCATCGGCCATTATGCCGGGGCGGAGGATCGCGCCAATCTGTTCCGTAGCGCCGGGTCCACAATGGTGATTGCCATTGCGGCAACGATGTTAACAACGGCCATTCTGCTGATCTGGCCGGAATTTCTTGTCGGCCTGTTTCTGGATCACGATGACCCGCTATTTGCCGAGGTCATGTATGTTGCGGTGCCACTGATGCTGCTGACGGCCCTCTATCAGTTGCCGGATGGTGTGCAGGCGATCGCCATATCTGTCCTGCGCGGCGTGAATGACACGCGGCTGCCGGGGCTGATCGCGATTGCAAGTTTCTGGATTCCGGGAATCGCTCTTGGCGCGGTGCTGGGATTTGCCTTCGAATGGGGCGCTGTCGGTGTCTGGTCGGGGCTTGCCATCGGGCTTAGCGTTGCTGCTATGCTTTTGACCTTGCGGATGATGTTGGCATTGCGCCGTATCCGTGCCGGCGGACATATTTTGTCTGCCTGACCTCGGCAGGCTATGCTGACGCGATGAACAGCGCGCAAACCCCACCTTCTGGCCCGTCAGGCGAGCCGCCTGTGGCGGCGGACACCGGCGCCGGCCGATCACTGGTTGCCGGTCCGCCGCGCCCGGTGGCGGCGCATGCGGCCATTCTGCCCGACCTTGCCGCATGGGCCGGACAGATTGCAGGGCTGGCACAGACCGGCCATACCGCCGATGCGCTGGCTGCCATGCTGATCCATTCGCGTCACCTGCAGACCATTGCACGCGCGCAGCAGGATGCCATTGCACCGATCCTGTCCGGACAGGGCGAAGATATTGTTGCTGACGCGATCACGGCGCTGCAGACGGCCGCCAAGGGTGCAGATGATGATGACCGCATGATGACTGCCATCCGTCGCCTGCGGCAGCGCAGCGCGCTGGCGGTGGCGCTGGCCGATCTGGCAGATACGCATCCTGTCGCCATCCAAATGCGCTGGCTGAGTGACGCAGCTGATGCCGCCATTGCATGTACGGTGCGCTATCTGTTGCGTCAGGCAACAATACGCGGCCAGATAAATGAAACAGAAGGGCCTGCCGACAGGGCATGTGGCTGGACCATTCTTGCACTTGGCAAGCTGGGCGCGCGTGAACTGAATTATTCATCCGATGTCGATCTGATCATTTTGCATGATCCCGACAGCAGAATTCTCACCCGGCCCGAGACAAGTCAGGCCTTTTTCGTCGACATGACGCGCCGTCTGGTACGGTTGCTGTCAACCGCAACGCGTGACGGAATTGGCTGGCGCGTTGACCTGCGACTTCGCCCCGATCCGGGCGCGACCGCCGTCAGCATCCAGCGCGAAGCGGCCATCGGCTATTATGAATCCATTGCCCGCACCTGGGAACGCGCCGCGTTCATTCGTGCGCGGCCGGTGGCGGGTGATCTTGAGATGGGCACTGCCTTTCTTGACGATCTGCAGCCATTCATCTGGCGCAAGACGCTGGATTATACGGTGATCGATGATATGGCGACCATGTTGAGCCGCCCACCATCGACACCCGGCTGGCCCGGCTTCAACCTGAAGACCGGACGCGGCGGCATTCGCAACATCGAATTCTTTACCCATGTATTGCAGCTGGTCGGCGGCGGCCGGTCACCGGCATTGCGCCAGCCATCAACGCCGGACGCCCTTGCCAGCCTTGCTGCCGGTGACTGGATCAGTCCCGAGCAGCAAACCGCCCTTGCCGCCCATTACAATCATCTGCGCCGCGTCGAACACCGGCTGCAGATGCTGGCCGATGCGCAGACCCATGCATTGCCGCGCAGCCTTGATGATATTGCCGATTTTGCCGCCTTTCTGGGGCATGACAGCGCTGACGTTTTTCTGCAGCAGCTTGAAACGATGCTCGATGCGGTTGTGACCTATAGCGCGCATCCGCTTTTTGCCGACGGCGATACCGATGATGCCGCGCCGCCGCTGGAGGATGAAGACCGTATGCAGGAATGGCTGGCCAGCAAGGGCTTTTCCCGCCCGGAAGGCATCAGCCATACCCTGTCCGGCTGGATGGCGGGGCGTATCGCCACGACACGCAGCGAACGGGCCCGCACCCTTCTCAGCCGGATGATGCCCGATATTCTGGACCAGCTGGCGCAGGCCAGCGACCCTGATGACTGTTTTGCCGCCTTTGCCGGCTTTGTCGAAGGTCTGCCAGCAAGTGTACAGATCTTCTCGCTACTCGATCACAATCGCCAGCTGGGGCGGTTGCTGGGCGATATTCTGATATTGTCACCGCGTCTGGCGGGTCAGCTGCGCCGCTATCCGATGATGTTTGACCTGGTGATCGCCAGCGACTTTTTCAGCCCGCTGGATGATGCGGATGGGTTTGAAAAACACATGCGTGCCGCCATTGCCAGGGCACCGGTCGAACAGGCGCTGGAAATTGTCACCCGCCTCACCCGTGAGCGCCGCTTTCGGGCTGAAATTCAGGCATTGAGCGGCGTTGCAGACCTTGGCGCAATGGGGCGGGCCCTCGCCGACACCGCGGCGGCCGCCATTCGTGTGGTTACCAGCCTCGCGACTGCCGATATGCAACGGCGCCACGGGAAAATCGATGGCGGGTTTGCGGTACTGGGCCTTGGCCGCATCGGAACGGGCAATATGACCGCCACATCAGATATCGATCTGGTGTTTGTCTGGGAGGGGCCGGATGATGCGGTATCTGACGGCACGCGTGCGCTGGCAGCGCGCCCCTATTTTACCCGTCTTGCCCAGACACTTGTTTGCTGGCGTGGCGGCGCCCCCGGAGAAGGCAGCCTTTACAGCGTTGATGTAAGGCTGCGGCCGGATGGTGAAAAAGGTGCGCTCGCCCAGTCAAGTCAGCGTCTATTCACCTATTATCGCGCGGAAGCCTGGACATGGGAATGGATGGCACTGGCAAAGGCACGCTGTCTGACGCCGGGGCCCACAGGTAAAACCGCCATGCAGATGATTGACGGGTTGATGGGCACACCGCCAGATCCCGCGTCGGTTGCCAGCGCAGCCCGCCAGATGGTGACACGCTTTCGCGACAGCTATGGCAGTGCGCCCGGCTGGCAACTGCGCCGTCAGCCGGGCGGCATTCGCGAGATGGATCTGCTGTTGCAGGGTCTGCGTCTGCAGCATGCCAACCTGTTTGAAGGTGCCGGCACCACGCCCGAACACATCCTGACGACAGTTAAAACATCCGGCCAGATAGCTGCAGACACGGTGGCCGAGCTGCGCGCGGCCCACCAGTTGTTTGAATCGCTGCATCAGGCGTTGCGGCTTGTACGCGGTAGCAGCGATGACACCGGCACGGCGCTGCCGGATGCTGCGATGCGGTTCATTCTTGCCGCCTGCGATTGCCCGGATACGGCAACGCTGGATGCACGTCTGGAAGGCTATCGCGGCAAGGTCATGTCGGCGCTGGAAAGCCTGTTCCCGCCGGCACCGGACAGCTGACTGGCAAAAAGATATCTTTGTCGCCAAAACGACCCATTTGCGGGATTTTCTGGACAGACTTTGCGTTGATTTAGGCTCAATGAGAGCAAATACAGCGCAAGCTGAGGTTTATTCCTTAACATTTGAAATTCGGGCGAACGGTCCGCCGGCCTGTAACCGGCACCCGCCACCTTTTGGACCTGTAGATCTGTCATGCTTAGATCCGCTGCTGCTTCATGGACTCTGTTTTTTGGCCTGTTGCTGATCATGGCCGGCAACGGGTTGCAGGTGGTATTGCTTGGCGTCGAGGCCAAGGATTCAGGCTTTTCGAATGTTGTTACCGGTTTTGTCATGGCCGGCTATTTCCTCGGCATGTTCTTTGGCTCGATCCTGGTACCAAAGCTGCTGAACAATGTCGGGCATGTCCGCGTTTTCGGCGCCATGTCAGCACTGGCGTCGGCAGCCGTGCTGGTGATTGCACTTTTCGTCAATCCGCTTGTCTGGGCGATGATGCGCATTCTCACCGGCTTCAGCTTTGCCGGGATGTATATCGTCTGTGAAAGCTGGCTGAACGACAAATCCACCAATGAAACACGCGGCCAGATGCTGTCGCTTTACATGATCGTGTCGATGGGTGGCATGGGTATCGGGCAGATGCTTGTCGGCTTTGGCGGCGAGCAGAGCGTTACCCTGTTTCTGCTTGCGTCGGTCATGGTGTCGATTGCCGTTGTGCCGATCCTGCTGACGGCAGGCAGCGCCCCCGGATTCGAAGCCCCGGAACGGATGAGCATGCGCCGCCTCGTGCAGGTCTCTCCACTGGCGGTGATCGGGCTGGCGATCAATGGCGTGGCAGTATCGATGATGTTCGGTATGGGCGCGGTCTATGGCCGGTCCATCGGAATGGATAATACAGAGGTTGGCTATTTCATGACGGCGCCGATGCTGGGGGCGCTGCTCTTGCAATATCCGGTCGGCCGGCTATCGGACCGGTTCGACCGTCGCCTCGTGATCCTGTCCGTATCGATCATGGGCGGTGTGGCGGCCGGGCTTGCAACACTGTTCGGACAGCAGCAATTCGCGCTTCTGATCCTGTGTATGCTGATTTATGGCGGCGCGCTGTTTCCCAGCTATTCGCTGTGTATTGCCCATGCAAATGACTTTCTGACCCCCAGCCAGATGGTGGCGGCCGCATCCGGACTGGTGATGGTCAACGGGATCGGCGCTGTCATCGGTTCACCGATGGCCGCCATGGCAATCGAATATCTGGGGATTGGCAGCTTCTTCGTGATGATTGCCGGCGTGCAGGTGCTGTTGGCCCTGTTTGTTCTTTTCCGGATGACCCGTCGCGCCGCGGTACCAAACGAGGCGCAGGGTCCATTTGTTGCCATTCCGGAATCCGGCAGTGCGGTTGCTGCTAGCCTGAACCCGGAAGCGCAATGGATTCCTTCGAGCGAAGAAGTTACCGAGGAAGAAGACCCCTTCCACGACAATCCCTATGTGAACTGATTGCCTGTGAAGGGATAGGCCGTGACCTGATTGGCCGAGTACTGACCGCCCTTTATGTGACGTCTTTGCATGTCGCGCCGAGGCTGCCGGCCGCCTGACCGTACCCGCTGCAGACATCCACAGACACAATACCCTTTTGGATGGCCCTTCCGCAGGACGCGGGCAGGCAATATTCCTGCTTTTCTGTATGGAGTCAGACGCCTCATTAAATTAGTTTTATCTTATGAAATACAGCCATCCTCTATGCGCCTTTGGTCTGCTGCTTGGCATCCTGCTGTTAGCGCCTCCCCTGACCAAAGACATCCTGGCCGACGACGCCCCGGCCAAAGGCAGCCTGTTCGAGATTGCCGGACCGGTAACTGTCACACAGGTAACAGACGGGGATTCCCTGAAAAGCGGCAAGCTGCGGATTCGCCTGTTCGGCATTGATGCACCGGAACAGAAACAGCTGTGCAAGCAGGCTGATGGCACCATCTGGGCATGTGGCAGGGCGGCCAGTGCAGCGATGGGGGATATTGTGGCCGGGGCAGCGCGCCTGCGCTGCGAGTTGCTGGATACAGACCGGTATGGCCGATTGGTCATGCGCTGCTTTGCGGGTGAAACAGACATTGCGCAGGCGCTTGTCGCACAGGGGCTGGCCGTGGCCTACAGGCGCTATTCAGAAGATTATGTCGATGCCGAGGACAGGGCGGCGGCCGCAGGGCGTGGCATGTGGCAGGGACCGTTCGACATGCCATGGGACTGGCGCCGCAAAAACTGACCGGTACCGGCCCGCACAGGCTGGCTTGCTAGAGAAGGCCAAGCTCGCGCAATTCTGCCACCAATTCGGGGGGCATCGTGTCTCCCCCCTCATCCGCGACCGGAATGTCGACAGGCGCATCCTTGACTTCAAGATAACGCCACCCCTGGAAAATCCGCACCCGCAACGGTTCCACGGCAACCAGTTCCGGAGCCAGCACAATGCCGCAGGCCGGTTTGCCATCAGCACGCTGCATGCTGCGCAATTCGGTGATGGGCTGGCGGGCACACATCACACCCTTGATCACCCAGAAGATTGACCCGCCATCCAGCACCTCTTCCGCACGGCGCGGGGTGTTGCGCGTGACATGCATCAATTCCATACCATTGCGCACCCGCTCGGCCTGCCAATGGCGCAACCCGGCCAGCGACTCTGATCCGACAGACAGTTTTTTCAGATGGACGGTCATGCAATACCCGGTCAAAAACGCCTGTGCGCCGTCACCTGAAAAGTGGCGGTCACAATCAGCAAACAGTTACATCAGATAAAGGGCAGCAAGTCCCAGAAACACAAAGAAGCCGACGACATCGGTAATGGTGGTGATCAGCACACTGGATGCCACCGCAGGGTCCACACCCGCGCGCACCAGACCCAGCGGCACGATTGTCCCGCTCAGACCGGCGACCACAAGATTGGCGAACATTGCCACCGCCATCACCGTGGCGATATCGGCATCCTTGAACCACAGATAGGACATGCTTGCCGCAAGAAAGGCGAACACACAGCCATTCAGCACTGCAACCAGAAGTTCACGCTGTACAAAGCCGGATGCAGCATCACGGTCAATCTGGCGCAAGGCAAGTGCCCGCACCGCCACCGTGACAGTCTGTGTTCCCGCATTCCCCCCCATGGACGCGACAATGGGCATCAGGACAGCCAGCGCAACCAGCCGTTCGATGGTGGCATCAAACAGGCCGATAACCGCCGATGCAATGATGGCCGTTACCAGATTGACCAATAGCCACCAGCTGCGGCCCTGCATGGTTTCCCAGAGGCTGGAGCGCACATTGGCTTCGCCAACCCCGGCCAGCGCCATCAGATCCTCCTCGGCTTCCTCATCGATCACATCAATCACATCATCGATGGTGATCATGCCGATCAACCGCTCATGCTCATCGACAACGGGCGCGCTGACCATGCCATATCGGCGGAATAGGATGGCAACTTCCTCCTGGTCCATCACTGCCGGAATTTTACGAAAATCCATGTCCATGATTTCAGACACGCGCCGCGCCCGCTGGTTGCAGAGCAGTTTGCCAAGCCGCACCTCGCCAATCGGATTGCGGGCCGGGTCGACCACAAAAAGCAGATAGAATTCGGCGTCCTGAAAGCCGGAGCCGCGAAGATAGTCAATCGTCTGGCCCACCGTCCAGAAGGACGGCACGGTTACCAGCTCGCGTTGCATCATCCGGCCGGCCGAATCCTCTGGATAGGACAGACCTTCCTCGACAAGGACGCGGTCCTCGGCCGGCAGGGCTGCAAGGACATCATCAATGTCGCCCTGTTCGAGTTCTTCGATGATATTCACCGCGTCATCGGTCGATAGATCGGGCAGTTGGCGCGCCAGCGCAGCCGTGCCGATGACATCGACAATATCCTCGCGGGTGTTTTCATGAAGATAGGTCAGCATCTCGGCATCCAGCCCGTCGCCCAATATCTGGACAAGGCGCGCCGCATGCTGACCGGACAGTCTTTCTATCAGATCTGCCTGGTCTGCCGGGTGCAGCGGTGCCACCAGCGCCTGCACACGCGATTCGGCATCCGTTTCGATGGCTGCGATGACAGCGCTTTCCACCTTTGGTGTCAGACCATAGAGCGCAGCAAGGCGGTCGCCTTCATCACGACGGTCCACCGGTTCAGCCGCAACCGGGATGCTCGCTGAAACCTCAGCCTTATTTTTGTCAGCCTGCGCCATGCTGCAAAATCCGGGTTATCAGGAAATAATATCGGGTGAAGCCCGAACAATAGCAGATCACAGAGCGAAAACAACCGCATCCGGGCTGCGCAATTATATTTCAACACGGTTATATTGAACGCCGCCAACAGGCCGCTCGCTGCCGCGCAACAAAATTTCGCGGGCCTGATCAGGTTTCGAGGTTGTACAAACCAACCCGCCGGCTGTTGCCGTCAAACCGCACATCATGCCCGACAGGTGGATGCGCGCGCTGGGTGCAATCCATGCGCTCGCATACAGCGCAACCGATTCCGATCGCATCATGCTGACGGCGCTTTGCAGACTCGATATCGTCCGCATAGACAAGATCACGCGCATGGTGGATTTCACAGCCAAGCGCAACCGCGAATTCGGGCGCGTCCTCGCCGGGCGGCGACCAGTTCTGCGGCACCGTTCTGGCAATGGTAAAGAATCGCTGACCATTGGGCAGCTCGGCAGCCTGCAACAACAGCTTTTCAGGCGTGCGGAATGCTTTGTGTACGTTCCAGCGGGGACAGGTGCCGCCGTTTTTGGCAAACTGCATGCCGCCGGCCGCCAGCCGTTTGGAAATATTGCCGGCATCGTCAACGCGCAGGAAGAAAAACGGAATGCCGCGCGCATGGGGGGCATTCAGGCTCGTCAGGCGGTGGCAAACCTGCTCGAAGCTGGCACCAAATCTGCGTCCAAGCAGGTCCAGGTCATGGCGAAGTTCACGTGCCGCTGCCAGAAAGCCGTCATAGGGCATCATCACGGCACCGGCGAAATACCCCGCAAGCGTTGACCGGAACAATGACCGTGCCGCGCCATCATCGACCTCATGCGTTTCACACAGCTGGTCGAACATATCCGACTGGGTGATCAGTGCCAGTTGCACCAGCAGGTGGAATGTCCGCTGAGACCGCCTCAATGCCTCGCTGATCAGCAATTCGCGTCGATGATAGTCATAGCGGCGCAACTGGCCATTCATCACATCGGCAGGGATGATCCGCACGCGCACCCTGGGGTCAGTCGCGGCATGCCGGATCACACTTTCCAGCAGCCTGTCGGCGGTATCACCGCCATCACTGCCGGCCACCGCCTCGCGCAGGGCCTGTGCGGCCTCCTCAACTTCGGCAAAATAATTGTTTGCCTGCTGCAGTGTTTCGCGGACCTGCTCTACGGGTGAATTGACGCCACCCGCCTGACGCCCGTCGCCAGAAGAAAATTCAAGCTGGTCACGCACCTTGCGATAGGCCTGGAACAGATTCAGCATGCTGCGCGCTGCGCTGGGGGCCGCCGTAATCAAATCCTGCAACTCACGCCGCGACACACGTTCGGACGACAGGATGGGATCGGCAAAAACCTCGCTCAACTCGGTCATCAATGCCGGGCTGTCATCCTCGGCAAAGGATTTCATATCAATGTCAAAGCTGTTTCCAAGGCGCAGCAGCAACGGCACTGTCAGCGGACGCTGATTATGTTCCAAAAGATTGAGATAAGAGGGCGAAATGTCGAGGGCCTCAGCCATCGCCGTCTGGGAAAGGCCGGATGATTGCCGAAAACGGCGCAGCTTGTGCCCGACAAGTATCTTTTCCTGCATAATCAGCTTCCCTCACATGCGTCTGGTACCACGTCCGGTGTCGGCGCAGACGCGCCATGCCAACGGGTGGCGGCTGGTGACAGGTCATAGGGTAAATTTGTAAATTGTAAAAGTAAAATATTTACTATTTGCGAATTTGCACTTTTTTCTTCGGCAGAGGCAGGGCGTTCCGGTATCGTCTCTTCACTCCGTTTCGTCTGTTGACAGTTACGGTCCGGCAGCGGGCTTGGGGGAGTTGCGCACCAGATCAGTCGACAAGACAGCGTGGGCCGGGCGGTTTTTCCTTTGCTTTTCCGCCCGGCCCTTTTTGCTTTCCGGCCGCTTTGTCCAGCCGCTTGGTCGAGTGTGCTGTCAGCTTTTGTCTGCAATAAGGGGCGCGGCAAGCGCAACAATCCGTTCATAGGCAATGTCGATATCATTGGCCGCTGTCGCAGTTGTCCCGATACTGACACGGATCACATAGCGCCCCTCATGCATGGTCTGGGTCAGATAAAGCGCGCCATCCTGATTGATCGCATCAACCAGCCGCGCATTCAGATCATCCAGCGCGGCACCGTCTGCCATATGGCCAGGGGCAAGCCGGAAACTGAACAGGCCCAGCTGCGGCGAACTGGTGATTTCAAAGCCGTCTGTATTTGCAATACGGCGCGCCATCTCCTCGGTCCACCGCACATGGTCACGAATGATCGTCTGCAGTCCGGATACACCATAGCATCGGATTACAAACCACAGCTTCAGCGCCCGAAAGCGGCGACCAAGTTCCAGCGTCATCTGTGAAAAATCCGTCACATCGTCAGCATCCTGCGTTACCAGATAGGCCGGCGTGATGGACATGGTCTTTTTGAAATCCTCAACAGATTTTATAAAATGGGCCGAACAGTCGAAATTGGTCATCAGCCATTTATGCGGGTTCATCACCACCGAATCCGCCTGCTCGATACCCTTGGCCATGTCGCGCATTTCCGGGCAGATCAGTGCAGACCCTGCCCATGCTGCATCCACATGGGAAAACAGGCCTTCGGCACACGCCACCGGCAGCACCTCATCCAGCCGGTCACTGACACCGACACCGGTTGCGCCCAGAACGGCCACCAGCGCGCAGGGCAAATGGCCAGCCGCCCGATCCGCATCAATTGCTGCTTGCAGGGCATCCACGCGCATGGCGCCGTCATCATCGACCGCAATTTTCACCAGATTTTCACGCCCGATCCCTGACAGGAACACCGCCTTTTCCACCGATGAATGGGCGTGGCTGCTGACATAGACACGCAGCCGCTTTTGCCCGAACAGGCCGCTTTCCTTTGATTCCCAGTTCAACGCCTTGTCACGCGCCACCAGAATTGCGGACAGGGTAGCCAGCGTTGCCCCACCCTGGATAACACCGTGCCAGCCCGCACCAATGCCGGTCATCTGGCGCAGCCAATCAAGCACATGGGTTTCAAGCTCGGTACCGGCAGGCGATGTCTGCCACAACATGCATTGCGCGCCCAACGCCGCTGTCAGCCATTCGGCAAGCACCGAAGGCGGGCTGGCGTTGGACGGGAAATAGGCAAAGAACCGCGGATGCTGCCAGTTGGTAACATGCGGCACGATCAGATTTTCGAAATCCGCGAATACGGCCTCTACATCCTCTGCCTCTTGTGGTGGTTCAGCCGGAAGGCTCGCCCGCACCTCACCAGGGCGCGTTGACGGGCGCACCGGGCGGTCTGCAAGCGTGGTCAGATAATGGGCGGACCATGCGGCGGCACGGCTGCCCCAGACCTTCAGGTCATGATTTTTCATTCATTCCTCCTCCGCGGCCAGAAAGACCGCAATATCCCCGAGATTCGTGCCTGTCGGCATGGCCGGCAGCAATTGCCCGCGGGCCGCCAGATAGGGATATGAATCATGGCGCGCCAACGCCGCTTCCGCGGCATCAGCATCAAACAGATCCGCCGAACCGATCATCGCCCCGGCCGCATCTGTCGGCCCGTCTCGCCCGTCTGTGCCACCAACCAGAGCCAGCCAGTGGTGCGGCGCGGCAGACCCCAGGCGATGCATTTCGCTGGCAAAAGCAAGCACCATTTCCTGTGCCCGTCCACCCTTGCCGGACTCGGCATCCAGTGTGACCACCGTTTCGCCGCCCGTGACCCCCCAGTTCATTCCGTCCCGGCCTCGCTGGGCCAGCATGGCCGCAAGCTGGCGCGCCAACCCGGCAGCATCACCGGCGAGTGGCGGCAGATCAATCTGCTGTGCTGCTGGCAAGGCTGCCGCCAACCGCGCCGACACCGCCGCCCGGCACAGATCATTGCTGGCCAAGAGACGGGTTTCCACCCGCGCCAGCGCGGGATCGCCGTCACGCAGGGGCAGATCGGCCGTTCCGGCGCGAATACGCGCCACCATCGCCGCAACGAAATCAAGCCTGTCCAGCCGGTGATCGCCAATCAGCGCCAGCGCCTGTTCCAGCGCAACCGGATCGGCCACCGCTGGCCCGCTGGCGATGGATTCCAGCCGGTCCCCCGGCACATCGGACAGCAGGAATTGTGTGACCCGTGCCGGGGCCGCCAGCCGGGCCAACCGCCCCCCTTTCAAGCGCGAAAACAGCCGCCGCACCGCATTCATCGCGTGGATATCCATGCCGCTGGCCAGCAAGGCAGCGTTCAGCGCCTGCTTGTCCGCCAGTGTTACCCCGTCTGCCGGTGCAGGCACCAGTGCCGACCCGCCGCCACTGATCAGCAACAGAAGATGATCCTCAGCCCCAAGGGCTGCGGCCATCTCGGCGAGGGCAGCTGCCGCATCCATCCCGCGCGCATCAGGCACCGGATGGGCGCTGGCGAAACAGCGCATGC
>Ga0160423_10001697_pt1 | contig 18437 bp, 14 predicted proteins | sample CRUFie14St8metaG_FD_108191 | JGI IMG/M metagenome (GOLD analysis project Ga0160423, IMG submission 108191) | Marine microbial communities from the Costa Rica Dome - CRUD Field 142mm St8 metaG | ecosystem: Environmental > Aquatic > Marine > Oceanic > Photic zone | place: Costa Rica: the Eastern... | reverse complement strand
TGGCCTCGACAGTCTCCTTCTGCTCCTGGATGGTCTTGATCTGGCCGTTCAGCTCAGTGCACTCATCGTTGTGGGCCTGGGTCTTAGCGGCAATCTCAGACTTGAGGGACTCCATGTTGGCCTCAACGCTCTCCTTCTCCTGCTGAACAGTCTGGATCTGGTCACTCAGCTGAGTGCACTCGTTGTTATGGGCCTCCTTCTGGGCATCCATCTCAGACTTCAACGTCTCAAAGCTGGCCTCGACAGTCTCCTTCTGCTTCTGCATGGTGCTCAGGCGGTTTGTGATTTCCATCACGTTGTCGCTGAGCTCATCGCACATCTTGGCGTGCGCCGCGAGGTCGGCCTGCACCTCCTCGTAAGCGCGCCGGGTCCTCTCGATGGTGCGTGTTGCCTCCTCAAGCGCCGCCTCCAGTGCGGCCACCTCGTCCCTAAGCTTTCCAGCCTCCTGGCCGGCCCTCTCGTTCTTGCCCTTCAGATCCTCGTTGGCGTTCATGGTCGCCTCGAGCTTGTCAAAGGCGCCCTGGAGGTCCAAAAAGTTGTCCTCCTTCAGCCTGTCGTGCTCGGCACTCAGCTGGTTGTGCTCCGTCTGCAGCGCCTCGCGGTCCTTGATCAGAAAGTGGAGCTCCTCCATGGCGGTCTTCGCGTTCTCCTTGAAAACGAAGATCTGCGATTCCACCTCCTGCTCAAGTCTCTCCTTCAGTCTGCCATTCTCTCTGCCCAGTTGCTCGATCTCCATCCTGCATTTGACGACCTCGGGGTGGCACTCCAGCTGCACCTTCAGCTCCTCGTTCTCTCTTATGGCGGCCCCGCCCTGCTCCCTCCAGAACTCAGCGGGCGCGGGAGGGAGCTTGCCCTGCAGCCTCTCCAGGTTCTGCTCCCTGAGCCTGACCACGAGCTTGGTGCTCTTGAGCGAGGTCTCGAGCTTCTTCGCCAGCCCTCGCAGGGATTCCACCTCTGCGGCGAGCCTGCCCCTCTCCTCCTGGTGGGCGTCCCTCTCCGAGGCTAGCAGCGAGCGGACCTTGTCCAGGTGGTTCCTCGACTCCTCGTCCAAGTTTTCCACGACTTTCCCCAGGGCGTCCCCCGCGGCGCAGCCCTCGCTCTGCAGCCTCAGCAGCTCGGCCTTGGCCCTGCGCAGCTCCTGCTGCAGCGCCTGGACACTCCCGATGGTCTCCTCCTGCACAGACGAGGTGTTCTTCACGGTCTTGGCCCTCTGGGCGAACTTGAGCGTAGATAGGGTCTCCTCCAGCGCGGAGACGGAGGGCGACACGTTTGCAACAAAGCTGAGAGAGACAGAGAGAGAGAGATCGTCAGAAATAATTCGAACACACTTTTTCTTCGCCAAGGGTGCGTTGACTCACCTGCACTTGGACATTCCCCCAAAAGAGTTCTTGAGCAGAAAGGTGAGCTTGGAATCCCTGTAAGGGATGTGCCTCTCCCTTCCCTCGTTGATGTCCACCAGGCTCTTGATGACGTTGCCAAGCGTGCTCAGGGACTTGTTGATGCCGCAGGCCTCCTTCAGGGTCTGGCCCACCGCCTCAGAGTGCTTCTGTCTCTCGCTGCCGGCCAGGTCCACCAGGTAGAACGAAGCGTTCGTCCTCCTCTCCAGCCCCGTCTCGACGTCGGGGAACTTCTGCTCGACCGTGAGCACGAAGACGGAGTGCGACCGGCTGCTCTCCCTGTTGGCCGCTGTCTGGCCCACGTGCCTGCTTTCGCACCCTCGCACGAAGATCTCCAGGGCCTCGGAGGCCCCACCGACCTGCTCTCGGCAGCATCCGTCGACCTTGACGCCCTTCCTGCCGTCCTCCCGCACGGTGATCTGCTTCCCCACCCCCTGCTCGTCCAACAGGTCGAAGATGACCTCGTTATAGATCTCAAGGTGAGAGCACTCGGCGGAGTAGGAGTATGCCAGGTCCTTCTGCTCGTGCTCTTGCCTTTTGCGCTCCAAAGCCCCGAACACGTAGTCCAGACATCTTGGCAGCAGACCCTTCCCCTCGTTTGAGCCATCGCCCTGCATCGTGTAGGTCTTCCCGGCACCGGTCTGGCCGTACGCCAGAAGGTTGCTGTGGTAGCCCTCGAGGAAGGCGTCCGCTATGGGCTTGCCCACGAGCTCGAAAACCCTCTCTTGTTCGGTGTTTTCGTCCACAACGTTGTCGTAGGAGAAGGCGGGCTTCGATGGGCCCTGGTCCTGCGGCGCACCGGGGGCAGTGAGATAGCAACCCCTGCCGTCCTCCGTGGCGTGCACGGCCTTCCTGTACCCACCGTGCGAGAGCTCCGCCTCGCTGGGCGGCCGGACTCGAACGAGAACCTTGATGTTCTCGATCTTGCCCGACCCCTTCGCCGTCATGGTGGTCATCTCTCTCGCCGCTCGCGACGGTCGGTCGGCTCGCGCGTCGGCTCCGTCGGCTACCTTGCCGTCGTCCGTGTCTCTGTGACCTCTTGTGTATGTGTGTGTGGGTTCGGGAGGCTGTCGTCTTCTGATTTGAATTGACAAACCAAGACCCGTTTAATTCACGAAAGGAAAAGAAAAAAAAAAGATCCGACCTTTTTCGCTCCCACAACGGATCTATCGATGAATTCGATACAGAATTAATTCAGAGATTCCCCAATGGGGGGAAAAGGAGGGGAACCGGCGGGGCCACATGCTGATCACATGGATGAAGAATGAGAAGGAGAATGAGAAGAGGGATGGATGCAAGGAGACACGCACATACAACGCTGGCAACACAAACAAAAAAGCGTGAGTCAGGCGGTGCTGCTCCTCACTTCTGCTTGCCAAGGTGCCGGCCGAGCCACCAGGCGACATTGATGAAGGACTCGAACTCTGTCTGCGGGCTCGACAGCGGATGTGAGTCCTTTGGAAACACGATGGTCTTCAAGGGAAGGCCCTTTGCCTTGAGCGCAGCGATGTAGTCCATGGCGGCCAGCGGGCGGACCCTCCTATCCTCCTGCCCTAGGAGCCACAGGGTGGGCGCCTCGACCTCCGATGCGTGGGCGATCGGGGAGCAGCGGAGCATCCTGTCCAGGTCCTCTGCGGTCGGGCCAAAGCATCTTGGCCTCGTCCCCGCCCCGAGGGCCTCACAGTAGCACCACTCGGGGATGTCCGTCGCGCTCACCATCCCTGCGATGGAGGTCACCGGATTTCTCACCACCCCGCACTCGAACTTGCTGCGGTGCTGGCCCAGCAAATGGAGCGTCAGGAAACCGCCGTGGCTGCCCCCCATGACGCAAGCCCTGCCCAACCCGTCCTCCGCCTCAAGGCAAGCGTCAAGGGCCTCCACGCAGTCCCTCACGTCCTGGTCGCCAACCCTTCCGGGCAAGCTAAGGAGGGCCTCGTTGCCGTAGCCCACGCTGCCCCTGTAGTTCACCAGCAGCAGGGAGTACCCAAGCGAGACAAGGAACTCTTGGTAAAGGACCCACTGGGACGAGTGCGCGCTGTGGGGGCCACCGTGGGGGATCAGGATGACGGCATCCTTGGCGGCACCCGCCGCGGCGCCTGCCGGCCGGATCAGGATCGAGTCAAAGTTGCCCTCGTGCTCGCGGACGGTCACGGAGCACCCGCCCTCTGGCACGGAGGCCTCAAAGCTCGGGCTCTGGCCCGCGACCTCCCTCCACATCCCCCCCGCAGTCGCGTACAGCTTGGCCTTTGGTGGCGACCCCGGCGCGGACGTGGCCACCACCAGCTTGCCCTGGCCCGCCCCGATCAAGAAGTGGCTCCTGTCCTGGCTCCTGGTGACCAGCCGGCACGCCCCTGTGTCCAGCTTGACCGCGGCAATGGCCGCGGCGCACCTGTGCTGGGTCTGGAGGTAGACCTCATCTGAGAAGACCGCGCCGGGCAGGATGTCCGCCGAGAAAATGCCCTGAAAGTCCTCCTTGGTCTCCGCCCTGTCCACAACCCCCACAACCCTCAAGCTGTCGTATGAGGTGACACACTCACACCCGAGGCCGTCGTGCCTGTGGTGGTTCAACCTCCCCTGCTCGTCGGCGGCAAAGGACTTTGTGTACAGCTCCGCACAAGCGTTGTGGCACCCCGAGTTGTAGGCGGACTCGTGGGAAAGGAAGACGATCTTGTAGACCACAAGGCCGTCCTTGGGGCCCACGGTGTCCGGGTGGAAGACCCCGCTGTGGGAGCTGCGCAGGCCGGTCAGGAAGAAGTACGCCGCCGGCCTCGGAACAACCTCCACCTCCCCACTTCGGTCGAGAGAGCTCCAGACGTCCTCGCATCTGGCCAACTGGAGGTAAGACTCCCTGTTGTAGCAGTACACCAGCCCAAGCTTCTTGGCGCAGCACAGGTTGCCATCCTGGTCGCGCCAGCCCTTCTGGACGTGGGGCCAGCTCGTGAAGCACACGAGCTTTCCGTCCGGCGAGAACGAGGGTTTTCCGCAAGTCACAGCGTCCACGTCCTCCATCTCCTCGTCGTCCTCGTCAGAGTCCCGCATCAGCTGGGGCTCCACCTTGGCGACCCTCCCGCCCTCGAGGTCGAGCAGGTAGATCGCCGCCCTGCGCCTGGACACGAAGAGCTCGCCCCAGTCGTCCTCGTGGTCGCCGTGGCCTGTCCAGGTGCCAAGCCCTGGGGTTGTCCCCTTGCCCTCAACCTCGGCCTCGGCACCGGCACGGGCGGAGTTCGCCTCGAGCCCGTACCCCCAGTGGGGCGTCCCCCGCGCTGCCGGGACTTCGGCTACATAGGCGCACGTCCTTCCATCGGGCGAGAACTCCACCCCCCTGCTGATGTATCCCTCCGGGTAGACCTGCCCGTGAGTCGTCTTCGGAACCAAAATAGACTTGAGTACGGTCCCGTCCAACGCGCAAAGCTCCCACAACACACTCGCTTTGTTTAATGACTCTTGGCTTGGCTTCCTGGCCAAAAGAATCTTGTTTCCGGATGCAGTGGGCTGGCTCAGAAAGCAGTCCTGGGGGAGCTGAAACCCAAAGCTCTGGGGTCTCTCTACGCCGGACAGGTCCGCGGGGACTTCACACCGCGACCAGATCTTCCTTTGCCTGTTCCCTGAGACGTCTCTCTGAGCCGACAAGAGTAGGACCGAGAGCGGCGACCCTGTTTTAGAGGATCGCATGACCCACCCTCGCTTGAACTCCTTGACGCCCGAAAGCTTCTCGAAACAATCGACTTCACCTTCCATGCCCAGAGGCTCCCTCCTCACACCGTCCTTGGACTTAGGGTTCGCCATGCTCAATGCTATGATATTCACTCTGGCTTTGTGTGTCCTCGTCTCCTGGTTGACTCCTAGGCGATGACCTCCTAGGCCAAGGATCCTCCTCTTCTGTGGTCTTCCCGCCCTCGCCGACGCCGTCCCCGCCAACACCGTCAAGGGCTCGGCGCTCCTTGGGACCCGGCGACACACTTTCATCGATCTGATCGATCTCATATCGATATGGGCAAGCTGGTTTTCCCGGAAAATGGACGAGGTCCTCTTGGGTGCATGCCGAGGTCGATCGACGTGATCGTGAGGTGAGGGACGACAATGTGGAGAAGGCCAGGGCAGGAGACAGAATGGTGTTCACGGGGTCGCTCATCGTGATTGGGAAAAGGTGTTTACTTTAATCGTCAGGACCCGATGCATCTGATCATGATCAACCCAAAAAAAGACTCGATCGATCGTGAAAGTATGATTACAATGCCAGAGTGAATCAAGGGGTGGTGAGCACCATGCCATGAAACAAGAGCCTTCCCTAAGCCACGCCGAGTGTTTTGGTCCCCGAGCAGGCCGGAGGGTCACAGTGCGTCCTGCTTTTGTTGTTGTTGGATCCTTTTTGCTTGCGATGACTCTCGCGTCTTGCTAAGCTCCTTCTTCCCCTTCACGCAGTAGTGCCTGCACACATGGAACACGCTCTGGAAGAGCGACACGTAGTATAGCGCCGAAACGAGCTGGTGCGAGGCGAAGAGGGCTCTGTAATCCGCCCTCTGCGAGATCACGGCGTGAGGGTTTCCCCTGAACAGCAAGACCAGCTTCAGGATCCTGCACGCGCACATGGCGAGGACGTTGAGCATGCAGCACAGGAGCATCAGGCGGTTCTCGTGGAAGACCCTGAGGTAGCGGTCCGCCTGGCCCGTCGAGGCGTCGCTGCCGCCGACCAGAACGACGAAAGAGGTGACGGTGAGAAGCAGGGTGCAGACCTGGCAGGAGAAGGTGAGCGCGTGGACGGTGCGCTTGGGGGAATACACGGGCTCCGTGTAGGCGTTCGCGAGCAGGTCGACCACGGCGGAGGCGAAGACTGGCCAGATCTTAAAGGCGACGGAGCTCTGCTCCTGGAGCCACGCCGCGTCGGTCGTCTGCTCGAGCGCGTAAGCCTTGGTCGGGGCGAGGACGAACCCCAAAGGGTGCCGCCTCCTTGCCTGGGTGAACTCCCAGAGCTCGTCCGCTCCGAGTACCCTCTCGCGCTCACGCTCCTCTCTCATCCACTCCCTCTCCCTCTCCTCCTCCTCCTCCTCCTCTGGGCTCAGCTCTACTTCATGATGTTGTTGTTGGACGCGCTTCTTCTTCTGGGCCTTCCTGCCCGCCATACCGGAAACAGATGGCATGGCCGCGTCCGTGTCGTCCTCCTCACCCATGGGGTCGCCGCCCTGGCGAGTGGTGCGGCGCCCCTTCCTCCTTGAGACCCACCTCGTCAACGCGCCCATCGCTCGCCTTCACCTTCGACTCTTTCTTCCTTGCTGTTGTGTACGATCTTCGTAGCGCGGGAAAAATCCATCATTTGGTCTGTCTGTCGGGTCTGTCCAAGATGGACGTCTTGGGATTTAGGATGTCCAAAAACTGAAAAACCGTTTTTTTTTTTTTGTGGCTTACTTCCATCTCTTGGGAGGCGCGCTTGAGGGCCTCAGGCCCGACCTCGAGTACACGGCCTTCTCGTCCCTGTACGTGTTGACCATGTTCCTCAGCCTCGAGATCTCCTCGTTCTGCTCCTTGGCCCTCGCGTTTTTCTCCCTGAGTTCCGACATCAAGCTCGTGATGCGCTCCTTGTCCGCAACGGACACGGACTTGATCAGCCGGCTGGTGGACCCGCGGACCAATGCGCCGCTCGCCGGCCGGAGGAAGGACGCAGCCGCGGACTTTGGTCTCGGCCGGAGACTCCTAGCCGCCAGGGCCGAGGAGGGTCTGCCTTGGCCTCCCTGGGCAGCCGTCGCGCTCCTGGCGCCCCCCTCCCTTGCCGCCGCCAGCAACTCCGCCGAGGCGAGGGCCGCTGCCCCCAGGCCTGCGCCGCCCTCCGATCCCTGGATCTTGCTGACGCTGGCCCTCTGCAGCTCCTCCGTCTCGATCTGCCGCAGCGTCCTCTCTGCGTCCTTGAGCTTCTTCCTCAGCTTGATGTTCTCGTCCAGCAGCTCCCGGTTCTCGGCCATCCTCTGCTCGGATATCTCGTTCACCCGCTCCTCGAAGTAGTTCGCCCGCCTCAGCAGGCCCTCGCTCGTCTTCTCGATCGCGTTCCTCTGCCTCTGGAACTCCGCGCTGAGCCTGGCGCCCTCTTCCTCGCCCTCCTCGGGCAAGGGACCCTGGCCCTGGCCGCCGAGCTTGGGCCTGCCGCCTCGCGATCGCTGGCCCCCGCCGCCGCGGTACACCGGGCTGGACTGGGGCCTCCTCCTGGCCGCCGCCCCCGCGCCCCGGCCTGACTGCTGGGCCGGCCGTGAGGCCTCTGCCGCCCCACTGCTCCCTCCAAGAGGGTGCTCCCTGCCCGCCCTGGGCAAGGGCCTCTGCTCCAGCTCGTACTCCATCTGCTCCAGCTTCATCTTAAGGAGCCTGGCCCGGTCCACCTCCTTGTTAAGCTCACCTCGCAGCGTCCTTATCAGCCGGTCCTTGTCCTCGATCTGAACCTTCTGGCCCTTGAGCCTGTTGAATTGCTTTTCCACCTCGGCGTCCTGCAGCAGGATCCTCTCGTCCGACACCTCGAGCTTCTCCTTGATCGGGATGAACCTCTCCTTCATGTCCCTCTCCAGCTCCTGGTGCAGGAAGATCTGCTTCTCCTTCTCGTTGAGCTCCCTGACCAAGTCCTCGTTCTCCACCTCCTTCTCCACCAGCTGACTCTCCCTCTCCTTGATCAGGTCCTCGAACTTCAAGCACTCCTTCTCGAGGTCCGCGATCTGCGCCTTAAGGTCCTCCTTCTCCGAGGCGTGGTCGTGTTCCTCCTTCCTCTCGCGCTCCAGCTTTTCGATCAGCTGGTCGTAGGACCTTGCAGAATGGCAGAGAGGGAGATTTTGTCGCGAAAAGATGGAAAGGTCGAAATTCGCCGCGTCAGCCATCGATGGATCGAGAACAGAGGGGCAGAGGGTTGGTCTCGTTCGCACCTCTTGTGCATCCTGGCCTCGAGGTTGGCGTCGTGGATCTTCTGCCTCAATTCTTTCTCCAGCAACGCCGTCCTAAGAAGCTCCGACTCCAGGTCCTGGTCGAAGTTCGACTCGGTCTGCCTCAGGAACTCGCCCATCTCCCTCTCCCTATCTGCCTTCCTCCTCTTCAGGTCCTTCTTCTCGTCCTGGAGTTGGTCTACGCGCTCATTCATCCGGTGCTCCAGGGCCTCGTACTTGCCTTCCAGCGAGTTCTGCAGTTGCTTCTTCTCCTGCTTGTGCACGATTGCCGCGAGGGACTGCTCCTGCCTGAGCTTGGAGGAGATTTCCAGCTCCCTGTACAGCTTGCTCTCAAAATTCTCCTCCGCCTTCTGCAGCAACTCCTCTTGCTTCTGGGAAAGGGCCTTGACCTTGACGTCGGCGGTCTTCTCCGCCCTCTCCAGCGCCTGCTCGAGGTCCACTGTCTTCATCCGGTACTTGCTTGCCAGCGTGGACTCCTTCTCGTGGAAGATCTTCAACGTGTCCCTCTGCTGCTTGGCGCTCCTCTCCCTCTGGTACTCGACCTCCGTGTTCAGCTCCTGGACCCGCATTTTGAACTCCTTGATCTCCGAGTCGAAGTTCTTGATCAGGGTGTGCGGCACTAGCACGTACTGGGAGATCTCGTCCTGGCTCGTGAAGATCTTCTGCCTCCCTCCGCGCTGCCTGAACCCGCCCTCGCCCTCCTCCTCGAGAGCCATGTACGAGATGCAAACATTCCCGCCCGCGCAGCAGGAGATCACGGTGTTGTACTCGTTGGTGGACCCGGAGAACGCCGAGTCCATGGCGCAGATGTCGACGATCTGCTCGCTGTGGCACCGGGGCAGGATGTGCCTCCTTGCGGCCCCCATCATGCTCTCCTCGAGGGTGTCTTGGGAGGCATTGTTGCGCTGCAGTCTCCTCCAGTTGGTGAATGCGATGATGTTTCCAGTGTGCGTGCCCACCAAAAGCACCCCAACCTTGGGCCTGACCTCGTTCTTATCAAAGAGGGAGTCCATTCTCCTCAGGTCCTTGGTCAGGTCCGACTCGTAGTGCATGGTGACCGTAGTGAAGCGGACCACCGTGGCCCGGTCCCCATTCAGGCCCTTAGTGCCTAGCCTGTGGTGCACGTTCCCGTTCTTCAAAAACTGGATTGACCCGTCGAAGCTCACGACAACTGCGGTCCTCTCCTTCAGGAGGGGCTCCACGTCATCGATGGCGACGTCCACGAAAGAGTCGATCTTCTTGATGTATTCCTCCTGTTTCAGCCTCTGCACCCGCTCCGCCTTGGTCCGGTACTCCGGGTTCATATCCCACAGCAGCGCCGATCCTCTGACACACGTGGAGGCGAGTCTGAGGTCATCCCTCGACCAGCACAGCGAGCTGACCGCGCCGAGGTGCCCCTTCAGGGTGGCAAAGTGGCTGTAGGGCGGATGCGTCTGGAAGACTACGATCTCGTTTCCCGATATCGCGGCCACGAGGTTCCCACCCTTTGACACGGAGCACCTGAAGCAGTGCGACACGGGGAAGGTGTGCGCGAGCTCCAGCCTGTTGTGCAGGATGTAGAACAATGATAGCCCCTCATCGTGGCACACGCAGATGTGGTAGCCGGAGGGCAGGAACGCAACGCACTCGGGAGGGCCCAGCGTGACGGAGGCGCCTTCCACCTGGAACCCGGCCTCTATGTCCTCCTTGCTCGGGAAGTAGGCGACGACCTCACAGTTCAAAGTGTCGGCATCCCAAATTCTCACCGCGTTATCATTCGAGGACAGGGTCGCAATGAGCCCCTGGCTGACGCAGGTGTCCATGGAGGCGATGGGACCGTAGGGCGTGGAGCAGACCTCGTTCGCACCCTCCGTGTACGTGCTGAGCTCCCTCTGGATGGCGCTCACCTCGCCATAGTCGTTCTCCACCGTGGAAGACGCAATCTTGCCGCTCAGGATGGTCTGGGTGGAGTACCCCGCAATCTGGTTCCTCTCCCCGACGCACACCGTGGTGCAGGTGCTCAGGTCGAGCATGATCTTTACGACGGGGGACCTCCCCATCGGGATGAGGTCCACGTGGCACCTGAGGCGGTACTGGAACCCCAGCTCGCTGGTGAGGCCCGACCCCTTGACCTTTGCCTTCCGCCTCCCCTCGCCCTGCTGGTCCCCTGATGTGGTCGCCAAGGACTCGAAGTCCTCGAAGACGAGAACCCTTCCGCCGTCACAACCGCATAGCAAGTAGTTTCCGTTCCTCGCGATCGTGATGCAGTGCGGGGTGCGGCCGTTGAGCGACACACGCTTCAGCTCGCTCCCCCCCTTGGCGTGCGAGGAATACCCGTAGAACCCGATGCTGCCGTCCTTGCTGCCGATCGCAAAGTGTTCCCCCCTTATGGAGTTGCTAAGACATGTGAACTTTCCTTGCTTGTTCTGGGCGAGGACCTTGGAGTTGGTGAACGTGGTCCTCTTGTCCTCCTGCTTGTAAGCCTGGAGCTTGCTTGCCGACAGGACCAGCAGAGCGTACACCTCGCTCTGCTTAAACCTCTTCTCTACCGTGAACCTGACGTCGATCATCCTCTCCTCCGCGTTGAAGGTGAACAACAGCTCCGCGGTCTTCGGATCAAGCACGATTACCTTGTTCTCAGGCTCCGAGTTGCCCACGCAGATGACTTTCCCGTCGTGGGAATACCGGCAGAAGCACACGGTGGTGGGGTCCGCAAAGTAGGACTTGGAGAGCTGCACCTGCTGCTCGATGTGTTGCGACTCGAGATGGGCGATGGCGACGGCGATAGGGATGCCATGGTGCCCCCTGGCCCCTGGCTCCCTCGCGGAAGAGGGTCGCTCTCCCGTCACGCCCGTTGCCTTCGGCTGGCCCTGGACGGGCCCAATAACACTCCCCCTCCTCTGTATGACACTCGCCCTGCGGACCCTGGGGACAGAGGGCTTGCCCGCCAGGACCACAACGGCGCAGTGCGTCCTCGTGAAGTTGACCGCGCTCGCCAGAATCCTGAACCACTCCTCCCTACCTTCACTCCTTATGTACTCACGCTTGTTGATAGCAGAGTCGTACACGGCCAAGCTGGTCCCCGAGGTGAACAATACCTTGCTCTCATCGACAACCTCCACGAACCGGCCTTGGTGTTGAGAGATGCCAAAAGCCGCGCTGAAGGCCGACACGACCTCGGGCTCGTCCGCCTGGAACTCCATGGCAGGCGGGCGACCGACGGAGACCAAAGGTAGCTCGCCTCGCTGGCTGACCCCGTGGTCTCCTGGCTTTGGCCTGTGCTTTCCTCGTTTCAAATTCCCCAAGCAAATCCCTTCTGGAAGAAGATGGCACAGAAATGTCTGGAAAAGTCGAGGATGCAGTCGGAGAAGGTACCACCAACCGCCACCATCAGGGCCTTCGTTCGTTCGTCCGTCGGTCGCGTGCGGCGGGGGATGTTTTGTTTTACACACAAATTACACAAAAAGTTCACGACGCTGTGATCCCCGTCACCTCGCGTCCTTCAGTGAGAACTTGATGGGGGTGGAGAAGGTCATGAGCTTGGCCCACTTCTTCCTGACCGAGATGTGCCCCGCCGCTTCCGCCGCCCTCACCTCCGGGCTGACCTCCCCATTCTGGTCGTCCTCCTGGTCGCGCCCTTCCACACCCTCTGAACCCCCTCGGAGCACAGCTCCTAGCCCTCCACTCCTGCCCTCGCTCGCCTGGGCCTGGTACTCCATCGCCCTCACAACCCTGTCCGTCCTCGCCACAGCCTCTTCGATCCTCGCCCGGATCTCGGGCATTCTACCGCCCGTCGCGGCCAGCTTGCCCCTCAGCTCCTCCACCTCCTCCGCCGCAGGGCGGGGCCTCTTTCCAATGCCGCCGCCGCCAGCGCACTCGTTCTCCGCGTCCTTGGCGGAGCACTCCACCTCTGACCTCGGCCTCACCGCCTCCAGCTCAGCCTGCAGCCTGGCAAGGATCGCCTTGGGGACGTCGCTGCGGCGCTGCTCCAGGTCCTTGGCCAGCGCGTTCGCCTGAGAATAACATGAAGAGTGTTGGAGAAAAGATGGAGAGTCAGAACCAAGAGCGGGAAGGGACGGCGCGTGCTCTCTCTCTCTCTCATTCTCTCTCATTCTCTCGTGCGCGCTCGGTCGCTGCGTGAAGGAACACACCCACTCACCTTTTGTTCGAGCTCCTCGATCTCCTCCTGGTGAAGCTTGTTGTACGTCTCTCCCGAGTACAGGACCAGCTCCCCGTTCTTGTTCACGATGTGGTCCCCGAGGCCGGAGCAGTCCACCCCGAGCCTCAACTTATGCAGAACGTTGTCGGTCATCTGTAGCACGCGGTTCCTGATCGAGTGCAGCTCGTTCTCGCTCCAGTCGCCGCTCACACTCTCCATCGTCTCCTCCACGGACTCGTGCAAGGACTCGGTGAGCTTTGCGAACTCGTCCTGGCTTGCTAACTCCACCATCGACATCGTGCGTGACGAAGGAATCACTCGCCCGGGACTTCCCTCCTCGACGACCTCAGCGTCCGTCCGTCTGCGCGCGCGGGTCCTCTCCCGTGTTCTGTGTCGGGTCGCTGGCCTTCGCTCCGCGGTTAGCCTCTACCTCTCTCTCTCTCTCCCTTTTTTTTTTTTCGCTGCTGTTGTCCCTCCGATTTGAACGCGCCCCTCGCCAACGGTCAATTACGTCTCTCGTCGAACATTTGGGTACCGCGGCCCTCTACTCGCAATGCGCAATCTAATTGTGCGGGGGGGAAGGTCTACCCGAAATCCGCTTATCGGACCAAGGCAGTTGATAAATTTCTAGCAATTTCTACCTGGAGTGAAAGACCTCCTCCCCCTCCACCACACCAACACCATCACCATCAAGAGTTGAAATCTGAATACGAAGCGGTCGACCGCGATGACAATGCCATCATCCCCAATAGCCTCTGTCCGACAAGGCGTTGACAAGAGTTCGTACCTCTATTCTTGTTTTTTTCTTATGTTGGTAGTTGGATTACACGGAACCCACCCCACGGGGGTGTTCTTGTTGTTGTTACATCTGGTCCTGCCAGGCTCTGATCTTGCCGTGCACCGGGCTCATGTTTGAGACGTCGAACATGGCGGGGGGGCAGGGACGCCACCCTGACCCCAGCTGCAGCTTCCCGGTCATCGCCTCCTTGGACGACATCATCAGACGCTGCTTCTGGGCCCTGATGTGCTCCGGCGCCGCCCCCTTCTTTCCCTCCCTCGCCCTCCCCGCACCGGGCCCCGCGCTCGCGGGCTTCTTCCTGAACCCCCAGAACGCGAAGTTCATGTCCACCGTCTTTGAGTTTGGCAACCCCCCGCTGGGCTGCGAGGAGGGCCTCTGAGAAAGCTCCCCCGTCCGCGGGTGCCTGTACTTGCAAGCCCTCGCGCTTGTGGCCTTCCTCTGCTTCGGCTGCTGCTCCAGGCCGCCGTGTTGTAGGTGAACCGTGCCCTGCACGTCCCTGACGCGGTGGGAGAAGCCGCCCTGCTGCCTCGATTGTCGCCTCGAGGGCCGGCTCCTGGTCGCGAAAGAACAAAAGAGGTAGAGGTGGAGAAGATTGTCGTAGGAAGCTGCGGGTCAGCAAGTGGTTGCGGCGGGGAGGTGGCCCTGTGAGAGCCGTAGAAAACTCACTCCTCGGCCTGCTTCTGAGCTTGGCCCTGGATCATTGAAGCTCGCTTCCTTTGCCCGTTGAGGACGGATTTCCTCTTCTCTTTCTTGGTGGGAGCTGGAGCGGGGTCCTTGGTCGCCGCGGGGGCCAGGGCCAGGCGCGCTTGCGGTGGACTCGCCGCCTGACTTGTTGTCGCCCGACTCGTCCCGTGCCGGCCGGACAGCGGCAACCGTGTTAACCTCCAGCGCCCCGGCCGTCACGGCTCTCTTTTTGGCCCCCTTGGCCTTCCCCCGGTCGCCGGGGTCTCCCAAGCTTCCCCTCGCGCCCCTCGACGCGTCCTTCGCCGGGCTTTTCACTGGCGAGCGCGAGGGTGAGGATGCAGGGGAGTCGGCGGTCCACGGGCGGTTCATCTTGCCCACCCGCTCCCGGCTCTGGAAGAGCATCCTTCGCTCCCGAAGCTCCGACTCGTAGCGCGCGCTGAAGGCGTTGTACCTCTCCCGCTTGACCTGCGCGAGAAGAGAAGAGACGAGACGAGACGAGAGAGGTATTGGAGGAGAACAAAGTCAGCGCCTTTTTTTTTTTCTTGTTATGAGAAAGCAAGTCTCTCACCTTTTCCTCTAAACGCTGCATCTGGTGTTGTATACTCAGCTTGTGCTGCAGGTAGTCCTCCTTGTCCTCCCTCATTTCCTTTTCTTTGGGGTTGTTCTCCTTGAGCTCCCTCCTTATTCGCTGCAGGGACCTCGTACTCACGTTCGAAGAACCCACCGCGCGATACGAGTGGATACAAAAACTCAGCTTTCTGCTCAGTTCCTCGTCCTCGTCTTCCTCGTTCTCATACCCAGACATAGTAGTGCGTGAAGACGACCCGTAGGACCCCCGCCGTAGCGAGCTAAACCTGTTCCGTCCCCTTGGCATAATGATGAGTAAGGGGAACCACCCAGGCCTGTGTACTGTGCCTCGACTGAAAGAACCACCTTCACGCCAACCAAGGCACCTCGTCTGCGCCCCGAACGGCTTGTGCTCGGTCGGGTGCCTCGTTTTCGGTCACCTGTCGAAATGGCGACTAACGGTCTGTCAAATCCCAAGGAGTCTAATCCCCGTAAACTAGGAACTTAGGAGGAGGATGGAAAAGTCAATCTTTCCTTTCAGCAGTTGATTTTGGGTGTACGAAATGGAACATTGAAATTCTGGGTGTCCTGCCAGCTCGCCCCTGTCCAGAAACGCAGACCTTGCAGACCTTGCACACGAGCGGCACACCCCAGAGTGGCACACACACAGGAAGAGCCAGGGGGCCAGAAACCCGCTCGATTGTCTGTCGGATGGTGGAAGGTGCGCACGAGTCATCGAACGAGTAGACTCTTGCGTAGCCCGCCAATACGATCAAAAGTGTAGGGCTTGGAAGGGTGGTGGGTCTGAAACCAAGAGGTCTCGGAGATCCAGGTGGTTGTTGGGGCGCGGCGCGATCATGGAACTCTTCGCGGGCAGCAAGGCGAGGGCCGACTTCGACCAGGAATCATGGCGGTCCTTTCTCAACCTCGTGCCCCACCTGGTGGCGACCTGCACCGCTTGCTGGGGCCTCCTCCACCTCCTCCTCAGCAGGAGCGTGAAGGCCGAGTCCTTTGGGATCACCAAGGCCAAGGAGAAGGTGTGCGTCCACAACAACATGATCTCCACCACCCACGCCATATTCAGCTTCTGCGCTGGCGTCGTGTACTTCGCCCAGGGCTGGGGCCGCGAGGCCGCCAGCGAGGTCTTCTGTTTCTCCCAGTTCTTCCATCTCGTCACCGCGGTGTCGGTGGGGTACATCTTGTATGACTTTGTGTTCCTGGCGATCTACTTCGAGTACATGAAGAACCAGCTTGCGACGATCCTAGCACACCACGCCATCTTCATCTTCACCTATTTTCTGTCCCAGGTGAGGGTAAACCAGGGCCCGCCTGCACCCGCCCCATTCAGACCCTCCCTTCTGAGCCGAACGCTGACGCGCCCCGCTTTCCCCCCCATGTCTGTCCCTGTATCTATCCATCTGTCCGCCCGGTGACCCCTCGCAGTACGTCCCGTGCACTCTGGGCATGATCCTTTACTTTTGGTTCTCGCTCACGGAGGTCAGCACGCCCTTTTTGAACTACAACTGGTTTTTGATGAAGGCCAACTTCAGCAAGGAGCTGTGGAAGAAGAACGGGTACGTCCTTCTGCTCACCTTTGGGATCAGGTGGATCATCACGGTCTCCAGCCTGCCCTTCCTGTGGTGGTATTACCGCGAGCACGTCCAGACCGGAAAGATCTACGACCAGGTCGCCCCCAAGTTCTGGTGGTTGGTGGACGGCTACTTGTTCTTCTTCGCCCTCGGAGTGGGAGGCCTGCTCTTCCTCAACACCTACTGGTACTACGTCCTACTCAGGAAGGCATACAATGCTGTGGCGAGCAAGCCGAAGAAGTCGTGATGTGCTTCTATTTTTTTTTCTTTTGGGAGGGTAGAGCGCAATCGCCCGCGCTCAGTGTAACCAACAAATAATCATCCCTTTCTTTCCTCTCCCACTCCTTTTCTTCGTTTGAGAGGGCGGTGTCGAGTACCGTCCGGCAATGCGTGAAAAAGGAAGCGTGCATCTCAGCAAGAGGCGGGTATCCGCATTCATTACAAGTTTGATCCCTCGCCTCGAGTGTCCTAGTGTTATCGTTATAAAGTTGTGTTGCGGGTTCCCTTCACCAAAGAGCGTCGCGCTTACTCGTCGTCCTTGATGATCTTGGCTCCCTTCAGCCTTCCCGTCCTCCTGGCGGCGATCAGACCGACCTTCATACCTGGAGGAGCCATCCTGGACATGGTGGATGGGTGTCCAATATGCTGGTGGTTACCACCACCGTGAGGATGCTCCACGGGGTTCATGGCAACACCCCTAACCTTAGGCCAGCAGTTCCTCTTCACCTTGTACTTGTGGTAGGCGCTTCCGGCCTTCAGCAGAGGCTTCTCGGTCCTTCCTCCTCCGGCGACCTGGCCGACCATGGCCCTGCACGAGCTAGGAATAAGCTTCTTGCTTCCGCTAGGGAGCTTGATCCTGGTCACGCCGGCGTCCGGGTTGTGGGCCACGATGATTCCGTAGGTTCCGGAGGACCTCGCGATGGCGCTCCTGTCTCCGGCGTACCTCTCGATGTTGCAGATGACGGTACCCTCTGGCATACTTCCCACGTTCTTCACGTTACCGATAGTGAGCGTCGCCTTCTTTCCAGAGTAGATGAACTGTCCGGTGTACATGCCCTCCGCGGCAATAAAGGTCTCCTTCTGGTGCTTGTACCTGATGGGGTCCCTAAAGGAAACGCGGGCGAGGGGAGCACCCCTAGCAGGGTCGTGGATGATCTCCCTAATCACACCCTTGACGTACCCCTTCTTCTCGCTGAAGTCGAAGCGACGGAGCTTGGCAGCACCCTTCCTCGTCCTCGAAACGGACTTGAAGATGCCGCCGTTACCCTTACGCTGTCCGCGGATGACGCGTCCCATCTTGACGTCGTCGTTCTTGCTCGCTCACGCCGCGCACAAGAGTGTTTCACCGAGTCTCGCTCGCCGGTGCCGTCGCTGCTCTTAGCGCCGGTATTCTTCCCTACCTCCCTCCCAAGGGGCCTCTTCTTTTTTTTCATCATTTTCTTTGTCGCCGCCGCCGCCGGGAATCGAGCGCAATGGGGGGGATCCACAAGACGCAAAATCTACTCGGGACGGAGAGAAATTGGACACAGACGTTCGGCAAGAGACGTTCAATATATTTTGGGGAAATTTCCGGGTCGTAGCTCCCCCCTGGTTAAAGGAAGAATGGGGGGTGAACGACAGAAAGTTATATAAACGTCAATTTGTCACTCTATTTCAAGATCCACAGAGGACAGCAAAGGATCCGAGTTCGATTCTCGGCGGGCGTAGATTGTACCAAAACAATATACCTACGGCAGGTCAAACTGCCACAAGAGCCATCTTGTCGCGATCTCCTCGACTCTCTTCGGAGGGACGAGAAGAACGCCTGTAGTACAATGGTTAGTATATTTGCCTTCCACCCAGTGGATCTTTTTTTTGTCTCCTTTGGGCTTCCAAGCTTCAAGTTCAAGGAGACCTGGATCGATCGATCGATCTTTTTTTTTTCTTTTTTTTCGGGTGGGTGCGTGTGTGTGTAGGATGGTTCATCGACGACCCTCGTCCTCATCGCTATGGCTGCCGTCCCTTTCCTACAACAGATCCCTCTTTCTCTTTCACTCTCTCATGCTGCTCAGGGCTTTTGGATCGATCGATCACTTTCGGACTGAAAAATCATCACCAGAGGAGGAGGCAGAGCAGAGAAAACAGACACAGAGGGAAGGCGGGCGGGCGCCTCTCACAACAGGACAGACACCGACCGACACAGGAGGACACAGGACGACTACGATGGAGGCGGTGGAGAAGGCCCTGCTGAGGGCGCTGGACTCCAGCCCAGACGGGTCGGTCGCGAACTCTCTCGCGTTCGCCTCCTCGAACGGACTCGACCACAAGGCCCTGTGCGGCGCGATCCGTTCCCTCGCAGCCTCAGAGCTCGTG
>Ga0160423_10001696_pt1 | contig 18451 bp, 18 predicted proteins | sample CRUFie14St8metaG_FD_108191 | JGI IMG/M metagenome (GOLD analysis project Ga0160423, IMG submission 108191) | Marine microbial communities from the Costa Rica Dome - CRUD Field 142mm St8 metaG | ecosystem: Environmental > Aquatic > Marine > Oceanic > Photic zone | place: Costa Rica: the Eastern... | reverse complement strand
GCGCATGCGCGACAAGCTGGACGCAGAGAAGCTGCGCCCGCATCACGCCATGGACCCCTACTTCTATCGCTCCCATCTGGTACACGAGCAGGAACTCGAGCACCTGATATTCAAAAGCTGGATTTATGCGCTACACGCGAGCGAAATTCCCTCAGCCGGTGACTACCAGCTTGTAGAAATCGGTGAAGACTCTATCATCGTTGCGCGGACTGAGACCGGAGATATCCGGGCCATGCACAATATTTGTCGCCACCGCGGCGCGCGGGTCTGTGAAGAATTGAGCGGCAATCGAAAAACCTACGTCTGCCCCTACCACGGGTGGGTTTATAACGTGGATGGCTCGCTCAAAGCCGCGCGCGAGACCCACGTCATGCCCGACTTCGACGCCGCCGCACACGGCCTTAAACCCGTGAAGTGCGTGACCTACATGGGCCTGGTGTTTATTAATTGCGATCCCGATGCCGGCGATCTGGTGGCGTCGCTTGAGAATATCCGGGAACCACTAGGCGCCTACGACCTCGAGCACGCTAAAGTCGCGCATCGCAGGACTTACCGGGTGGAGGCGAACTGGAAGTTAGCGATCGAGAATTATCTCGAGTGCTACCACTGCGCCACGTCCCACCGTGCCTACGCCAAAATGCACACCTTGAAGGATCTCGAGGAAAAATCGGCACCGGTGGTTGCGAAGATGCTGGAGAACGCTGACGCCGTCACCGGCATTCCCGGAATTTCAAAAGAACATACCGAAATTTATCTGGACGCGCCGAGCTTCGGTGCCTGCGCGCATACCATGCGCTACGGGTTATTCGAGGGTTATGTGACCGGCAGTCAGGATGGCCAGCCCGTCGCGCCGCTTATGGGCAATTTCAAAGATTACGACGGTGGCGCGGGGGACTTTCAGATGGGTCCCGTCACCTTCATGCTCAACTATCCGGATCACTGCGTGCTCTATCGCTTTATTCCGCGGTCGCTTACCGAAACCGACATGGAACTGGTGTGGTTTGTGCGCGAGGATGCGCAAGAGGGCGTCGACTACGACGTCGATAAAGTCACGTGGCTGTGGCACCACACCACATTGGAAGATGAATACATCATTACCCGCAATGCAGCAGGCGTGAACTCCAGATTCTTTGAGCCCGGCCCCTATCATCCGGAGTTCGAGTTCACTCTGCAGCAGTTTGTACACTGGTATCTGCACTCCCTGGCAGCCAGCCTGCACTAAAAGATTGAAGGTGGCTCATGTAGTACATTGGGTGCTGCAGGGGATGGCTCTCTCCCGCCACTCGCTGTAACTGTGCCCACGCAGTCACTCGACGCGCGCTGGCCTCCCACTTTGGAATGTAAAGGGGCATAGGGTGTCTGAGGACGCGAATGTAGCAGCAGTGAACACTGCGAAACGTACCCGCGTGCCGCTCTTCAGCGCGTTCTTCATGATCTATATCTTCGTGTCAGGCGGCTCGTTTGGCATCGAGGAGATGGTGACCTCCTCCGGCCCCGGTCTGACTTTACTGCTATTGCTGGCGCTTCCCGTTATTTGGGCATTGCCCATGGCGCTTGTCGCCAGCGAGTTAGGCTCTGCAATACCCGACAGCGGCGGGTTTTATGTGTGGACACGGCGAGCGTTAGGCGATTTCTGGGGATTTCAGGCGGGTTGGTGGTGGTCACTGGCATTACTGGTCGATACCTCGCTTTACATCGTCTTGAGTGCCACCTACCTACAGAATCAGCTGGGGTTCAGCGATGCGGTCTACTTTGGTCTGTGCTGGTCGATCATCGCGGTGTTCACACTAGTCAATATTTTCGGTATTCGAATCGTCGCCATCGGGTCGAGTTTATTTGCCATTCTGATTATCTCGCCCTTTGTTGTGTTGGCCGGCATCGGCTTGGCCAACTGGCAATTCAATCCCTTTATACCGCTCACGCCACCCGACGCGGACCTATTGGGTAGTGAGGGCGCACTGATTCTGGGCTTGAGTATCGGCATGTGGATGTATTCCGGTTACGAGTCTATGTCGACTCTCGCCGGGGAGATCGAGGATCCTCAACGGATCATTCCCAAGGCACTCATGTTGGCGCTGCCCTTTGTCGCACTGATGTATTTACTCCCCACCGCCGCCAGCCTCGCGGCTTATGGTCAGTGGGAGCTGTTCTCGGTCGACGGTGGTGATGGACGCGTGTCATTTGTCGATATCGGTCGCGCCCTCGGCGGAACAGCTCTAGGGCATGCGCTGCTCGCGTCAGCCGTACTAGGCAATTTAGCGCTGTATCTCGATTACATGGCCTCTGGTGCACGACCGCTTAAGGCATTGGCTCAAGATGGCTTGCTACCTCGAACTCTGGCAACAACCAGCACCCGGTTTGGTACGCCGATCGCGGCCATTACCGTAATTGCGGTCTGCAACGCCGTGCTGGTGATCGGCCCCTTCCAAAGCCTCGTTATCATTGATGTGCTCCTCATGGTCACATCCTATGCACTCATTTTTTGTGCGGCGGTCACATTACGGATCACAGAGCCGGCGTTGGACCGCCCTTTCCGGATACCCGGTGGCCTACCCGCATTGATCGCACTCGTCCTTCCAGCCGCCTGCTTGATCGGCTTCATGATCTGGATCACGTTTATGGACCGAAGCATCACAGCGTGGGGCCTCAACACATTTGAGTTGTTTGGGCTACGCATAGGCTGGTACGGCCTGGCTGGGCTACTGGCTATTTTATCTGGCCCGTTGCTTTACCCTATTTTTCGACTCACAAATCAGCGCGCCTAACAGTGAACTGTGCGGCGCTGAGACTACGAAGCTAACGACTGGAATAGAACAGACATGGAAGAGAACTTTCCCGGACCCAAAACTCTGGCGGCGCTACGGCGCGGTATTCCTTACTTCAAGAATGGCTTGCGATTTAATGAGGCGCTGAAAGAGTTGGGATCCCGCGGCTTCCGGTCAGTCAGACAAATTGTTATAGATCGTGCTGAGGGTGACTATGTCTGGGATCTGGATGGTCATCGCTACATCGACTTCCAAAACGGATGGGCAACGAACCCACTGGGGAATTGCCATCCAGAAATTCTAGAAGCAGTCGACCGGGCCAACAGGCAATACGGGTTTCACTACGATCACCCCCTCCGCTACGATTTGGCCGAACGATTGGCAGAGATCATGCCGAGTCGCGCACTGCCGCGCACAAACTACGAAGTCTCTGGTACAGAGGCTGCAGAAGCTGCTGTCCATCTCGCGTTGACGCACACCAAACGTCGATTTGTCATCACCTTTGGCGCGTCGTACCACGGCAACTCCATCGCCGGCAAACTACTGAGCGGTTTGGGCGATGACGCCACCCGTTACCTTGAAGCCTGGTCTGGTGGCGTTATTAGAGCTCCTTACCCTTTCAGCGAAGGCGCGCCCGCCGGCTTGTCTCAGGATCAGTACATCGAGTTTTGTTTGTGGCACCTTGAGCACGAAATTAACGCAACCATGGTGAGCCGCGAGGAGATCGCCGCAGTCTTGTTGGAGCCCGGCCTTGCCGAGGGCGGAAACTGGATTCCAACACGAAAGTTTGTCCGCGGTGTAAGAGAGATCTGTGACAGGAATGAGTGGCTTCTCATTAGCGACGAAGTGCTGACGGGACTGGGGCGCACGGGAAAAATGTGGGGCATAGAGCACTACGATGTCACGCCTGACATCCTGGTTTACGGAAAGAATCTCTCCGGTGGCATCGCGCCGCTCGCAGGCATTTCTGCACGAGACGACATTCTGGGTGATGTAGAGCTATTTAGCTCAGGATCGACCTTTGCCGGTTCACCTGCAGGCTGTGCGGCAGCCATCAAGACGTTGGAAATTTATGAGCGCGACAATATTGTCGATCACGCCGCTAAACTGGGGGAAATAGCTCAACAAACCATGGCCGATTGGGAGAAATATTCGATCGTGCGGCAGGTCAGAAACAGCGGACTATTGGTGGGGGTCAGCTTTAACAAATCAGCACTTACCGACCCCGCTGCCGAAGATTGGTGGGCCGCCAGGGCTGTGAGAGGCGAGATGCTTCAACGAGGTGTATGGGCCATTTCTGATCACGAGGACACCATTCGGCTGTATCCTGCTCTTAACATGCAGGAAGAAACGTTCCGAGAGGGTCTCGAGATCATGGAGGCTGCTATTCGGGAGGTTGAGAATGGCGCCGCCATAGAGGGAGACGGCGTAGCTTTCCCGACCGGCGTTGCGGGCTTCTAGCTTAGGGCTCCCCCCTTATTCAGTGCGTATTCAGGTCTCGTACCACTTGCCGTCGGGGTCCTCGGGCCACACCCCCAAGAATGGACCGTGCGCCTGAAACCCCAGCACGCGGCGCATTTCCTCGGACTGCCCTGCGACCTCCTCGGCTGTAAGTGTCAAATATTGATTTTCCTCCTGCCGTAACCATCCCAAGCAATAGGTATTCACGATGGCTTTACGGGGTGCATCACTTCGATTTTCACCACCGCCATGAAGGGTAGACCCGAGATAAATCACAACGGAGCCTCGAGGCATAACGGCCTGTACGACGTGCTCCTCTCGCACTTCGTCAGAATCGGTAATGCCCACTTCGCGCGGGACAATTCTCGTCGCTCCGTTTTTGAGCGTGAAGTCATCTAACGCCCATAAGGCCGAAATCTGAACCTCAAAAGGCAGCAAATGACTGGGGTAGCAGGTATCGTCGGCATGAAGAACCTGAGCGCCCTCTCCCGGCAGAATTTCGATCGCCGTCGTACTGCCAACCTGATAGACCTCGCAGTGCGGCTTCAGGATGGCATCCGCGATCGCCAATACGGTGGGGTGCAGGAGAAGCGTGGGGAAGTGCGCGGAGTACTTGGTCACCCCACCGACGCGCAAAGTGTGATGACCATTAAAGGTGTTTTGGTAGAGGTGGCCCTCGCGATCAAATTCAGGACGCAAGTCAGTACATAATCCGTCCGAAACGGCTTCCGGAAGCACAGAATCGATCACCACCGCCCCGCTTTGCTGAAGGGCGACCACCATGTCCTGAATATCATCCGTGGCTGCAAACGTATGCAGTGTCATTCCAGTGCCTTCGCCGAGAGTGCCCAGACCAGCGTAAAGTATACCGTGCAAGGTCAATGATCACGTAACTGCCAGCGAGCAGGCGATGATTCGTCGGCATCCAAGGTGAACGGATTTTTCACTGGACAGTCACGGACTGGGCTGACAGTGGTATCTTTAGCTGATCATCTTTTGGGCAAAGCTCTATGCAAAGCGCGCGCTTGACCTCACCCATGGCCACTTCATCGGCCCATTATCATCGAGAACGAGAGGACCTAGCCGCTGCCTTTCGCTGGGCCGCGAGGCTCAACTTCCATGAGGGAGTGGCGAATCACTTCTCGGTAGCCGTCGACGAGGACGGCACGCAATTTCTGATGAACCCCAATCAATCGCATTTCTCGCGCATCAAGGCCTCTGAGCTGATTCTGGTCGATGCCAACGACCCGGAAACGATGAACCGGCCCGACGCGCCCGATCCCACTGCCTGGGGTCTGCACGGCGCGCTGCACCGACAGTGCCGTCATGCCCGCGTCGCACTCCATGTGCACTCTATGCATGCGACGATCCTGTCTACACTCGAGGATCCGCGCTTACCGCCGATCGATCAGAACTGTGCCATGTTTTTCAATCGCTACGCCGTAGATACCGAATATGGTGGATTGGCGTTTGAAGAAGAGGCTGCCCGCTGCTGTCAGCAGTTGTCAGACACGAATAAAAAAGTGCTCCTCATGTGTCACCATGGCGTCATGGTCATTGGCGAAGACGTGGCAGACGCCTTCAACCGACTGTTTTATTTCGAGCGCGCAGCAGAAACGTACATTAAAGCGCTATGGACCGGACAGCCTTTGAGAGTGCTGTCGGACGAGGTTGCCGAAAAAACCGCAAAGGAGTTGGAAAACTATCCCGGTCAGGCAGAGCGTCACTTTGCAGAACTCAAAGCGATTTTGGACAATGAGGAGTCCGACTACGCCGCTTAAACGCTATCACCCGACTCGATTCGGAGCGAGCGACACTTGCTCCTCAGGACGCCAGCACTCCTTTAAAGGCACTCAAACAACGATTGATGTTCACCGCGTTGCTACTGCTACCCATTAGACCGATACGCCACTGTTTCCCTGCAAGTTCGCCCAAGCCAGCACCCACCTCAAGATTAAAATCGGCCAGCAGACGAGAACGTGTCGCAGCATCTTCCTTGTCCTCGGGAATCGTCACTGCATTGAGCTGCGGCAGCCGCCACGCCTCAGCAACTGCCAACTCAAGGCCAAGCTCTGAAAGCCCAGTAGCCAGTGCGACATGATTCTCACGGTGGCGCGCAAAGCTCTCCTGAAGGCCTTCTTCTTCGAGCATCAAGAGGGACTCGTGGAGCGCATAGATCGCATTGACCGGCGCGGTATGGTGGTAGGCACGCTTAGCCCCCTCACCCCAGTAGCCCATGATCAAGTTCATATCCAAAAACCAGCTCTGGACTTTATGGGTGCGCGATGTGATCGCCAAGACTGCATCGGGACTGAAAGTAATCGGCGCGATGCCCGGCAGGCTGGATAAACACTTCTGCGTGCCCGAATAGACGACATCCGCACCCCAGGCGTCGACCTGCAGATCGATACCCGCAAGTGATGTCACCGCATCCACAATCGTCAACATACCCGCGGCCTTGGCGAGTTGACAGAGCTGCTCTGCATCGCTGCGAACCCCCGTAGAGGTCTCTGCATGGACAAATGCGAGTAATTTAGCATCGGGGTTAGCGTGGATTGCTGCAGAGACTTTTTCAGGGTCTACCGGGTGGCCCCAACGGTCTTGCACCATCACCGCCTTGGCCCCACATCGCTCGACGTTCTCCTTCATTCGTCCACCGAAAACACCGTTCTGGCAAACAATGGCGGTGTCGCCGGGTTCCAGGAGATTCACAAACGCCGCCTCCATCCCAGCAGAGCCTGGGGCAGACAGCGGAATAGTCAACTCGTTTTGGGTTTGGAAAGCGAACTGCAGCAAACGTTTAACGTCATCCATCAGTCTCACAAATTCAGGATCCAAATGACCAATCGTTGGCCGCGCCGATGCCGCTAAAACCCGCGAAGAGACATCGGAGGGGCCTGGTCCCATCAACGTGCGCTGCGGAGGATGAAAGGTTGAGGACATTGGCGACTCCATGGAGACAATGCTGTTACGCTCGTGATCACACAGCCCTAGTTACTCGCCGCGTCATCACAATAATCCAAAAAAAACCACCCTTGGGTGGTTTGCTGTAATGGTGGGCCGTGCTGGGTTCGAACCAGCGACCAATTGGTTAAAAGCCAACTGCTCTACCGACTGAGCTAACGGCCCGGAAGGGGAAGGCGCGTATGCTAACGCTAACGGGTGAAAATTCAAGCCCTACTAAATGCCAAAAGACCAATAATGGGGGACTATGACGCCCCAAACTATTGCCCACAGCAGCAACGACAGTGTTACCGCCAGAGACCCCAAGTCTTTTGCTAAACCCGACAATTCATGCCGGTCTAGACCGATACGATCAGTTAGGACTTAAATTGACGTGTTCAGGACTTCAGCAATGAGTACGGTGAAGACTGCACCGATCAGTAAAAGGCGCTCTAAAGGCGAAACTGGCAGCAAAATGACGACGGGTATCAACGCACACGCCAATAGCGCTTCCAGCTGAAAGGCTTCTTCTTTCCGTAGCAAGAAGCGCAGCCCCTTTCCCGAATTCACCAGCGTAAAGAGCAGCCGTTTAAGCCCCGTTCGGCGCACGACCTCACCAGTGTCCCGATGTTGGTCTGCGGTCACCGCGTCACCTCAGTCACTGACGTCAGAAATTCTCGAGCAAAAATTGTCGCGCCAACTGCGCAGCCGCGTGGGAGGGGTACTCGCGAATCACTTCGTCCAAATATTCCTTCGACCGCTGGCGGTTACCTTTTATAAACTGTACCCGGCCCAGCTTATATAGAGCGTCGGGCACTTTGGGATCTGCAGGGTACTGATCGAGTAGCAACTTGAAACTCTGTCGTGCCAATTCGGGATCGGGGGGGTCCAAAACCAGGTAAAGCTCGCCCAGCCAGTAGTGCGCATTGGGCGCATATCGACCGAAGGGGAAGTCGGCAAGGAATGCCGTAAACGCCGCAACAGCGTCATCAAACTCACGCTCGCGAACCAATTCGTAGGCAGCCCGATAAGCGGCCTCTTCCCCCTCTTGAGCATCGACAGCCCGACCCGCCACAGGGGTTTCCGATGGCATGGTAATGGAGGCAACATCTGCCGACTGCGCACTTTCTTCGATCTTCACAGCGGGATTCGATGCCAGACGACGATCCAGATCAACGTAGCGCTCAAGGCTCTGTGCTTCAAGCAGCCGCAGCGCCTGGGTGGTCTCCTCAAGCAAGCCGTTCAGTCGACGCACGTCAGCCTCAAGTTGCTGCACGCGCAGCATCAGGCTGCCTGAATCAGTACCCGTGATGGGCGTCGCTGCGGCCTCTACCGGCGGTGGTGCCACCGTCGTGGAACCTGAGTACGGCTGAATACCAGCACGAGAGGCTACTGGCGCTGACGAGGATGTTTCGTCTTCGGCAGCCTGGGCAGCAGCTTTGGCAGCAGCAGCTTCGACAGCGGCGCGCCGCTCTGCCTCCACATCCACGTAGTCTTGAGCGAAGACCGGCGCAACCGTAAATAAGTTGCCCAGCAACAAAAAGCCGGCACATAGGGCCGGCTTGATGGGTACCATTGTCACCGTGAGATCCTCAGTTATTTGAGCTCGACACGGCGATTCTGTTGCCAATTAGACTCGCCCGAGCCATAAGCAATCGGGTTTTCTTCGCCGTAGCTAATAGTTTCAATGCGATAGCTGGGCACACCGTTAGCGACCATATAATCGCGTACGGCATTTGCACGTCGCTCACCCAGAGCAAGGTTGTACTCACGTGTACCACGCTCATCGGTATGGCCTTCGAGTCGGACGCTGTCATTGTTACCGAGCAAAGCCGAGATATGAGCATCCACCTGCCCACGAGCCTCGTCGGTCAACGCAGAGCTGTCGAAATCAAAGTAAAAAACGGTGCCTACGTCGGCAGCAGCCGCTTCCCGGGCCTCTTGAGCAGCAGCCTGTGCCTGTTGCTCCGCCTCGCGTGCGGCAGCCTCTTGAGCAGCCTGCTCAGCAGCAGCAGCTGCCGCTGCTTCGGCTTCTTTGGTTTCGTTGCTGGAACATGCCGCCAGAAACAGCACAGCAAAAATGACACTTAACCATTTCGCACTCAGCGTTACATTTTTCATATTGTTTGCCCTTCCCCAGTCACTGGAACTTCAAGTGTCAATAATGTAGCGCATAAATACTTAATTTTCTCGCGTTGAGGCCTAAAAATATTGCGACTTTCAGGGCGCCAATTTAACAAAACTAACAGGCCTGTAGCGTTGAAAATGTCTCTTGCCCAGGCCATGAATAGGGTCATTATGGTGGGCAGACGGCTACTGAGACTGCTCGGACACTTCAACAGCTGGAGCGCTGAGTCCTTGACGGCTGCGCCTGCAGCAAGTCTTTATTTGTGAGCCACCCCGCCGGCAAAAGGTGTCTTAGGGCGTTACATAAGGCGACCAAGCGGGCTCCTGAACGCTACCCTGTCGGGCTGGAAGGCTGAATCGCACACCGCCGTCGACCGCCACCGCACCAAGAATGCTGTCTTCACCGCGTTTAGTGGCATAAAGCACGATCGAACCGTTAGGCGCGATGCTGGGGCTCTCGTCAAGACTCGTCTCGGTTAGCACTGTCAGCCTGTCTGTCACCAAATCAAACACCGCGATGTGGTACCGACCGTCTCGCTGATGGACCAGTGCAACATTGCGGCCATCCTGCGCAACCCGTGCCCTGGCGTTGTAACGCCCCTCAAAAGTGACCCGCTCTACTTTTTGGGTCCGCATGTCGTAGCGATAGATTTGCGGTCTTCCGCCCCGGTCTGACGTAAACAACAATGATTTGCCATCGGGCATCCAGGTCGGCTCGGTGTCGATTGCAAAATGGCGGGTCAGACGGGTCAAGGCGCGGCTTTTGAGATTCAACAGGTAGATATCCGGATTGCCGTCCTTGGATAGTACCAGCGCCATACTGTCGCCGTCCGGCGACCAAGCAGGCGAGTTGTTCAGGCCTTTGAAATTCGTCAGCTGCTCGCGCTCACCGGTGCGCAGATTCTGTCGATATATGGCGGGCCGTGAGGTCTCGAACGATACATAGGCCACCTCTGTGCCGTTGGGCGACCACGCTGGGGCCAATATCGGGTCACGTCCCTCCAGCAGGACGATGGGCCGGCGCCCGTCGGCATCCGCCAAGGTAAGACGGTAAAAATCCTTGCCATTCGGATTGCGGGTCACCGAAACGTAAAGGAGTCGTGTCGCGAAAGCACCGGGGATACCCGTCAAGGTTTCATAAACCGAGTCGGCTACCCGATGCGCCAGCATACGCAGCTCCGCGACGGGCCCTGCGACGGTCCCGTCGGCCACCGCCTCCTGGCGAGTAGTATCAAACAGTTGAAAGTCAATTCGCGCCTGCGACCCCACGCTGACCCGACCGATCAACACATACTCGGCAGAAATCGCCCGCCAGTCCCGGAAGAAAAGCTCCGACTCGCGGGTGGGATAGCTCAGCATGTCGCGCCGACTCACCGGCGAGAACTGACCACTGCGGGCCAGATCCGAATCGACAATCTGAGCGACGTCCTCGGGCGGCGATCCTACCCCCTGCCAAGCAAACGGTACCACCGCGATGGGCGTGGGATTCTCCACGCCCTGATTGATTTCGATCTGCAGCTCCGCGCGGGCGACCGATGCCACCAACAGCGCAAATAGAATGAACCCACGTATCGCTGACACTATCTAATACCTCAAGTCTTCGGGCTTGAATATCAGCTGAAATCGCCGAAAGTTAGCCTCAAATGTGCGGTTATCGAGCTTGGCGACCTCTGGAAATCGCCCTGTTCGTTCCACTGCTGTCATGGCGCTGCGATCAAAGGCGGTGTTGCCGCTGGACTGCAGCACGCTGACGCCCACCACCTCGCCTGTCGGCACTAATTGTATCGACAATATCGACACCATACCGTTGCGGGCACTGGGTGGCCGGGTCCAGCGGTTGATGACCGACGCCTGAATGGTGGCTGCCACCACGTCGCGCAAGCTTGGCTCATTGGGGCCCGCGGTCGCGATCTCCGCGTCGACAAGGGAATCGAGCTCGTTGCGGGTCAAAGCCGCTAACTGTTCTGCATCCAGCACAAGCTCCGGCTTCTCAAGCTCGGCCGCTTTGGGCTCCGGGGCTGGCTCAGGCTCTGGTTTCTGCTCAGGCTTAGGTTTAGGCTCGGGTTGCGGCTTGGGCTTGGGTTTAGGCTTCGGCTTGGGTTTTGGCTTTAATGTCTCTGCCTGAACCAGGCTGGCTTGAATTGGCTGAATGCTGGGCGCCGCCGCGATCACTTCACTGGGACCTGTCCAGCGCACCACTAGCATCAACACCAGTCCCCCGTGCAGAGCCAGCGTCAGGATGGCCGGCAAACCCGTGAACAGCACTCGATCAGCTGACATCAGTTCCCAGCCGGACTCTCTGTCACCAACCCCACTGTCGGGGCACCGGCTTCCTGCAGCGCCGTCATCACTACCACAACGTCCCCGTAAGCCACCTTCTGATCACCCCACACCAGTACCGGTTTGTCAGGCGTGCGCCTCAGCACAGCGGCCACCCGCTGCCGAATCGTCGCCAACTCAAGCGCCTGCTTTTCATCGGCACCCAGATTAAGAAACAGCTGGCCGCGATCGTTGATCGAGACGATTAACGGCTCCGCGTCCTGATCTTTGACCGGCGCCGCATCGGCATCAGGCAAGTCCACCTCGACGCCCTGCATGAGCATCGGTGCCGTCACCATAAAAATTACCAACAGCACCAACATCACGTCGATATAAGGCACGACATTGATTTCTGCGAGCATCCGGCGCCGACGCATGATCAAGGTCTCTGGGATTGATTGGCTTTCAGCGCATAGGTCTGGCGCTGCAAAATGCCCGAGAACTCATCGAGAAACGTCTCATACCGATTCAGCAGCGCATCGCTTCGCGCCGCCAGACGGTTATAGGCCAATACGGCAGGAATTGCGGCGAAGAGCCCCATTGCGGTGGCGATCAACGCCTCCGAGATACCTGGCGCTACCGTCGCCAACGTGGCTTGCGTTGCGTTGGCCAGCCCCCTGAAGGAATGCATGATGCCCCACACTGTCCCCAACAATCCGATGTAAGGGCTAGTGGAACCAACTGATGCCAAAAAAGGCAGATGCTGCTCGATCCGGTCTGTCTCGCGCATCAGTGCCACGCGCATAGCGCGCCGCGACCCCTCCAGAATCGCATCGGCATCCATATCGGATTGTTGTGACAGCCGCGAGAATTCCTTGAAGCCTGCGCGGAACAGACTCTCAACACCGGTAGGCAATTGACCGTCTGCGACAGCCTCATTGCCCTCGCGATAAAGCTGGGCCAGATCGATGCCGGACCAGAATCGCTCCTCGAATACCAGCAGCTCATCGTCAGCACGCCGCATCAGCATCACGCGCTGCACGATCAAAAACCACGATGACAGCGAGGCCAGCACCAGTATGAGCATCACCGCCTGCACCAGCGCACTGGCACCGAGTATCAGCTCCAACAATCCCAGCTCTTGCGTCATGTCACCTCCTCCGTGGCAGCGAGTGTCGCCTCTATTTGCTTCCGCAGCACGGCATCCAGCCGCGTGGGGCGACCCGTCCCACGATCGACGCAGGCGATCTGGATATCCCCTGCCACTAGCACCGTGTCATCTCGGCGTACCGTCTGACGGAAATCAACTGTCGCGCCGCCCACCGCCGATATCACTGCGGTGGCATGCAGTTGGTCATCGAGCCGCGCAGGCTCTTTGTAGGAGAGCGACACGTCCGACACCACAAAATTCCACCCCGCATCGGAGACAGCGGCTCGTTCCAAACCGAAGGTCCGCATCAACTCTGTGCGCGCCCGCTCCAGGTACTTGAGATAATTGACGTAATAGACGATACCCCCGGCGTCGGTGTCCTCAATATAGACCCGAATCGGTAGCGAAAATTCCGCGATCACGACGACTCATCCAGATCGAGGCTGAGGGTTTCTGCCGCGGTCCCCTGGAAGGCGAAGCCAAAATGAGCATAAGCGTGCCGGGTAGCGATCCGCCCGCGCGGCGTTCTTAAGATAAAGCCCTGCTGGATCAAGAACGGTTCCAGCACATCCTCAATCGTGCCCCGCTCCTCTGACAAAGCCGCGGCCAGGCTGTCCACCCCCACAGGGCCACCATCGAACTTCTCAATCATGGTCAGCAGCAATCGCCGATCCAAATGATCAAAACCCTGGGCGTCCACATTGAGCAGATCGAGTGCAGCCTCCGCCGTGCCGCCCGTCACCGCGCCGTCAGCTTTCACCTCGACGTAATCACGAACCCGACGGAGCAGGCGATTGGCGATGCGCGGCGTCCCTCTGGAGCGCTTGGCAATCGCCACTGCGCCATCATCATCGCTGGGAATCTCGAGAATGCCGGCTGAACGTTTCACAATTTCAGTCAGCTCTGCAGCGTCATAAAATTCCAGCCGCTGAACAATGCCAAAGCGATCGCGCAGTGGCGATGTAAGCAACCCAGCACGCGTCGTGGCGCCGACCAACGTAAATGGCGGCAAGTCCAGCTTGATCGAGCGCGCAGCGGGTCCCTCGCCAATCATGATGTCGAGCTGATAGTCCTCCATCGCGGGGTAGAGGATTTCCTCGACATACGGGCTCAGCCGATGAATCTCATCGATAAACAGCACATCCCCGGGCTCAAGGTTGGTCATTAGGGCGGCAATGTCACCGGCCTTTTCCAAAACAGGTCCGCTGGTGGTTTTGAGCTGGACACCCATTTCCTCCGCAATGATGCTGGCGAGAGTAGTCTTGCCGAGGCCCGGCGGACCAAAGATCAAGGTATGGTCGAGCGGTTCTCCACGGCCGCGCGCCGCCGAGAGGAAAATCTCCATTTGCTCCCGCACCGCACGTTGCCCAATGTACTCGTCGAGCTTGCGCGGTCGAATCGCGCGGTCCATCGCGTCCTCGCGATGATCTCGATGACGCCCCGTCTCCGCCGCGACAAGACGATCCGTCTCGATCACCGGCGCACCCCCTGCTGCACTGCTGTCATCCTTTCGCCCCTCCGGCAATGCGCAGTGCCAGCCTGATCAACTCTTCGCTGGAGGTGTCTGGCGCTGCATCGGCGGCCGCGATCAGTTTCGCGGCTTCTGTCAGTTTGTATCCCAAAGCGACTAGTGCCTGCTCGGCCTCTGCACGTTGGTCATGGCTTTGGCCGCCGGCTTTATTGGTCTCCGCTTGCGCCGCTGAGCCGGGAGACAGCTCATCGAGCCAATCTCCCGCCTTGTCGCGCATTTCCACCAACAGGCGCTCTGCGGTCTTGCGGCCTACGCCGGGTAGTGCCACCAGGGCGGCCACATCATCGCGTTGCAGGCAACGTGCAAAGTCGGCGGCATCCATTCCTGAGAGTAAGGTCAGCGCCAACCGCGGGCCGACGCCACTGACCTTAATTAACTCTCTGAATAAACGTCGATCAGCGGATTCAGCAAAGCCAAATAGTTGTTGCGCGTCCTCGCGCACTACAAAGTGCGTCAGCAAAGTTACGGGTTGGCCGAGTTCAGGCAATTGATAAAGCGTGGTCATGGGCACCTGAATTTCGTAGCCAATGCCCCCGACGTCCACCAGAATTTCGGGCGCCTGACGGCCGATCAATGTGCCTCGAATTTGACCAATCATGGCGCCACTTTACCTCAAACGCCCTGCCCTGAAGCGGCTGGCAGCCAATACGCCTGCAAGCCCCTGAGTGTGGCAATGACACAGCGCTGCGGCAAGGCCGTCTGCCGCGTCCTCTGCGGGCTCCGCAGATAGACCTAACAGTGCGGTCACCATGTGCTGTACCTGCTGCTTGTTGGCCGCACCCGTGCCCACAACAGACTGCTTGATCTGTCGCGCTGCATACTCGTGGACCTCGAGATCGTTGGTCACGCAGGCCACCATCGCTGCACCCCGGGCATGGCCCAGTTTGAGCGCCGAATCCGCGCTCTTGGCCATAAAGACACTTTCGATGGACGCCACCGTGGGCTGATAGGTTGCAATAATCTCTGAGACGGACTCGAACAACACCCTAAGACGCGCACCGAGCGCTTCCTTAACCGGCAGACGGATGGTGCCGCTCGAGACGTACTGGGCCTGATTTCGCTCAACGCGGATGACACCAAAACCCGTTTTTCGGGAGCCGGGGTCGATGCCAAGGATGACTGTCATGATGGCAACCAGCGCAAACCAGCGCCTAGTGTGAACGATTGTGACAAAAAGATCATGAGCCAGACGCGACTCATGGGGACTTACAAAATGGCGAGAACGTCTTCCGGTATGTCTGCATTGGAGTAGACGTTTTGGACGTCATCGAGATCCTCGAGCATATCGATCAACCCCATGACGCTCGGGGCGGTGCCGGCATCCAGCTGGACTTCTGTGCTGGGCAGCATGGTGACCTCTGCCTGAACGGGTTCGAGCCCTGCAGCGACCATCGCATCCCGCACTTCAGTGACACACTCCCAGGGCGTCATCACATCGACGCTGCCATCGCCAGCTGCCACAATGTCGTCAGCACCTGCCTCCAAGGCAGCTTCCATCACCGCTTCCTCATCAGCACCCGGTGCAAACTGTATAAGCCCGGTGCGGGAAAACAGATAGGCCACTGAGCCGTCTGTGCCCAGATTACCGCCGCGCTTCGTGAAGGCATGGCGCACTTCAGCGACTGTGCGATTGCGGTTGTCCGTCATCACTTCCACGAGCACTGCCACACCACCTGGCGCATAACCTTCGTAGGTCAGCTCCTCCATGTTGTCGGCTTCACCGGTGCCCGCGCCACGTGCGATGGCATTGTCAATGGTGTCCCGCTTCATATTGGCGCCAAGCGCCTTGTCAACCGCTGCACGCAGTCGCGGGTTGTCCTCAACGGCAGCACCACCGGCTCGCGCGGCTACGACCAGCTCCCGGATCAATTTAGTAAAAAGCTTGCCCCGCTTGGCGTCTTGCGCCGCCTTGCGATGCTTGATGTTCGCCCATTTACTGTGGCCCGCCATTACGAATCAGTCCGCGGCGGGTTGCTCAGCGCGGCGGGGGCGCAAAGACAGCTCCCGCAGTTGCTGCTCCGAGACTTCACCCGGGGCCTCGGTCATTACGCACTGCGCGCTTTGAGTTTTGGGGAAAGCGATCACGTCGCGAATTGATTGCCCACCCACCATCAGCATAACGAGGCGATCAAGACCGAAGGCTAGGCCTGCATGGGGCGGCGCACCATGACGCAGCGCGCTCAACAGGAACCCGAACTTGGACTCCGCCTCTGCCTTATCGATACCCAACAGGTCGAATACGGCCTGTTGCATGTCCTGATCATGAATACGAACGGAGCCACCGCCAATCTCACTACCGTTCAGTACCATATCGTAAGCCTGTGACAGCGCAGCCTCAGGCTCTGCCTGCAGCACGTCCACCGAACAGGCAGGCGCCGTGAAGGGATGGTGTAAGGCCGTCATCCCACCGCGGTCATCGCGCTCGAACATGGGGAAGTCGACAACCCAGAGCGGCGCCCATCCCTTAGCAATCTGACCCAGATCTGCGGCGACTTTGAGGCGCAGTGCACCCAAGGATTCATTGACCACCGAGCGCTTGTCCGCTCCAAAGAACAAAATATCGCCATCTGCTGCGTCGAGCCGGTCCAACATCGCGAGCACGGTCTCATCAGGCATAAACTTAATAATTGGCGACTGCAGACCCTCTATGCCAGCCGCACGGTCGTTCACCTTGATCCAAGCCAGGCCCTTGGCACCATAAACGCCCACGTAATCGGTGTAGTCATCAATTTCCTTGCGCGACAGCGACGCGCCGCCCGGCACCTTGAGCGCAGCCACACGGCTACCCGCATCATTAGCGGGGCCACTGAAGACTTTAAAGTCGACCCCCGCCATCAAGTCATCGATAGACACCAGCTCCCAAGCGATCCGGAGGTCGGGTTTGTCCGAGCCGTAGCGCTCCATGGCATCTGCCCAAGTCATGCGCGGGAATGCACCCAGCTCCACCTCGAGCTGCTCCTGGAACAAGCTGCGCACCATACCCTCAGTGATCGACATCACCTCTTCGGCATTGAGAAACGCCGTCTCGATGTCAATTTGGGTAAATTCTGGCTGTCGATCCGCCCGAAGATCTTCGTCCCGGAAGCAACGCGCGATTTGGTAATAGCGATCGAAGCCCGAGACCATCAGCAACTGCTTGAACAGCTGGGGAGATTGAGGCAACGCAAAAAACGCGCCGGGCTGGGTTCTGCTGGGCACTAGATAATCGCGCGCGCCCTCGGGAGTGGCGCGCGTCAGAATCGGGGTTTCGATATCCAAGAAACCCTGCTCGTCGAGGTAGCGCCGAATGCTCGAGGTGATCTTCGCCCGGGCAATCAGATTCTGCTGCATCTCGGGCCGACGCAAATCCATAAAGCGATAGCGCAGACGTACGTCTTCCCCAACCGAGTGGTGCTCATCGAGCGGGAAGGGTGGCGTTTGCGCGGCGTTGAGAATCTCCAGGGTTTTGCCCAACACCTCTATCTTCCCGGAGGCCATACTCAGATTCACCGTCTCGGCCGTACGTGCGCGAACGCGACCAGTGATGCAGAGCACGTACTCGCTGCGCACGCTGTCGGCGCGCTGAAAGTGTTCTTCGGTGTCTGGGTCAAATACGACCTGTACCACGCCTTCCCGGTCGCGCATGTCGAGGAAAATCACGCCGCCGTGGTCCCGGCGGCGGTCTACCCAGCCACACAGCGTTACCGTCTGTTCGATCAAATTTTCATCGATCAGACCGCAGTAGTGGGTTCGCATCGCTGTTTCCATGGTGTGTTTCCCCGCCGCTAGCTGGCTTTTGAGGTGTCAGTCTTAGCTGTGGCAGCCGGCTTCGACTCGGTTTTCTTGTTGCCCTCGCCCGAGGCGCTGCCAGATTCGGTTTTGGCGGCTGGCTTGTCTGCAGTATCACCACGCTCACCGGCAATATTCTTTTTGTCGCCGGTTTTGAAGTCGGTCTCGTACCAACCACCGCCAGAGAGACGGAAAGCCGGGGCACTGACCCGCTTCTTCAAAGCAGGTTTTCCGCATTTAGGGCAGTCAGTCAAAGGCGCGTCGGCCAACTTTTGAATGGCCTCCAGCGAGTGTCCACATTCCTGACAGCAGTATTCGTAAATCGGCATAGTGCTCTCCCCGAGCAGGATCCGTTAATGAACGGCTCTGCCTGAGGTTAAAGGTCTCTCTATACAGGGTCTCTCTATAAGGGCGCGGAGCGTACCGTAAACCCTGAATCAGTGAAAG
>Ga0160423_10001695_pt1 | contig 18451 bp, 9 predicted proteins | sample CRUFie14St8metaG_FD_108191 | JGI IMG/M metagenome (GOLD analysis project Ga0160423, IMG submission 108191) | Marine microbial communities from the Costa Rica Dome - CRUD Field 142mm St8 metaG | ecosystem: Environmental > Aquatic > Marine > Oceanic > Photic zone | place: Costa Rica: the Eastern... | reverse complement strand
TTTTTAATTAAAGTATTATAATCATAATTAAAATATCCTTCATTGTAATCATTATTAACATAATTTTTATTCATATTAATTATTACACTATTATTTCTTTCTTCATATAAATTTTCAATTTCATCAAAAATAAATAACTCTTCTATTTCACTTAATTTAATTGAATATTTAAATAAATTTTTATCATTTATAAATTTATAAATTATATTATCACATAATATTTGATTATGTTCTAATAAAACATAATTATCTATTAATTTATCACTATCTATTTCATAATCAAATATTAATCCTTCTACATCATAATTAGAAGATGTTACATTATTAGAAGAAGAATTTATATTATCACCATCAAAATCATATGATGATAACATACCACCATTTAATGAATTATTAAATTTACCACCACGTCGTGGTGGTGGTGGTGGTGGTGGTGGACGAGGTGGTGGTGGACGAGGTGGTGGTGGACGAGGTGATTGTAGTGGAGATGTTGATGAATCAAATGATTCATCTGAATAATTATAATTATCATCTTCTTGATATTTGTATAATGAAACACCAACAATATTTTTACTTTTTTTAAGAAATGAAAATTCAGATGAAATATTATCTATATTTTGTATAATACCTTGTTCATTAATTAATAAATTATTAAGTTCAGAATTTTTATTAATTAATTTAATATCATTTGTCTGAATTTTTGTTAAAAAAGTTTTATTCTTACATAATTCATCATTTAATTTTATTATATAAAATATTTTTATAATATAGTTAATCAAGTAATTAATATCATTTGATAATATATTTATATTTTCATCTTCAATATTATTTACAGTAAATATAATATTTTTTAAATAATATAAACATTTTTTAATATAATCATACATATTTAAATTATTAGAATCAAATAACATTATATTATATAATTTATTATCATAATATGTTGTAGTATTATATTGAAATATTTCTTCTTCTTCATCAAATTTTTCAATGTTATCATTCAATATATCAACATTTATATTTACATTTAATTCATTAATATTAATATTTTTATTTACTTTCATTATTTTTATTAAATAATTAATTATTTTATCCCAAGCTTCTCCATTAAGATTAAGTTTTTTATAATTATATAAATAGTAAAAAGTTAATAATATAATTATAACAGATTCTTTATTTTCTTTTGGAAATAATTCTGTTAATTCATTAATTTGTTTGTGAAAATTAAAACTATTTTCATCAAATTTACTTTTGATTTTTTTATATTCATTAATTTTATGATTAATATAATATTTTTTATTTAATAAAAATGTATTTAATTTATTTTTAATTTCTTCTATTTCTTCTTCATTTGATGATACACTATTAAAAGTTTGATCATATTCTGTTTTATATTCCTCGTTATCAAAAATTTCATTACAAAATTTACATATATTATCTATTAAATAATCACTTGAATCTTTTAATAAATGATGACTACAATAACATTCTTGATAATTATATTTTGAAAGATATTTTCCAACATATTTTTTTAAATTAATTACAATACTTTTAATCTTATCTTTATTATCTTTATATTTTTTAAATATAGTTTCTTCAAGTAATGGATTTATATATTTTTTAATATAATTATTCATATTTTTATTATTTAAAAATTCCATACTATCTTCATTAAATTGTTTATTATAATCGTTACTTTTTTCAATTATTTTATTAAATTCAAGTAAATTTATATATATTTCATTTCTAATTATAAATGAATTTCTATAACTAACACAATTATTATTAACAAATTCTTTTATTTTTTTTATTCTTGATACATCATTAGTATCAGTATTTAAATTATTTTTATCTTCATCAAATTTATTTGAAATATTATATACATTTTCATTTTGTACATTTAAAATTTTATCAATAGATTTAAATTGATATTTAATATCTAATTCAATAATATTACATAATTCAATAGATTTTTGTAATGAATATAACATTATCCAAGCACATTCTTCATCATTTAGACATTTTAATTTATTTTTACAATATGGTAAAATTTTATTAATAAAATCTTTAGTTTTAGAATCTTTTTGATATTTATCAAATACATAATTACATTGTTTAAAATTAGTAATTTGATAATTAAATAATTTAATTCTTATTTCATCAAGTTTATTATCAATATTTTCATTACTAGTGAAATTTAACTTAAAACTATTTATGAATGTATCTTTATCTTTATTTATAGTATAATTATTATAAATAGTTGAAAATTTTTCTAATAAATCTTCTAATTTATTAATAATATTTATATTATTTTGATTTTTAAAATTTTTACATTTTATATATTTTTCTGAACTTAACACTCTACTAGTGTATGGTTTAATAATTTCGATTGTTTCATAACAATTATTTAATATATAAATTAAATATTGTGTAATATTAGTATAAAAATCATTAATTTTAAGAACAAATATACCGCCTACATTTTGTGTTTTTATTGCTGTTAAAATTTCACCCATATATAAAATAGAAAATTCTAATTCATCTATATTAGCATTATAATCAACTACATTAAAACCTCCATCAGCTGTAATTATGTCAAATTTTTGTTCATTTAATAATGATACACTTCCATTAATAATATTTGTATTCATTAAATTACCAGACTCTTCATCAATATTATCATCACTTTCATATAATTTAAATGCATTTTTATCTTCTAATTTTATAATCATTTTTGAAGCATGTTTTTCCATAAAGGTTGATTGATTTATTAAATCAGCATCATATTTTGTAATTACAAAATAATCATCATCAACATTCCATTCTTGATTATTAAATTTATAATATAAATGACTACAAGTATCTATAAAACCACCAGGTGCTTCTGCAAGAAATAAAAACTTAGGATTATTTGTAAATTGTGTTTTTTCATTATATAATATTTCCCATAATTTATTAGAAGCACGACTACCTTCTATTTTACTATATAAAGTAATATCATCAATTAATTCATATGGATTATAAAATGTTTTAATACATTTTTTTATATTATTTTCTCCATTTTCAAACCATTTATTTTTTTCTGCATCAATTTCATCTTTCATTTTTTTTGATATAAATATTGATTCAAATTCTGATTCATTAATATCTAAAATATCTGAATTATTAACTAATGAAGGTAATATATTAGACATTTTATGATAATTTGATTTAGGAATATATAATTCTTCATCTATTTTAATCTTAGTATTTTTTATATTTTCTTGACATTTTTCTTTTTTATTTCTATTTTCTACTAAATCGTTAATATATTCTTTTATTGTATCATCAAAGTTTTCTTTAGATACACTAGAAGTATCTATTATTATTTTATGTCCATCATCAGTATGAACATCTTCTTCAATTTTTGTTAATTCAATTTTAATAACTTCATTTTTTTTTAAAATATAAAGTATTTTTTCTAAATTAGTTAAATTATTAGTTCTAGTTATTTGTTCATTAACTGAATTAATTGAAGTAAAAGTTCTTAATTCTGTAATTATTTCTTCTATTTTAGATATATTTATTTCTTCAAGATTTAATGATATATCTTTTAATTCATAATATATATTTTCTTTTTTTTGTTCATTAATTAATATTTGTTCATTTAATAATTTAATATATTCATCTTTATTTAACTCTATTATTCTTCTAAAATTATCAAATTTAGTATAAAATAAAGAGAACATTTTTTCGTCTAATGACTTATTATCTATAAATTTATTACATAATTCATTTATTAAATTTTTATTTGATGAATTATTTAAAATTTCAAAGAAATCTTTTAGATATAATGTATATGGTTTAACTGATTGTTTTTTTAATATTTCTGACAAATTTAATTCATCTGATAATTCTATTTCTTGTTTAATTACATCATTATCATTTAACTTATAAATAAATAATTCTTCTTCTTTAAAATCTAATTTACTATTTTTATTTTTATTTTTATAATTTAAAATTGATAAATTTAATATATTAAATACTTCATTATATACATTATATGATAATGAATTTATATTATAATCATAGTAATTTAAATATTTATTTAATATATTTAAATTTAAACATTCTGTTTTTTTATAATTTTTAATATTTTCAATTACATTTTTTAATGAAATATTATTCCATTCATTATTAATTAATATTTTATTATTACTTAATATTTCATTATTTAAATGAAAATCTAATTTATTATTAAAATCACCATTAATATTTAATGAATTATTTTTATTAGATGTTGATAAATTTTTTAATAAAGTATTATTATCACCTAAAACATCTAATCTTAATTCTTCTTTAATTGGATCATAATAATAATATAAATAATTATCATTATATTTTTTTTTTCTTATATATTCATTTTTAATACATATACGTGATTCTATACTTAACATATCATTTTCATAACTATTTAATCTTAAAACAAATGAATCATTATTGCTTTTAAAAATATCTTTTCTATTAATAATTAAATCTTCATCTTTAATTCTATACATTGATTGATAAGGACAATATTGAATTACTTCATCTACAGATTCATATGTATTTTGTATGTAATTATTATAAATTATATCTTCATCTTTATTATAATTTTCTTTATTATTATAATAATTATTTTCATATTTTAATTCATCAAAAAAGTTTGTACATATAGTATCTTCTTCTTTAATTTTATAACCATAAATATCTTCGTTTGTGTATTTGTAATTATATATTTTAATATCAAATTCATTCAATACTTCTGAATCTTCTTCATCGTATTTTTTATCTTTTTTACTATCAATTATTTCATTAATTTTTTTTTTGCTTAAATTAAATTTATTAATTAATATATTATTAATATTTTCTTTTAAACTTTTTGAATTATCAATTATATTATCATTTTTTAATATTTTATTAATTATATAAATAATATGATTAATATAAACATCATCACCATTATATTTAAATTCATTCATTTCTAAATTAAAATTGCTTTCTTCTTCTATTAATAATTTTTTTATAAATAAATTAAAAATTTGTTTATTAAGAAAACTTATTTGACCATAATTAGCAATATTTATTACATGACCTATATTTTTTATTTTATCATTTTCAAATTCAGTATGATTAATATATTTAATATTATCTTCAATAACAATTGGAACAATCCATTTTTTATTATAATTATTATTATTATATTCTTTTCTAATTTTGCTTTCTAAATTAAAATCATAATCCAATTCTTGTAATTTTAAAATTTTATTTTCTATGTTAGTTTTTTTTACATTTATATTGTTATTATCTATAATGTTATCTAATTCTACATTAATGGAATTATTATTTAATACTAAATTAGTACTCTTATAATACTCTATATCTATATCTTTTATATATATCTCCATATAATAAATTAATACATTTTAATTTAATATTAAAAAATATTATTAATTATATTTTTTTGTATTATATTATTATAAATAAATGACTGATTATAAATATTATAAATTAAAATATTTAAAATATAAATATAAATATTTACAAAAACAAGGTGGAAGTAACTATGAAAGTTTTATTGATAATAGAACTAATAGAAAATATTATTATAATAATGAAACAGGAGAAACTACTTGGGAAAAACCTAATAATAACTGTAGAAAATCTTCTAAAAAAAAATGTATTAAAAATAATAATTGCACTTGGATTAAATGGGATTCTGATAAACAATCTGGCTCTTATTGTAAAAAAAAATCACAAAAATCTTCAAAAAAATCCTCAAAAAAGTCTTCAAAAAAATTTTCAAAGAAGTCTTCAAAAAAAATTAATAAAATAAATAATATTTTATTTGATGATGAAGAAGATAGTTATGAACTTGATGATGATTATATTTTTGATGATGAAGAAGATTATGATGAAGAAGATTATAATGAAGAAGAAGATGATGAAGAAGATTATAATGAAGAAGAAGATGATGAAGAAGACGATGAAGAAGATGATGAAGAAGAAGATGATTATTTTTTAAATGATGAAGAAGATGATAATGATGATGATGATAATGATGATGATGATAATGAAGACGATGAAGAAGACGATGAAGAAGATGATAATGATGATGATGATAATGATGATGATGATAATGAAGACGATGAAGAAGATGATGAAGAAGATGATGAAGAAAATGATGAAGAAGATAAAGAAGATGATGAAGAAGATGATGAAGAAGATGATGAAGAAGATGATGAAGAAGATGATGAAGAAGATGAAGAAGATGATGAAGAAGATGATGAAGAAAATGATGATGAAGATGATAATGAAAGACAGTTAAGGCAATTATACTTTTTATCATTATTACAAAATCAAAATCAATCATCAAACTCATTATTACAAAATCAAAATCAATCATCAAACTCATTATTACAAAATCAAAATCAATCATCAAACTCATTATTACAAAATCAAAATCAATCATCAAATATGAATCCATTAAATATTGGACAATTATTTAATTTTGATAATGTTTTAGATGAATCATTTAATCAACCAATAAATGATTATAATGATACAAATTATAAATTAGATGAAAATGCAAGTTATGATGATAGTGAAATACGTGAATTAACACAACTTAAAAAAAATTTAACTTGTACATCAACAGGTTTTCAAATAACTATTGGTGATTTTTTAAATGATGAAGATGATGAAGGTAAATTTATACTAATTGATTATTTGAGTGGACGTTATAAATTATATGGTTTAACATTAGAATCAATTAATAAATCAATAAAATCTGATTCAACATTGTTAATTTATGAAAATAATAATGTAAAATATATTAATATAGGTGATTTTATAGGAAGGTCAGATATATTTATACAAATTCCAAATGAATTAATAGATGAAAATGAATTAAAATATAAATTATCACAATATGTTTTTAAATTAGAAAAAGAATCAGATGAAAAAATAACTTTTAGTAACTCTAAAAGAACAAAAGAAGGTTATATATATAAAATAACAAATTTTTATCAATATAATGATTTAACACAAAATAATACATCAATTGAACCAAGTGATTCATTATCACCAAGTGATTCATTATCACCAAGTGATTCATTATCACCAAGTGATTCATTATCACCAAGTGATTCATTATCACCAAATGAAATAAGACAAACAACATGGACTCATAATTGTAATGAATTACAAATAAATGAAGAAAAATTAAAATTATTAAAAGAAAATTTAGAAGGAATTATTAATTATTTGAATAAAAAAAAACAAAATCCTGTAGTTAATGATATTTTAAATAGTTTTAAATCATTAGATATTAATGAACTAAAAAATGCAATGACTTGTGATGTTTTTCGTAATAAGTTTGCAAGTTTAGTTAAAAATTTATATTCAATTAATTTAAAAAAATATATAGAACAAAATTTAAAAGATAAAGATGATAGACTAGAAATAGAAAAAGAAATTGAAAATTTTTATGAAAATATTGAATTAATGATTCATTTATTACAAATAGAATTAAAACTTGAAAAAATAAATAATCCAGATTATGTTGAACAAAATTCAGAATTAAATATGAATCGTAGTTATTCTAATTTATCAAATTTATCTTCATCAACTTCTGGAAATAGATTCTCTAGCATGCCTTCTAGTCCTGAACATGATTGAATTAATTAATGTTTTCTAATAAATTATTAATTAAATTTGATAAATTTTCATATGTTTCTTTACATAAGTCATTAAAATAACTTTGATCAAAACCATCTTTGAATTGAATAGTAATTAATATTGTATTAATTAATGGATGTATTTTTCTATATCCAATATAAGTTATAGTATTATTTATTTTTTTATCATAATATTCTAAATATGTTTGTAATAAATATCCAATTCCATCATCTCCATTTATAATTTCAATATCTATTGCTTTTTCAACTTTTAAACTGTCTTTTATATTAATAAATTCATTTTTAGTATTATTATAAAAATATTTTAATATTGATAAATTATGATATAAACTATTATCTACATTTTCAATTAATAATTCATTTAATGATTGTTTTAAAATATATAAAGGACTACAAAAACCAATAGTTTCATATTCTAATACATGAATACGTTCTTCTTGATTTAATATTCCTTTATAATATCTTTCACCTTCTTCAATGATAAAATCATTTAGATCTTTATCACCACAAACATCTATGATTTTATCATAGTCTAATTTACAATAAGTTCTTGTAGCACATACAGGAGAATATTGAATATTATGTTCTTTATCAGTTTTAACAGAATTATATGTTAAATTCATATTCATAGTAAATTCTTCATTATTTTTTAATTTAGTAATTATATTATAATTTCCTTTATATGGTGTAAATACAGTATCTCTTAACTTTTCATAATCTTTATTATCATCTAATAACGATTTTAATTTATTTAATAATTGTATATTTTCAATAGGTTTATCTAAATTATGATTATTAATTTGAATATTATTTTCTGTAATATAACCAGGATTATTTTCGTAATTTACTTTAATTTGAAATTGTAATTGTTCTATTAAATTTTTTTTATCTTTAATTAATTTTTGAACATCTTTAATTTGTAATATATCATTTAAATCATCTTCTGATAAAACTAAATATAATAAACCTAATATATTTACTGGTAATAAACTTACACGATGTGATAACATATCATCATTTAAACTTGAATTATTATTATCAACAATAATTTTTGGATTTTCTATTTCTCTATTTACATAAACAAAACAAAATGTAGATACATTAGAAATAACATATTTACGTAAAATATTCATAAAAGATGTATCAATATAAAATTGTTCATTTTGAGTTAATATACATTTCATTTTATTAGGTTCATTTAGATTATTAATTAATTTTATAATTCCAGTCATTTATAATTATATATAATATTTAATAAATCATTTTTAAATTAATATAAATTATTTTTTAAATATTTGTATAATATATGAATATTAAAGAATTAAATAATAAAATTAACTCATTAAGTAATAGTAAATTTAAAAAATTTCAAAATAATATTAATAATTGTTTATTAATAATATCTGATTTATTTAGTAAACAAAAAGGAGGAATTAATAATAATTTTATTGAAAAAACTTTAAAAAAATATAATATAATTACTAATACAAATAATATTAATTTAATTAAAAAAGAAATGCTAAAACTAAATAATAATATTAAAGGTGGAATGAAAACTGCTCTAAATATAGGGAAAGGTTTAGTATTAAGTGAAGTAGGTGAAGAAGATGGATTATCATTTACTGATATATATGATGTAATAATAACATATAAAGGTCTTATTTTACAATTTATAGAAAATAGATGGAAATGGACTGAATGGTTATTTATGGGAATAAATATTATTTTGTATATAATTGGTGCTTTTTCACCAATTGTATTAGCAACAGGAGTTAATTTAATTAGATTTTTAATGAATGGTTTAAGAAATGATAAAGTATCAATGATATTAGATGCCATAACTATATTAATACCTATTTCAAATTCAATATTTGTATTACCTTTTTCATTAGTAAGATTTTTAAAACAATCATTAAAAAAAATTAAAGATGAAAATATTAATTTGGCTGATTCAGGTTTATTAAAACCATTATATAATAAAGGTGATGAAGCTGCTTTAAAATTATATAGAAAAGAAAATCCAGGTAATTTTGATGAACAAACAAAAAAATGGAATGAATTATCAGAATATGAACAAAATAAATATGTTTTAAGAACAAAAGAAAAACCTAAATTAATTAAAAAAACAAATACAAATAATACATCAAAAAAAATTAAAAAAGGTGGTAATTTAAACAATGATTATTTTGTTCATTATTTAAAATATAAAAGAAGATATTTAAATGAAAAATATTTAAATAATTAACTAAACTATTAAATTGTTAATGTATTATGAACATCTATTAATTTTTTTTTTATTTGTTTATAATTAAACTTAACTTCCATATTATAAAATTTACATATTTTTTTTACTCCATCTTTTTCACTTAATTTATCTAATTGTTCAATTAAATAATCATAATTATCTTTTATATGTTTTTGTAAAATAGAATTAAAACATTCAAATCCAACAGGAGTATTCTTTATCATTTTTATAATACCAATATTATAGTTTTCATGATTAATTATATCAGTATAATCATTTACTCTTTCACTATTTTCATTTTCAAAACCTGGTTCATTATGTAATGGTTTATCAACAAATACTAATGATTGAATTGATAATAAAACTGTTGATATTGAATTACAAGAAGTCCAACTTGGACCTGACCAAGTATTAATTATTGATAAACATACTTTACCATTTACATATAAATTTGGATTAAATCTTACATTATTTCCTTGTGTATGATATTTAACAATTGGTGGAACAAAAGGATATTTTTCTGGAATATTAATGCTAAAAAAGTAAAAACCATTGTGATAAGGTGTATCTTTTGGTCCTATCATTAATATTTTAATATTATAAATATCATCATCAGTAAAAAAATGATAAATACCATGACTTTCTAATGACTTTGTTTGTAAATCAGTAATATCTTTAATAATCCTTTTTATATTAATATTATCCATATATAAAATATATAATAATTATTATTTTTAAATAATTTTATATTTTAGAAAATTATATTAAATAAATTAAATTTAATTAAATAAAAAATAAAACTATAATAAAATTAAATGATTATACTTGATTTTAAATATTAAAATAAATATTTTATTAAAAGAGATAATTTAATAATATTATTTTAAAGATAAATAAAATATTATATTTAAAATATGACATCTAATTTAATTGATTATAATTTTGAAAATAAAATAAATAATTGTTCTGAACAAATTGAAATAGAAGCTAGTGTACAAAAGACTTTATTTTATAATTGGTTATATCAATTTTATAAATATGATAAAAATAATATTAAACATAAAATTACTCATACATCAATTGGAGAACCAACAGGATGTTTTTATATACCTGATGAAGATTTAAATATATTTAATAATAAATATTTTGAAACTTTAAAAAAACTTGAAAATACTAATTCTAAATTACATATGATAGAAATTCATAATGAATTATCACCTATTTTAATAGATTTAGATATTCATATTCCATTAGACTATTCACGAACATATGATTTTAATTTCATAAAAAATATTATAAATTTATATAATGAAATTATAAAAGCTAATATAGAAGTTAATGATGATGATTTAAAAGCATATATATTTGAAAAATCACATCCAGTTGAAAATAAAACTAAAACAAAATTAAAAGATGGAATTCATATAGTTTATCCATATATAATTACTAAACCAAATATTCAATATTTTATTAGAGAATGTATTTTAAGTGATAAAGATAGATTAAATAAAATTTTTGAAATTATTTCTCATAAAAATGAATACTCAGATATTTTTGATAAAGCAGTAATATTTGATGCTGGTTGGCAAATGTACGGTAGTTGTAAACCAAAAAGTTTAACATATAAATTAAAACATATATTAAATAGTAATTTAGAAGAAGAAGAAATTATTTATGATATAAATTTAATTGAATTATTATCAATAAGAAATAAAACAAATGAAAATAATATTATTTTAAATGAAAAATTAAATAATTATTTAAAAAAAAATGAAAATACTAAAAAAAAATCAAAGAAAAAGAAAATTCATTCTTGTATTACTGATTATACTATACTTGGAGAACCAGGAAAATATGAACATTTAAACAAAATAATTATTCCTTGTATAGATTTATTATCAAAAAATCCAGATATTATTAATAAATACGATGAATGGATTCAATTTGGATGGATATTACATAATATTCATAACATAAAAGATAATAATTCTTGTGAAAAAGATCCTATATTACTAAATAAATGGATTGAATTAAGCAAAAAATCAGAAAAATATATTGAAGGAGACTGTGAAAATAGATGGAATCAAATGGAAGACAGAGGTTTAGGACCTGGTACATTATTTATGTTAGCAAAATTATTTAATCATGAAGAATATTCTAATATAACAAGAAAAAGTATTATAGAAGAAGTTTTTAGTGCATTATTTAAAAAAAAAGTTTATGCTGATTATTATATATCTGAATTAATATCAGCTGTTATAAATGGTATTAATAAAGATTGTATTGATGAATTAAATATAGTATATACTAAATATCAAAGTAAAGAAAAATGGTTTGAATATAGAGAAGATTTACATAAATGGGTCATTGATGAAGGTTCAGATGGAATATGTTTAAGACAAAAATTACCAACAGTAATTTGTAATATAATTGAGGAAAAAATAGATGAAATGGAACAATCTAGAAAAATAAGTGATGATGATATGATGAAAGAACTATTAGAAAAAAGAATTAAATTACTAGAAAAATATAAAGAAAAATTATTAAATAGTAGTCCACAAGATAGTATAGTTAAAATGGTAAAAACTAATTATTTAATTGTTAAAAATGATAATTTTATAAAAAAATTAGATACAAATCCATTTTTAATTCATTTTAATAATGGAGTATATGATTTAAATGAATTACAATTTCGTAAAGGACGAAGAGATGATTTATTAACTTATTCTACAAATATAAATTATGTTAAATACGAACAAGATTCATATGAAATTAAATTAATTGAACAATTTATATTTTCTATATTACCAGAAAAAGATGTAAGAGATTATACATTAACTATTTTATCAAGTTGTCTTAGTGGTGATACTAGTAATGAAAAATTTCATGTATTTATTGGTGGAGGTGGTAATGGTAAATCAAAATTATTAGATTTAGTAAAAGCAATTTTAGGTGATTATTATTGGTTAATGAATGTTCAAGCTTTAACAGGAAAAAGAAATAATTCAGCTAATGCAGATCCTGAATTATCATTAACAGAAGGAAAAAGAATGATATTATTTCAAGAAAACGAAACAGGTGAAATAATTAATACATCAAAAATGAAAGAATGGACAGGTGGTGATGAAATTGTTGCACGTGCTTTATATGAAAATTCAAAAGTTATTAAACCACAATTTAAATGTTTTATGACATCAAATAATATACCTTCATTTAGTTCTAATGATGATGGTGTATGGAGAAGGGCAAGAATGATACATTTTAAAACTAAATTTGTTGATCCAAAAGATTTTGACGAAGATAAGGTTTATGAAGAAGGTAAAATTAAAGATATTTATCATTGTTTAAAAGATAGTAATTTAATTAATAATGTTATGCAACCTAATGTTATTGAAGCTTTTGCTTACTATTTAATAAATAATTATTATAGTCAATATTATCAACTTATGAAAAAATTTTCTAATATTCCTGAACCTAAAGCTGTAACAGAATATACTGATATCATAAAATCTGAAAATAATATTGTAAGACAATACTTTAATGAAAGAATATCTTTTAGTTTAAATAATAAACCAACTATTAAATTTAAAGATTTATGGGATAACTTTTTAAGTTATCTTGATGAATTTGGAGAAAAAAATTCTTATAAATCAAAAGCAAAAACTATTAGACCTGAAATGCAAAAAATATATGAAGAATTAATATATACTAAACTAAATAAAAAAGAAAAAATACAAACTAAACTAAAACCTTTATTATATATTAATTTTATTAATACAGATGAAAATGAAGATAATGAAGATAATAATTATTAATAATTTATTTAAAAAAATATATTACAATATTAATAAACATGATTAATAATAATAATGAAAACAATAATGAAGATAATAATAAAAATAAATTATGTTTTAATATAAATGAAATAAAACTAATACAAAAAAATATAAATATAAATAGTTCTGATAATTTTTTTAATGAAGAAATTATTATATTATATCAAAAAATTAATAATTTTATTAAACAATATTATAAAAATAAATAATTTATTATATTAATTGTTCTACTTCTTTAGTAACAATAAATTCATAATTATCAAATCTATTTACAAATTCATTTATCATATCACTAAATCCATGTTCTTTCATTAATTCTATAATTTTTTCTTTTTTTTCTTCTTTTTTATCTATAATATTATTTAATACAAAATTTAATTTATTTATATCTATCATTTTAATACTATAATCACCTCTTTTATTAAATATATTTTTTCTTTTTCCAAATATATCACCTTCATCAATACTAATTACATTATTATCTTTATCAACTAATATATTTCTTAATATATTATCACTACTTCTAAATAATCCATCAAATAATCTAATTTTTAAACTATCATTAAATACATTATCATTTTTTAATAAAATCTTATTTTTAGATAAATCACCTATATTTTCATAATATTTCATCATACAATATATACAATTTTTATCATCAATTTTCCAATTATTTTTATAATTTTTAATTTTATTATCTAAACGAACAATACCTTTATTACTCTTAATTCGTATCATATTTAAATCAGTAATATCAAACATAGATTTTACTTTATCTAATAAAATATAATCTCTACCATAATTTAAACTTTTACTAAATTCTTTTAATACATATTCATTATTATTATATCTTATATGAATACAAGGTAATTTACTACTACATACACCTTCTTCAATTACTTTTATTAATTCAAAATTATTCCAATTAATCATTTCTAAATTATCTTCTAATTTTTTATCTTTTCTTTTACTTTTTCTGCTAACTTTTTTTTTAGTTTGATTAGTACTTTCTAATTTTTTCTCTATATAAAATTCTTTATATTTTATTCCATTTTCACCTAAATCATCTAAACATTCATCAACTACATAAGCACCTTCATTAGCAAATTTATCTAAACCATATTTTTTATTCACATGATAATCTTTTACAACATAATCATCAATTTCTATATTTTTTCTATCTTCAAAATAACTATTTATATCAATTTTATCATAATCACTATTATAATTATATCCCCAATCTATTTTATTATAATTTAAAATAAATATACAAATCCATACACCAAAATAAGGTCTTTCTTTTAAAGTTTTCTTAAAGAATATTTTTAAAGCAAATTTAAATATACTCATAAATTTACTATTATCTTTAAATTTATCTTCTATAATTTCCCAAAATAAATATACACCATCACATCTTCTATATCTTTTTCCAAATATACCTTCTAATTTATACATTTTATTAAATATATCAACAATTAATTCATTATTTTCTTCTATTGATTCTATTAATAATTCTCCTAATTTTAATAAATCATCTTTATCTTTATTTTTTTTATATTTTAAAACTTTATCTAATTTAACTTCATTATCATATTCTACATTATAAAATCTATAAAAATTATTCATATAACTACATATTCTTCCTCTTTTACATTTACTTACAATAAAACAAAATTCTAATAAACATTCTAATTTATCACTCCAATCTTCTAATTTTTCAATTTTTTCAATTTTATCTATTAATTCAATAAGTAATACACCATTAGAAATTGTAAATTCTTCCATAATTAATATTTTTAATCTATTAATTAAATTAGTAAATAAACTTTTACTTCTTAAACCAAATATTGCCATTTCAACTATACAATATTCTAATTTATCAAATACTCCCCTTCTAGTATATTTACATATACCTGACTTTAATACTTTACTACTAAATCCATTATAACTTTTATTATTAAATATACCACAAATCATATTATTTACTTTCTCATTATTAAGAATATTCATTTTAATTAATGAATTATCAAAATCATTTTTTCATATTTCTAATTTGAAATATTAATCCATCTATTGCTTTACTTTTGTTTATTTTATCAATATCTTTATTTAATAAAATTGAATTTTTTAATTTATTTATTATATATTTTTCATCTTTAAATTTTTTAAGTTTAATATCTTTAACAGCTATCTTATATAATTTTTTAACTAAATTCATTTATAATTAAATTATTTTTTATTTTATATATATATATATATATAATGGAAACTTATAAAAAAAAGTATTTTAAATATAAGACTAAATATTTAAATTCATCAAATAAATTAATAATAAATAATTTTAATCATAAAGGAGGAACAACAAATAGTGATTATGAATCTCTTAAAAACCTATTAATACAAACTGTAACTGATCCAACAAATTATCAAACATTTGTATCAAATTTTACAACATATTATGATTATAAAATAACTAAATATCAAGAATTAAAAACTTTAAAAAAAGCAAATAATGACAGAATTTTAAAATTAACTATACAAAATAAAAATAATTTAATTAATTCTCTTAAACAATCACCAAATTATGACGAAGATACATTAAAAAAATCAGTATTTTATTTCCCTAATCAAAGTATTGACGGTAATATTATACAAGTATATGATTCTAATTATAATTTATTAGTTTATGATTCTGTTATTAATGAAATACAAACTAAAAAAACAAACTTAACAACTAAACTTAAAAATGATATTCTTGAATTTATTGAAATGTGTGATAAACTTGATACAGCAGATATGAATAATGTAAGAATAGAAATTATAGAATACTTACTAAAAATATCAAAAGGAAGTATTAACATTAATACCTATATTCCATTTAATTTTATACTAACAGGTTATCCAGGAATTGGAAAAAGTTATAATGCTAATTCGATATCTAAATTGTTATCAAAAACAGGATTATTATGTAGAGACAACATAACTTATATAAAAAAACCTGATGTAATAGGACAGTATCTTGGACAAACTGCTCCTAAAGTATATAAAAAATTATCAGAATCATTAGAATCAATTATCTTTTTAGATGAAGCATATAGTTTTGCAGGACCAAAGGATGAAAAAAACGGTTTTGATAAATATGGTCAAGAAGCTCTTGATGCAATAACTGATTTTAATAGTGAACATCAAGGATTAATTAGTATTATTGCTGCAGGATATCCTATTGAAATGAAGACACAATTTTTAGATGTAAATCCTGGATTACCAAGAAGATTTCCATTAATAATTAAATTAAATAGATATAAAATATATGATATATTAAATATTACTATTAAAAAATCTATTTCACTTATACAAAATCTTAATACATCAGATAAAACTAAATCTGATATCGTACTTGGTACATTAATATTCATAGTTCAACTTGTAAGTAATTTTGATTTTAGTATAAATCCTAATATATATCAAGATATAATTGAATCAATTGATAGAATTTCTCAAGAAAATATTGAAATAATAAATGCAAGTAATATTACAGGTTTTAAAGGTCTTGTACATCAAATTATTTTTAATATTAGAAATTTAAATATAAAATATAATAATACAGATATTTTTCGCATTTTAACTATTAATATAAATAGATTTCCTTTTGATAATTTGAAAGGAAATGGAACTGGTTTAGAATGGTTTTTATTATGTAACTTGTTAAATAAAACTACTGATTTAAATGATGGTGATTTATTTAGTTTTCAAGCTTCTGACATAAATGAATATACTGAACTATATCTTAATACTATAATCTTAAATTATTTTAAACCTGGAGAAGAATTGGTACTTACAAAAGAGCTTTTTGAGGAATTATATTTTATTGTAACTACAAATATATTTAAACAAAAAAATATTACAATTGAATTTCCTAATGATAGTAATAGTATAAATATATTGGATCATAATAACTATATATCTTCTCTTATTGATAATTCAAATATAACAATAACAACTAAGGAACAATTTACAGAAATTTTATATCACCAATTATATAGTGAATATCAAGAAACAGTTAAATTAGAAGAAAATAAAAAATCACGCTTTTTTACTTTATTTAGTTTAAAAGATCTTAGAGATATGAAAAAAAATAAAAATGAATTTATTAATCAAGAAGAATTAAGCCTAGAACAAAAATATATTCAAGAATTAAATGAACAAATAAAAGAATTGAATGAAGATATAGTTGAACAATCAGTTGAATCACTAACAGAAAAAGAACAATTGCAACAACAATATACTCAAAAATTAATTGAACAAGAACAATATATTAAAAAATTGCAAAGAGAAATATTGCAAAAAGATATTAGTGAAGATTTATAAGATAGTTTATTACCAAAATCACATATTATAATAGAATTGTTATTATTACTAAAGTTAATATTATCTTAGTCATAATATTTTTTAACTTGGAAAATCATAAATTGTTTTACATATTTTACAAAAAGTATTTCTGTAAAATTTTAAAATCTCAAAATACTTTTTGAAAAAGCTAAACCTTAATTTCAAAAAACTAATTTAACTAATTTTTTATGGTAAGGTTTATTCTAAATTATATTTTCATTTTATCACAAAAATGTAGGTTCCTCAATTTCCCTCAATTTTTA
>Ga0160423_10001694_pt1 | contig 18451 bp, 17 predicted proteins | sample CRUFie14St8metaG_FD_108191 | JGI IMG/M metagenome (GOLD analysis project Ga0160423, IMG submission 108191) | Marine microbial communities from the Costa Rica Dome - CRUD Field 142mm St8 metaG | ecosystem: Environmental > Aquatic > Marine > Oceanic > Photic zone | place: Costa Rica: the Eastern... | reverse complement strand
CATATATTAGTCTGAATCAATTATGAGAGATTGCAAATCTTAATGGGAATTAACCCAGTCTAGATATTCTTGATTTGCTTCCACTTCTAATATTAATATTTCAGGAACATCATATGGGTGTAAGTTAGTAATTACTTCTTTCACAGACTCTTTATTTTTCTCTGAAACTTTGATTTCCAGTAACCATTCTTTATCATGATTCAATTTCCCATCCCAAGAGTAAGTCGAGGATATTTCTCTGTGCTGAACGCAAGCAGCACCAGATTCTACAATCGACTGTGCAAAAGAAGTAACTTCAAATTCTCTATAGGAATTTGGAAGTGTTGTCTTAATCAAAAACATCGAATCACTTCAAAACTGATAATTCACACCGGTGAGTTTTTCGCTTAATTCCCACAATTTTTCCGCTACTTTCTCATCCATTGCTTTTTCATTTATTTTTGATTTACCGAACTTCCCCCAAGCATCTAGTAACCCCGTTGGTCCCCAGTATACGTAGTCGTCCGCCATATCGGATGTGGCTGCAAATAATGTGCTACTAGCACCTTTTTTTGCACGCATTGCTATAATGTTTAGAAGTCTCCAAACTATCGAATGCCTCTGCAACTTAGTGCGAGAATATCCAGGATGTGATCCAAATGATTTGACATTGATTCCGGATGCCTTCAACCTTCTATCAAATTCTATGGCGAACATCAAGTTTGCCAACTTACTTTGACCATAGGCCTTCCATTTCTTGTACTTTCTTGTTTCAAAATTCAAGTCATTAAGATTGATTTCTCCAATGTTATGGGCTATGCTTGAAACAGTAACTACCCTGCTACCTGGTGTACTTTTTAGCAAAGGAAATAATTTACCAGTCAAGGCAAAATGGCCTAAATGATTAGTTCCAATTTGCAGTTCAAATCCATCTTTAGTCTTAGATTTAGGAGGTATCATGACACCTGCGTTGTTGACAAGAATGTCCAAATTTTTGTATTTGACTAATATTTCATCTGTGAATCTCCCTATGCTTTCAAGGTCAGCAAGATCTAATTCCATAACATGTATCATGGTTCCCGGATATTTTTTCAATAATTTCTCCCTTGCAGCCTTACCCTTTTCCACATTGCGACATGCCATTATTACGATGGCATCTCTAGATGCGAAACCAGCGGCCATGTGATAACCAATACCACAGTTTGCCCCGGTAACGATTACGACCCTCAAAGAGAGGTCTTGCATCATCTTAGGTTTCCATTTCACAAGTTTGCTGGAGATACTTCTTATCTTCAAAGTTATGCTTTTAATAATCGGTTTTCGCTAAGACGAATGTAAATTTCATGTAACCACACTTGATAAAGGTCAAACTTATTCACTAGATTGTATAAAGGCAAATTATGAGCCCAGAAAACGAATTCGTCTGGTTTGTAATATTAGGAGTATGGGCAGCAATTATTGTTCTTGCAATAAAACCGCTCCATGGCTACATGGTTTCTCGAGGAATGGAGAACATGGTAGCTGTATATTACAACCGCAAAGTGGCGCATATGGTTTCGGGGGGAATACCCCTAATAATGGTGCCAATTGTTTTTACTGACCCTATTTGGCCACTTTTGGGAGGAGTAATTGGTGGCATAGCACTTGCTGCAACACACATAATGGACAAACGCCTTTGGTGGATGCAAACCGAACAAAACATGAATGATGCAACTTTTGCATTTATGTTAGGCATTTCTGTATTCTTGTTGTGGCATTATTTGGACAATGCTTGGTTAGCAATTTTGCCTGCTTTATTCATGGCTTATGGTGACGGAGTGACCGGAATTATCAGAAATAAATTATTTGCTAAAAGAACCAAAAGTGTATGGGGTAATCTTGGAATGGCTATTTTGTGTATCCCACTTGGATTTATGATAGGAAAAAGCGCTGAACCCTCAATTCCAATATGGGGAGCAATATCTGGCGCTGTAGCATCATTTGTTGAGAGATACGAATTCGGCCCAATTGATGACAACGTGCTTATTGTAGTTGCATCAAGCGTTGTAATCGCTCTTGGGGTCTATTTAGGACCATTTTAATTTGCTAACTGAGTGATCATATCTTCTATAGTCTCAGGATTAGCTTCCTTGTTTTTGTTTGAAACACAATTCCTGCCAAGTACGATGCAACCTAAGAAAGAAAACATCTGTCTCATTGCTATAATTACATGAGCACCGCCGCCACCGCTATGAGTTGCTAATCCAACTTTCCTTCTGTTGAAAAGCGCTCTGAAATCTTGCCACTCAGTGCTTAACCAAGCAACAGCATTATTCAGAGTAGGTGGCATAGAGCCGTTGTATTCTGGAGCAATGACCATCCATGAATCTGCACCAGACATTGCTGCTTTTAGTTCAGACATCCCAGGAATGGTGTCCAATTCTTTTGAACGAGCAACCGTGAACATCGGCATATCCAATTCCACTAAATCAATAACATCTGCTTCATGCCCCATTTCTCGGGCTGAATCGGCGAATTTTTCTGCTAGGGCACGATTATTATCGGAGGTCGCAGTTATCATCAAAATCTTGGCCATGATACCACCCAAATGGTTTAGGTTCTCAAAGGTGTGCATACAATAGAATAATATCGCATCATTGAAATGTTACATCGACATCCATAGAATCGCTAACTGAAACACACACTGGACAGTTGCAACCCTCTGTAATCAACCATGCTCTGTCTTCAATACGTATTTCTGATGGCAAATTGACTACAACTTCGAGTTTTGCAACTCTCCTTGGTGTTGAAGCCATTGTTTTCTCAACACTACCAGTCATGCCTGAGACATCGATACCCTTGGATTCAGCTCTTATCGCAACAATTGTCATGATACAGGTAAGCATTGATGTTGCAAGTAAATCAGTTGGCGAAAATGATTCTCCTTTTCCCATATTATCGACAGGTGCGTCTGAAATTAATTTTGTTCCAGAGGGCATATGAGTTGCAGAACACCTCAAATTCCCATCATAGGATGCCTCTATTCGAACCATTTTCTAATCCTCCAGGTTGAGATCATGACCCATTCTATCTGCTTTGGTTTGTAAATAATCGATGTTTTCTTTACCAACCCCTGCAACTAGAGGTACCCTTTCTACGACATTTATTCCATATTCTTGTAATTGTTTTACCTTATCAGGATTGTTGGATAGTAGACATACATCTGAAACACCTAGTGCATCAAGCATAGTGCTTGCAATGTTGTAATTTCGAGCATCTCCTGGGTATCCCAATATTAGATTTGCATCCAAGGTATCAGCACCTTGGTCTTGTAAATAATACGCCTGTATCTTAGCGTGTAATCCGATTCCTCTTCCTTCTTGTCGCAAATATAGAACTACTCCCCAACCTTTAGTTGCAACTGCATCCAATGCAGATTGTAATTGCGGACCACAATCGCATCGGAGTGAACCGAAAGCATCACCGGTTAGACATTCAGAATGGACTCTAACCAAAACTGGGTCAGGCCCACTCATGTCGCCCATTGTCAAGGCAACATGATCCATTCCAGTTTCTTCTTCTTTGAACACCCTTATCTTAAACTGCCCATGTGGTGTGGGTAGAACAGCTTCGCTTGGCACTTCATCTATTTTCATTCACAAACCTCTATTATAAATTTAAATTCTCCAGATAATTTTAGAATATCAACTAACTTGTGACCTAATCGATTAACTAAAATCGGCACATCATGAAGAGTTTCAGGGTCATCAGCTAAGACTTCTAATACATCACCAACATTTAATTTTTCTAGAGATTTTCTTGCATGTTTTACAGGAACCGGGCAGTAGTGACCTAGAACATCTAGTCGATGCGTCGGCTCCATGTATCTGGCCAAAAGTCACGCCTCTACAATCCTATCGCATGTGAGAGTTCATCAATGAGATTACAATTCAGTTATCATGGGCGAGTCTAAACGACCTCTTTCTGAGGAAGTCGACGACATGTCTTGGTCAGAAGTTGCAGCATTGGGAAGAGTCTACTTACGCATACCAGTTGCATTGTTGCTTGTTGAGGTATTTTATTGGTTTATCACTCAACCAACAAACACTTTGGGAGTGATTCAAGAATTGGAAGCTTGGATTTGGTTCCAATTAACCAATTTAATCTATGGGCCTGGAACTGCAGTATTGTCCGAGTACAATGGTTGGACAACCATGGTTACTCTGAAACATGCCAGTTTTTGGGGCGATAACATTTACCTGTATGTTTCTGATGAATGTGCAGGAGTCCATGAAATGATATTCATTACTGTACTCATCATGATGACTACAGGGGTGCCACAAAGATTGCGAATGAAGAGTGCTGCAATTGCATGTGGAATCGTTTTCGTTTTGAACATAATTAGACTTCTAGTTCTATACCCTATAGCGTTATCAGGTTGTGCTGAAAACCCAAACATGTTGGGTTGTGAGCAACCCATGCATGAATTTCATTCATTTGTGTATCAGTGGGGATTCCTCCTCATACTTGTTCTAATGTGGCTAATTTGGTTCAAATGGGTTAACGCCAGTGATTTGATTCGCAAAGAGAATGAAAGTGGCAAAAGTAAGTGGAAATTTATTTACAGAAAGAGATGGAAACCACTGCAAAAATCAGTTATTGTAATTTCCATCCTCCTACTCATTGGTTCTTTTACCAGTGTCTTGCTAGACGAAGAAGCAATGCAAGCAAAAGAAAATGTAGATTTTTGTGACTTCCAAGACAGCGTCACAGGAGCTTGTGGAGAGGCAAGAGATACATGGGCACAAGAAATTCAAGTCGCTTGGTCAATGGCGACTTTAGGACTACTTGGCATTGCTACTACTGTTGTAACGATAGACAAACCAAAAGATAGTGAAGAAGAATAATCACTCTAATAATTCAGTCGCAATGCCTTTTGAATTCAGGTATCTAACCGCCAAAGATGAAAACTTACTGTGAACTTCCACAGATTTTGAATTACCATTTGATTTGATATCACCGATTGCAAGTTCCGGGCAATTAATTCCCTCGATTATGAAATTTGATAACTTGACTAGAGACATTTCTGTTTCAAGACCTATCTTTACCATTCCATATACATCTGAAAATTCGGTTAAATCTTCTTGTTTTGAAACTGGATCTTTATCGACTCCATCTGGTAATTCTGGTGCAGATGTCTCGATTACTGTTAACGAATGTGTAGCAATTATTTTACTCAGTTGAGGAACATCATCTCTGCTAACCAACGCCCATGCTTCCCCTTTCCTTCCAATTCTTCCGGTTCGGCCTATGCGATGAATGTAACTGTCAACATCATCTGGAACATCATAATTTACAACTAATGTAATTCCATCTACATCGATACCTCTAGCTGCGACGTCTGTAGCAACTACAATGTTCATATTACCATCCTTAAGGTTTGAAATAATTTTTTCACGCTGATTTTGAGTCATATCACCGTGAATCCCATCGACTTTGAAGCGATGTTTCTTTAATCGCTGGACTAGTAAGTCAACCATACGTTTCGTGTTTGTGAAAATAATTGTTTGATCGTCATCATCCATTCTGACCAATAATCTACCCAGAACCCAAAGTTTGTTTGACCTACCAATTCTAACACTAAATTGTTCAATTGGAGGTATGTCTAATTTTTCCTCACTAGTTAGTACATATTCTGGTTCGTTCGTGAATTCATTTGCTGCGTCAATAACTTCTTGCGGGAATGTTGCTGAAAACAGAAGGTTTTGTTTGCGATTTGTCATTCTTTCAACAATCCACATAACATCTGGGAAGAATCCCATATCTAGCATTCTATCTGCTTCATCAAGAACAAAGTAAGATGCATTTTCAACATTCAAGAATGAACGTTTTGTCATATCCATTACTCTACCTGGAGTTCCAACTACAATATCAACTCCAGATTGTAGTTGTTTAGCCTGCTTTTCCAAATCAGTTCCACCATATACAGTAATTATTTTTAGACCACAGTCTCCTTGTAGGTTGTTTAATTCTTCTGCAACTTGTCCAGCGAGTTCTCTGGTAGGAGCAATAATCAGCGCTTGCAAATCACCTGTTGGTTTACAATCATTCAAGATTGGTATTCCAAATGAGGCGGTTTTTCCAGACCCTGTTCTGGCTTGTCCGATTACGTCTCGGCCTGCAAGTGCCAATGGAATAGTTTCTTTTTGGACTTGAGTGACATATTCCCACCCTAAATTATCAATTCCTTTTTGTAAATCATCGATTAAGTCAAAGGAAGCAAATTTCGTTTTTGTGAACATTTTCTCACCTGTTCCGTTCCTGGGGAATACTGGGTCACCGGAACGGTGGTGACCCCAACATCACGATTAGAAGTTTTCAGCGTCGTTTGAATCAGCTTTTAGTTCGCCCATCCAATATTTGAACGCATTATCCCTGTTCAGAGGGCGTCTCATCTGACGAACATGCTCTAGGATGTACTGTCTGAACTTCAGAGCCTTGACACGATTTACACCCTTTGGTGTAAGTCCATCCCATAGGTCATTGAATTGTTTTTCTTTGTCATTGAATGGTTCTTCTGACACATTAGTCACTCCTTGAGCGTTTTCCCGACCTACGCACCCTTCTTAACCGTGTCGAGGATTATCTGTTTTCTTGTCTGGCTCAGGCAAGTCTTCCAAACCTACGGTTTTTCCTTGACTTTCTGCGATTTCTCTATCGAGTTGTGGCACCTTTGGTGCCGGAGCAAGGAATCTATTTTTCTGTTCTTCAGTTCCTTCCATTTGCATATCGAATGCCATTTCTTCTAGTTCTTTTCTTATTCTTGGATCTTTTTCTTCTCGCAACAATGCGTTACAGTGATTTCTTAATATTTCATCACCCATTAGCCGTGGCAAAATCTTGACACATGCCAGTCGAACGCTTGCTTGCTTGTGCGAACAACCGGACAATACCAAATCTCTTGCTCGGTTATTATCTGTATCCAACATTTCTATGCATTTGATAGCGGCAACCATAACATCTGAATCTGAATCTAGAATTGCTTTTTCTGCCAAAATAGTTGCTATTCTTTGTTCTCTTCTAGCAAGAGTAGTCAAGCATTTGGCTGCCTCCCTTCTAGTTATTACATCCTCATCTTCTATAGCCCAACCAATCAAATCCCACGAAGCTGCACCACCTTTTTGTAAAACTTTTCGCAAAAGCTTTGCTGCAGATCTTCTCAAGATTAGTTTCTCTTCTTGTAACAATTCATCGAGATGGTCACATGCGACTTCAGGCCAAGAATGGCATAATTCTCCGAGGCCCCTGAAAGCAGATTCTCTTCGGGCATTGTTTTCATGTCGAAGTTCGTACGCCAGAGTACTTTCTGTTGCAGATGGAAAGGTAGGTGCTACTTTCTCCAAACATTTACTAGCCGCTCTCCTAACCTGCAAATCAGCATCATCAAGTAATACAGATAGATGATCGAATAATTCATCAGGCTTAGTTTCAGCAACAGATGGTAATGCAAAAAGAGCCGCAGACCGTAGATTTGGGTCATCATCCATCAATAACTCAATCAGCAATCCGTGCCCTTTATGAGCCAATACTCCAGATAGTTTTGATAGTGCTTTGATTGCGTCAATTCTCGAAAGATGGTGAACTCTATCTTTCCATGAGACACGGTAAGACTCAATTTCTCCACTTGCTAATGGAATGACCGCATCTGATGGCAAGGCCATCCATGGTCCTGTCTCAACTTTAGATTTCTTACGCTTTTTGTAACCAGAACCAACATTAATTGGTTTTCCTGTTTTTGGGTCACGAGCGATGTAGTCCCTTGCCATAGCGACGTTGCGAGAGGGTAGATGCTCATGAACCCTCGTATCTCTAGAAATTACAATTAGTAGCAATAATCAAACCCTAAATCACACACGGATAGATATGCGAAGACTAGCAATATCTCTTATATTGGTCTCTCTAATGTGTCTTCAATCCTTCACTTTACCAGTATTAAATCTCAAAAGTGATGACACAAATAATTCATATTTCAATGACCAAATATTCAATGGTACTGGGTTCAATCAAATAGCAATTTACACAACACCTGATAATGAAACTCATGTAAATAGGCCAGAAATCAGTTGGAGTATAATTAGCCCTGGTCTAATGTCTCAGAGGACTGGTGCTTGTTCCGTTGCTATTGATAGTGCTGATGAAGTTTGGTTAATCGGTGGGTTCATGGATCCAAACCCATCCCAAAGTGGTGATGAAACTGCTGTTTCACTAATCGAAGTCTATGATAATGTAAACAATACTTGGGAGCCATCTCCAATGGTTCTACCCAGCCCACAAATGTATTGTGAGGCAGAAATCATTGGTGACAAAATTTTCGTAGTCGGTGAATGGCCAAGAGGTAATTCTAATCCGCCACAAATTTCGTCAGGTGTAGTTCAGATTTACAATATCTCAAACAACACATGGTTCAGCGGTAGCAGTATGCTCCCATTGAATGAGAGAGGGAACGGAGGAATGGCTGAATCAGGAGGCTACCTTTACTACGCAGGAGGGGTAAGAAATCAAGCTGGTAACGACCAATCAAATCGAACATATCGGTATGACCCAGTGAATGACAGTTGGGATAGAATGGCGGACATGCACCAGCCAAGAGCATCATTCGAATTAGTGAATTTCCATGGCCAACTATATGCAATCGGGGGATATCAAGGAACCTCAACATGGAATAGGCAGATTCTAAATTATGTCGAAAGATATGACCCATCTACAAATATCTGGACAAACCTATCTTCACTACCAGTTGGTCATTTTGGTTGGGGTGCAACCGTTGTTAATGATGAAATAATATTAGTGGGAGGAAATGATGGAAGTCCTAAGAAAACAGTTTATCATTACAACCCAGTGCAAGATACTTGGTCAAAAGGAAAAAACATAGTCACTGCAGGGCTTTTTGATATAGAAGTACAAGAGATAAACGGCGATGTGGTATGGGCATCTGGAGATATGTCAACATATGCTTACTCGACATGGGGACAATCATTTTCTGATGCTTCTGAATATCATCAATTCTCAGGGTCTCATTCAGGTTGGATTAATTCACCAATTATGGACTTAAGGCCGAATATACATTCAACTGCTACTCCTGTCCAAATAACATTGAATGGCACCAATTCCCCTGGAGGCACATTAGGTGTTCAATATCGAGCAGGCTCAAGCCAAACATTGGTCGGAAATTCTGAATGGATTGGTTCTGATGGCACCAAAAATACAACATACCCATTGGGAGTTAATGATTTGAATTTAAATGACCCAGCAAATTATATTCAATATCGTGTTGAAATGAAGGTAACTGATATGGAAAATTGGGATGAGCCAGACTTGGACAGCGTTTCCATCTTGGCAGAGCATGCTTCATTCTCTACTATGTTACCTCAAATCATAAACCCTCTCTCTGAAACAATTGTACTTCAAACAAATCATGAGATTTTAGGTTCAGGACAAATGTATGTTGGATTCGCTCCGTGTAATCCTCTAGGAAGCATAGTTGGAGATTGGAGTACCATTTACTTCGATGGTATTTCCAGCTACATTGACGATAATCAAGGAATGCTATTGAACGCTTATGGCACAATTAATTCATCCACTAACAATGGAATAAGTATTGATTGGAACCTCGATTTTGGTGAATTTATAGGAATTACACACCTGTGTAGCAAGGTAGGTTCAAATTCTACAACAATATCTCAATATATACATTCAGATTTAATTGAAATCAATAATGATCTAACAGTTGTGATCGATGGCATTGAAACACTTCAAAGCGGATCTCCTGTCACAGGAGGGGTACCGGTAGAGTTCAATTTACTCCACTTGTTTAAGTCTACAAATAAGACTCTGTCAAGTGGGGACATACAAGCCAGGCTTTCTTTTGACATTAGAATAATTGATTCTTTGAACAATCAATATACTGGTTGGCTAAATGATACAACCCAGTGGTATGATATTACACCTGGTCAAATTAAGAAAATACAATATAATCTGTCAGAAAATGTTTCTGGAATTGTAAATATAAGCGTAGAATCAAGAAGTGACCAATCTTTCAATATGCTCGCTGATTCAAATTCGACTTGGCTTATACTAGATAATGAAAAACCTGTTATAATAAGCAGCGACCCAAATTATGGAAGTTATCTTGATACTAAATCGAACAGAGATGTTTCGATATTGGTTGCTGATAATTCAGGATTTGATATATCAAACTTGATTGTTGAACATTGGATTCAGTCTTTAGATGATGGTTCCGATGGCTCTTTCCCAGATGGTGTGCCTCAATTTACCGAATATCAACCAATAAATTACACATTAGAAAATGATGGGTCTTTGTGGTGGTTTAATCTCACATTATCAGACGATTCAAATACAGATCAAGAAGAAGTTCATGTTCGTATAATTGGTAAAGACAAAGTTGACTCATTATTAGAAAACAATACAATATGGTGGATAACCAGAGATGCTAGAAATGGAGTCATAGAATCTTTTGAAAATCTTGATGATTCAATAGTATGGGAAGTTTCCAGAAGTAAAAAATGGCGATTAAACATTTCAGATGCGAATTCTATTTCCGATATCCAAGAAATATGGGTCGAATTCGGTTATGATTCTGATTTTGGAATCAACTATGATGTAGGCACACAAATATGTTCAGTTCTAGATAGTCGTATTGATTCCGATAGAAGCCAATGCTCTCATTCTATAGAATCTGACATTTTGGTATTCGAGTTCGAATTATTTGCCAATTGGGATATTGATTTATCCGTTTTGAATGAAGGTGAGATTAAAGTTAGAATCAAAGACATAGATGGAGTTGCTTTAACCACATACCAAAATATGTGGACGTTTTCAGATGAATTCGACTTCCAAATCTTAACGATAGAAGATATTACAGGGAACACAACTGGAGATATCACTAGTAGCAGTATTCTTGCAACTAATGATAAAATAAGAATTACAGGCACCATACATCACAAATTTTCCGGTGAAGATTACAACGGTGATATGGCAATAAATTGGTGGGGTACATTGCAAGGCCAATCGTGGTTGGGTGGAAACTCAATTCAGGTAATTGACGGTCTGGTAAATACGACAATTACTATGCCAATATCTGGTGGTAATCTTGACATGAGTCTAGCATTTCTCGATCCTTGGTCAACACGGACAATCGCAAATGCAAATGTCGGTGAATTTTTCATTGATGATAGCCCACCAGTAATTTTACAATCCTCAATCGAGACATTTTCTAGGTACGATTTGGAATCGGTCACTATTGGAGTAAATATTGAAGAGAACTATGCTTGGACAGATAATCTAACATTGAGATGCAAAGTGGTTTCAACCGAATTAGAATGGCCAGAAGTCCAAATTCAACAAACTCCGTCCAGTGTATTTCAAGGAAAGACACTATTCACTTTCGACTTTGATTTCTCTTCTCAAGGAAACCCATCACTGCTTTCACCGGAAGCGCGTATTGATTGTTGGGCTTATGGCAAGGACGATTCTGGTTGGGAATTGGTAAGAGAAGATGATGCACCAATCACAGATGTATGGTTGTCATTCCCACTGAATGATATCGGCCCAAATCTCAAATTGAAAGATGTAAAAATAAATGGTGATATTAAAGCAGGTACAAAACTTCGTTTAGATGTGACTATTTTTAATGACGGAGAAACATTAAACACACCTTTCAACATATCTGTATACACTTTATTGGATGGTGAAGAAACTTTGTCTGCAATGCATACCCAATCTGAAATTTATTCGGGACAAACAATTGTAAAGAGACTTTCAGTTACTATTCCTGATGGAGATTGGACTTTGAAAGTAATCGTAGATGAGGATTCCAAAATTTGGGAATTGAATGAGAATGACAATACATTTCAGAAGGATTTCAAAGCTTCAGAATCCACTGATTCTGGATTGATTATAGGTGGAACAATATTTGGCTTATCGATAATTTTAATCTTTTTAATTCTAAGAAAACGAGGAGATTCGGAAATGACTGCGGCATCAAAATCAATGCCGGAAATCGATATTAATAATGAGAAAGAACAACGGGAAATAACCAAACCAACCAATATGAAAAGCAAGCCAAAGAGAGGCCCTCCTCCAAAAAAGAACTTTTCAGAAATTCAGCCAACAAATAATCCTAGCATCACAGAAGCTATGGCAAAATTAAGTTTAGACACTCTTCCTGGAAATAAACAGTATGAAAAGGCTCCTAGTTACGAATCTCTTCCAGCCGGTGGTGACTATGAGTACAAATCAGAAGGGACTTATTACACTGGACCAAATATAGGTACTTGGAAATTAGAAGAAGATGGTTCTTTCACAAAGGTAGAGTGATAATATGTCAGTTGAAGTTGATGATGTTAAGAGAGTATTAGCAATTTGCTTCAGAGATGGATCTACACAAACAATTGATGATTTAGAAAGGATACTTTCCTTTGACATGGGGTGGATGGACACAGATTCGGCACATCAAGCAATAAATTCGCTAATTATTGCAGGTTGGATTGTGAACAAGGATGGAAATTTATCTCCAAATTGTGAACTGAAAGGAATCAATGCTCCTTTAGGATGGCAACCAAGGCCATCTAGATTGATTGAACCTGTCGTAAATCAATCGCCAGGAATTCCTGTCAAGATAATCGATAAACCAACTGTCGTTGAGGATGACAATACATCGAAACCAGTCAATAAAGACCCTCGAAGTCGTCTTGAGAAGAGATTAATCAAATACATTTCAAAGCAATCTGGGATTGAACTTGATGAAGTTAAAAGAAGGGCTGAAAGAAAAGTAAAAGCATTGAATTATTGCACTACATGGATGGCATTATGCTTGGTAAGTAGAGAACAGAATTTAGAAATGAATTCAATCATCGATTCCCTGTCCGCTAGTTGAACTGCTCTCAGCCATCAACAACAATATTGGAAGCACAATAATGGATAGAACAAGAGAATAAGTTACGGTAAGTGCAGTGACTAAACCAAACTGTTGTACAACTGGCATTGGAGATAGTAATAGAACCAAGAACCCTAGTGCTGTTGTTCCTGCTGAAAGAATAAGTGCAACCCCAGTTGTTGAGATAGTCTCTTCCAAAGCTTTCCAAATATCATCGGTTTTACTCCGTTCAGATTCAAATCTCCTCCACATGTGAATAGCATAATCTATTCCTATTCCTAATGACAATGCTGTAACCATGATTGTTAGAACATTCCACTTTAATGATAGCAAAACCATTGACCCTACTACCCACAAAGTTGCTAACACAACAGGAGTAAGGACTACTAGTGCTGGAACCATTCGCCTAGTTAGTATGAACAAAACAAGGAGAGAGACCACGAATGAAATCGCAGTTGTTGACAATTGTGAGGAATTTAGCCCGTCAAGAACTGTCTGCAGGGATACAAGGTCACCTGTCACGTGAATAACTGCAATACCAGACATTTCACCTCGCATTTTACCATCGTTAACCGATTCATCACCTAACTCATTCTCGAACCATTTCACTACACGACTACTTTCGGAAGAAGTAGATGCATCAACTTTAATTTCATTTCTCAGATGGATTATTTTTCCGTCATCCAAATGTACTGTGTTTGTGACTCTGTCAGCCCAAGATAGACCCGAAAATGGATCTGCAACTGTTGTTTCAGTAGATAACTCGGAAAAGGCGCCACTAAGATCAAGTGACTGACCGCCTGAACTTCTGAGGTCTTCACCTACAATTACTAAGCCATATTTTTCACCAAATGATGTGTTATTATCAACAGCATCGTACAGTACCTTGTATGGTCCCTCATACGAAGGAGAAGAATCATAAGAACCTCCTCCCACTACATCATGATTAGTTGCTAAATCTTTGTGGAATCCTCTTAATTCGTTCAACAATGTAGAATCATCATCGATATCAGATTCACCCACGGCAGGCTCCATTAGAACGTATACTAATTTCCAACCTGCACTTTCATAATTGTCTTCTAATTCACCACGTACGTGCATTATCTCCATATCGTTATTTAGGAAGTCTGACAAGTCAAATTCGGTTTCTAATCCAATAGCACCTACGATTGACATTCCGGATATTATCAATGCAACAATGAATACTCCTGCTTGTTGAGAGCGTTGAACATCAACTAATTTTTTAGACAACTTAGGCATCCTAATTGGCTCTGATTTCTTGAATTTGCCGGGATTATCAAGGACAACATGAAGTGCTCCAACTACTACTGTTGAATTAATGAATGCTGAAACAACACCCACTGAAAGGGCTACTCCAAAGGTAATTAGAGGCGGCAGAGGTGAGATTATATTCGCCATGAATGCTGCTACCGTGGTTATAACAGCAAGCCCTAGGGGTGTTGACAACTTAGCACATGCAGCTAACCAAGCCTCTGAACTATCCTCAATTTCTGAGCGAAGTGAATTATATCTTCTTTGAAGATGAATAGAATAATCAATTCCTAACCCGAGAACTAATGGCGCTACTGCTACTTCTAATGCAGTAAATCTTGCACCCATGAAATTAAGAATTCCATAAGTCCAAATTAATGCGAAGGATAAACCGACTAGTGGGAACACAACGCCTCTTGTGCTTCTGAAGGCTATCGCCAATAATGCAACAACAACTAGTAAAGCAATTAGAATCAACGTTGCTAAGTTATCGAAGGTACCTTCATCTATATCATATGAAATTAGATCTAGTGATGCTACACCGTAATCCAGCTCGGATTCATCACTCAATTCATTGAATAATTCTCGCAGTTGGTTTTGCTTTGTTTTTCTTTCATCATTACTAAGATTTGGGTCAATTTCTAGAATCCACAATGTCGATGTAGCGGAAACAATAGGTGAACCTTCATCACCGTTGGTTGATATCCAAAGGCAAATATCATCCCCATCGAAGTCTTTGTTTAGCATTCCATCAAGAATAAACTCTGCAACTTCTCTTTGCTTTGAAATATCACCTGGGCAATCAGTTTCATTCAAATCTAGAACTAAATTCAACATTTCTTCCCATGATTCTACATCTGATAGTTCGGTTTTGTTTGCCTCTTCATCCAGTGCTAATTGAAGTATGGAAGGCGCTGTAATAAAATTCAAAACCGCAGAATCTAACTTATCACTTAGATTTTCCACTTCCCTCAAGTGTTTATCCATCAATATTAGGTCGTCGATGTCCAAAATATTGCTTCCATCATCAGAAGTTACGTGGACAAATAACGGCCTTGTTTCATTTGAAAAATGTTCACTAATTCTTTCGTGTGCTTCTGCTGATTCAGAGTCCGGTGCAAAATCAGCTAAATCCGTGTGGAAGGTAGGAGTATTGAGTACGGTCAAATCAACTACCATAGCCGCCGTGACTAACGCTGAAACTATCAAAATAGGCCAAGAATACTTTTTGAAATTCGCAGACTGGCCGCGCAATTTCTCATCAATAGCAGAGCCACTCACAGTTCTCGCTGGTACAATTCACTAAAAAAGAGAGAAGGTTGTAATGATAAAAAAATGCTCTAAATTTAGTTAAAAATAACATATCTGAAAGTTTTTGTCAAGCCAAAGGTTCTTCAATATGAGGTTGGACGGCAGTTTGGTCGCTATGCCGGTAAAGGTGCTTGCAAAATCAGACTCTGAACTAAGAGTTCGCTTCATTGGAGAATCACACACATCTCTTCAGATATTGAGAGAGAGACTAAACACTGACAAAGGTGTTGACTATGCTAACTACTTCCCAGGTCACCCTGATTTGGATGAGCCAGAATTTTTCATTAGAACAAATAAGGGCGTAGACCCCGCTGATTTGTTAAAGAAACTGATTGGTGACATCACCGGTGATTTCACCAAGATGAAAATTTGAGATGTGTTCTTGAATGTCCAGTGATGACAAAATTGCTGAAGCAATTGGTTTGACTGGTTACGCAGTAGATTCCAAAGGAATTGGAGGAATACTCAAAGCAAGAGTTTCTGATTTCAGGGTTGATGAGATATCTTCGAAAATAAGCCTTGATCAAAAAGGCAGATTTACTGCAGCCAATGTAACTCTAACTAACTGGGAGACAAATAGATTCATTTCAAAACTTGCCAGAGCATGTGGCATATCAAGAAATAGAGTTTTCTTCGCCGGAACAAAAGACAAAAGAGCCGTCACAAAGCAAGTATTCATTATAGATGCACCACAAAAAAGAGTTGCTAATGTTAGCCTTTCAGATGTTGAAATTGAGATTATTGGTAGAACTCATCAAAAACTAGGATTCGGAAACCACAAAGGAAACAGATTCACTATAATTGTCAGAGGATGCTGCAATGAAGACGGTTCTCCGATGAGCGAAAATGAAGCCATTGCAAGGATTCAACAAATTGAAGACAAAATGAAAGATGAATTAGGAGAAGGTATTTTTCCTAATTGGATTGGGCCTCAAAGATTTGGCTCAGGAAGACCTGTCACACCAATAGTTGGAAGACATGTTGTAAATGGAAATTGGAAGTCTGCTGTGATGGACTATCTTTCTATGGAAGGTGAAGAAAATGATGAAGTTCAGGCATTTAGAAAACAAATTAGAGAAGATGGCATAGATAGTATCGACATAGAGTCCATCCCAAGCTGGCTTGGATATGAGAGGGACATTCTAACTCATTTGCGTAATAACCCTGAAGATTGGATTGGAGCATTCAAAAAACTTCCAAACAATCTTCAATTGATGACAGTACATTCTCTTCAATCTGTAGTATTCAATAACACGTTGAAAAAACGTATAGAAAAGAAAATACCACTTGCTATTCCAATTGAAGGAGATTTAGTTGGTCGAATAGATGACAATGGCCAATTAGAAACATCATCAATAGTTGGGGTTCAAGAAAGAACACTTAATCGAATCGAAAGAAATTGCAAATTAGGTAGACTTGCAGTCACTTCACAATTACCTGGTTCAGAATCCTCGTTGGCACAAGGAAAAATTGCTAAACTAGAAAAAGAAGTAATGAAAGACATGGATCTTGATAAATCCGATTGGATCATAAATGACATTAGTCGGTTGACAACAAAAGGAACAAGAAGGCCAACAATATCCCGATTCAGTGATTTCCAGTATGAATCTGTACCAATCGCTTCTCTTGACATGTTAGAAGGAAAATGGGAAGAAGGACCTAAGGATGGAGAAATGTGGCACCCAGAAGGAGCATGTATTAGATTTAGGTTCACTCTTCCATCAGGAAGCTACGCAACTACACTTCTTAGAGAATTTATGCGTGTGCCTTTGAACCAATTATGACTCAAAGAAGACCCATGGACAGAACTTCAATTTCTCCTGTTCCACGGATTACTCTCATGTTTTCTTCAAAAATATCTGATAGTCCAGAACCATCGTTCATTACAACATGAACTTGAATGAATTTTAATCCGAAAGCCAGAGGTTTAATTTCACACAATTGTACATTGTAAACATCATCGTTAAGTGACTTGATTTGTTCTGAAATTTCCTCTGCTGAAACATCTTCAACATCTGAATCAGGCATTACTTTGTAAGTTATTGCTACCATACCCATATTTACACACTCCTTAAGGTCCTTGGAAACCACATGAACAAATATACGGCACGCCTTGATTTCTACATCTAGGACTTCTTCCGATAGGTTCGCCACAAGCTGGGCAAGGGAATGTTGTCGAGCCCTTCTCTACGAGTGGGACTCCTGAAGCGGTACAAACGGTTGCTCTTTCTGCCATATCTACACCTCTGTGCATGCTCGGCACAACCTCTCCCTCTTTATCCTTGCGCGAGATTTTACCTGTCTAAAATTCTGATTTTTCCTGATTTACCAGTCGATACTACTAACTCTCCATCCCTTTGGCGACACCAACCATTCTCTATTTTGATGATGTCGCCTACTCTTGTTGATTCTATTTGATCGTCCCACAAAACAAGACCTACAATACCAGTTTCATCTCTGCCGCATGCGGCAGCAACAGGCCCTGTATAATTTGAAGTTGAAATTAATCTGCGAGGATATATTCTCAAGATTACCAGTTCTAGGTGCTTAACAGTCATGTTAGGCTTAAGCGACTCGACCTTTTGCCTGGTGTCCATTTTTTCTTTGTTTTTCTCGTTCCTTATTTGGGCGAGAATAGATTTCTTGCTGCTGTTGCTCGTGCTATTCGGCATATCTAAATCGAAAGAATCCAAAGATTATCAAACCTTTCTTGGGTAAGATAAATGTGAAATTATTCTGTAGATTTACGTTTAACTACAAATGTAGACTTCGCTGGTTCAACTTCTTCATCAGGCATAAGGCCGCCCTCTCTTTCTTCCAATGCTCTTTCAAATGCTGGTTTGATTTTCCAATCCGGCCCTTTCTTAGGCGTATGATATTTACAGACCAAATAAACTTCAGAGGATGAATTCCTGCTAGCCATTGGTGAAAATCTTTTCACGAACTTGAAATGTG
>Ga0160423_10001693_pt1 | contig 18468 bp, 38 predicted proteins | sample CRUFie14St8metaG_FD_108191 | JGI IMG/M metagenome (GOLD analysis project Ga0160423, IMG submission 108191) | Marine microbial communities from the Costa Rica Dome - CRUD Field 142mm St8 metaG | ecosystem: Environmental > Aquatic > Marine > Oceanic > Photic zone | place: Costa Rica: the Eastern... | reverse complement strand
TTCATGGCTTGCTTCAGGCGCTCCTTGGCCATCTGATTGGCTGCCTGCTGCTCAGGGCTGTCAGCGCTGTCATCCCAACCAGAGTGATCATCAAAGCTGCCTGGCTGATCGCCATCACCTTGACCAGGCTGACCATCACCAGGCTCGCCCTCACCGCCTTCACCGCTGCCAGAGCCACCTTCTTCACCCTCTTCACTCTTGGGCAGGTTAGCCAAGTACCACTCAGCACTCTTGAATAGTGGCAGGTCTTCGAAAGGACCGACACCTGGCATGCATGCCATCTCAGGCAGTTCGCCTTGGAGGTGGCTGTTGATAGCCAGGTCAGCAGCAATGTTCCAAGCCCTGTGAGGAACTCCCTCAGGCTTACGGCTGGTAACATGCTCAAAGATCAAGTGGTAGAACTCATGCTTGAGCACACCCCGAACATGCTCTTCGGACAAGCTGTCAAAGAAGTCAGGGTTGTAAATCATTTCAAACTGAGCACTGTCGGGACAGACCCGAACACCAGCAGTTGGAATATTATAATCAGCACGCTTCTCAATCTTGCGGCTTAGTGCAGCAAAGAACGGCTCATCCATCAACAATCGGTAGGCATGAAGCTTTAGGTCAAAACTCATTCTGTCTCCCTCACAATAGTATAATAGCATTAACAGGTTGAGAGTCAAGTGTTTTTGTTATTTTTATTGCCTTTAAAAAGCACAGCCCGATCGATAGACCGGGTGCGCTCACCTGAGAGTTGTAAGGTGTGAGAGAGATTAGGCTCCCAGGATTTGAGCGAGGTGGCTGCCGACAGCACCGTCGTTAGCCTGGTGAAGGCTCACAACATTGGACTGGACGCCACCTTGGCTGATAACACCCCAGAGCTTCATCGCAGCTTCTGAGGGCAACATCACGAAGTAGTTGGCAAGGTTAGCAAGCTGTTCTGCTGGGATCTCAATCTTGCAGTTTCCTTCAGCTTCAAGCTTTTCGATCAGAGCACAGTGCTCGTTCAAACTGAAGGCTTCCAGAGCTTCAAGCCGCTCACCGTTGAGAAGCTGAGCAACCGTCACAACCCGCTCATAGTTCTTAGCGAAGTCATTGAGAGCAACAGCAGCTTCGAAACCGACGAAGGACTGAGCAAGGTTGAACATGGCAGGGCTAGCTTCCAGAGCGTCTGCCTGCTTCAGAACTTTATCAAGACGATCCCAAGACCGACGGCTGGGATACCGCTTGTTAGGCTCGATGTCACCTTCATGCTCAAGGTGATTGCGGTTCTGGTTGATGAAGTCCCAGATCAGACCATCAACATTTTCCTTGCCCCAAGCCAACCAGTCTTCAACCGTAGGCTCGATGTCCCAGACACTCCAGCGATCAAGCTCAGCAGGATCCATCTCATTGACTTGGTAGTTTTCCCCGTGCTCACCGCCGTTGACAGCAGCGAAGATAATCGTTTCGGGGTGAAGGTTGTGACCGTTGAGCTTCCGACTATCCGTCAACTCAAAGATTCCCTGGCGAACTTCCAAGGTAGCACGATCAACCTCATCGAGAAAGAGAACAACCGGCTCTTCACAAGCCTGCTTGAACCAATCAGGAGGATTGAAGCTGGTGCGATTGCCCTCAATGCTGGGCAGACCAACCAAGTCACCCTCGGTCATCTGGCTGGCACGACGCTCAACCACGGGCATGCCAGCATTGGCAGCCAATTGATAAACAACCTGAGACTTCCCAATACCGTGACGACCACGGAGAAGAACAGGTAGCTTGGCAGCGCTCACAGCAGGTGCCAGGCTCACGAAGGTTTTGAAGTCAACACTCATTATCTCTCTCCCTCACTATAGTATATTAGCATACTGAGGTTGTGAGTCAAGCTTTTCTAAGGTTTTTTTCACTTTTATTTGTTTTTTATTTGTCTGCCTTTTCAATGGTTTAGTTTATGTCGCTCCTAGTGTGATACGATTATTTTACAGCGCTGGCAAAAGCTGGCAGAATACTAAACGATTCCGTAGTCTTGTGATACAATGGAAGGGTTGCCTGCTTTTATGAATGTCTTTACAAATATCCCAATACTATGTATCAAACACTCACTGGCAAACGCTGACAAAAGCCCCCAATCGCTGACAATACGATAAAACGTTGATATCGCTAGCATTTTACAATAAACAAATCATTACTGTCAGACATTTCAAACACTTACAAAACTGTGCAATTATTGCAGTAAATCATGCACATTGTGCAGCAAGAGCCTGCAACGGTTCATAAGTCCATGAACAACCAGCTATTTTACCTTTACCGGAATCTCCTTCAATAAGCTGTTCGCCAGCAAAATAGCCGACACCCTGAGAGGACAGCCAAGCCTTGTTGGAAGGGTCTTTGGTTATATTCTCTAGCATGTACTCTCTAGCTTCTATTTGAAATGATGCTGAGATCTTTATACCTGCATTCAATAATGTATAACCTCTTACCATAAGTTTGAACTGCCATGCTTGTTCTAGTTCATTCAATAACACTTTATATTGTTGTTCGTTTATTTCTTTTTTTGTGTGCCCTGGATCTACGATCTCTAAAACTTGTATCTTGATCGTGTGGTGCTGGTTATCTCTCATGAGTTCACGGAGCAAGTTGCGATAAGCTGGCGTACCACATCGGGCAGGGCGCTTCTGATTATCAGCACGCACGTCGCCGAGGTGCTGGCGGAATCTCCGAAGGACGCCTTGAGTGGTTTGTCCAACGTAGACCATACTCTCAGTCTCTTCGTTGTGAGTAAAATGGATTGCGTATATGGCAGCATGATCTTCGGTAGGATCATTTTGAATCTTGTCCACAAACTTAGATCTGAACAGGTTTTCTTTATTCAGTTGCGGAGTGTCTTCGCTTTTGTATATCTGTTTCCGAAAATCATAAGGCAGGTCTATCATCTCTGCCTCGTCCTCAATCAACTTAGAGGTGATTTTCGTGAGACGCTTTGACCGATTGATACGGTTCCGCTTCTGCTCTTCAGTCTTTATCTTTATCTTGTAACAGCTATCACAAATTCTCTTGCTGACTTCAAATATAATTCCATCTTCTTCTGACAATCCGCACATTGTACACTCTTTAGGAACCCAGCGATCACGGTTCCAAATGTGGCAAACCATTGAGGGTGAAACTTTATAAATATAATGAGTGTGACGAGCAAACTGTTTAGCTGTCTCTCTAACAGACAAAGTGCCCTGCTGTTCCCTAATCCATCGGATATGGTCCCAGGTGAGTTTGTGTGTTGTTTTTTTAGCTCGGATCCTATCTTTACGCATACATCTCCTTTGGTTAGAACTTCACTTTCTTATCATTATTTGATTCTAAATACTCTTCCACTGAACCTGTGTATTCGCTGGCACCCTCTAGCAGATCATAGATAGAAACTGTATCTTCTCTTTCTACTGGATCTCCATGTAATGTACCTGCATATATTCTGGATACAGTGCTATGGTTTATTTTCATATTGAAGAATCTTTTACTAAATTCTTTTGCTGCCTTTCGAGTGGAGAGCTTGCCTTGCTGCTCCTTGATCCATTCAATGTGGCGCTTCTCCAGCTTGTGAGATTGTTGTCTTCTCTTCTTAGCTCTCTTGGCATTGGTCTCTCTGACTTTGGACAAGTAGCACTCATGGCAGCGAGTCTGGTAATTGTCTGGAGACTTCCGGCTGGGAGGCGCTGATCGATAAGCACTTACAGGCAATACTTGCTTGCAAGCCAGGCACTTCTTGACCCATTCACCATCATCATTTAGAAAAGCGGCTGGCACCTCAACTATCCTTCCAAAGGCTCTCAATCATTGTGTATAATATAACAGGCACAGCAAAGATCGTTAACTTCGCAATGACTGCTGCTGTATCTCTTTTGCTAATCAATGGAGCACCCCACATAAGAGCTAAGAACAATGACTGCTGCCAGTAAGAACACTACTGTGTATTCTAGTATCGTTTCTTTGTTCATTTATCTCTGTCTTGTTTCCGTAAATACTCTGTGACGAAGTCAACAAAGCCCACCATCATTCTTCCTACCAAAAAGCCGCCAACAACAGCAACCGTCGCATATACTAATACCTGCATCGCCATCTCCTAGAACTCTTCACAAGCAGCTTCGTTCGGATCACAAGGCAAGGTCTTTCTCCAAAAACTATCTTCAGGAAGAATAATATAATGCCGAACCTTGTGATATCCTTCGTTTAGATCTGGCAGGGATAGTAGCTGCTGTTCTGTCTGTGCCTTATATACAAACATACAGACATTTACTGCTCGCTTTGCAAGTTCTTTTACTTTTTTGTCGTTGACTGTGTTCCCTCGGTGTAGAAACAAAGCAACCTTACAATAGCGATTGAACTTCTCCATTTCTTCATTGTGGAGACTGAGCCTCTGGCAGCATTCGTTAGGTCCATAGTTCCTCACTGGAGCTATCTTACAAGCTGCTGTGAACATTGCTAACAAAATAATAATATATTTCATTTCTTTTATTGCCCTTTTGTCTGGTTTTTCTTAGGGAGGTAGGGACGGATCCAACGGGAAAAGATAAAATATCCGGCATCCACCATGTTTCTCACCACTGGGAGCCGTGAGAATGCTACTGTTCGTTTGAATCCCATCTTCTCATATAGCTTTCTAAATGTTTCAGCGCCAACTGTTACACTCTCGCCAAACTCGCCAATCATTTCTGTTTCAAAGTCATTCCACACTTTGTTTTTAATTTGCTTAAACTCTTCTGAGCTTATATCGACAAATTCAATCCCACAAGCTTCACCACGCTTTTTAATTGTATTTATTTCTAGGGAGCAAATGTAGCAACTATTGTCGTAGTATACTTTATCTGTCATTTCTTTTTCCTTGGGATACCTGCCATATCTAATAACATGTTTAGTTCCCATTCGTTAAGTTTATCTAATTGTGTTTTGCGTTTATCTTTTTTACAGGGTTCCCGCATTTTCTCACGCTTGAAATTCAGATTCGGAACCCATCCCATATAATACAAAACAGAGCGGATGACACGAGGGTCTTGCCTCTTCAACATTTGCACGATTTGGTGTGCTTTTGCTCGGACCTGTCGGGGGGTCATCTTGCGTTCTACGTTGTAGTTGGGCAGCGCCAACGCCACCGCTAAAAGCATACTAATCACGTTTTGAGTCCACACTGGCCAGCAGGAGGATGCCCTTGTTTTGGAACCATTGCCCCAAGAGCATCCCCCTGCCCTGAAGAACCCGAGCTACGAAAAATAATATTCTAGCTATCGTTATCTTCAGCATCTTCTTCATCACTAACTGCTAGAACCTCGACAGTAAATGTTAAGTCTTTGCCGGCAAGCGGGTGATTGAAATCAGCAGTAACAGTTTCATCATTATGTTCGCCGACAACCGCTAAGAAGTTTTGCCCCTGATCATTTTGCAAAGGAACAGTCATACCAGTAGTCAACTCAAAATCATCTGGGAAGATGTTTCGGGGCAACTCTTGGATCCGATCACTGTGATGATCGCCATAAGCCTGGTCTGGAGAAACTGTGAATGTGGTAGTTTCTCCCTCAGTCAAGCCGACAATGGCATTATTGAAACCCTCAATAAGCTGACCATCGCCGAGAGTAACAGTAACTGGCTCCCCTCGCTCACGAGAGTTGTCAAACTGAGTACCGTCATTCAACGTCCCAACATAGTGGATTGTTACATTCTTTCCGTTTTGTGCAGTTTTAGTCATTATTATTTTCTTCCTTTTCTAAGTAAAACTTTTCACAGACTCCCAAAAACTTTCCAATAGAATCCCAAATTAGATTGTCCAAATCGTCCAAATCGTAATTAGGGAACTCATCATCATAATATTTTCCGACCTCCTCAGAATCCATAGACCAAACAGTCTTGTTTTGTAAAACCTCTCCATCCATGATAGCCACACCTGTGACACAGGTTTCATCTTTCTGGATAGTAGACATCGTAATCAAGCGATTTTCGAAGTATCGGTTGCCGATGCTAGCGTTTCGCAGCCATTCGACAGGAACTTCCCACTTAGTATCCAAGGTCAGGTGCATCGTATTGTCTTGAGGATTATATTCATATTCCTCCAACTCGATGCCCCATGACAACTGTCCCCAATCTTCTTGATGAGGAACCAATTCGGTCAAAAGGTCCGAATCATCTACAGAGTAATCAAATTCAAAGTCCTCTGCTTCTTCATGGGAAATATTATAAATCTTAATATAACTTTTTGTAGCATCCATTTTATTCTTCCTCGGTAAGTCGAAAACAGCCACAGTCCTCATCGCCGACATTATAAACTACCACATGATCAGATGGACAACTTGAAGGTCCTACCATGTTGAAGATCGTTTCGCCGTGAGTTTCCGTATGATGCATCTTTTCTTCAAGCTCTGCTAGTGCAATGTTTCGCTCTTGTTGGCTTCTTGCATTATGAACCTGAAGCATTTCTAGTTCAAGCTCAGGAAACTCCTTCGAGTCAAGCTCGAAGGAGGGATATTCCCGAACCACTTCATATTGTTCAGCCCAATGAAGTCGGAGTTTCATCTCATTCCTTTCCGAGAGTCAGCCGAACAAGTTCACTTGCAGTAGTCTTGAGAGTTCGAAGACCCTTGCGAGCACGAGTGCCAGCAGCTTTGTTGCCGGTTGCATTCTTTTGAACATCTTCTTCAATGTTCTCAACGAGAGTTTTCAACTCGTTCCACTTCTCTACTACATTTGTATTGGTCGTCATTTTATTTTCCTTTCTTGACGTTCTCAATGTGGCGCTCAAGGTACCACTTTGCTTTCTCCAAATCCTGTACTTCGTCTCCTTTGTACGGTGCTCGGAGCATATACTTAATAACATTACCTACACTAAAGTTTAAGTCCCAATCTTCAATAAGGTTGATCGCCTCGATTGTCCCTTTGTTATAGTGCTCAGGGTGGCTCACATTATTCATTATCACCTCCTTCTTTGACTTTGATGCCAGCCAGTTTTTCAAGTCTTTCCAAAGACTTATCAACATATTCATTATCAAACTCACAACCCTTGAAAGACCTACCAGTGTTGGCGCAGGCAATCATTGTTGAACCTGATCCACTGAAACAGTCTACCACAACATCGCCAGGTTGTGTATGTGCTTTGATCATTCTTTCTAATAAAGAGATTGGCTTTTGAGTTGTGTGCCAGCCAGCATATTCTTTGCTGGTCGTATGATTATTCTTCACCCAGACATCAGTTGGGATCTTGCCCAAAGAGTTTAGCTGAACGCCTTGACGAACACTCTTCTTCATCTTGTAAGGAACTCGAACGTCGTCAGCATTGAAAGGAAACTCTTTGCCTTTCGAGTACATCAAAATATCTTCATGCTTACGAGGGAACTTCTTTTTTGTTCTGCCGCCCCAGTCGTAAGCCCAGATAATCCAGTTTTGATAATGAGCATCAGGAATATTATTCAAGACGTTCAACTTGTATCGAAGGAACGTGTCTTGCTTTGTTGTTCCCCACACATAGAAGCAGGTTTCAGGCTTCATAATGCGAAAGCATTCCTTGGTCCACTCTGCACACCAGTCAAGGTATTCTTGCTCAGAATCCCACTGATTATCCCAAGCATCTTTGATGATCTCAAAGTAAGGGGGATCCACAATAACAAGATCAACAGACTCATCATCGATTGTCTTGAGATACTCTAAGCAGTCAGCATGTTTTAGTTCAATCGTCATTTCCACTCCTCAATGGATCGAAACCAAGATGGGACTTCGTTCTTGATCCAGTAAAGTTCTTGCTTCCCATCTTTACCGCCATGCTGACGATAACATGCTTTTCCGAAAATGTTTCGTTCTAAATCTTTTTTTGTTGCCCACCACATCTTTGCTTCGTTTGGATTAATCCCAATAAAGATAATCCGATCGTATTCCTGAAGTGATCGAATCTGCTGCCAAGTGAAACGGTCAGGCGTTCCATCCCATGTGAGACTCAACTTCACCTCGGTCCTGTGACCATCCACAACAATATCGTGATCAGCATTTCCTTCAAGTCGAGCCAGCTTGCCGTTCTTCTTGCGAAGAATATCGTGCCCTAAAGTTTCCATAACTTCAGCAGCGAGTCGCTCTCCACGAGAACCCTTGGCTTTTGGGCTGGACATCAAAAAGAAACTTTCGTAAAGACTGTTCCTCCAGAAGTCAACTCCATTGACTTTCTCTTGCAAGGTCTTAGACCGCTGGGCGATTTCATTCACAATCATCATTTTGATCCCTAACTACAAGTTCAACATCTGTTTCGGTTGTCTCAGTTTCAATCCACACACGAGCGCCGCAACTCAATGGCTTGTGTGGGCTGTACACTACACGAGCTAACTCAACACCGTCTTTGGTTTTGATAACTGCCTCGTGAGCATAGTTGTTTTCTTTATAGGTTTTGACTGTCAGAACTGGCTCATCGGTGCCATTCTTTGTGTTGCGCCTAATGACGTGTTGGTTCACGTGGATTATCTTTTTCACGCTCAAGCTCCTGAACTTTGGTTGTCAAAGTATTAATACGATCATGATCTGACATTACCAGATCATACATTGTCTTCATTGCTCTTTCTAGTGTAGCAACAAGCATTCTGATTTCTGAGATATCTCTATCCATAGCTTTTCTCCTGTGTAAGAGTATGCTACAGGAAAGTTGCTACAGCGTTAAGGCTCCTAGCATGTTCAAGTTCCCGGCTCTGTGGCGATGGGATTGGGGTGAAAATCATTTGAATAAGGTTTTTCAGCAGACTCATAGCTTTTCCTCTCTCTAGTGCTCGACCCATTTGGACACTTGGTTGATGAGATTGTTGATTTCTTCCTCAAGGTCAGCATCAACAAGCCGCTCACCTGAGCCGTTGTCCTTGTTGACACCCCAGTGGTAGACGCCCTGGGCTTCGGGGCTGATCAAGGTCACGTTGTCGCCCTTCCAACCGCTGTTCTTGTTGACAGGAGCACCAACAACACCGCTCACCAGACCGTGACCAACCGACTCGTCCTCGTAGTAGTTGTAGTGGCTTTGCTGCTTGATGTTTTGGGGAATCCGAAGAAGACCCTCATCGCCGTTAGGTTTGCGAACCTTGATGATCGGACCCTTGAACCAAGAGTCAAAGTTGCGAGGCGAGCCTTGGTCGTTGTCATAACCAGGCGCAGCAACACGCTCCCAGTTGATGCCCGTAACCATGCACATCACTTGCTCATAGTCGTCAATCTTCCAACTCCACTCCCGAACCCGCATCAGAGCGCCAGGCACGATGCCAGCCTTGCTCAGGCAGGCAGCGACAACTCGGTGAGCCAGACCTTGCATGGCGTCAGCATCCTTGCGATGCTGCTTCTTGGCTGGGCAGGTCCGAGCGTTGTGACCCGACTGACCGCAGAATCCGCAGACCCGACCACGCTTGTTCTTCTTAGCCTGGGCAATCTTGCGATCGGCAATCTCTTCCCAAAGCCAACGGTCACGCCAGGACACTTCGTCTTCGGCATTACCAGCGGCACTAGCAGCCTCATTGATTCTGCTAATCCAAGAGGTTGAAGTGTAAGCACGCTCATCTTCCGAACGCTCAATACCGTATTTCTCGGCAAGCTCCTCGACTCTGGCGTAGGCGGCTTTGATTTTTGGGCAGCCACGGCGATTGTGACCGAACTCCCCACAGTGTTGGCATTGGTTGCGACCGGTACCTGACATATCTGTCTCCCTTACATATGTATAGTACCATAGTGAGGGTCAGGGTCAAGCTTTTTGAAAAATAAATTATATAATTATTATTTTTTTTTGCCTAGCAGGATGTGTTTAGCCAACGATACATAACAATATCATCAACCAGAAGAAGACTTCAAGTGCTGTGATTTTCATTTTTTCTCTCGATCTTCGATTGCTTTTTCGTACCTTGATCTTTGACGCTTCTCAACTACCACTATGGTGTCCTCATATGCCCATGAGCGGATATGTCCGCCATCGGGTTGCTTCCACTCTATCAGGACTGACTTGCGATATTTACCTATTGCTTTCTGTATTACATGTCCTTGCCAGGCTGGGTGAGTCTTGCTCTGTACGAAGTCGCCAATTCTAATATCCATATTGTATATAGGTCTATCGCCGTCCTCTGGTATTAACTTCTACTAATCTTCCTGGCGCATAATAAAGCCGATCACCACATACGATTTCTGCGACCTTCAAGACCTTGTCATAGCGAACCAAAAGACCCAACTTTACATCGTCATAATCATACTCTCGAAACCTAACTAGATCCCCTACTCTCATCTTCCTTCCTCCCGATCGGGTAAAAGTATTTTTCAGCAACGATTGATTTGCAAAACCAAGTATATTGACCGATCAATACTCGATACCCAGTGGGCTGGTCGAGATGATTCTTCTCTACTTTGACGATAAGTCCAGCTTTTCCTTCAAAGTCTTGAAACGTTTCTTTTGTGTGACCTGTTTTTGAGTGCAACACGGGAGACATGCCATTAGGGTACTCCCTCAATTCCATGGCGACGGGGTCAGCCAGAATTGTCCAGCGATAATTGTAGCGCCTTAGCTCTACTAAATCGCCCTCTTTATATTTAGTTTCCATCACCAAAAGTTGTCCTTGAAAGATAGCTATCAATCACACTTTCAAGGCTTTTTAGCTGGTTGCTCATTTCAGAAGCAATAGCTGAGGTTTCTGACAGAACTTCCGTGTCCAAAGCATCTTCCACGGCGATCTGATACCCTGCGTCTACAAGCTCCTCAATCATCATTCTTTTTTGGTGAGACAACTCATAAAAACGAGAAGGCAACTCTAAGGAAGTTTTGATTGAATCAGATAGAACCTCTTCATAGATTCTTTGGTAATTAATGTTTGGCATTTGTCAGCCCCTTTCTATAGAGATTATAGATTATATCTTTTAGTTTGTTTAGAATAATTTTTTATTTCTTCATCAAATATGGCTTTATCTCGTTGGTATACATCCACCACTCTTTGCCACCAAGCCATTGAACCAACCATTGGCGAGGTCTAGTATCGCTCGGTCTTTCCAGTATAATCCCAACGGTTCCCTGCGGCAAGCTCGAACCAAATTCAGCATCCCATGCGTGCGGTGACTCACTCTTCGGAACCGTGTCGATTTTATGACTAGCAATCACCAAGCTGCCCGGTGCCATCAAAGATTTTTCAGTCACTGGCGGAATCATCAGGGCCAAAGTGTCTCACTTTTTGGGCATTCCAGTTGTCGGACTTGGGTCTCTCAGAATATTTTATTTTGTCTGCCCACGATATTAATTGACTCAGCGCACCTGGCGACATGTCCGCATGATCATGCAAGCCCTTGACGGCACATATCAACCTCAAGGCATACGCAATCCATTCCGAACAATACCAGCGATTTTTGTGCTTGATGTGGAACGGCACGATCTGGCTGGCAATCATGCCGACCCAATCATATTGCTGCCCTTTGGTTTTTTCGTAGAACTCCTCAAGTTCTCTCAGTTGCCTTGGGCTGACAGGGATACATATAAAATCCCATTCTTCCTCATCCTTGGGTACGAATGTCTGCCTACGGACACCGTCTAGACTGAACGGGAAAATGGTGATTGATGTATCGTCTGGTAGTAAGAGTTCTGCATGTGAGTATTCGCTTTTAGTCCAGTATCTTACGAATGCATTATGCAGTCGTCCTTTACCCTTGTAAAGCGCAATACATATGTTCACCATGCTACCCCATAATCATAAGCCCTAATAGTAACTATTGTGCGGTTTCCAAAACTTCCAAGATTCTAGCCAAAGAAGTTTGGTCAGGTGTGGACTTTTGCAAATTATGGATCTTGAGGGCTGCTCGGAATGAACGAGGGTCAAGCTTTTCTTTCATCTCCCCGAAGAGTTCCGAACGGTCTTGTCGAAGGATTGTCATCTCGTTCTCGATAGTTGTGAGCTTATCCACGAATTCCTTCACGGTAGCTTCAAATTCATTGTTGATTGTGGTCATTTTGACTGCCTTTCTGTAAAAAAATTTGGCGAAGGCTTCGCCAACGTTGTCTGCTGAATATTATTTCTTCTTTTTGCCGCCGATGTCGAAGAGATCCTTACAGAGATCGTCCGACGCTTTGTGGACTTTCGCTTTGGCTTTCCGCAAAACCTGCTCAACCAGATGCAGGTCCACATACGACTTGCAACCGGGATCAAACTCGTGGGCGTACTCCTTTGCCTTCTCGACCCATCCGATTGCGTCCTCAAGTTTGCCCGTGGCTTCCTCGAAACTTGTGATTGTCTTGTCTAAAATTCTAGCTGCCATTTATACCTCCAAAGTAGAACCCAATAACAAACCCACCCAAAAAGAAAAGCGGGTGCAGCATCATGTGTATTTGAACCTTTTTATATAATTTCCCAATGACGGCAAGACTCTCGAATAGCATAACCCGCAAAGTCTCAGAGTCTTTGGATGTCATCATAGTGTTGACATATTTTTGCCTCTCTTCAAAGTCAGGACCCTTGCTCATTTGTTTTTAAGCCACGTTGGATTCTTTACCTTGGCGGCTCCCTTTCTAATCTTTAGAAGCCGGGCGACAGGAGGGATGTTCATCCACTCCAGATCATAAGATGCCTCAAAGTCGCCAAGTTGTGTAGCAACGCAACCCAGTTTGAGCAGCTTCTTGTGTAAATAAGTAAATTGTCTTTGTGATTCACGAGTAACAAAGACGCCGATTGTCCCTTCTCTAAAGTTGCAGAAAAACTGGTCTTCATTGAATTTACCGATGGCACGTGCTACAGGCAATCCATCACCGTCTTCTTTCAATCTCAGCCGGTTGTTCTTACAAAAGATCTTAAACGTCTCAATGTGCTTAGTAATATCTTTTTCTAACACGGAAACCCCTTTCATGATAGGTTTGTCTTTTTCTTTCTTGCATACATTTCTCTAGCGAACCAAGCTAAAGAGCGGTTTTGGTCAATAAGTGCTCTCTCAAAATATAAATTATTATCTACGATTGGCAAGTAATGATTTACCCACAAGCTCCAGTCTAACTCGTTGATCGGGTCGAGACAAGCTTTGGTAAGTCTTATGTTTACCTGCCTTAAGTCTAAACCTTGCCTTGCGTAAGTAAGGAGACACATTCTTTTTTTTCTAGAAGTTGTCATGCTACCTCGTAAACATATCTGCTATATCTGCTGCCCATGCATCAGGCTTTACTTTTACTGGAAAACCCATACCCTTTACCATACCTACTATAACATTCAGCGCTCGATTACTTAAGGCTTCTTTTCTAGAATTAACGTCAGCATGTATTGTAGGAGAAGAGCCGGTGATATCTCGGACCATGCTTGCTGCCTCAATAGATGCTAAAGTTTCATGAATGAGCTTCTCTGTTATGTTCGAAAAGTTGGGGACTCGTGTTCGTTGATAAGCTACAAGAGCACCTGAGCTTGGTTCCCTAAAACATATCGTGGTGATCACCAGGGTGTGATCTGCGTATGATTTACTATCTGATCCAACATGGAATGTGTACTTGCCCCGCTGGAGTTTTGTTCTTATGTGCTCATGGATATCATCGATTGGCGAACCTGACAGATGACACCAGTTATCACTCTTCAAATAACTCAACTGCTCTCGCCTCAAACTCTCTCTTCGCCATAGTGAAACCTATGAATGCCAAAAAGGCAACGCCGATGCCGGCAGCGGCAAATATACCCATCGTGTCTTTAATCATTTCTATTTGTTCGGCGCATTCCGCCATGAGAATAATCGAGCATGATTATCCGATGAAGCATAGTTGCGACATGATCTGAAACGGCTTCCATATCCGAAGAGGTATCTCCCATGATGTCCTCTATCATTCGGATGGCTTCAGAGTTGAGGTTCAGAGTTACCTGCAAACTATGAGATAACTTTGAATACCTCCAAGATTCTGCGGTTGTCATAATGTTAATCTTCCTGCTCATCGTCTGCTCCTACATGTTGTGAGACTTCTACAAGCCTGGCTATAAAATAAAAGAAGGCAAAAACATATCCTGCCGTAAACCCTGTGAACTCTGCATACACAGTATCATAGAAAATACAAAAGGCCAAGAGGATTGGGCACAAATAATAAAACCCAATGAAGATTAATTCTTTCGTAGTGAGATTCCGCATGTTTCCTCCAAATGTGAGAGTGCTTCTTCAGATGCTTTAGTATATTCCTGCATTGCTACTAGCTCTTTATCATTTACTTTAATATAAAGACCATTATCACTTATTTCGTTTTCCGCCAAGTCTTCTGCAAAATTCAAATGCTGTAAGATAGAAGTCAAGGCTAGAGAATAAGCTACTGCATCTTTCACAACAAAATTTGGGTCGGGGTCTTCCACTAGTGAACACAAATACTCAACGTCCTCAATCAACTGCTGAATGGCTGTATCTATTGTTGTTATTCTTAGTCCATAGGTTTGTGTCATCTATGCTTCCACCCAGGGTAATTCCTTTGGAAGAGTAGCCTCATCTTGTGAACCTTGTTAACATAGGACATTATTTTTGTTTTGTTCTTTGATTTTTGCCAGCCAGGTCCGCCATTATAGCAAGCTGGCAAGTTCAAGCCTTTACATGTTTTATATTTTCTCATTGATTTCAGAACCACGGCAGCAGCTACAACAGAATGACCGGGACTAGACATGTCTACCAGAAACTTTTTACTGCTTCTGTATCCAAACCTTTTACCCCAAAAGCGGTAATTGATTTGGAAGATGCCGTAGTCACCAGTCTTGGAAACCCTCCCTGACTTGATCCTTGACTCAACCCAAGCAATTGCTACCATAAGGTAAGGGTCTTCTTTTATTTCAATAGACTTATCAATGATGACAGCAGCGTTTATCTGCTGTTCAACGTCAAAATAGGAAGGGAACCCATATGACAGAAGCGCTACTAAAGTCCACTCTACCATTATTCAAACTCAATGTCCACATCCACCCTGATTGTCATCTTTGGCACTCTAAGGTGATTTACTAGTCCGTGACGCTTGGCTTCTTGTGCATTCATAAACCAGTCAGCATGTTTTTTGTTGAAAACCTTTTTCTTAAAGTAGTCGTCTTTCTTCCCGCAATTGCGAGCCATCATCGTAAAGATCTTTTCATCAAGTCGATCAGCCTCAGCGACATCAGCCTTTAGTTCCTCAATCTTACCACGACCGCCGCTACTTACATCATGTATCATAATTGTAGCGTCTGGATCTGCAAATCGAAGACCTTGCTCGCCGCAAGACAGCAGGACAGCACCACATGACATTGCCTTGCCTTCAACAATTGTAGCAACAGGAATATCTGATGCATTGATCGATGCAATCATAGACATCAAAGAATATACCTGTCCTCCGTAAGAGTCAATGATCACCGGCACTACTTTTTGACCTGTGCTTTGCGCTGCTGCCATCCTAGCATTAAACTCTTTAGCCGAAGCTTCGTCAAACTTATTGACTCGTATCATAACTGGTTGATGCTTTAGTTCAAAGTCTTTTAGCAGGTGCGAAAACTGAGTTTTCCATAGCATAATATAATTTCCTAACCTTTGAGGATCTGTTTCCCTTTATCTAAGTATTCTTTAAGGTCAGTAAAACCACCAATAAACTTCTCACTGCCAGGCGTAATCTCTACAACAACAGGTACAGTGTTCCAGTTGTATGTTGACTTTATTTCATTTAAAAGCTGCGGCTTTGAGTCAAGCGCAAAACATTCAAAGTCTTTTTGATGCTCCGTCAATAGCTGGATAGCCATCTGGCAGTAAGGGCAGCTTGTCTTAGTATATAATCTAAACTTCATTTATAATCTCCAGTTGCACAGGGTGTAAATTTTCATATGTCATGTGAGAAAATCTAACCCGATAAAATTCTCTTCCATAATAGCCGTCGTTGTTAAAAGATCGACCCAAGATGATTCCGCATGGATGCTCTGAGTCATCACTGGGCAAGTTCCTATCATTGACCCAGCCAGGAGCGCTCTCTGTCTTCTGCGGATAAAAGTAACCAACTCGTGGTGCCACCAAAGTCCCTGGCTTGAAAGGGCTATCGTTCTTGATCACTTCTAATAACTCTTCTCTGCTACAGCCAGCATCGGCAGCCATAATCTTCAATGCGTTTTTATATGCCAACACCGAAGAGAAGGCTTTGAATGTTTTTTCTCTCAAGGCAAAGTACCTATTGTTATTAATAAAGTTATTTGACGGGACGCATAAAATATTTCTCTCGCAGACACAAAATCTTTTATTGCCCTTGTCTATTGTAAAAGATATTTGGCGAAAGTTATCTGGACCGACGCCCTCGTACTTCAAGTTTTTGCACCAAATAAATCTCCCTTTTCGAACGAGAGTCTTATTCGCAGGATCCTCCAAGACAGGTTTTAGGAACACCAAGCGACAAGCATCAGAATCTGAGATTGCGGAAAAATTATATCTTCTGGAAGCCAACTCTTCAAAGCGAGGATTTCTGATGTCCTTGCCTGAGTCTTTTATCCACTCTCTGTGGCAATGACCCATTATGAGTTGATCCCAAGTCGGCAGGCTCACGTCTTGTTTTCCTCAAGTTCACTACAGAATTTATCAAAAGAACCAACCACTACAATCTCAGACTTCCTAAAAGAGTTCCCATCCATAATAAACTTACTGAACTTTGTATTCTCTGGGAAGTTCCCCTCTAGCTTCTCCTTGTCAATAGAAGCTGTAAACTCGTGGGGGAAAACAGAAACAATATAATCTAAATTGATTAGACCATCTCTAGTATCATAAACCTTTTGAAAATCGGTGAACTGTGTTCCATCATGATTCTCTTTTGGTTGTCTAATTTGCTTTTCGTAAACTTCTGAAATTCTAAGCACGGGACATTACCTCCAATGTATCGATTGTCCTAACATACCAGTCACTTCCTTTGACGTGGATTTTGTGATAAATGTTTTCGTTATCTAGATTAGCTTCGATAACCACACCAGTGGTTGGCTCATCTAACTTGAGCCAACTCTCAGCGGCTCCATCAAGCCAGGAGCCCACCAGCGTAATGCTAGCAGGCAGATAAACTAAATCACCCTTCTTCAGATTCATTAGTAGCCTCGCTGTCAGAATCTTCTGACTTGTCATCTGTAATCCTAGACAGGAAAGAATCAAACTCTTCCATGTTTTGGGCTGCCTCACGGACATCTGCGAAGCTAGAGATGTCTGGCACCTCTGCTTGATTTGGCTGGGATGCTGGTTGTGGGAGCATCGTTTCATAACGGGCTCGCTCAAAAGCTACAACCATTTCCTTGTACTGCTCCAGTTGTCTGGCTGCTTCGTAGAGATGCTCTAGAGCACCGCCGATCCCTTCTGTTAGTTTATCTGGGCTTGATGCCTCCAGGCAATCTAAAGCCTCAGCGATAGTGACCACCTCTTGTGACACCAAAGAGTGCATGATATTATTGACCTTAGCCACATCAGTGTTAAAACTAATTGTTGCTCGCATAAACTAAATCCTCCTTATTAGGATTATGTCTCAGGATTGAGATTTTGTTAAGTTATTTCTTTTTCTTCTTTGCCGCAGCTTTCAGGCAGCGATCCTCAAGCTTGACGTGCTCGCCATTTACAAGGATGGTTGACGAAGCATAGAGCCCGATAGGGTGGTTGGCAACCACAAGACCGACCTGATCATGAAGGTGCGGTTTTTGAACCAAGTTGTAGTTGGCACGGACCCTACAGATCGAACCGACAGGGTAGGCAGGCGGCTCAGTCGCAGCAGCGATAGCCTTCTTAGCATACTTGTTCTTGGTCAAAGCATTGAACTGCTTTTCAGTGGGAACGAAGTCCTCATCCAAAAGGATCTTGGTAGCAAGATCACGGAAGTAAGTGGTGGTACGATAGTAGCGAGCGCAGATAATAGCGGTCTCACGGTGAGCACCCTTGTAGGACTGAGCCCAGCGCTCACGCTTGAGTTGTGACGCAGGGGAGTAGCGTTGCTCCATTTTCTCAACACACTCAATCTGTTTGGGAGACAGCTTGCCGCCATCCTCAAACTGACGCTTGAGAGACTCAGCGAACTTGCGGTCACGCTCAGCGAGATCTTTAGCCATCAGGGCTTCAAAACGAGCAGCGCCGTTCTCAACCACAAGACGTTCAACCTTTTGGCGACGAGGGTACATCTGATGCCAATAGCTCATTACTTCTCTCCCTTACACTAGTATATTACCACAACCCAGATAGGAGTCAAGTGTTTTATATAATTAATATGGCTTTGCTAGACCTTCGCTTAGGAGCCACTCATTTACATTTTCTGCTTCAGCATAAACCATACCAAGCCAGCGACCGTACTTCCCTTTTTTATTATTCTTGACAGTCTTTATTGTTACGGTCTTCCCTAGAATCTTTTCCCTGAGAGCATCTCTGGATTTTAGTCCGTCCTCTCTTGACTCGCCTCGGACTTCTGGGGTGTTTATTCCATAGAGTCTAATCTTTTGGTTCTTCAACACAACCCCAAAACCAAGATCAAAATCAACTGTTATTGTATCGCCATCATAAACCTTTACGACTGTTGCTCTATATTCGTACATT
>Ga0160423_10001692_pt1 | contig 18474 bp, 16 predicted proteins | sample CRUFie14St8metaG_FD_108191 | JGI IMG/M metagenome (GOLD analysis project Ga0160423, IMG submission 108191) | Marine microbial communities from the Costa Rica Dome - CRUD Field 142mm St8 metaG | ecosystem: Environmental > Aquatic > Marine > Oceanic > Photic zone | place: Costa Rica: the Eastern... | reverse complement strand
AGTGTTGGCTGGAAACTTAAAAACTTCGGCAGAGCAAGAAATGCAAGTATTTTTTGAACAATCTATTCGAAAAGGGTTTGAACAATTGGAAATATTTGCCATCCAGTTACAACTAGCTATGAAGTTGGAAGCATTCGTTGAAATAAAGATAAAAGGATTTACAAGTCCGTTAAATGATACGGAATATAATATGGCTTTAGCCAAGAGACGAATCAACAGTGTTCAAAATTATTTATACACTTACCAAAATGGAATTTTCTTGCCATATATAAAAAACGGACAATTGAAAATAACAGAACTTCCTTTTGGTGAAAGCCAAGTGCAGCTAGGGGTAAGTGACAATCCTAACGATAGAAGACAATCGGTTTATAGCATTTCTGCTGCCCGAGAAAGAAGGATAGAGATCCAATCCATCTCTATTGAATTTTAGTTGAAAAACTGTTCAAAAAACTCATGAAATCAAACTTAAGCTATTGTAGTTTTAGCTACTTTAGGTATCATAATAAAAACACTATGAAACCTACACTTTTGATATTAGCTGCCGGAATGGGAAGCCGCTATGGAGGCTTGAAGCAGATTGATGGAATTGGCCCAAACGAAGAGCCAATTATCGAATATTCTATTTATGATGCAATTAGTTCTGGATTTGGAAAAATCGTTTTCGTTATTAGAAAAGAATTTGATGAAGCTTTTCGTTCTCGATTCGATCAATTTTCTAACCGCATTCAGATTGAGTATGCTTATCAAGAAGTGAATGTAAAAGTAGAAGGTATCGACATTGTAGAACGCACGAAACCATGGGGGACATCGCATGCGGTATTAGTAGCGAAAGATGTCATTAACGAACCTTTTGCAGTTATCAATGCAGATGATTATTATGGCGCAGGTTCATTTAAGTTAATGGCTAATTTTTTGAGAAATGAATGCGCACCTAACTTAATGTCCATGATTGGATACACGCTACACAATACGCTTTCTGAGTATGGGACAGTAAATCGTGGTGTGTGCTCTGTTGATGAAAGTAACAACTTAATTGAAGTGATTGAGCGTATGAAAATTGCCGAGCAAGATGGTAAGGTGCAGTATAATATTGGTGCTGATGATCAGTGTGGAGAACTAGATGAAAACGCTAGTGTCTCAATGAACTATTGGGGTTTCCATCCATCTATTTTCAAAGAAATTGAAGAGGGTCTTCACGCCTTTATGAAAGAAAATGCAAATAATCCAACAGCGGAATACTATATACCAAATATTGTAACAGATATGATTGTTTCCTGTAAGATAAACGTTCGTGTGATACCAACAAATGACAACTGGTTTGGGGTAACCTATAAAGAGGACAAGCCAATGGCAGTGGCTGCTATCAATAAGCATATTGCTGCAGGAGTTTATCCAGACAAATTATGGAGCTAAAACAAGCACAATATCTTTTTGAGCAATTTTTCCTTGACAGGAAAGTTGAGTATTTACAAGCTATTACAGAAGGTCTGATTAATCAGACCTTTGTTGTTTTTACTACTCGTCAGAAATTTATTTTACAGTCAATAAACACTACTGTTTTCCCTTTGTATAAAGAAGGCTTGTTTAACATTTTACTGGTTAAAAAACACTTGTTTGAAGCCAAATTTCCTTACGCTTTTCCTACGCCTATTCAAGATAAATATATAGAGTGTAAATCAGAAATATGGCGTTTATTTCCCTTTATTGAAGATAGTGTTTGCTATAATAAAGTTCCATCACAAGCGATAGTTAAAGAAGCGGGAAAATGCTTAGGGTCTTTTTATCGAAGTACTGCATCGGTTCCTGTTGAGCAATTGCATATTACCCTGCCGGATTTTCATTCAGGAGCATTTCGGTTAGCTCAATTCGAGCAAGCTGTGAATACAAGCGGGAAGGAACGAAAGCAATTAGCACAAGACCTGATTAAAAATATTGATTCACAAAAGGAGGTATTGTTACAGTTGGATCAATTGAACGAATCATTACCACAAAGAGTGGTTCATTTTGATACGAAAATCAGCAATTTTTTATTTGATAAAAAAACAGATAAAGCCACAGCACTTATTGATTTAGATACCTTAATGCCTGGCACAGTTATTTCTGATATTGGCGATATGATTCGAACATATAGTAATGTGTTAGGAGAAGAGTCGCAAAAAATTAGTCAGGTGAAGGTAGATGCTAAAATTATTGAAGTTTTGCTCCGTTCTTTTTTATCTGAAGCAACCCTTAATATTGAAGAAAAAACAAAATTATACTTCGCGGGACAAGCGATTACTTTGATGCAGTCTATTCGGTTTTTAACAGACTTTTTAAATAATGACGTCTATTATAAGACTTCCTACGAAATGCATAATTTAATGCGTGCCCATAATCAGTGGGCTTTATACGAGTCGCTTAAACAGTTGGTTCTACCCAATCTCCATGAGAACGAATGAGCTCAATAAGTGCATCTACTGCTTCTGCCTCAGGAATGTTTCTTTGTACTACCTCTTTTTCTTTATAAAGAGTAATTTTCCCAACACCTGTTCCTACATAACCATAGTCGGCATCAGCCATTTCTCCAGGGCCGTTTACGATACATCCCATAATTCCAATTTTTACACCTTTTAAGTGATCGGTTTTAGCACGAATTTTTGCGGTTGTTTCTTGCAGGTCAAAAAGTGTTCTTCCGCAAGAAGGACAAGAAATATATTCTGTTTTAGAGATACGAGTTCTGCTTGCTTGTAAAATACCAAAAGCAGTATGGTTTATTGATTGGTCGCTTCCACAGTCTTCAGCTGCAATGAAAATGCCATCACCTAATCCATCAGTGAGCAAAGCTCCCATATCTGTGGCACTATGTAGTTGTAACTGTTCGGTTGTTAAGTTTTCATAAGCTCTACCAATGATGACAGGGACATCACAATTGTTATCCATCAGCTCGATGAATAACCTCCTTTGCTCGGCCATGCCGTGAGTGTTCATGCTATCAATAAGTAAGACGGCTGTTTTATCTGCTTTAACTTTCGAAATAAATTCTTCTGATATATCAGAAAGAAAAGTGTAAATAATATTCATTTTGTCTGAAAGTTCAACCCCCTTTAGGTAATTGCTAGCTTGTATAAATGGATACACTCGTTCTTGGTGTTTTTGTTGAAGCCAAGTTTTGTGATTACATATAATTCCTAATGTTCCAGGAATATCAAAATCGATGTTTTTATCTCCTATAAACACATAGTCGCATGCCATGTCAGATACATTCCACTTATCTAAAGGAACAGAGTAGTTATATCCTAAAGCGAAAAAAGATGCAGGAGTAATTTTTTCTTTCGAACAAAAATCAGCGATCACTATCGGCACTCGTTTGTTACCGATATTCAGTACTACTCTACTGGTTCGTTTATTATATTCAAACGGATTGATTGTATTTTTTTCAATTGCTTTAATGGAATCGTGCTTGTTTCGATAAGCGTATCGATTAACCAATTCGCGAGCGACGGGAATTTCAAACTCTGGCTCTTCCGTTAGTGAAACACGAACGGTATCACCAATTCCATCTTCCAATAAAGTTCCAATCCCTACTGCAGATTTAATTCTTCCGTCTTCTCCTTCTCCGGCTTCTGTTACACCTAAATGTAAAGGATAATTCATACCTTCTTCTTGCATTTTTGCTATAAGTAAACGGTAAGCTTGTACCATCACCCGCGTGTTACTTGCTTTCATGGAAAGTACGATTTTATGGTAGTCTTCTTCTTGGCAAATGCGTAAAAACTCTAAAGCAGATTCCACCATACCCAAAGGCGTGTCTCCATATCTGCTTAAAATTCGATCAGATAATGAACCGTGGTTTGTTCCAATACGCATAGCAGTTCCATATTCTTTACATATGCGTACCAAGGGGATGAATCGTTCTTTGATGCGATTTAGTTCTTGCTGATAAGTATCATCGCTATATTCGATGTGCTCAAAGCGTTTTTTATCAGCATAATTACCAGGGTTTACACGTACTTTTTCAACAATCCGCGCTGCAATTTCTGCAGCATTTGGTGTAAAGTGAATGTCTGCAACTAATGGAGTTTCATATCCTCTTTTTCGTAATTCGTCTTTAATGTTTTGAAGGTTCTCAGCATCTTTTCTGCTAGGGGCGGTGATTCGTACAATTTCGCAGCCAGCTTCAATCATTCGAATTGACTGCTCTACGGTAGCTTCGGTGTCCATAGTGTCCGTAGTGGTCATCGATTGTAAACGAATTGGGTTATCACCTCCTACGCCCACTTGACCGATCATTACTTCTCGTGTCTTAAAACGCTCGTACTTTGTTAAACTATTGCAATAGGTTGCTTTCTGCATGAGTCAAAAATACCAAAAAAGGCGGGTGTGTAGCCCGCCTATGTGATTATCTGTTTAAGATGATTTTTTCAATAGTTGTTCTATCCCCTATTTGAAGTTTTAACAAGTAAACACCATTTGGCTGGTCGGAAATATTTAATCTTTTTTGAGAGGAGTGAACTGTTATTTTGTTGTACCAAAGAGCTTCTCCCAAGATGTTGTAAAGTTGAATGTTAAAGGGTTGATTATTTTCGGTTAATTCAATTTGTATCTCTCCTGTTGTTGGATTAGGATATATATTGAAAAGTTTTGTTGATTTCTCTTCAATGTTACTTATACCACCACCTACAGTAAAATGATGAATAATTTTTGATCCAAAATCTGGATGAAAAGTTTCTAAGATATATGGAGGGAATACTTGTTGGAACTTTGCTGATCCTGTTCCGGTAGTTGCATTACTCCACCAAAAGTCTAAACCATCTCCTCCATTATCAGTCAGTTCGAATAAATAGCAACCATTAGGTAAATTAACAGTGTCGATATTATATTGATTGCTTGTTAGCCCAAATTTCCAATACAGAGCTGTTCCATCCATATCAGAAATTATCCATGAATTTTCATTACCAAAATTATTGGCATCTATTACAACTTTAAACTCGTTAGGGTAGTCAGGAACAAGCTCGAATGAACTGCTTAAAAAATTATTTTCTATTTGTTCATCAATACTTCCATTAGGATTACTTATACGGACATTAAATATATTATCAGATCCATTAAATAAGAAAGAAGGTAGAGTTACTTCTTCAGATTGTAAGTAATCTAAATTTCCGGTCCAGTTATATGTTTCAGTAGTACCTCCTTCCATTTCATATTCAATATCTAAAGTATTAAGAGCGATTGTTCCAAGGTTTTTAATTTTAATTTTTGGATTTCCACATACTGGATTGAATCGCGAGTGGATATCTTTTGTGCTTGGACTAATGATGTCAACTATCTCAGCGTTTAGGCTAAAGTTAGCAGCTTCATATTGAAAGAATTGTAATGCACAAGAATAGGAAGCGCCACTTGTAGGATTGAAGCTTGTAAAATCAACATCGAATAAAGCCGAATCTCCAGGTATAATTTGTGAGGTAATATCGTGGTAGAATGTAGGAACAGCTTCGCCTGGACACCAATTAGCTCTGTCAAAAATCCATGTTCCACCTTGGGGCCAAACAGCATTTAATCCACAATCATCTTTCCACATTTCATTAGATCCTACAGATGTTCCGTTAATATTTAAGTAATAATGTATCCCAGGGGTAAACTCACCTGCCTGTCCATGTCCACTAGGAGTAAATCGAAACTCAAATTCCTCTGCATTATTTAGTGTAGGAAGTTTCTTTGCTGGCATTTGGTTAGTTTCAAAATCACTAGAAGATGAATATGAATATGAGCTAGCAGCATTTTTATATATATTGCTCACAGCTAAGACATTTCTTGCGGGGATTCCCTCAATAAATTCAAAATCAGTAGTAGCGCTAAATCCGCTAGACCAACCAGAGTAAAAGGCATCTATTTCTACTGAGTCAACAAGTAAATGTGCAAAATCAGTTATATCATAAGAAAATACATGTTGCCAATCTTCTGTGTAACCATTTGTCCCATAGGATGAGTTAGTGGGATTCATGTATGTCCCATAGGGTGTAATTGCTCGCCCTAGTTCGTACTCTTCAATAATTTCATATATATTGTATGTGTTCGTATTTGAAAGGTAAATAACATTATCTGCACTTACCCAAACAGAATCACTTTGATTTCCAAGACTATCAAATTGAAAGTAGAAATAATTTGCAGTAAACACATAAGATGTGTCAGTTGCTAGCCACGGATCTATGGGATTATTATATGAGATAACAACAATACTATCGTTGTAAATAGTATCTACCCCGGCACTATCAAATTGAAGTGTAAAAGTAGGTTGATTTGAATATTCTAAAGAATCTTGCGTTACGCCGTTAACAGTAAACGAAGGAGCTAGTACCAATGTGGAATCGTATTTTCCTGTTCTATGCCTTAATGTAATATGCGTAGTGTAATCCCATCCGCTACATCCTGTTGAGGCACAACCCATAGTGTAATGTAGCATTACTTTACGATAATTTTCCGATCCATCAGGGAATTCTCCCCATTCTTTATAGTGACCGTACCATGTCATATCTGTAGCGTCATGTACTTTTACCCAAGTAGTGTCTTCAGCAAAAGTTTGACAATAAATTAAAACAGAAATTATAATGAAAAACTTCCTCATGAAAGTATGATTTAAAGAGTTTTAGTTTTGAGTTATTTAATAATTTGAAATGTTCCAGATAGTATTTCATTATTGGAAATGAATTGATAATGATACATTCCTTCAGACAAATCAGATATATTGATATTAGAGTTTGGGAAAATTTGTTTATTTAAAATCCTTTTTCCGTCAACGCCATATATATTGAGAACTCCAGCATGATTAATATTTAAGCTGATAAATTCTTTTGCAGGGTTTGGATAAACTAAAGATTTTTGATTGTTTAATTCTTTAACAGATGAGCTAAAACATTCATATTCACAATCAACTAGATTATCGTACTCACCTGTTCCGTTCCCTGGATCTATGCAAGCTCCCGCTATACAGTCCCATGTTTCATTAATATTGACTCCTGATCCATCATTTAAAAACTCTACTTCATATATATCTCCCGATCCATCTGTATAAGCTGTTAATAATGGTAAGCCTGCGTCATTAGTATCATCAGTCCAAAATGTATAGTATGATTCTCCTGAATTGCTGCTAGTTTGAAAGAATGTCCAATCGTTAACCACCGTAATCATCCCTTTCATTCCCATACTAGCATGTGGAGAACATACATAGTAATAGGTTCCTGGCTCTGTGAAGACATGAAAGTCATCAAATAAGTAGGTAAATCCTCCGTTAGATGTTGCTCCATTTGATAAATATGTAGATTCATCAACCTCTGTAACATCATGATACCCTAGTCCAGTAAAGAAAACAGTATCTAAAACGTTTATTATTAACGTATCTGGATCAAATGTCATACCCATAGTTTGAACTTGATGAGATGTCTGAAAAGGTTTAATCCAAATCGAATCAATTGATGAAGCATCATTTTTTACTCTCAAAACATCAAAGGCTCCTAATGGAGTGAAAGCGGTGCCAAAGGCATCAACTTCTGAAATGTTAAATGTATCTTTTTTATATCTTACTAAATCTGCACCAGGCATTGGGACAAACGTATTTTCAAAAACAGAATCGATTACAAATGACCAATTAAAATTATCACCATATGTCATTGGGAAATTTGCCCACGTATCGGAAACTGGAAACGAACCAAACGGACCAACAAATTCCAAAATATAGAGTCCATCAGCGTCGTTTCTTAAGTGAATACTCATGTCATCAAAATCAAAATCTAATGATAGATTAGCCCCTGAAATAGTTGGAGGATATAAAGCATTTGATGGTGAAATAAAATTTAATGTATCTAAGTCATCAGCAACTAGAGAGGTGAAATCCCAGTTTTGTGCTGTAGAATTTGCTGATCCTAGTGAAATAGAACTTGAGGGTGATTCATCATAAGCCATAAACCTTGTGTCTCCAGGCCCTACAATGTTAGTACTATCAATTGTAATTTGACTAAAACCAGCTATTGCTGAAACCATTAATAATAATAGGATTTTCGTTTTCATGAGATTTTATTTAATGTTCAAAGATATAAAAATGCTGTTTTAAGGTGCTGTATGATTAGTCAAAAGACTGTAGTTCGTAAAGTTTACGGTAAATACCTTTTTTACAGATTAGTTCTTGATGTGTACCAGATTCTTTTATTTTTCCTTCATGTAGTACAACAATTTTATTGGCATGTTGAATGGTCGATAGGCGATGAGCAATAACTAAAGAGGTACGTTTTTGCATCAGGTTATATAGAGCATCATTAACTAAATTTTCCGACTCTGTATCAAGTGAAGAGGTAGCTTCATCCAAAATTAGAATATCAGGATTTTTGAGAATAGCTCTAGCAATACTAAGTCTTTGTTTTTGTCCACCAGATAGTTTATTTCCTCCCTCACCAATTTTACTATTATAGCCCTCTTCCATTTGCATTATGAAGTCATGTGCGTTAGCTGTTTTAGCAGCAGCTATAACTTCGGTTTTAGTTGCTTCATTTTTTCCCATGCAAATATTATTGAAAACACTATCGTTAAATAAAATAGAATCTTGAGAAACAATACCCATCATAGCTCGTAAATCGGTAATTTTATAATCCTTAATATTGATGGAATCGATTAAGATTTCCCCATGTTGAATATCATAAAAGCGCGCAAGTAAATCAGCTATAGTTGACTTTCCACTACCTGACTGCCCTACTAATGCTATTGTTTCACCTTTTTTGATATTGAGATGAATATTAGTCAACACCTCTTTTTCTTCGTATCTAAAGGAAACATTTTGAAATTGTATACCTTCTTGAAGTACGCCTTTCCCTTTTGGATGAACAGGATCTTGAATAGGATTTTCTTCATCTAAAATTTCACAAACACGCTTTGCAGATGCGCTACCTTTTTGAATGTGATAAAAAGCAGAAGTAAACGATTTTACAGGAGGAATTATTTGTGAGAAAATGACAATATATCCAATGAATTCTTCTGGTGTCAAATGACTTTCTGCACCCAAAACCAATTTCCCTCCAAACCACATAACACAAATTAAAACAATGGTACTTAAATATTCGCTCATAGGAGAGGAGAGATCTTTTTTGCGCAACAGTCGAGTCATGATACTGCTATACCTACTGCTGTTTTTTTCAAAATCTTTTTGTGAGTTTTTTTCTGCGTCAAAAGCTTTAATAATCCGTAGACCGCTAATGTTTTCTTCGATGTTTGATAGCAGCTCACCCATTTGATTTTGACCTTTAATTGAAGATTTTTTTAAGCTTTTTCCAATACGGGCAATTAAAAAACCAGTGATAGGAAATAGTACAACAACAAATAATGTAAGTTGTGGGCTTAAAGCGATTAGCGTTGCCAAAAAGATGATGATGTTTAATGGGTCTTTAAAAATCATTTCTAGCGAACTCATAATAGACCATTCGATTTCTACAAGGTCAGCAGTCATTCTAGAAATGATATCACCCTTGCGTTTTTCAGTATAGTAGCCAATAGGTAATAACAACACTTTTTTATGGAGCGAATTTCGAATATCTTTCACTACACCATTACGAATGGGAGATAAAAAATAAAGCGCCAGGTATCTAAAGAGGTTCCTAAAGAAGAACATTACCAACACTGCTACACAAATGAAAAAAAGTGCTTCTACCTTACCTTTGCTGTCAATTATTTGGGTGATGTGACAATAGAAGTTTTGTATGATTGCGTCTAAATTTAAACTAAGTGCGGGTGCTTCATAAATTTTTTCTTGTGTCCCAAAAAGTAAACCTAAGAAAGGAATTACCATTGTGAGTGAAACCAAAGAAAATAAAACAGTTAAAATGTTAAAGATGATATTTCCTAAGGCGAAAGACCAATAAGGTTTAGCGAATTTCAAAATGCGGAAAAATTCCTTCATAAGTGCAAATGTATTTAATTTGACGATTGCAAAACCAAAAAATCTATCTTTGCTACATGGAAAGCACACGCCAAAAAAAGATTTCTAGACAATTACAAAAAGACTTATCAGAAATTTTTCAATTAGAAGGAAGAACGCTTTTTAGCACAACTTTTGTATCTGTTACGGTGGTACGTGTTTCAGCAGATCTGTCTGTGGCAAGAGCTTATCTCTCTGTTTTTGGAGTAGAGAACAAAGAGGAGTTGTTAGCTGAAATTAATCAGATGTCTTACCATATTCGTAAAAAATTGGCAGCTCGTGTGCGCAACCAAATGCGTAAAGTTCCTGCTTTAAAATTTTTCTTAGATGATTCTGTTGACTATGCTCAAAACATCGAATCGCTTTTAAACAATTAGTTTGAATGTTCCTTTTTACATAGCTAAACGCTACCTTTTTTCTAAAAGGTCACGTAATGTGGTTCATCTTATATCTTACATTTCGATGTTGGGTGTTGCAGTTGGAACTGCAGCCCTAATTATTGTGCTATCTGTGTTTAATGGTTTTGAGAATTTAGTTCTTTCTTTATATAATTCTTTTGATCCAGCTATTAAAATTACTGCAGTAGAAGGCAAGGTTTTCAAGGCTAGTGAGGTGTCATCAATCTTGACTGAACGAAGCCTTTTGTTCTCAGAAGTGTTAGAAGAAAAGGTGCTTTTAAAATATGAGGACAAAGAATACATCGCTACCCTAAAAGGTGTTGATGCGAACTACAAAAAACTCAATCGTGTTGATAGTATGTTAGTGGTTGGTGATTATTTTGAGGGTTACGAAACAAATCATACGGCAATCGTAGGGCAGGGTGTTGCTTACTATCTTTCCATGGGAGTAGGAGACATGATGAATCCTTTACATGTGTTTGTTCCAAAGCGTAGTAATAAGCATTTATTGAGAACTGAAAATGCTTTTTCACAAAGTAGATTAATTCCTGTAGGTGTTTTCGGTATACAAGCCGATTTTGATGCAACCTATGTCATTACGTCTTTAGATTATGTACGCGAACTTTTGGAACGAAAAGATGAGGTAAGTGCTTTTGAAGTTCATTGTGCAGATGAAGAAATGGAAATACTTCAAGAAGAGTTACAAGCGATTTTGGGTGACGAGTATCAAGTGCAGCACCGTTACCAACAACATGCCTTTTTACATCAAATTTTAAACTCTGAAAAACTTGCTGTTTTCCTAATTCTTACCCTCATTCTTATCATCGCTTCTTTCAATATCATTGGTTCTTTGAGTATGTTAATGATTGATAAGAAGAAAGACATACAAACACTTTCTCAATTAGGAGCAACTAAAAGAGATTTACAGAAAGTGTTCTGGTTGGAAGGATTACTTACAACAACAATAGGGGCTGTAGCCGGATTACTGTTAGGTCTAGGTGTATGTTGGGCTCAGTTAGAATGGGGCTTATTGCAAATGGGTGAGGGGTCATTTGTTGTTAATTATTTTCCTGTTGCAATTCAATTAATAGATGTAATACTAATATTGATGACTGTTTTACTGGTAGGTGCTTTTGCTTCTTGGATTCCTGCAAAGCAGTTGGGAAAGAGGGTTATTTAGTGCCCTCATAAGTTTTGGAAGAGTCTGTACAAAGTTGGTTAATTTTTTTTAGCTCTTGCTTTGATAAATCACGCCACTTACCAACAGGAAGATCTAATTTCACATTCATAATACGAACGCGTTTCAGTTTTTTTACTCGGTAATCTAAAAATTCGCACATGCGTCTAATTTGTCGATTAAGTCCTTGAGTAAGAATAATACGAAAAGTGAATTTGGAGATTTGCTCTACCTTACATTTTCGAGTGACAGTTTCCAAAATAGGCACCCCATTACTCATTTGATGAATAAACTTTCGGGTAATAGGTCGATTGACTGTTACAATGTATTCTTTTTCGTGATTGTTGCGAGCACGTAAGATTTTATTTACGATATCGCCATCATTAGTTAAGAAAATAAGCCCTTCGCTAGGCTTGTCCAAACGCCCAATTGGAAATATGCGTTTGGGATATCCAATATACTCTATAATATTGTCTTTTTCTACTCGAGTGTCAGTGGTGCAGACAATTCCAACAGGCTTGTGAAAAGCTAAATACACGGGTTTATCTTTAGCTTTTCTAATGAGTTCTCCATCTACACGTACCTCATCACTTTCATAAATTTTGGTACCCATTTCAGGAATAGCTCCATTAATGGTCACGCGCCTTTCTTCAATTAACTTGTCAGCAGCTCTTCTAGAACAATAACCGACTTCACTCAAAAATTTATTGATGCGTATTTCTTTCATTATATAAACTGATAATTTCCGAATTGCAGTTCTACTTCATTCAATGTATCAAAAATTTCTTGAGGATCATTTGCTGTTACTAATCGCATACGATATTCCTTAAAGTTTGGAATATTTTTAAAGTAGTTAGTGTAATGTCTGCGCGTTTCAACTACACCTAACACATCTCCCTTCCATCTGAGTGAAAATTCAAGATGCTCTCTACACAAATTCAAACGCTCTTTCATAGTTGGTTTTGCAAGCTGTTCGCCTGTTTTGAGATAATGCTTTATTTCATTGAAAATCCAAGGATAGCCAATAGCACCTCTACCAATCATTATGCCATCTACACCGTAGGTATTTTTTTTCTCTTTAGCTTTTTCAGGGCTGTCTACATCTCCATTCCCAAATACAGGAATATTTATGCGAGGGTTATCTTTTACAGACGCAATCAAACTCCAGTCAGCTTCACCTTTATACATCTGTTTACGGGTGCGCCCATGTATGCTGATTGCTTGTATACCCACATCTTGTAATCTTTCTGCCACTTCAACAATATACTTGGAGTTTTCATCCCATCCCAATCTAGTTTTCACTGTTACAGGAAGATTAGTCGCATCTACTATTTCTTTGGTCATATTCACCATTTTTGGGATATCTCTCAAAATTCCAGATCCGGCTCCTTTACAAGTCACTTTTTTAACAGGACATCCGTAGTTAATATCTATAAAGTCAGGATTTGCCTTTTCGCATATTTCAGTTGACTCGCGCATAGAGTTTATGTCGTGTCCAAATATTTGAATAGCAATAGGTCGCTCATACTCAAATATATCAAGCTTTTGTATGCTTTTAGCAGCATCTCTAATCAGCCCTTCAGAGGAGATGAATTCGGTAAACATAACATCTGCTCCATGCTTTTTACACAAAGCACGAAAAGGAGGGTCGCTTACATCTTCCATAGGCGCCAATAAAAGAGGAAAATCGCCAAGATCTATATTTCCTATCTTTACACTCACAATAGTTTTGCAAAACTAACTAATAAATAAAGAATGAAAGGAATTTGGCAGTCAGCAACTACAAAAATGCATTTGGTGTATTTATTACTATTATTGATATTATCTTTTGTAGTATTTAATTTCATTGGAATGTTAGGTGTTGTTGTAGGAGGAATGCCTAATATGTTAGATTTAACAGCTGGCAATACAATAGCTGTTTTGAAATGGATGCAACTATGTTCAGCAATAGGACTGTTTATAGTACCACCACTACTATTTGCTTATTTCACAAATCATAAGTTAGGCTGGACTAGTTTTAGTAGGCAACAACTTTTATTGGCTATTGCTTTTATGTTGTTAACCTTGCCATTCATTAATGGTTTAGCTGTGTGGAATGAAAACCTTCATCTACCTTCTTTTTTAGCGTCTTTAGAAAGTTGGATGAGACAAGCAGAAGCTGAAGCTATGCGCATGACAAAGGCCTATTTAGTAATGGATACTCCATTAGATTTATTAGTTAATCTTTTAATTATTGCAGTTGTTCCAGCAATAGGAGAGGAACTTCTTTTTAGAGGAGTGATTCAAAAATTATTTTTGAAATGGAACGGAAAAGTACATTTAAGCGTATGGATAACAGCGTTTGTTTTTAGTGCTGTTCATATGCAGTTTTTAGGTTTTTTCCCTCGATTAATTTTAGGAGCTATTTTAGGATATATGTTGGTATGGAGTGGTTCGTTATGGCTTCCAATAATAGCACACTTTACTAATAATGCTTTTGCAGTAGTTGTTACTTATTTTATTGGAATCGACAAAGTTAATCCAAGTGTGGAAAGCATTGGTTCAGAAGGTGGAAGTATTACTTTAATAAGCGGATTAGGAGGGTTGTTATTGCTTTACTTGATGAAAGAAATATCTGACAAAAATAGGCATAAAAAAACCTCTCAATAGAGAGGCTTTTTAAAACAGAAATGAATTTCTACTCTTGTACCACGCGCTTGCGTGTAGAGTAGTTTAATTTTAAAGCATTGGCTTTTCTCAATTCTTGCTTCACATCGGTTACTATACCCATTCGAGTATCTTTGTCCGCTTTGATTGAAGTGGTCATAAAAGGAACTTCTTTTTCATCGCGAGCAGCGCGTTCTGTGGTAATGAATTGCGCAATGTCATCAACAGTAGCAAAAGCGTCGTTTAATTGAATACGAGCTTTTGTTCCGTAAGTTCCTTGCATACGTTCTACTGGAGCACCAATGTAAATATAACTTACTAAAGATTTTTTCTCCAACTTTTTTATTTCGGTAGCATCAGGCATACTTTGCTTTACCATAATAGTGGTTTCGCGCATTACTGTTGTTACCATAAAAAAGAATAATAGCATAAATACGATATCCGGTAGGGATGCCGTAGAAATACCTGGAGTACTTTTGCTGTTATTTTTTCTAAACTTCGACATGTTATTCGCCTCCTATATTTTTTGGTTCTGCTTCCGAGATTTTTTGAGGATATTCCTTCCTGATCTCTTTTTGCTTGTCTTTGGCTAACTCGTTAAACTTCATACCATATTTATTAAGAGAACGAATGTCTCTTAACTCATGATATGCTGCGGCCAATTCATTTTGAACTTGAATGTACATATCATAAGAAGTGCCTCGGTCGTTTTGTAGCGAGATGATAGCTTTTTGTGGATTTTCAGATAATTCAGGATCGCGACCATTATTGTTTATGAATGCACGTGCACCTGCTCTTAACTGAGAAATATCCATCAGCTCTCCTTCAACTAATAATTGATCGCTGGAGTTTACCAGTACTACATAAATATTTTTGGCAAGAATTTGAGAATCATCTTGCTGTATATCTTCCTCTGGCATTGGCGGCAGCTTACGCGCCAAACCTGTGTCCACATCCATAGTAGTAGTTACTAGAAAGAAAATCAATAACAAGAATGCAATGTCGGCCATAGAGCCGGCATTGATCTCAGAAGCACCTTTTGCTCGTCTTGCCATAATTATTTTTTAAATACTTTACCTAATTCTGAATATAAAACAGCAACTACTGCTCCTACAGCTAAAAAGTAAAAAGCTATTAAGCCCATACCAACTCTTTTTGTAGAAGATTCAGTCATACCGAATTTTTCAGAACCAGGAAATTCCATTATTTCGCCAGATGCAAGTATGTATGAGATAATAACTACTGCTATTAACCCTACTATGCCTTTAAGCGCCCCTTTAGCTTTCTTAGGATTCTTAACCAGGAACATTACAGGAAACAAGATAGCAAATAAAGCACCACCAGCTACCATAATGTAGGTAAGCCATAAGCCAGCGTTAATTAAGAAATCTGACATTTGATTATTTATTTTTAACTAAGATGTCAATCAATGAGATTGAGGCATCTTCCATATTATTCACAATACTATCAATTTTAGCTACTAAGTAGTTGTAGAATGTTTGCAGTATAATTGCAACAATCAAACCAAAAACTGTAGTTAAAAGTGCTACTTTAATACCTCCCGCTACCAACGAGGGTGAGATGTCACCTGCCGCTTCAATAGCGTCAAATGCACCGATCATACCTATTACTGTACCCATAAAACCAAGCATTGGAGCTAAAGCAATGAATAATGAAATCCAAGAAAGACCTCTTTCTAATAATCCCATCTGAACTGAGCCATAAGCAACTACTGATTTTTCTACAACATCAATACCTTCTTTAGAACGATCTAAGCCTTGATAGAAAATACTTGCAATAGGACCTGCTGTATTACGACAAATATCTTTTGCAGCTTCAATACCACCTGACTCTAAAGCACCTTCTACATCTGATAATAATTTTTCAGTATTGGTTGTTGCTTTATTTAAGTAGATTATGCGCTCGATACACAGGGCTAAACCTAAGATTAAACAAATCAAAACAATACCCATAAATGAAGGACCTCCTTCAATAAATTTTTGTTTGATCACTTGGTGAAAAGAACGATTTTCTTCTATTACTTCAGTAGTTGTATTTTCTACTGGAGTTGCTTCTTCTACTAATTCTTCAGCTATAGCTGCAGTATCAACTTGCGCTGATGAAGCGCTATCACCCTCTAAATGGTGGTCTGCAAATACAACATTGTTTGCACCAAAAGTAAATATGCCAACTAGTGCTACTAATGCGAATAATTTTTTCATTTCTGTTTGTGTTTAGTTTTGAATTCAAAATATGATTAGCGCAAATTTACACAATTAAATAATTTGCCCAAGTTTATTTTCTATTAAGGAAAAAATTTCATGTTGAATTGTATTTTTACAAGGATTATTAAAGTTTTTTAAACTTCTTTGATAATTAACTCTTCATTTACCCTGTATCTTTCGTTATAAATACCATTATCGTCAGCTTTACCAATTCCAAAAATCATAACTACACGTGAAGACCAATTAAGGTTTAGTATTTTTTTAACTCTTTTTTCATCAAATCCCTCCATTGGACATGAATCAAATCCTTCAGCTACCAATGACATCATAAAGTTTTGGCAAGCTAGCGCTGTAGTTTTTGTTACTGTTTCAAACAACTCGTGCTTGTAAATTGGTCCTCTTGGAACAGGTCTAAAATAACCCAGCCCATTTATAAAAATAAAAATTATACGTTTTAATATTCCAAAAATTCCAAATCGATCATGATAGTAAACAAATGGAATTAATTTATTGTAGTATCTGTCAATTACAGGAATTAGTTTTTTTTGTTTTTTATATTCTTTAATAATGAAATTACGATTTCTTTTCCAGGTATCTATTCTTGCTACTGCTACTACTAGTTCTTTAGCTGTCATTGCTGCATTTTGTGAAAAACACGCTTTTACTATCTTTTCTTTTTTTGCAAAGGATCTTATCCAGTAAAACTCCCAGGGTTGAAGATTAGATGAATTAGGTGCAAGCAGAGACGCTTTTAAGCACTTTCTGATTACAGATTCGGGTACTTCAGCATTAGTAAATTTCCTAACAGATCTTCTTGTTTTGATTACATCAAAAAAGTTCATAATATTTTCTTTAACTATATTCAGAACTAAAAATCAACTCAGATAATCTGATTTGTATTTATTAGTATGTCAAACTTAATATTTTTAAAAATTTACAACATCTTAAAATATTATTTGAATGAGATAAAACTGCAAAAATCAACTAAGTTTTTAAGAAATGTTCTAGTGTTGAGAGATATATTAAAACTTCAATTCTAAAAAAGTAATTTAATAATTGATTTTTTTGTATAACTTTGCCAAAAATATTCTATACAAAAATGAAAAAAATTATTTTTACAAAATTAATGGTCTTTGCATCATTATTTTCTTTCGCAACATCTCACATTATTAATGCTGGAAATTATTACTACAGCCCTTCGACACTAACCATCAACGTTAATGATACTGTTCAATGGGTAAATGATGGAGGTTGGCATGATGTTAATTTTGATATTAATTCTCAAACTGGAACATCTTTTGGAAATCCCGAAAGCTTTCAATCCTCTGCAACTGGTAGTGGAATCATATACACTCATGTTTTTACAATTCCAGGAACATATAATTATGATTGCTCTATAGGTGCAGGCTCACATGCTTCTGCTGGAATGGTTGGAATTGTTGAGGTTCTGCCAAGCAATACCGTGAATGACATTGTAGCAAACTCAAATGATCATACTACATTAGAAATTGCTATCGATGCTTGTGGTCTAGATGGCACACTTTCAGGCCCTGGTCCATTTACTTTGTTTGCACCAACAGATGCAGCCTTTAATGCTTTGCCTGCCGGAACAGTGACAGCTTTATTAAATGATATTCCTGCATTAACAGATATTTTAATGCATCATGTTTTAGGAGATAACGTCATGTCAAGTATGTTATCAAATGGAATGATGGCAACCACACTATTAGGATCAGATGTAACTGTATCGATCACAAATGGTAATGTATATATTGACAATGCTATGGTAACTATAGCTGATATTATAGCTGATAATGGAGTAGTACACGTTATTGATGCAGTATTGCTTCCTCCTACTCCTGCTACTAATTCGGTATATGACATTGTAGCAAACTCAAATGATCATACTACATTAGAAGTTGCTATCGATGCTTGTGGTTTAGATGGGACACTTTCAGGTCCTGGTCCATTTACTTTGTTTGCACCAACAGATGCAGCCTTTAATGCTTTGCCTGCTGGAACAGTGACAGCTTTATTAAACGATATTCCTGCATTAACAGATATTTTAATGCATCATGTTTTAGGAGATAGCGT
>Ga0160423_10001691_pt1 | contig 18477 bp, 14 predicted proteins | sample CRUFie14St8metaG_FD_108191 | JGI IMG/M metagenome (GOLD analysis project Ga0160423, IMG submission 108191) | Marine microbial communities from the Costa Rica Dome - CRUD Field 142mm St8 metaG | ecosystem: Environmental > Aquatic > Marine > Oceanic > Photic zone | place: Costa Rica: the Eastern... | reverse complement strand
TCGGAGAGCCGTTGTTGCACATCAGCAGAGGCAACGCCCATTTTGCGTGCAGAATATTGAGCGTAGAGAAATACGAACGGCATCGGTGGCAACAGTAACAATGTTAGCGAGGGCGAGTAATAGAGCATGAAGCCGAAGCCGACGACACTGGCATAGACCAAGATGATCAGCAGAATGGTACCCATGGAGATCAGTCGCTGGATTAGTGCGATATCCGCCACCGCACGGGTCATCATGTCGCCAATACTGTATTGCGCGAAAAATTCTGAGCCCTGGAGTTGTAGGCTTTGGTACAGGCGCTGACGCAGATCAAAGGCTACGGTTAAGCCGACACGGCGCACACTAAAGCGGGCCAGAGTGACCACCAAGTAGCGCGCCACCACCGCAACAAAGATCCCTACGACAGGCCAACCCACTTGAAAATTGCCCTCGGCGATGCGGTTGATGGCCACCGCCGTAAGTACCGGCACCATGGCCTCAAAAATGCGCGCGACGCCAAAGGCGATAATCCCCAGCAGTAAACGTCGGCGATATGGGTTAACAAATACGCGAACGCGCCATAGAGACGCCATAACGCTGGTTTTAGTTTGCGCGCTTTGCAAAACGAATTCTTACATTATCCAAGGTAATGTGGGCGCGCCTTAAAAAGCCGCATTGTTGGGCACGCGCGGAAATGGAATGGCGTCTCTGATGTTCTCCATGCCCGTGAGGTACAGTACCAGCCGTTCGAAGCCCAAACCGAAGCCTGCGTGGGGCACGGTGCCGTAACGGCGTAGATCACGGTACCACCACAGTTCCTCTTTTAGGTGTTCGTCCATGCGCGCATCGAGCACGCTCAGGCGTTCTTCCCGCTGACTTCCGCCGATGATTTCGCCAACGCCGGGTACCAGCACATCCATTGCAGCGACGGTCTTTTCATCATCGTTTAGGCGCATATAAAACGCCTTGATGTCTCGCGGATAGTCAGTAATGACGACCGGACCCTTGATAACCTGTTCGGAAATAAAGCGCTCGTGTTCGGATTGCAGGTCAGTACCCCAAGCCACAGGGAACTCAAATTTCTGACCACTGGACGTCAACAGGTCAACGGCTTCGGTATAGGTCATGCTGGCAAAGGGTTGGCTGCTGACGTTTTGCAGTCGATCAATAACGTCTTTGTCCACCCGTTCTTGAAAAAATGCTAAGTCATCGGCGCAGCGCTGCAGAATCTCGCTGATAACATGCTGTAAGAAATGCTCGGCAAGCTTTGCATTAGCGCGCAGATCGGCGAAAGCTATTTCCGGTTCGATCATCCAGAATTCGGCCAGATGACGACTGGTATTTGAATTTTCCGCGCGAAAGGTTGGGCCGAAGGTGTAGACCTTGTTCAAGGCGCATGCGTAACTTTCGACGTTGAGTTGGCCGGATACGGTAAGAAATGTTTCGGTGCCGAAAAAATCGTCGGCGTAGGTTGGCTTCTCGGGCCGATTGACCTGATCCAATGTCGAAACACGGAATAACTCGCCGGCACCTTCGCAATCACTGGCCGTGATGATCGGTGTATTAACCCAGAAAAAACCATTTTGGTTGAAGTAATTGTGTACGGCGTTAGCAACGCTATGACGAATACGCGCCATGGCGCCAAAGGTATTGGTGCGGGGGCGTAAGTGGGCAACGCCTCGCAAGAATTCGTACGTGTGCTGTTTTTTGCTGATCGGATAGGTCTCAGGATCATCAACTAAGCCTATGACTGTTACCGACTGCGCCTGGATCTCCCGGTCTTGGCCGCGCCCATTTGATTCCACCAACGTGCCTTGGATAACCACTGAACAGCCTGCACCGAGTTGGTTGATTTCGTCGTAATTTGCCAGTGCTTCGTCAGCAACGGCCTGAATGGTGTCGAAGCAAGAGCCATCGTGCAGGTGGATAAAGGCAAAGCCGCCCTTAGAAGTGCGCCGCGATCGAACCCAGCCTTGCACTCTTACCTCTTGGTTGACGGCAATGCTGTGGTCGAGAATGGCTTTTATTGCAACTAATTCGGTCATATCTGGGTCAAGTAATAAAAACCCAAGTTTAGATGATTGAGGGTAAATTTTCTGTGTTGGCTGACGGATTTAAATATCAGGGCGACGAGTTCTTGCGCAGATTTTGGATGTCCGTGTTGGCGTTGAAGGGGCTGTGTTCGTCAATGTAGGCCATGTCCTGACTGACATAGTCGCGTTCCTCGTCAACAAACCTTGCCACGGCGTCGCGAAAATTTTCGTCGGCAATCCAGTGGGCGCTATAGGTTGCCTGGGGCAGGTAGCCGCGTGCCACTTTATGGCTACCTTGGGCACCAGCCTCTACGCGGCTCAGCCCACGTGAAATGGCGAAGTCGATGGCTTGGTAGTAGCAAACTTCAAAGTGCAAAAATCTATGATCCTCTATGCAGCCCCAGTTGCGGCCGAATAACGTATCTGCGCCGATAAAATTCAATGCGCCGGCAATGTAGCGACCCTCGCGCTTGGCCATAATCAACAGCACGTCTTCGGGCATTGTTTCTTGGACTTCGGAAAAGAATGCGCGGGTCAGATAAGGACTGCCCCATTTGCGCTGTCCGGTGTCGAGATAGAATCGATAAAACGCATCCCAATGATCCTCGGTCAGGACATCGGCAGTCGCCCACTCGATCTCTATGTTGTTACTCAGTGCCTCGCGGCGTTCGCGCTTGAGGTTTTTGCGTTTTTTCGAAGCCAGTTCTTGCAAGAAATCATCGAAGTGCTGGTAGCCGCCGTTATGCCAGTGGAATTGTTGATCCATGCGCTGCAGCAAACCTTGTTGCCCAGCGAGTTGCCATTGGGTTTCCGTCATAAAGGTCATGTGCAATGACGATACCTTGGTCTGTTGCGCCACTTGTTGGCAGGCTTGCACCAGTAACTGTTGGTGCTCGGAATTGTGCTGATCGCATAGCAGTCGTGGTCCCGAGGCTGGAGTAAAGGGCACGCTTATCTGCAACTTCGGATAGTAATGGCCGCCGGCACGTTGCCACGCATCAGCCCAGGCATAATCGAAGACGTATTCGCCCTGGGAGTGGTTTTTTAAATACATAGGCACCACGCCGATGGTGTCTGTGCCACTGCTCACGAGTAGATGAAAGGGTTTCCATCCGGTGGCGTCGCCAACACTGCCGCTGCGCTCCAGTGCGCGAAGAAACTTATGCCGGATAAAGGGGTTATACGGGCCAGCCACATCGGCACATCGATCCCAAATGTCAGGCTCGATTTCGTCGATGCTATTCAGGATAGTGGCGGTGGTTGCAGTCAATTATGCGGTATCTTTTGGGCGAATATTTAATCTTAGCCCAAGCAATGTGCAACGGGTGTGAGTAACTGCAAAATTTCTACAGGTGATGCCCTCAGTAGAGGCCGAGTTCTAAGCCCGCGGCGAGAGTGCCGCCAAGTTCTGCACAACGGTCAAGTATCTCTTGTTCTGGCGGTCCATGAGCGATGATGGGGTCCTGCACTTGCACAAAGGGGTAGCCGTTGGCGATGCGTTCAATGGAGCGCTGGGCGCCAAGTCCATCGTTGCCTGCGTTGATGACCAAAGCGTAGGGCAGGGGGGGCAATTTGCCTTCAACCTCGTAGAAGCTGCGGTCAAAGAAATCTTTCAGCGCTCCGGACATATAGCCGAAGTTTTCTGGGGTGCCAAGAATCAGGCCATCGGCGCTGAGTAAATCCTCCGGTTGCGCCCGCGCAGCAGTCAATACATGAACATCTATACTGCTAAGTTGTGGATCACTAGCGCCGCGCGCGACAGCTTCGATCATTGCGCGGGTGTTACCAGTTTTACTGTGATAAATGATGACTAGTTTTTTCAAAACGCTCTGTCGTACAGTGGGATCATGACATCAGTATACGGGTGCCGGGGGGTGCTCAACGAGGTCTGATTGATCTACAGCCACGCATTTAGAGAGGAGAAAATTATGCGCATGAACATACCGCGTATTCAGCCATTGCAGGAAGCGGATTGGAATGAAGCGACAACTGAGCTGTTAGCACCCATTGCGAAGCGCGGTCGCGTATTAAATATTTTTCGCACCCTAGCTCAACACAGCGATTTGGCGCGACGTTGGATGGTGTTCGCCAACCATATTTTGGGTAAATCGACTCTCTCGAGCCGTGACCGAGAGTTACTCATTCTACGTATTGGTTATTTGTGTCAGGCCGAATACGAGTGGGGGCAGCATGTAGCCATCGCGCGGCGCATTGGTATGAGTGATGCGGAAATACTATTGGCCAAAACCGGGCCAACAACAGCAGGGATCAGTGAATTAGATCGGCTGTTGCTAAGCGCTACTGACGAATTGCATGGGGATGCCCACATTAGCGATGACACTTGGAGTGGTCTTAGCAACCACTATTCAACTCAGCAGCTCATGGATTTAGTCTTTACCGTTGGCCAGTACAACTTGGTTTCAATGGCGCTAAACAGCTTTGGTGTGCAGTTAGACGAGGGTATTGGAGGCTGGGATATCAGCGGAGATCCTAAGTGAGAGAATGGCTCTTTGCGCGACTAAGGCCTTACCTTCTCATCTTCTTATTGGGCCTTGCGCCGGGTGCTTTTGCGGCTGAGGATTATCTGGATGCGGAACTGCGCGCTGCAGTGAACTTATTGCAGCAGGACGCAGGGCAACCAACAACTCTGGCGAATTATCCTCAACGTAGCGACATACTCTGGCGCTGGGCTAACGCCTTTGCGGTTTCCGGTGGATATGTGCCGGTTAATCTTACTGCCGTTGCGCGGACAAAATTACCAGATGTGCCAACGCCAAGCACACTGCGAGCCATTGACGATTACATTGCTGAAATGACGTTATTGGATACCCAGCCTGGTGCCCTTGGTGAGTTGTCGGCAACCCTCGGGCCATTTGTCGCGCGCTCTAACGCAACGTTGCAGCAAACGTACGTGGTGGGTGAAAAGCCCATTACCGTTGGTGGTGGCATTGCGGTGCCGCGACACTTTATGGCGGATTATGGCGAGTTTCAGACCGCGAAGCCTAATGCCGCAAACTACGTCACAATTAGCAGTTCGAATCCCAACGTGCACTTTGTCGCAGACGCTGTGCCAGTTGCCGGGATGCATGGCGGTTTTCGTGGCGCCGCGCCAGTGCTGTTTTTTCGCTTGTCTGCGGGACTGTTGCGACAAAACGATATCGTCACCATAACCTATGGTGCTCGCTCTCAGGGTGGCGGCGGGTTGTTGATGCCGACATTTTCCAGTGACCGAATGCCTTTCCCCCTATACGTGGACTTTGATGGCAATGGCCCCCTTTATTCACTGCCGATACAACCGATTCGGGTAATCGGTGCAGCAGTAGCAGGTGTGCACGGTTTTGCGCCGTCGGTGGTGCGGCCGGGAGAGTCCTTCGCGCTCACGGTCAGAGCCCAAGATCGCTATTACAACCGCGCCAGCGGTTCGATTCCCGCGTGGCAGGTACTACATAATGACCAGGTCATTGCCACTCTCAGCACTGGCGATAAGGCTTTGCAAACGATTGCAGATTTACAGTTTCAAAACGAAGGCATAGTGCGCCTAAGTATTCGTTCAGAGGACGGCGCGATTACCGGCAAAGTGAATCCGATATTGGTTTCAACGGATGCTCAGCGAATATTTTGGGGTGATACCCACGGTCACTCTGGTTTTGCCGAGGGCATTGGTACCCCTGAGCGATTCATGACCTGGGCCAAGGAGGATGCACGCTTAGACTTTGTTACCCACTCAGAACATGATATTTGGCTGGACGATTCTGAGTGGCAACATCTTAAAGATAACGTCGAAGCGTATTCGGAGCCGGGTCGCTTTATCGCCTATCTGGGGTACGAGTGGACAACGCGCAATCTATATGGCGGCCACCACAATGTACTATTTCGTAACACCCAAGGACGACACCGCATATCGACACAGTTTTATCCGACCCTGTCGGAATTATACGAGGGTCTACGCAGGCAAAATGCCAGCGCAGACGTCATCGTCATTCCCCATGCGCATCAGGCGGGAAATTACCGCCTCAGCGATCCGCAGTTGCAACCCATGGTCGAGATCATGTCCCAGCATGGCAGTTTTGAGTGGTTTGGGCGCAAGTATCTCGACCACGGTCATCAGGTTGGCTTCACCGCCGCCAGTGATAATCACCTCAGCCAACCGGGCTATACCGCCCCGAAGGGTAAGGGATTATCCCAGCGGGGGGGACTCGGTGCAGGGCTCGGCGCGGAACTCACTCGTGATGAGCTATTCGATAATATGCGTCAACGCCTGACTTACGCCACCACAGGTGATCGGATTATTTTACAGACTAATGTGAATGGCCTCGAGATGGGTCAGCGTGGCCGTTTCAAAGCTGCGCGCACGATCAGTGGCCGTGTGGTAGGTACGGCCCCGATAGCCGAAATTGCGGTGATCAAAAACGGCGAGGTTGTCTGGACTCAAGACCATTCCAGCATTGCGCCAAACAAACGCTTTGGCGCCAAAGAAGCATTGTATTTGACCTTCAGCAGTGACTCCGAGCCTAGGCATCTAGGCGATAATCCACGGGGCTGGAGGCCCTGGCAGGGTCAGTTACAGGTCATTGGAGCTACCATTGAAGAAGTTGCCGGTTCCGACTTTGTCAACAACGACATTCAGCAATTGCAGCGCGATGAGGATAATCCGAATGTCGTGCGTTTTGCGACAGCGACCCGCGGTGATAGTAGTGCGATCATACTTACTCTGACCGATATCAAGCGTTCTGCCCGGATTGCGGTGGAGCTAGAAGCGGCGACAGAGTTTGGCAGTGGCCCACCGATTTATCGGCGTCATCAGAAGATGCCTGAGGCGGCTTTTGAATTGGCGCTGAATGCAGCCAAAAACGGACAAGCTCGAGAGGCATTGGTCTCTGACATTTATGAAGATGTTGTGAGCCTGCAACGAGTGGTTCTAGATGGGCCCAGTGACGTTATCTTTAGTTGGCAAGATCAGGGCAGTGTGCAGGGCGACCATTACTACGTTCGCGTTACGCAAGTCGACGGTGCTATGGCGTGGTCTAGCCCGATATGGATCGGTGGATATGCGCCCCGATAGGGTGATTTTTGAAAGCTCAAATAAGCCCTGTCGATAGTTGTTGTTAGACAATGCTTTGTCACTTTTTGTAACATTGTGGTTGACTAGGGTTGGCAAGCTACTCTAGGGTAGGAGCAACCGTTGGTGGTCAGCCATAAAACAATAAAAACAAAAACAAAAACAAAAATAAGAAAGTAAGAAGAGAGGCTGGGTAACGCCAATTCATCGCGCGATGCTGATAATTTAAATCCGGTGGCCACAGACCAATGTTACCGGGCAAAAGTGGGGAAAATTGTGGAAGGCACTCTGAGGAACGCTAAATGAGGTTCAGTATGCTGGTCATCGGCATCGTCCTCTCGTTATTGGCCGTGGTACACGCATTCATACCTATGCTGCCAATATTTTCCGTGTTGTACGGTTTGGGTGCAGCACTCGCACTATTGAGTCTGCTCAATGTGACCAACGTCTGGGCAGTTAGGTGTTTGGCCATCGCATCTACTGGTGCGATGTTCCTTTATTTTTTCGGTTTCTTCCGTCTTGTTCAGCACTTTCACGACAATTGGCACCGCGGCGGCGTGGCGTTGGAGGCCATTGGTATGTTGCTTTCAGCGTTCGCGATGATTGCTGTTTTGTCAGTCTACAGTTGTCGACTGAAAGGTTCTGACGATACAGCCGGTACCGCAGATCGAGCGATATTCGGCGTGCCTAAAAATCTCAAGAGCGAGACCTAAACGGGTTGTAGCTGGCCGTTAGACAGTAGTTCAAGGCGGCCAGTGCGCACCGCACTGCGATAAATACCCGGGGTGGGGCGGATGCGGAATAGATCACCATTTTCACCCAACAACCTTTGTGTAATACCACACTGTTTTGCGACCTCGGCATTGGCGCGTAAATGCTGAGGTTCGCCATGAACGGGGATAGCGAGGGAGCTATCAACCCAGCGATACATCTGCGCTAACTCCTCCACACAGGGATGCCCGGACGCATGTATGGGCAGTTGGGTATTGCTATGGTCAATCACCTCGACCTTGCGGGAGCGTAATGCACTGACCAGTTGTTCGATCGCTAGTTCGTTGCCGGGAATCGTTTTAGAGCTAAAGATGACTCGATCATAGGGTTCTAGCTCCAATTCAGGGTGTGTGCCTTGGGCTAGCCGATTCAGTGCCGCTGCCGACTCACCCTGGCTGCCGGTAGCAATAATCAGAACTTCGTGGGGTGGCAGATAACCGATATCGTGGGCGGGCACCACATTAAAATTGTCCTGCAAGTAACCGCAAACCTTGGCACTGGCGATCATGTCATTCAAAGAGCGCCCGAGTACGGCCAGATGACGTCCGCTAGAGTGGGCCAGATCGCCAATGGTTTGCAAACGAGCGATATTTGAGGCAAAGCAGGCCACCACTACCCGAGCCGGCGCGTTGGCAGTTGCCTGCTCGAGTCCTGGCATTAGATCAGCTTCAGATACTGAGTGTCCCGATTGGGTGGCGTTGGTTGAGTCACAAACGATGGCATCTATGGAGCGCGCGCCTAGGGATCGCCAAGATTCATCGTCGAAGGCCTTGCCGACCACCGGGGTGTGATCAACCTTCCAGTCGGCGGTGTGCAGTATGCAACCCGCTGGGGTGTCGATGAGTAACGCACTGGTTTCTGCTGTGGAATGGGTAATCGGCAGCCACTGCACTGTAAAGGGGCCAAGCTGCTGCATAGCATTTTGCTCCACCACGATCACAGGTGCGGCGCAGCCTTCACGACGCAGTTTTGTTTGCACTACATGGGCGGTGAATTGGGTGGCGTAAATGGGGCATTTAAAATGCTGCCAGAGGAGGTGTATCGCGCCGATATGATCCTGATGTGCATGGGTAGCAAGCAGTCCCACCAGTTTGTCGCAATGCTGAGCGATAAAGTCTGGATCAGGCATTTGCACGCGGTTGCCGCGTTCGCCCTGTTCAAAAGTCACCCCACAGTCCACCATCAGCCAATGCCCGTCGTGACCGAAGAGGTTTAGATTCATACCGATTTCGCCGCAGCCACCCAGCGGCAAGAACCACAGCTCAGAATTGTTAGGCGTCATGTTGTGTTCCGCAAGCGTCTCGGGCAATTTAGGTGAAGGCAACCTGCCACGAAGGCAGTAAAGGTGATGTCAAAATTCTCCGTAAAATGGCGCGGTTGAAAAAGGAGTGAATGGTGGCAGATCAATTCGTAAGCCACATCTTGGATTTATTATTCGATTTAGGCGAAGTTGAATCGACGCGGTTTTTTGGCGGCACCGCAATTAAATTAGGTGGCGTGCAGTTTGCGATGGTTATGCGTGGAGTACTGTATTTTGTTGTAGATGAGTCACTGCGCGAAAGGTTTCGTGAAATGGGGAGTCAGCCTTTTAGTTATCAGACAAAGAAGGGCCAGCAGACAATTCAGCGCTATTATTCTGTGCCGGAGGAACTGCTGGAGGCGCCGCATCAGTTGTGTGCTGCGGCAAACAGCGCGTTTGCCCATGCCTTAGCCACGTCTAAGAAGCCTGGGCGCACACGTAAACACCCCTGACAAAGCACTAGAATATTGCACCAACGTTGTTTTTGGTGAAATTGGCGCTAACCAGCCGCTTGGTTTTGCTCTTCTCCTAAGGGTTGGCCGTGTACATGCTGAATAAAATCATCGATGGACATAGCCCCCAGATCCTCACCGCTTTGGGTGCGCACGGCGAGTTCACCATTAGCCATTTCCCGATCGCCAATTACGAGCAAATACGGGATCGCTTGCAGGGTATGCTCGCGGATCTTGAAACCAACCTTCTCATTGCGCAGATCTGACATGACCCGAAGACCACGCTGCTTGAGGCGTTGTTCCAAATCTTTCACGTAATCGGCTTGTTTGTCAGTAATGTTCAATACCACAGCCTGTATCGGTGCCAGCCAAAACGGGAACTTGCCCTCGTAGTGCTCAATTAGGATGCCAGTGAATCGCTCAAGCGAACCGAATAATGCCCGATGCAACATCACCGGGCGTTTGTCGCGACCACCACTTTCATCCACATAGGAGATATCGAATCGTTCCGGCAGATTCATGTCGACCTGCAAGGTGCCGCACTGCCAGTCCCTACCGATCGCATCGCGTAATACAAATTCTAATTTAGGCCCGTAAAAGGCACCCTCTCCTGGATATAAAACGTAGTCCAGGTCCATTCTTTCAAGGGCATTGCTTAGAGCGCCTTCCAGCTTGTCCCAGATTTCGTCACTGCCGATACGTTTTTCAGGACGCGTCGACAATTTAATCACCACATCCTCGAAGCCAAAGTCTTTGTAGATGTCCAATACCAATGCCACGACGTCTATGCACTCTTGCTCCATCTGCTCTTCGGTGCAGTAGATGTGTGCATCGTCTTGGGTGAAATGACGCACGCGCATCAAGCCGTGCAAGGCGCCGGATGGCTCGTAACGATGCACCTTGCCAAATTCAGCCATACGCAGCGGCAGATCACGATAGCTCTTTAGACCCTGAGCGAACATGGATACCGAGCCAGGGCAGTTCATAGGCTTTAAGGCAAAAACCCGCTCGTCTTCAGTTTGGGTTGAAAACATATTTTCCCGGTAGTTATGCCAGTGCCCGGATGTTTCCCACAAACTCCGGTCCATCACGTCCGGAGTATTTACCTCGACATACCCCGCCGCCTCTTGACGCTTGCGCATGTACTCAAGCAACTGGAGGAACAATGTCCAGCCCTTTGGGTGCCAAAAGACCGAGCCGGGCGCTGCATCGCTGAAGTGGAATAGATCAAGTTTGCGACCGAGCTTGCGGTGATCTCTTTTCTCGGCTTCCTCCAGTCGATATAGATAAGCCTTAAGCTCCTTTTTGTCGCGCCACGCGGTGCCGTAGATGCGCTGCAGCATTTCATTATTTGAATCGCCGCGCCAATAGGCGCCAGCGAGACTCATGAGCTTGAACGCCTTGGGCAGCTTGCCAGTGCTGGGTAGGTGCGGTCCGCGGCAAACGTCGAACCACTCGCCTTGACGATAGATCGAGATTTCCTCGTCTTCTGAGATCAGATCGTTGATGATTTGTACTTTGTAATCTTCACCTATTTCGCCAAAGACTTCCTTGGCCTGAGCCCGAGACCACACTTCTCGTTCGATGGGTAAATCCCGGCCAACGATCTCGCGCATGCGCTCTTCTATTTTTTCGAGATCTTCTGGGGCAAACGGTTCTTCGCGCGCAAAGTCGTAGTAAAAACCGTCCTCAATCGCCGGCCCGATTGTCACTTGGGTACCAGGAAACAGCTCCTGTACCGCCTGAGCCATAACATGTGCCGCATCGTGGCGAATCAGTTCAAGGGCGTCGTCGCTTTTGGCGGTAACGATGTCCAGTGCCACGTCTTGCTCAATTAAGAAAGACGTATCTACCAGCTCGCCATCGATCTTGCCGGCTAATGCTGCCTTGGCGAGGCCAGGTCCGATATCAGTGGCAACGTCGTGTACAGTGACCGCGTGGTCGAAATTACGTGCAGAACCGTCGGGAAGGGTGACTTGCGGCATAAAGCGTGCTCCATCAGTGGCGACCCCTACTAAAGGTCGCGTGGTTGTTGATGGCACATGATAAAACAAATGGCGGTTAGTTGGCGAGATGTGGTTGCCCACTGGTACGCAAAAGTTAGCCTACTTGGGCGGTCTTATGCTGCTTCAATAGCCGATGGCTAGACCGTCCTTGCGCATTTCGGTAGCGCCAATATAGACCCCCGTCTCCGGGTCCCGATAGATCGCTTGATAGCCACCAAACATGACGCCGTCATGGACGATTTCAACTCGGTGCCCCATTTTTTCTAGAGCAGTAACGGTTCCTGCGCTAACGCCAGGCTCCATATGTAATGTGCCTAGTAAATTATCTTCACCATCCCCAGTTGGCTGGCGGCCACCGGTGTGGTTCATGCGTGCGGCATCGCCGGCTTCCTGAGGGTTCATGCCGTAATCAATCATATTGATCAAAATCTGCACATGACCCTGGGGCTGCATGGAGCCGCCCATTAAACCGAAACTCATTAGCGGCATTTTGTCGCGCATAATGAAGGCGGGAATAATGGTATGAAAGGGACGCTTGCCGGGTGCATAAACGTTGGCGTGGTTAGGGTCTAGAGAAAATAATTCGCCACGATCTTGCAGCATAAAACCAAGCCCGTCTGGCACCAGACCCGACCCCATGCCGCGATAATTTGATTGAATCAGTGACACCATCATGCCGTTGCTGTCTGCCACCGTTAGATAGGTGGTGTCCCCTGCGGCCTCTAGTTTTGCCTCGCCTGGTTGTGGCTGCGGCATGGCCCGCTCTGGATCAATCAGGTCGAAGCGCGCCTTACCATAGGCTTCTGATAACAGCCACTCGGTGGGGACATTGGCAAACTCAGGGTCGGCGTAATACTTAGCGACATCCTCGAATGCCAAACGTTTAGCCTCAGTAAGATAGTGCCAAACTCTAGGATCGTCTCTTGGCCACTGGGCCAACTTTGCATGGCGCAGAATATTAACCATTTGCAGCGCCGCAAAACCCTGACCGTTGGGAGGTAGCTCGCATAGCTCAACACCGCGATAAGCAGCGCAGCTCGGCGTCACCCATTCGCTCTTGTGGGCGGCCAAGTCGGCTAAGCGTAAATCGCCGCCGATACGCTGCATATAGGTATCAATGGTTTTGGCGATGGTGCCCTGATAAAAGGCGTCCCGACCTTCTTGGGCAATGATCGCATAGGTTTTGCCGAGGTCAGGATTGCGGAAAACTTCCCCAGCCTTGGGCGCCCGTGGTTGAAAATAGGTGTGTCTGGCGTTGTCGAATTCGTCGATCATAGCAATGCGGCGATTAAAGGCGGCCTCAGCACGCTGAAAGTAATAGGCGATGACAGGCGAGACTGGGAAGCCTTCCCGGGCATAGCGAATGGCCGGTGCCAGTACGGACTGCATGGGCAGTGAGCCAAAGCGCTGATGGAGTTGAAACCAACCGTCCACGGTACCGGGAACGGTAACCGGCAGGTGGCCTAAGGGTGGAATACTGGTAGCGCCGCCAAGCTGCTGGCGCAATTGTTCCAGAGTGCGGGACTTTGGGCTGCGCCCGGAGGCGTTTAGGCCGTGTAACTGTTGGGTTTTAGGGTCCCAAACAATGGCAAACAAATCGCCGCCAATACCATTGCCTGTAGGTTCCATAAGACCCAGCGCTGCGTTAGCAGCAATGGCGGCATCGACGGCGCTGCCACCGGCCTTGAGTATGTCTATGGCGATTTGGCTGGCCAGGGGCTGTGCTGTCGCAGCCATTCCATTTGCGGCATAAACCGGGCTGCGTGACCACGCCTGTCCCACCGGGCGCCCTCCAGCTCCGATATCGGTCGAGGTTACAGCATCAGCGTGTGGCGCCGCGTTGGCCCAATTTGGCGCTAACCCGGCGCAGCAAAGGTACAGGATCAACGTAGCAAAAAAGCGTGAGCACATAGCCGCCCCCGTGAAGTTTTTATTACCTTAACCGAGGGCAGAGTATTTGTATCGATTGCGCCGTGACTAAAAGATCAGCTGTACGGTCTCGCCGTGCATCTCAACCACTGTCGAACGTTGTGCGGGTAGGATGGATTGCTCAGGTATTTCCCGGTTCCATTTATCAAAGGCTGACCTTAAACGTTTAACAATCGCTGGATGGGTGGTGGCGAGGTTAGTGCTCTCCCCGGGATCGTTTTGCAAATCGTAAAGCATCGTTAGATGGCCCCTAGGGGCTTGCCTGGGCCAGCCCTCTGCAGGTGGCTTGATCCGGCGGGCGGCGTCTAATTCGGATACCGCGTATGGGCTTTTGGCGTATTCCAATAGCTTCCAGCGTTGGTCGCGGATAGCTCGCGTTGGACTCGAGCGCCAATATAGATATCTGTGAGGTTGTTGCGTCTGGTCAATGAGGTAGGGCATCAGATCGACACTGTCCTCAGTTGTGTGCGTACTGCCGGCGAGTCCGCCGAAAGTCGCCATAAGATCCAACAAACTGACCATATGCGGATAGTTGCCCGCTGTTATCCGGTCTGGCCAGCTGAAGATCAGAGGTACTCGAATGCCGCCCTCGTTGTGGTAGCGTTTGAAGCCCGCAAACGGTGCGTTCGAGCAGACTTGAATATAGCCTGCACAGCCATTATCGCTGGAGAATACGAGCAAGGTATTGTCCAGTTGCCCGGTTTCTTTTAACGCGCTGACAACAGCGCCAACACTATCGTCCAGTGAGGCCACCATGGCGGCATAAATACGTGCTGCAGGGTCACTTATGTGTTGGTAGCGGCTCGTGTACTTTTTCGTGGCTTGCAGTGGTGTATGCGGAGTCGTATGGCTGAGGTATAAAAAGAACGGCGCCGTATGCTTCTGCTTGATGAAATCCACCGCGCGATCGGTAAATACATCAGTCAGGTATTCCTCAACTTCAACCAGTGTGCGGCCGTCATAAACTCCTTTCGATCGATCGCGCACAAGTGGCCAGTTGCCAATAGATTCAACATCAGGCCGAGACTGGTCAATGAAAATGCTGCCGCCGGCCAACACTCCAAAATATTCATCGAAACCGCGATTGAGTGGATGGAACTGGGGCAGATAGCCCAAATGCCACTTACCCACCATGCTGGTGGTATAGCCTGATGCATTGAGCATATCGGCCAGAGTAATCTGTTTTGCGTCCATGCCCGAGGTCTCAATGCGCGCTGCAGGATTAAATTCCCAACCGTGGCGCTGCTGATATCTACCAGACATAAGCCCTGCGCGGGACGGACTACAGACAGGGTGGGAGGCGTAGGCTTGTTCGAACAACATGCCCTTGGACGCCAGTGCATTAATGTTGGGCGTATCAATCAATTCACCGCCGTAAGCGCCAACATCGCCGACGCCCAAATCGTCAGCAAAGATAAAGACGATGTTAGGTTGGGCCAGAACCGTAGAAGTAGCAGTCAGCAGAAGTAAAAGGGAAAGGGTGCGCCACATATGTTGTCCTCCAAGCCCAATAATTTGCGAAAAAATCTGTTTCCAGCATAGCGTCGGCATATCACCACTTGAGTACAGCTTGCGCAGCCGGCCTTGCGCGATAGCGTTCGTCCCATGCGCGTAGCAATGGCCTGTCACCAAATACATCAGCTTCGACAAAGCGCATGAACTGCAATGAAGACTGCATTGTGCAATCCGCGACGTTCACCCGGTCACCTCCGAGTAATGGGCGGCCGTCACCCAAGAGCTGTTCTAAATAGTCCAACGGAGTTTGCATAGCGGCAAGACATTGCGCGGCTTTCTCTGGCTCCGGCGGGCGACCCAGCGGCGAATTGGTGGCGTGGCCATAGGTACCCATGGGGCCGCCCAGCCGCAGGTCGACAATTCGCTCCAGATCTTTAGCTTTGCCTATTTGTTCCGGTGTGCCCGCATACAAGGTGGCTTCTGGGAACTTAGCCTCTAAGTATTCAACAATGGCCAGCGACTCCATGAGAAAAGTGCCGTCATCCAATTCGAGCGCTGGCACCGTGCCGAATGGGTTGCGGGCTAGGTGTTCGGGTTCTTTATGTCGACCTTTAACGGTATTCACGACAATTTGTTCGATATTCATAGCTACGCCCAGTTCCTCACGTTCGGCAATGTAGAGCATCACCTTGGTCGGGTTAGGCGCCAGCGGTACCATAAATAGCTTCATTAAAGATCCCTCGTAATATCAACGATTTGTTCCAGTAGTTCGTAGCGCGCGGGGCCGATTGGGCCGGCACTGTCCAGCCCCAGTTTAAGCGTTGTGACACCGGCATCGCGGTATTTGCGCAATCGTTCGGTGACCATGGCTTGGTCACCAAGGGCCTGGAATTGGGTCACCATGGCATCGGGTACACGTTCAGCGGCCTCCTGGCGTTTGCCCTGGATCCACAGTTGTTGGATCGCGGTGGCATCTTCGGCGTAACCCGCGCGTTTGAACGCGTCATTATAAAAGTTGGTTTTTGCTGAGCCCATGCCACCCATGTTGAAAGCAACGGCAGGTTTGCGGCGCTCAATCATTGCGGCTAAATCATCACCCAGTTCCACTCGCACCGATACGCAGAGATCAAGATCGTTCAGCGTGCGCGCGGAGCTTGCTGCTCCATCCTGCAAGAAGCTCAGATGGGCTTCTGGATGATCTGGTGAGAATGAGGTGCCCAGCCAGCCGTCGGCGCTGCTGCCGGTGTAGCGCAGCGCGTTAGGACCCAGGGTGGCGAGATAAATTGGGATCTCCACAGGTTCATGGGCAATTTTGATAGGTTTGCCCTCGCTGTCGGGTAAGGGCATTTGAAATACCTTGCCCTGATACTGGACTTTTTCGCCGGCAAAAATTAAGCGGCAGATATCAACGGTCTCTTGCAGCCGCGCCAGGGGCGGGTGGTATGCAACACTGTGCAAACCCTCAACGACTTGCGGGCCGCTAGCACCAAGCCCAAGGACAAATCTTCCGTTGGTCAGATCATGCAACGTTAGTGCGCTCATGGCTGTCATGGCAGGGGTGCGGGCGGTGGTTTGCATGATGCCCGTGGCAAGTTTGATGCTCTGGGTCTTATCGGCGAGAAAGGCCAAAGGAGTAACCGCGTCACTCCACCAGGCTTCGGCCGAGAATGCCATGCTGACGCCGAGCTTTTCGGCAAACTGCACCCACTCAACAGTGCGCTTCAGTGTATCGGGCTGAATGGGGCCCATTTCGATGGCTAGCTTCATGACTACTCCAAGCTAAACCGGTTTCGCTTACTGCGGGCCACTTACTTTAAATCGTCATTTAATTCGCACTTCTACGGCCCGCGGGTGCTGGCATCTGGGTGCGCAGAAAACGCAGTAAAAAAAGTGGTTGGTCGGAGTGAGAGGATTTGAACCTCCGGCCCCTACGTCCCGAACGTAGTGCTCTACCAAGCTGAGCTACACTCCGATGGCCTCAGTCTAGTTCTACGGCATTCGCATCGCAATCATTGCTCTGGTGCTGTGGCTATAGCACGATCTATATGAGTGGTATGGTGATTCGATTGGGATAGTCGTGTAAACGGCTGGCCGCTAAGAAATACACGGAGAGCAATTTATGGCCATACACGGGGATACCGGAAGTTCGTCAGCGCATTGGACATCGCGGGTCGCATTTCTGTTGGCCTCAGTGGGCTTTGCTGTGGGATTGGGCAACATTTGGCGTTTCCCCTATGTCACCGGTGAAAACGGTGGGGCCGCCTTTGTCTTGGTCTATTTGGTATGCGTGTTTGCGATTGGTGTGCCGATTTTAATGGCGGAGTTGTTTATTGGTCGTCGTGGTGGCTCATCTCCTGCTGCGAGTATGCAATCCGTCGCTGCTGCCAGCGGCCGTAGCCATCGATGGGGTTGGGTGGGTTCGGCAAATCTGCTGGCCGCCTTTAGCATTATGGTGGCATACAGTGTGGTGTCAGGCTGGGTGTTGAGCTATCTGCTGCGTGCTCTTATGACCGGCTTTGTTGGGGTTGATGCCACGGCATCGCAGTCGGCTTTTAATGAATTACTAGCGGGCCCCTGGCAAATGCTTAGCTGGACTCTATTGGCACTGTTGCTGACCGGAGCGATCATTTATGCGGGGGTGCAGAAAGGTATTGAGCGTGCGGTCAAGGTACTGATGCCGAGCCTTTTTGCGCTCATGTTGCTGCTAGTGGGCTACAACATTGTGGTGGGCGGGTTTGCTGAGGCGGTAGATTATCTCTTTACCCCAGATTTCAGCAAAATCGATGCCTCTACCGGTTTGGCGGCAGTGGGCCAGGCCTTTTTCTCTATTGGTGTGGCGATGGCGGGCATGATGACCTTTGGTGCTTATTTACCTAGCACGGTGTCGATTCCCCGTGCCGCCATCACGATAGCTCTGGCAGATACGTTGGTTGCCATATTGGCGGGTCTGGTGATCTTTCCCGCGGTATTTGCTAACGGCTTGGATCCAGCCAGTGGTCCAGGCCTTATCTTTCAGACGTTGCCGGTAGCGCTGGCGCAAATGCCCGGAGGCCATTTGGTTAGCATCATGTTTTTCTTGTTGCTATCGGTGGCAGCAATTACCTCGATGGTGGGGTTAATTGAGCCCTTGGTGCATCGGGCACAAGAGCGTGGCTGGAGCAGGCATCGCAGCACTGTAACGGTGGTGTCAGCCATTGCGATCTGCAGTGTGGTGAGCGTGCTTGGTTACAATGTGTGGTCTGGCGTGGTGCTGGGTGAATTTGATATCAACACGTTGCTCGATCTCTTCGCGAACCAAATGTTGCTGCCGTTAGGGGGCTTATTTATTGCTCTGTTTGCAGGCTGGTTTGTTGCTCCGGACATAGCCCGACAAGAACTGAATTTGACCGAGGACTCTGGCTGGTTTGCATGGCGAACGCTGATTCGCTGGCCGGTGCCAATAGCGATCGCGCTAATTTTTGTCGTCGGCTTATCGAATCTATAGCTTGACTTA
>Ga0160423_10001689_pt1 | contig 18485 bp, 19 predicted proteins | sample CRUFie14St8metaG_FD_108191 | JGI IMG/M metagenome (GOLD analysis project Ga0160423, IMG submission 108191) | Marine microbial communities from the Costa Rica Dome - CRUD Field 142mm St8 metaG | ecosystem: Environmental > Aquatic > Marine > Oceanic > Photic zone | place: Costa Rica: the Eastern... | reverse complement strand
TACCATTTTTATTTATATTTATTTTCCAGTTATTAGTATTAACAGAATTATCATCTAAATTATTAGCTGGTAATATTTTAGGTGTTGGAGGAGAAGAATAATCTCCTACAAAGTCTGCAAAGTTAGGGTCAGTTCCTAATCCTTTTATTTCGTATTTATCTGTAGAAGAATTAAAACTAATAAGAGTTCTATCTCTATGGTCATTTACTTGTTTATAAGCTTTATAACCAGTATCAGGTATTTGTAAAGCTTTATTATAATCAGCATTATAATCTTCAATATAAGAACCAGTTAAAGATATTTCATCAGGAATATAAGGTTTTAACTCAGGTACTTTAGCTTGTGAACTATAAGCATACTGGTCAAGGTCGCTATCAGGATATGCTACACTAGTTCTAATTGTAGGATAAGTTTCTTCAACTTTATTATTTATAATAGAAACCCCTATTAAAGTATTATCTTCTTCTACTTTATAAGGTAAAGTAAATTGAGCAGAGCCATCACCAGCAGTATCTTGTGTAGTAGGTTCTACAAACTGGTCTATTTGAAGTTCTTTAGTGTGGTCAAACAGTTCTAATTTACTAATACTATTGTTAGAACCAGATTTATCTACAAAGAAAATAGTATTACCGAAAGTAACTGCACCCATAATATCAAAGTTAAATTGAAATTTAGACCAAGACTCTTGTACTAGTTTTTGATTTTGCATATAAGAAGTATATACATATAGTGTTTTTAAATCATCATTAGTAGCTACAAACAAAATATTTTTATTAGATAAACCAAACATAAATCTAACGTTGTTAGGAATATAAGTATCTACATGTCCAGTTATTTCTATTGCATCTTTTATTAAATTACCTGATTTAGTAGAAAACCTACGAATAACTGCATTGTTACCTTTAGAGCCTGCAAATAGTACATGGTCTGATATTGATATTGGGTGTACATCTTCATTTGTTTGGTATTGAGTTATTTGTTCTAGTCTAACAGTAGCAGGTGTTAAAGCTTCTGTAGAAGAGTGTACTGCAAATTGCATTTCTTCAGCAAATATAATTAAACCTGTAGGATAAGACTGCATAGCTTTAGCTCTTACAGAATAATTAGTAGCTATAAATATATCAATAGGGTCAGAATTAAGTGCTCGTATAGCAGAGTCACTAAATAAATTAAAATAATCATTTGAACGAGACATTACTAAACTGTCTTTAGATAAATAAACTAGTCTATTTCTATAAAATAATATATCAATTATTGAGCTTCCTATAAAAGAAGGTATAGGATTAGAGTCATTATCTCCTACTAATCTGTCTGCATAAGATTGAGCAGAACGCTGATTAGCTAATCCAGTATCACCTGCCGTTACAAGTTGAAACTCAGCTCTAGTAATACCATCATCTGCATCAGTAGCAGGATTTATTAGACTAGTCCCTGTTTTAATTAAAAAGTGTGGCATTGTAGAAACATCTATTGTAGTCTCTAAATTAGGAGCTATAGTTTCTTTCCATACTGTTGAAGTAGCATCATACTTAACATAGTAATTAGCAAATTCATTTTGAGCATCAACTCCTACTATATTAACTATTGTACCATCTGGAGCAGCAGCAGGTAAGTCATCATATCTAGCAACTTCTCCATTAACTACACCCAGTAAAGTATTAGCAAAAGTATCTAAACCTTCTACTTTAACATCTCTTATACTACTGCCATCATCTTTAGTAAGTATTACATTACTACCAGAAACAGTAGCAGTTATACCTGTTGATGAAAAAGAAGATTGTAGTCCATTAGCTACTGTAGCAAAAGTTTCATTACTAGTACTAGTTACATAACTAGCTACTTGAGTTCCATTTATATTAATAGAATAAGTAGCACTAGGTTGTACTGTTTTTATAAATACTATAGCCTTGCTTAAATCTCCTGCTGGAGAAGTAATCTCGTCGTCCATTGCAGTTTTTACACTAGCATTAGAAATTATTAAATAATCTTCAATTAAAGCAGTTCTAATATCTTGTATAGGATTACTTGTTTCTAAATAAGTGTGAGAACTAGGATTAGAAAAGACTTGTTGTACTCCATTTTTATCGTATATTTCTAAGCCACCAAAAGGATTAGTAGTTCCATCATATGCTTTACCAGTAAATACTAAAATGTAATCATCTTCAATAGTTCTAGCTTCACTAGTAGAAACATTTCTAACTCTAGTATCTTTATCTATTTTAGTTACAAGAGAATTAGTATCTATTTGAGTATCTAAGTTTAAAGCTGCTACATAATCAGTACCATTTCTACTTTCAAGTCCTCTACTAACATTAGATACAAAATTAATTTGTTCTTCAGCTTGATTTTCTACTCTAGTTAATTCGGGTAGAGTTGACACTCCATTATATAAACCCGTTACTTGGTCTGTAAAATATGATTTAGATGCCATAGCTTGGATAATCCCTTGTTCTGTCAATGACTCCAAAGGTGCTTTCAGAGTCTGTTAATAAGTTAGCTGACTCTACGTCAACTTGTTCACGTTTAAATTCTATTCTTGCTTCAAGTTCGTCTTGAGCAGTTAACTGATAAATAGTTATATCTCCTGCTACTTGAGCAGCAAATTTTCTAGCAGTTGTTATAGTAATATAGTTACGAACTATTTGAGGAAGGTCTTCCCATTCTAAGAACGAAACTATAGTAGCTTTTAAATCGCTATCAAATACATAAGTATTTTCTTTATTGTCGTATAATTTTTTACCTCTTTGTACTACAGTTCTTAAAACTGTATTATCTTTGCATACAGTAAAAACTTTAATACAATTAGTAGGCAAGCTGATATTATTAGAAGAATCCCTAGTAAGTTTGTATTCATAATCTGTATTACATACCAATCCGATAGACTGCACTCTTCTAGAAACATCATGTAACATTTGTTGTGCTATTAATGCGTCTCCAAAAACAGTAGACAAACTACTAATAGGGGACTCATTAATGTTTTGTAGGCACACATTAACTGCCTCTAATTCTGTCTGTGGTAGTAAATTCATATTGTCCTTATAGTTTAAAATAAAACCCCTCACGAAGAGGGGTATAATAAATGTAATTAAGCATTAGTAGTAACTGCAAGCTCAACTGCACATTCTGGTCTTAGTGAACCAATACCGATAGACTGACGAGCAACCATTAAAGTTCCTTGTCTTTCTACTTGGTAATCAGTTTGTACACCTAGTCCCAATAGTCTAACAACTCCGATAGCATCAGCAGAGAATATAACTCCAACTGTTCCTGAGAAGTCACCGAAGTGATACCCATTAATATCAGTAGTAGACCCTGGGTCAGCAATGTTAGTTCCTGGAAGGTTAGGGCTCTTAAGGATAGTAACTCCACCAATCTTAAGAACTGTTCCATCAGCATAAGAACCAGAACCATTATAGTCTCGGTTAATTACTGAGAATCCTGAAGTTTGTGTACCAGACAATAAGTCATAGTAATCTTTAGGACGTAAGATACAGAATTTTTCTTCTGTTTCTGGAACGTAAGCATTGTCAAACTTAGCTTGTGCTTCAAAGATAGCAGTAGCAAGAGCATCAGCTTTAGCTGCAACATCATCAGCATTACCGCTAGCAAAGTCAGCAACTCCAGATGTAGCGTCTAAACTATCTTTTAACTGGAATGCAGTATTAACAATCTGGTTTTCTTTTACTGCAGTAGGCTTTTGAGTAGAGTCAATAGCACCAGATGGAGTACCATCAGATGTACCTTCATCAGTTTTATGTAACTCATTTTGCTCACGAGCAGTTAAGATAAGATTTCGTAACAACTGTTGGTCATAGTTAAAACCTAAAGTTGCACCCAACTCTTTAGCATACGCAGAACGTACTTCGTAATGCGATACCATGTCTTCCCAATCATCTACAAAAGTAGAAGCAAACATAAGACCATCAATAGCAATAGTCTTTTCAGCATGTAAGATTGAAGATGGAACAATTTCTTGTCCAGGAGTATGATACCCTGAAGCAGAAGCTCGTCCAATCATAGGGAATTGAGCAGACTTTTGTCCGCTAATATTTCTCTCACGAACTTTACCTTGCATTACTGTGCTTCGTTCAAAGCTTGCAAGTACTTCGCCAGAGAATAACTTCAAGAACATGTCGTTAGTTGCAGTAGTAGAAGCACTACTATCCAACCCAGGACGTCCGAAGTTCGAATAATTATCAGCCATGATAATATCTCCTTATAATTAATATTTAATGTTTAGTTTAAATACCCATTATATAACTTACTTACAAGTTGTCCTATCTATATCTACCTCGGCTTCAATTAAATAGGGCTTTAAATACTTTATAGTTTTGAGCGTGAGATTTTTCTTTGAACTCTTTCACGTTCAGCGGGGTCTTTATGGTAAAGTGGACTATTTAGGTCTTCAGTTAACTGAGCCCAACTTTCATACACATCACCAAGCCCTGACCCTAGGGTAGAACCTTCAAGCAAAGCAGGTTCATTGTTAGCTTGACTGTAAAGGCTCTTTAAAGCTTCTACTGCTAACATTGCTTTGTTTTTATCCATTGAACCTACTGCTTCGTCATATTGTTTAATGAAGTCTTCATCAACTCCACCTTGACTTGCCCATGTAATTAATTCTTTATAATCATCTTCTGAGCCTACCATACCTTTAACTGTAGCTTGCCATTGGTCTCCTATAGCAGCTTGTCCTTTTATATAAGCATCTACTATATCTTTCGTAAACCCGACTTCTTTGAGTTCTTGATAACTACTTTCGGATAGTTTTCCGTTTTCTGCGTACTCGTTGGAATACTTAGAAATGTCAAACTCCCCATCTTCGTTAACAATTTCGTCGCTACTGTTGGTGGTTTCTTCTTTCGGTTCATTATTTCCTAATTTACTTTCTAGTTCTTGATAAGCTTTTACAAGAGCTTCTTGATTATCAAACTTACCTAATATTTTTTCTGCTTCTTTTGGTGTTTCTGGTACTTGTTCTCCTACAGGAATATTAACACCATTAGGTATTTCTGTCATTCCTTGTGGTTCTCCTACACCTGTTACTACTTCCTCTGGTAGTGCATTAGCTTCTTCATTCATAGTTTATTATTCCTCTTCTTTAGTTAACGCTTTTGTTAATTCTGGAGCAGCAGCTACTGCAGCATTATTAGCAGACTGTTGTTGCATCATAGCCATTTGTTGTTGCATTGCAGCTTGTTGCTCTTGTTGTAATTGTTGTTCAGACTTAATTAAACCTTCCATTTCTACGCCTTGAGATATACCAATACGAGCTATTAAATCAGACATATTAATATAACTTCCAGCTTGTAAGTTCATTACGTCTCCTACAAATTGTCTTAACTTACCATAGTCATGTCCTCTTCCTAATGCTTCTAATCCTGCTATAATAGTAGGTTCAATAGAACCAGTAGGTAAACTAGGTAATCTATTTTGTGCAGAGTATCTAGCTATAAGTGCTTTAATTAGAGGTAGTTGCAACGATTGAGATAATACAGAATATTCCCCTCCTAAGTTATCTTCTAAGTCTGCAGCTACATATCTAATTTCTTCAGCAGTCACTCTTTCTGCACTTCTTCGTACTGCTACGTTTAATAGAAATGCTGCTGATAAACCTTCTTCTAATCCTTTTTTAGTTTGATAAGCAACTTGAAAGTCATTAGCTTTTTGTACTTGTAAAGTAGAAACATCTTGTACATTACCTACTACAAAATCACCTGACTCTTTTCTAGCTAAATCTCTTACTTTAGTAGTACCATTAGGATTAACCATAAATAATATTTTAGAAGATACTGCAGCCATTTGTACAATAGCTTTAGATATAGCTTCTAATGAATTTAAATCACCAAGATATTCTTCTACTAATCCTCTACCATAATGTTCTCCTGCAATAGAAGACCATCTAATAGGAATCCAAGGAGATTCAGAAACTTTATAAAATCCTTCGCTTTCTGCTATTACAGTACCATTTTTAAGTTCTTGCCAGCCATGATAAGTTTCTTTATCTTTACGAATGACATAAGTAAATATTTCTACTTCTGCTTGCTCTTGGTCTTTTTTAGATAAGCTTTCTTTTATTTCATCTGGTAAAGCATTAGGAGCAATATTTTCACATACAATCCATCTAATAGGATTACCTGCCATATCTCTTTCTATTACATACTTATCAAGAGGATAAGTTTTTATATCTCCTTTTTTAGGAACATATAATAAAGCATTACCAGTAGCTACACATTGTTTTAAAGCATCAAATATAGGAACACGAAGAGAATCTTTTTCTGCTTCTCTAATTACAATTCTTTCATATCTAGTTAAAGCTTCATCTATACTTGATAAAAATGATTTACCTTGAGATGCTCCCATTTCTTTTGCTTGTTTTTGTAATTGTAAAGCTTGTACATCAGAAATAGACATTTTAAAGAAAGGGGTGTTAGGGGGAAATAATGCCAATAATAACTTAGACGATAAGGTATTCACGCCTCTAGCACCCAAAGATTGATAAGGGGTTCTTAATACATCTGCTTCATTTTTTTCAGATGGTGTTAAAAGTGCTGGTAAAGTTAATTGAGCACAACGTCTAGCTCTTTCTAATATAGTATGTCTTTTAGTAGATAAACTACTATAATGCTTAGAGGCTTTACCCATGTGTTGAGTTAAGTTTTCTGGAGATAATACTCCCCTTTGTTTTTTATCTATCATTATCTAATCCTTAAAGAGTTAGTATTCATTGTATTTTTTTGTTGTTGATTAGTTATATATCCTATGTCATCAGAAACAGGTTTAATATTTAAATTGTTTTGGTTTCCTTTAGCTACTTCAGTAAAGTCTAATTGTTTTATACCCTTTGCAACTTTAGATTTTCTTTTATCAGAGGTACTTCCTATTAATATATCGGCTACTTTCATATCAATAGCAGGCATTACGTCTTCGTCTTTTACCTCGTTATTTATAGTTGTCTTATTCGGGCCACACATTTAGTTCTCCTTGTCTAAAGTTCTCTGTAAAAATTCTATTAGTTCTTGTCTACCTACTTCTATCCATATCTCTCTATCGGACATATCAATCTTCGGCGATTTTAAAGGAAACAATCTTCTTAAAAATTCTATAGTTTCTTCTAAGTTACTTGGTACAAATTCATGTATCTGTTCTTGTGAAAATTCTTGTATTCTTTTTTTCATGATAATAAAAACCCCTTAATAATATTAAAATTATACACTATTAAGGGGTTGGAAGGAAACTAAAAAGGAAGATAGTTTAGGGAATTTTCCCTATTAGGGAGCATGTTAATAAAAAACCCACTCGAAAGTGGGTTAGTTCATCATTAAAGCGTACTATATTTAAATAGGTTATGTTCCTCTCTTTCTTTTAATTTTTAATAACATAAACTAGGTTGCCATAATACTACTTCTTTAGTTTCAAAGTCGTAATCTTCCTTACCTAGTAACCTTACTGCATTAACCATTGAGGTCATGTAGTCTTCTATCTTTTGATTTGAAGCTTCGTCATCTATATATTTTAAATACTTTTCTTTATAGACACCGAAGATAACTTCAAAAGCTTCTTTATCTGTATACTGCTTTTCAATAATGCTATCAGCAATTTTAGTAGCATTAACTTTACCAACTTTAGGACAACCTTTAATACCATCTGTGGAGTCACCCATAAGTGCTTGAGTATAAAAGAAATGCTTCGCTTGAATATTGTCGATTTCATATTTATCCTTTTTGTTCCAATTAAAATGATGACCTACTACTTGGTCTAAGTCTTTATCAATAGTACAAATAACACTATCTTCATCAGCATATATACTCATTAAATCATCAGCTTCTAATTTAGACTCACGTTGTGCGTTCCAAGCTTTTATCATATAATCTTTTAATACGTCTACTAATGTAGGTACTGTAGATTCATTTCTATTGTTTTTATACTCTGGCAAAACGTCATATCTAAAGTTAGCTTTACCTGATAAACATACAATATACTCATCACAACCAGTAGTATCTAATATCCATTGAATGAAATGGTCTACGTCTACCATAGCTTCTTCTGCTTTAGCTATAGTAATAATACTAGGTTCGCCATCATCTCCAAAGTCAATATCGTACTCGTTAATAAAAGCAAATCTATATGCTATAATATCTCCGTCTATTAATGCTTTCATCTTCTTATATCTCTTCTTATCTCACGTTCTAAACTTTTAGTTAATGCTCTAATCATATTAATTATATCTCTACGTTTAGAAGTTTTATGGGAGAAACTATTAGCAATTTCTGTTAATAACTTGTTAATAGCTTTAATCCATATTAATCTTTTTCTTATTTTCATTGCAGTTAAACTCATGTCTGCTTTTCTAACTATTGCCATTCTACGTCTCCTCCTTCTTCTTCCATTTCGTCTGGGTTTACTATTGTCATTTTACTAAACTCTACTCCACAATATGGACAGTAACTAGGGTCGTTAATTCCTCCTACCATTTCTACTGTAAAGAAAAAGTTTTTACAAGACGTACATTCATAGTACGACATATCTTCTAATTTTGGTATATATACCATAATAATCCTTAATGGGTCTCTGCCCAGTTATTTCCAATTTTGTATTCTCCATCTAAAGGACATACAAAGTTGTAATCTTTCCCTGCTTGTATAATAGCTTCTACTGCAGCTTTACCTACTGCGTCTGCATTATCCTCAGGTACATCTATCTGCCACTCGTCATGTATGTTACCTACAAACTCTCCACCTAACTCATATACTTTAGGATATAAGTTTCGTAAAGCTTGCTTCATAACTATAGCTCCTGCTGACTGCAACAAAGTATTTAAAGCACTATGTGCAGACCTTACTGGAATCTGTCGTCTATCTAATCCGAACAAGAATCCTTTAGTACTAGCTTGAGCTACTTGACTTAATAGTTCTCCAAGGGCGGGTAACTCATTTAAGAATCTTTCTTTTGCTTCTCTTGATTTACTTATAGAACAACCTAATATTAATGAGAGCTTCTCCAATCCTGCTCCATATAAGAAGGCGTATCCCCAAGTTTTCGCAACATTTCTGTCGGTGATTCCCAAAGCTTCCATATTAGTAGTATGTACATCACCATCAACAACAATACTAGCGTAGTTTCCTTCATCATATTTCCCCATGTAATGAGCTAAACATCTTAACTCTAGTCCACTTGCATCACAACCTACAAGTTTATGTCCATGAGAAGCAGTAAATAACTGCCTACATTCTTTACCATAAGGACTATAACATGCAGGTACTTGACTCATGTTAGGACGAGAGTGAGTCATACGACCAGTAACTGCTCCAATAGTATCTACTGAACCATGAACACGATTACTACGATACAATTTAAGCCATGCGTTTTTACCTTCGCCTACCATACCTAATATTTTTTGTATAATAAAATACTCTGATAACTTCTTAGCACCTTCGTATTCTAAACTATTTAGTATACCTTCATTTATTTTTGGTATACCAGTATCAGTAAATTCCTTTGGCTTCCAACCATATACTTCTTGTAAGCCTCTAGCTATGTGTTGTCTACTACCACAATTAAAAGGAGTAACAATCTTTTTAGTGAATGGTACTCCTTTCACATAACCCCTAGTTTTATTATTAACTTTAGGAATAAATACTTCTTCATCTTCAAAGTCTGGAAAGTATTTTTTAACTTCTGTTTCAATATTTATCTTCTTAACTAGTAAATCTTTGTACAACTTCTCAGCTTTACGCCAATCAAAGTACCAACCTCTTCTAGTTTGTCTTGATATTATATACCTAATCTTTTGCTCTAATTCAAAAGCTTGTTCGGGTATACCTCTTTCCATTAACTTTTTATATAGTAGCTTTGTAACTACTACATCTTGTTCACAATACTTAAGCATGTCCATAGAAAACTCGCTCCAATCAGTAGTGAACTCTTGTTTATGTTCTCCTAATCTATGACCAAAAGCTTTAAGACTATATGAACCCATAAGATTTGCAGGTAGTTGTTTTGATTTTACACGAAACACATCTGCTTCTTTTATGTCTGCATATACAAGCTTAGAAGCGACAAGAGTATCCAATAGGTTGCAATCGCTAAAATCCCAACCCAACGTTTTCTCCAATACTGGAATGTCATAATCAATGATGTTATGACCAATCCAAGTGTCAACAGTAGGAAACACATTTTTGTAAAAGTTATCATAATGTTCCTTTGTATATAGTAGCCAACGATTACCATTGACTACATCTATAGCAACAATACAATGAATAGTATCTGCATCTAGTTGTAAGCCATTAGCTTCTATATCAAATGCTATCTTCATCAGTATCCTTGCCGTTTAATCCAAGTTTAGCAAAGTCATCTTGCCAACTAGGTAACAATCTGCCAGTATCTTTATTAAATGTCAAGACATCTGCGATACCAACTTCTCCAGTAGTACGATTCTTTAGTACTCTAACCTTTGCAATATGTCCAGTTTCTGCACATTGTTGGTCACGTTCTATTGCTATAACTGCATCTGATAATTGTTCTAATGAACCCGAACCACGCAAGTCACGAAGACTAATCTGTCCACCTTCATTAGCATTATTGCCTGCTCTGTTGATATGCACCACACATAACAAACAAGCTCCTGTCTCCTCAGCCAAGCTTCTTAAGTCTGTCATTAATCTATCAATAGCTTTACGCTCATCTCCAATAGGCATACCACTAATAACAATACTTAAGTGGTCAAGTATAATGTACTTACAACCTAGAGACACAATCATAAACCTTATCTTACTCATAAGATTATCACTATCAAGTGAACCGAAGTGGTCGTATAAGTAGAAGCGTTCATTGTTAATTGTCTTTTCATAAGCGTCTCGTAATAACTCGGGGTCTACTGATTCTAGTTCTAATCTTTTATTAAGATATAAACTAGGATAACGCAATGCAGTCTTTTGTGTACTATCTTCTAATGCTACTACACCTAGTTTCTCTTGATGTTCTTGTGTGATATGATAACCAATCTCATGGACAAAGGTTGATTTACCTGCACCAGAACCTGCAGTAAACATATACACCCCTTTCTGTAAGCCACGCAACATATGAGATAGTTCGGGGTATGGTAAACTAATCCCATCTTCAGTAGGTTTAGAAACATAAGACCACAACTCAGTACCATTAAGAATACCATCAGGTCTATAGGGTCTTGCTTGAAATATATTCGCTACAAGCTGACCACCTTTACCATTAGCTAACAAGTCGTTAGGGTCTTTGTATCCGTCGGGATATGATAATACTCTTATCTTACCACAACTAATTATACTTACTGCTTCATCTACTGCTTCTACACCTGCACTATCATTATCAAATGCTAGTACTATATCATCAAAGGATTCAATAAACTCTAGGTTTTGTCGTAGATATTTACCTACTGATGACGCACCATTAGGAACAGACACTACTGCCCACTTGTTATTGAACACTTGACTAATTGACATGGCATCAATCTCTCCTTCAGTTATAATCAACCTAGGATTTTCTCCTTGTGGTTGCCATAGATGTTGACCAAACAATTCTATCTTGCTTGAATCTCCAGTCCAAGGAAACTGCTTATCGGGTGTTCTGATATGTTGTGCTACCTCCATACCATTCTTGTAGTAAGAAGCTACATGACAAGGGTGTCCACTCCATGTACCTACTTTATATCCAAACTTCCTACAAGTTTCTTCTGTGATTCCACGTTTAGTAAGTGCTTGATACTTACCACTAATGAACTCAACATTCTTCTTTTCTTGTTTTACTTCCACAATATCTCCTTCCGATTTTGTATACGTCTTACATGAGAAACAATATGTACCATTGGTATATACTGCTAACGCATCTGAACTTCCACAAGCATCACAAGGTAAGTGGGTTCTAATAGCCGTGCTAGTTTCTTCCATGCTTTAACCTTTCTCATCTTCATACCACTTGCTCATCTCTTCCATTTCATCATCACTAGGAAATGGATAAGGTTCATTCAATATATGTTTAGTATAAGTAGTTTCATAAGCTATTATATTAAACATGACTGCTGACGCATGGTCTTCTCCATCATCTGCTTCAGCAAACCATTGCATGAAATGTCTGAATGCTGACTCTTTAAACCTATCAAGGTCTTGAGTATCAGCTTTCTCCCAATTCCTGCTACCATACTTCTCTGCACCTCTAGTCATTAGCTCGGCTAATCTAGTTAGCATTTGTTCTTCATACCTCACACCTTCGGGTATAAGTAAATCGAACTTTGCTTTACCTTTAGTAGTATCTCTTACCATACCACTATCGGATTCGTGTCTTTCTCCACTATCTTCTGTCTTATACATATTACTCCTCTAACCATTCGTCTGGTATTTTTTTATCTGCATATAGAAATCCATATCTTTCACACCACATAGCATAAGTAGTTTTACTTCTTTTACTTAAGCGTTGACTAGATTTACTAAATACAAATCTAATGTCAAGGTCGGGTTGTTGCTTTTGAATAAGTAAATGTTTAACTCTATCAGAGGCAACAAACCTACCTTTAGTTTCTATGATTATAGTCTTTCCACTTTTACACTCAACAAAAAAGTCTGGAGTATATCGGTGTAAAGATTCGGGTCTAACATAACTAATTACATTAGACTCGTAATCATACTTAACACCTTTTTCCTCTAAGTCTTCAGCAAAAGAATACTCCAAGCCCGAACGAAATCCATGCTTCAGACCTGGGTCATTCTTTTTAATCTTAGAAGGACGCTTCTTAGATTTAGAAGTCACTTGCAGGTGTCTCCTCAGTAGTAACTTTTACTACTTCTTCTGCAGGTGCAGTAGAGACAAACCCCTCTTCTTCTCCGAAGTCACTTGAATCCACACCTCGTAACTCTATCACTTGTACTGCTGATAAGAAACAAGATACACCATAAGCATTAGCAGATGGCATGTAGTAAGGACGAGCATTGAAAGCTACCTTTAACTTACTACCACTACCTACTATCTCATTAACTGGATTCTTCTTAGCGTCAACAATAGTAGGTTTACGCTCACGAACTTCTCCATCTCTAGTAGTATACTTGGCAGTCATCTTGAATTTAAATTCAATGTTACCAGTTTCTACTCCGTCTTCATCATACTCTTTACTGTATGGTTTGTTAGTTGTTAGAGACTCACGCTTCTGAGGCTTTGCAGTTTCCATAGCCTGCGTTCTAGCTAACTCTAGTTGCTCATCTAACTTTGTAGTTAGTGGCGTAGCGTCTTGCTCCGACATTACCAAACTAACATTGTATATCCCATTAGGGTCAAACTTAGTTTGGGGTTCGTTGATAAACACATACTTGCCAATACCAACGGGTGTTACTAATCTAACTATATTACTCATAGTTACCTTTCCTTTCCTTTTAAGGGTTACTTTATATAGTAGTAGACATTGTCTACTTTTAATGGAAGAAGTATTTACTTATAAGTACTTCTTCTAAATTTAACTTACCAAGATTTGGAGGCTCTGTATCTCCTCCTAATTGACTCTTAATACTTTGAAGTATATCACCATTTTTATAGATGTCAACAAAAACTTGCCGTAAAATTTCATGTAAATCATCTACATAATTAGCGTGTGTTCCATAAGAGTCATGTATTAAACTAAACTCACGCACATTACGTTTATTAAAAAGTCTTACAAGTGTTTCCATTAACATACAAGCATCAATACTGTGTACAAAATTAGGACTAAATCCACTCTTCTGTTTACCTTCTGCAGGCACATCAGTTTTCTGATGCAAGTGTAACTGTACTCTTTGACTTCCAATAAATAAATTAATTCTTTTCTTCTTTGTTTTCTGATAACTTTGTATTACTGGAAAGTCTGTTAAAGGTGTTCTCCACTTTAGAAATAATTGATTACTTTCTTCTACTAAAGTATCAAACCAATCCATAGTATTTCTTGCACCTACAACTACATTCTTAATAGCTTCTCCTAGTTTGTCAGCTAAATAAACAGAAGCTCTAAACTTATCGACTGTATATCCCTCAAGTTTTTCTTTAGCACTATCTAATATTTGGTCTTTTAATCCATACTCACTTACACCATAAGGAGTAGTCATAGTTCCAGTCTTAACTAACTTTCTATCTATCTTACCTTTCCACACTTGTGCATATTTATCTGTATCTTTATCTATTATATTTGATAGTTCATTAGCTACTTCATTATAAATATCTTGTGGTTTTTTTGAGTCTAATAAGTTTACTGCTTTACCACCTACTTCATCTTTTAACATAGCTGATAGGTGTTGTAATCCATTACAAGTTCCGTCCATGTTTACTGGTAGGTAAGATATACCACTACCATTAGCATACTCCATACAAAAAGCTAGAAACTGAAAAGGATTATCAGCATTAGTCCATGCTTGTTCTTCTAAAGGTTGGTTTCCACATTCAAATATCCATTCTTTATTCTTATCAAACCATTCTACTCTACTATCAAAAGGAACTTTATCTTCTCCCCAAGCATTAGCACACCCTACTTTCCACCAATATCTACCATTTTGTGTTAGTCTATGTCCATTAGCAAACTTCAATAGACCTTTACCAATATCATTAGCTTGTGGATTTAATGTAGTAGGAATAGGATACATTCTACCTCTGAAATCTAAATTCCAGGGAAAATATATTTTATCATACTTAGAATAATCTTCTGCTATTTGTATCTGACACACTAAAGCTAATCTTTTTGAAGCCATTTCTCTATTCTCTTTATATATATCAGCACAAGCTTTAGAGTATTTAGATACTAATTCTTTGTTATAAGTTTTAAATTCTAACCACTCGTTCTTTGACATCTTATTCCAAGGTCTAGGAGGTAATTCAATAGGGTCAGCATGAGGTAAGTCAGCTATGCCTCCACCTTGTTTAAACCAAAGTTCTTTTATTACTGCTAACACATCAGTATTTATAGCCCACTCTGTTTGTTGTGCTACATTAACTGCTTCTCTAACTTTAGTTAATCTTTCTTTAGACAAATCTCTATGTTGTTTTATAGTCATTCTTCTAATTAAATCGGGTTTCCATTTAGGGTGTTCAGTTAAGTAACCTCCCGTGTAAAGAGAAGTCCAGTTCACGGGAGGCACGACCATAGGTCTGTATGTTGGAGTAAAAAAAGCTAGGAGGTCACTACTCTCCTCAATGAATTTCATGACCTCTTCGCTCACTTGTATTATGAAAGGGGATTTGTTCCTACCAATTTTTACCCTTTTTGATTGGAACATACCCGTGTATTGTATTGCTAGTTCTAAAAGTTTATGTCCAAGTCTTAACTTATCTTCGTGTTCTATTATACACAAATCTATACCTTTGTCAAGCATTGCTTTCTCTACAAATTCTAACTCTTTATACTTGTGTGTATCTAAATGCCTCACATGTGTTTGTATTGCTCGTAACATTTTTGGTTCAGCTTTTTTAAATTTTCTATAATTAGTTTCATGTTCTAGTTGTTCAGCTAAACTCATACACACAGAAGTTTGTCTAGCCATATCAGTACGTTCTGAAACCACATGATTAAATATAACTTTGAGGGTACAGAAAGCTATCTCGAAAGATGATAATTCTAATTCTCTTACCACATTTCTTACAATAGCTTTTCTCCCTGCATTCCACCCTTTTGTTTTATCTTTAGGGTCTAACCACTCATCAATAGCTTTCGCTAGGCTTTCGGTAGCTCTAGAGATGAGAAGTATAACTGGTTTTGTTTCACCAGCTCTACCTCTTTTCTCCATATCTTTGAGAGCTTTCTTGTACCTATCAGTAGTTATCTCAATAGATTGACACTCTAGTTCTTGTTGAATGTTATATAGTTCTTTTATTTCTATACTCATCAAGTCCGTCCTCCCAATTTGGGTCGGGTACAATCGTACCGCATCTACCACAAGGTTCTCCAATGTTTCCAACTGCTTGCATTAAACCACAATTTGTACATGGAGGCAAGCTCTTTCCTAGTAATCTTGTGTTGTGCATTGTGTCTTTATCTACTACATAATTGTATGGTCTTAACTTAAAGTTATTTCTTCTATGACCATAACTAGTTTTCTTTGCTTCACTCATGCTTTATACCACCCATTTCTATACCATGCGTTCTCAAGATTTCTAATGATAGCACCTGCAAACTCTGACCTACCCTCGAATACTTGTTCGCTTCCGTCTGTTACTTCTTTGACTGCTATCTCACAATCAATTATCTCATCTTCACAGTACTTGGTTAGACCTCTATGTAATGCTACTACTTCAGCTTCCAACCACCTAATATATTTCTCTCTATCTTCATTAGGTTGTCTGTCAGTTGCTTCTGTATACATATCATGTATCTTATCTTTACTCATCATTTACTCCTATCCATGTTTTTGTTTTATCACAGTAGTATCTTTCTTCTATTGTGTACCCATTATTATACAATACTTCTTCACAAGCTTGCAATGTAAATTGGTCTACAACTTCTCCATCTTTATTCACAATATACAAGTTTGTTATTCTACTATTTTCTAGAGACATAATTTATCTACCCCCGTCCATTCTATGTTACAAGTTCTGCAGAAGTAGTCATTCTCATACGTCACACTTGGCATATAACTTAAGCAAGCAGGACAAGTACCAAAGGCTACTTCCTTTTGGTCTGATTGTGTTAGATTGTTTACATCTCTACGCTCCCAACCACCTTCCATTTTTGTAACCTTTTGGTTCTGATTGAAAGAGAACTTTGAATACTTCTTCTTTTTCTTGGTTGGTTTGTCGTAGTTAGTCCAACCTGTCCAACCACCCATGATACCATAACTACCCCAACTGTAATTGTATGTATCATTAGAGTAATAGTTACCATCAGTTTCTTCTTTCCACCCACTACCTGCAAGAGTAAATCCACTCTCATCAAGTACTGCTACTTTGTTACCACTTAACAATGGTTTCATAAGTACCTTGAAAGCTGAGCCATACTGCTTGAAGCCTGCCCTTGCAATGTACTTGGTCATTACCATTGTATCCGATACACCCTCGGTAGATTTACTAGCAAAGCTACCACCCAATATACCATTGTGTATAAGTACTCTCTTCGCTCTACCATTTACTTTCCTCATCACGTTTGTATCTTGTGTGATTGGAAAAGGGTGGCAACATTCTGCCGAAGTACCTCCATGAGTAGTAATCCTCATGTGTATCAAGGCTACATCTTCTGTCTTGATACTATCCTTCAACACCTTGTAGTACTCCTCAAAATCGAAGTACCCTTTCATATAACCTATCTCATTCTGATTAGGTTTTAATACTGCGAAGCCACCTCCGTCGGGATTAGATTCGAATGAATTTTGTAACCACTCTTTCTTTGGTAACTTACAACCTTTCGGTTTTACTATAGCTATACACATAACTAATCTTCCTTCCTTTGTAATAGTAGACAATGTCTACTTTTGTTTATATTAATAACAATCTATTCTTCTTCGCTAGCTTGTCATACTTGTACTTGTGTTCTCTTACAAAGAATCTGAACGCATTGAATACATCACGACTACTACCAGTTAAGAAGCTTCTGTTAGTATGTTCATTGAACTCCACAATGGCTTGCACCAAGTCTACCATAGTACAGAACTCATCAAAGTCGTATGGAGTTCTGAATATTCTGAACTCAATAGTACCTTGATTCTGTAGATTGAGAGCTTCATACCTACCATTGCTACCACTATTACCATACTCTTCCCACTCATGATTATCATGAGGACTCTTGGTAAACCTCGCCCATTCACTTGACTCTCTTCCCGCTAAAGAACAGAGATGAGTCCTTTGTTGATTGACGAAGTAATCTATCCTACGCACATGCTCTTTATCTAGGTTATCTCTACCTACATGAATGTGCATACCTACACGTTCATCTCCACCACTAGACCATTCATGAGTAAGATGATTGACTAGAGCTTTCATCTTGACCTTGAGATACCCATGACTAGCAGGATTGAGTATAACCTCAAAGCCCTCGTCAAGAGAGCCATCATGTTGCACATCTCCTACTGCCTCGAAGCTACGAATGTGTAGTAGTTCGTCCTCATTACCATTGTCCTCACAAGGTGCACCATACCCATCACATTCTATCTCACAACCCAAGAAGTACTTGATAGCTCCATGCTCTTCATCATCAGCCACAAGTTTCTTGAGAGGCATATAGTTGTGATACTCTGATAGATAAGTCTTGCTATCTAGATTCCTTTGAACCCTATTACCACAAGAGTTACAACATTTGATATAGAAGAAGTCATTGTGTATCTTACCACAATCCTCACATTCTCTTACATTGTGATTCTTTAGTAACATTCTTCTAGATATGTCATTCCTACCATTGTACTCTATGAAGTAACTAACATGTAACAACTCTCCCGACTCTGCACAAACACGATAGTTAGCATCTAGGAACTCCTTACAATACCTATGACTCTCAACTATTGGTACTTCATGCCTATGTC
>Ga0160423_10001688_pt1 | contig 18486 bp, 12 predicted proteins | sample CRUFie14St8metaG_FD_108191 | JGI IMG/M metagenome (GOLD analysis project Ga0160423, IMG submission 108191) | Marine microbial communities from the Costa Rica Dome - CRUD Field 142mm St8 metaG | ecosystem: Environmental > Aquatic > Marine > Oceanic > Photic zone | place: Costa Rica: the Eastern... | reverse complement strand
GGGGGGGGGGGGGGGGTCGTCTCTCTTTCTTCTTTTCCGCCCTCCACGCGTATCGACGGTGACGCTGACCCTCTTGTGCTCCTTTTCTGCTCCGCTCGCTTCGCTCTCAGGACCCGCCAGGTGCTACAGGCAGATCAAGAACAAGCCGTACCCAAAGTCTAGGTACTGCCGTGGTGTCCCAGACCCAAAGATCCGTATCTACGATGTCGGTATGAAGAAGTACCCCTCGGAGATCTTCCCAGCCTGCGTGCACCTTGTGTCGTGGGAGGAGGAGCAGGTCGGTAGCGAGGCTCTTGAGGCCGCCCGTATCGCTTGCAACAAGTACATGACCGTGAACTCTGGAAAGGAGACCTTCCACCTCAGAATTCGCTGCAAGCCTTTCCACGTCCTGCGTATCAACAAGATGCTTTCGTGCGCTGGAGCCGATAGGCTTCAGACGGGAATGAGGGGAGCCTACGGAAAGCCCCTTGGAGTCTGCGCCCGCGTCGGAATTGGCCAGATCCTCATGTCCCTTAGGTGCAAGGAGGCCAACATCCCTAAGGCCATCGAGTCCTTCAGGCGTGCCAAGTTCAAGTTCGCCGGAAGGCAGAAGATCGTCGTCAGCTCCAAGTGGGGATTCACCAAGTTCAAGAAGGACGAGTACCTCTCCTTGAAGCAGGAGGGCAGGCTCTGCGCCCAGGGAGTCCACTCCGTCAAGTACGACACCAAGGGTCCTCTCGCCAACCGTACCGCCGAGACTGTCTTTGACAAGTACGCGTAAGGTGCATCTTCTAACTACTATAAACACAAAATAGCGAAGAAAAAGAATTCATTTTGTTTTCTGAAAGAAAAACCGGCTCACGCTCTGTTTCGTCTCACATCCAAAGAAAAAAGAAGGCTCCCCTCCGCTGCTCCTCCCTAGTACTTGGACTTCTCCACGACGGCCTGATTCATGGCCCTCGCAATGTCTTCCGCGCCCATTGCTCCCAGGTCCCCCTGGTGTCTGCTCCGCACAGAGAGCGTCCTGGTCTCCACCTCGTTGTTCCCAACAACGAAGACGAGCGGGATCTTCTGGACCTCGGCGTTGCGAACGAGCTTGCCAAGCGACTCCCCCCCGGCCATGTCCACGCGCAGGCCGTAGGACTTGAACAGGTCGAGGCACTCCTTGGCATACTCGTTGACGCTGTCGTTGACGCAAACGATGCGGGCCTGGGTGGGCGCCAGCCACAGCGGGAACAGGCCGGCGTAAGACTCGATGAGCACGCCCATGAAGCGCTCGACGGAGCCGAAGATGGCCCTGTGGATCATGATGGGCCTCGGCCTGTTGTTCTCCTCGTCCACATATTCCATGTCAAACCTCTCCGGCAAGTTAAAGTCGACCTGGATGGTGGAGCACTGCCACTTCCTTCCGATGGCGTCCTTGATCTTCACGTCGATCTTTGGGCCATAGAACGCACCGCCACCGTCGTCCACGATGTAGTCCCAGCCCTTCCTGGACAGGGCCTCCTTCAGCGCGGACTCCGACATCTCCCAAATCTCGTCAGACCCCACATACTTTTCCGGCCTCGTGCTGAGGTTGATCTCGTACTCCGTGAACCCATACGCCGACAGCAGGTTCTCCGTCAGGTTGAGCACGCCCTCGATCTCGTCGGTGACTTGGGACGGCAAGCAGAAGATGTGAGCATCGTCCTGGGTGAAACCCCTCACCCTGAAGAGGCCGTGAAGGGCGCCACTCCTCTCGTACCTGTACACAGTCCCCAGCTCGGCCCACCTCAGAGGGAGCTCCCTGTACGAGTGGGGCTGGTTCTTGTACATCATGACGTGGAAGGGGCAGTTCATCGGCCTGAGCTGGTACTCATCCTCGTCGATCTTGATTCCCTGGAACATGTTCTCGCCGTAAAAGTCCAGGTGCCCTGAGGTCTTCCACAAGTCGATGTTCGCGATGTGGGGCGTGTACACCAGGTCGTAGCCCGAGGCGAGGTGGACGCCCCTCCAGTGCTCCTCTATCTGGTTCCTGACCATGGCGCCCTTGGGGTGCCAGAACACCAACCCCCCTCCGGCCCCCTCCTGCTGAATGCTGAAGAGGTTGAGCTGCGCCCCCAGCTTCCTGTGGTCCCTCTTCTTGGCCTCCTGCTTCATCTTCTTGTAAGCCTGGAGCTCCTCAGAGGTCTCCCACGCCGTACCGTACACCCGCTGCAGCATCTGTTTGTTCTCATCACCCCTCCAGTAAGCGCCAGAAACGTTCTCCAGCGCCAGGCCCTTGGGGTTGATCTTCCCCGTGTTCTCCACGTGGGGGCCGCCACAAAGGTCCCACCAGTGGTCCTTGTCGCCCCTCTCGCCGGTGTGCCAAATCGTAATCGCCGCGGAGGGGTCCCTCTCCAGGATGCTTTCCAGGATCTCCAGCTTGTACGGCTCGCTGTTCTCCTCAATCCTGCCGCGGGCCTCCTCCACGGAGACCTCCTCCTCCCACATGGGAAGCCTCTTCTTGATGATGCGGATCATCTCCTTGCGGATCTTCTTCAGGTCTGCGTCCGTGAAGGGCTCCTCCAGGTCGAAGTCGTAGTAAAAGCCCATGTCCGTCCACGGGCCGATGGTGACTTGGGCGTTTGGAAACAGGTTCTGCACGGCCTGGGCGAGGATGTGAGACGAAGAGTGGCGTATCTTCAAGAGTTCTTCGGACTCGTCGGACGTCCTTAGCACGAGCTGCACCTCTTCTGCGTCCTGCTGCTGCTGCTGGTCGGTGGACGACGAGACTGCGGCGCGGGCGTGGACCAGGCGCCTCGGGGTGGCAAGCCCGTGGTACACCCCGCGGTGAGCCAGGGGGCAGACTGCGCACGCGAGGCCAAGTCCGGGACGGGTCGAAGCGGAGCTCAGGGTCCCGCCGACGGCGCCCGTACCGCGAAAGTCCAACCTGGACATGACCGCGCGCCTCACGGAGGCCATGCTGCCCAGCACCTGCCTCGCTCTCGAAAACGCGCGCACCTTGGTGACCGACAACTCCATGGGTTCAAGGGGAACGAAAACTCTCGTTTTATGTGGGTGGGTGGGAGAGCGCGACCTCAGGAGGGCAGCGCGCCGCTCGCGACCGATTCCTTCCCTTCGTCTCCCGGAACTTCCGCCGAAGGAGCGCGAACACAAGTCGCTGCCGTCCTGGGCTCCTGGGACGCTGCGTGCGGATAAAGCCGGTTCTCCAGCTTCAGGCCATGAATTCTGGACCGCAACATTTCCAGAAATGTTTCTTTTTGTGCTGAGAGAAACGGCCGGAGGGTTGGTTGGGTTGTGGGTTGGGATCGTACAGGTACGCACAGGTAAAAAGCGCACGCGTGCGCGCATGATATCGACATTGCTTTTATTCTTACCGCGCACTCCAAGGGCACGAACCCCCATTCGTGACTCAGAAGAAGGTGCTTGCCCGCCTGTGCGTGTGGAAGTCGTATTTGGCCTTCTTGTCTGGGTCAGAGAGCACGGTGTAGGCCTCCGATATGATCTTGAAAAGCCCCTCCGCCACGTTCTTCTCCAGGTCCTGCGACGAGGTCTTGTCCGGGTGGTACTTCAAGGCGAGCTTCCTGTAGGTGGTCTTGATCTCGGAAGAAGTCGCGCTCGTTCCCAACCCGAGAACAAAGTATGGGTTCAGCTGGCCATCCCTAGTGGCCCTCCGCTGCACCATGGCGTAGTGCCGCCTCAGCTCGCTGGGCACCCTCTCGTACCCGCCCATCGACCTCACGTACCTCTCCAGGTCTCGCGAGGCGCTCTTGTAGTCCCCGATCTTCTCGTAGGCCTCCGCCCTCCTCTGGTACGCTCTGTTGTAGGACCTGTCCAGGGCCATGGCTCTGGTGCAGTCTGCGATGGCGTCGATGTACTTGCCCATCTTGATCTGGGCGGCCGACCTGTTGCAGAACAGCACGGCCTTCATCGGGAGGTCCTCGACCTTGTGGGAGAGCGCCGTGGAATAGTGGGCCTGCGCATCCTTGTAGTTACCGGCGTTGTACGCGTTGTTCCCGGCCTGCTTGTATTGCTCCACCTTGCCCCTCTGGCGCTGCCTCTCCTCGTGCCTCTGCAGCTCCTGCTGGGCGGACTTCAGCTTCGAATTCTCATGCCTCAGTCTGTCGTTCTCCACCTGGAAGGAACGTATCCTTTGGGTCTTGGGGGTCTCCCTGGTGTCCGTCTGAGCAGACCCGGCCGAGCCGCTGGAGAAGCCGCTCGTCGTGCTGCTGGTGGAGACTCCGGCAGAGGAGGCCTCCTGGTCCAAACCACCGGCCCGGCCAAAGTCGGACTGGGTGCTGGCCTCGCTCCTGTCGGAGGCCTCGGATTGGGCCTGCTGCTGCTGCTGCTGGTAGCGCTGCCTCAGCGTGGCGGTCCCCCTCTCAAGGTCCCTGGACCTGCGCTGCTCGGCGTGCAGCCGCTCTCGCAGCTCCTCGATCTCCGCTTCGTAGGCCTTGAAGCGGTCTTCCTGGCCGGTGGCCTCCCTGCCCTCCCTCTTCCTCGAAGCGTCCAGCTGAGAGTTCAGCTCTCGGATCTCCTGCTTCCTCTCCACCAGCATGGCGGTGAGCTTGGCGTTCTGGGTCGCCATCTCGCTCAAGGCGGCCCTAGCGCTCCTCCTGGCGTCCAGAATCTCCCGACCGATGCTTTTGGACTTCTTGAGCTCCGAGGCAAGCGCGACATTCTCCTCCCTCGTCTTAGCGACCTCCTGCTTGAGCAGGTTGTACTTCCTAGAAGTCTCCTCCACCTGCCTCTGCATCTGCTTCTTGGAAAGGTAAAACTGCTCACACTCCTGCTTCAACTCGACCTGCCTACCGAGGGCCGCCTTCAGCAGCCTGCTCTGCCTCTCTAGCTTGCCCTCCAGAGCGCTGACCCTCTGGTCGGCTCCCTGGGGCTCCAAAGGAGCCTGCGCCACTCCATTTGGCCTGGCGGCCGGGCAAGGCGCGGCCGTGCCGCTGCTCGTGGTGCTTTGGGAATTGTCCCCGGCGCTGTCCCTGAGCGAGGACTCGGCGCTGGTGGCAAACCCGGCCGATCCAGTGCCATGGGTCCCGGCGTCGAGGCTGGCGCTGATGTTCACGCTGCTCTCCACAGAGGCCGTGACCCTCGATTTGGCCGTGCTCGAGCAGTCCTCGGAAGCCCCGCACTTGGACTTCGACTTGTCCCCGCAAGCCGAGCCGAGGAGCGTGCTCGTGAGGGATGCCCCAGAGTCAACCTCGAACTTGAACCCCGGCCTGCCGTAGCTGCCATAAGAGCTGGTCCTTGCGGGCTCCTTCGCAGCTTTCTTGTTCTCCTTCCCGTCCACAGGAGCCGCTTTCGCCGCGCCGGGCCTCGAAGCCTTCGCGTCCCCGGCCTTGCGCGCAGCCGCTGCCGACGCCGCAGCCTCCGTGCTCGTATCACTCAGGGCCGAGACATCAAAGCTGCAGGAGTCGTCCGTGCTTCCGCACCCCTCCGTGTCCCCACCCGCAGAAAAATAGTCCGAGTCGCTCAGGCGAACGTCATGCGGGGAGTTCAAGTTGATCTGCTGCAGCACCGAGTTCAGGTTCTCTGCAGGTGCGGCGAAGAGGGTGAAGTCAGCGACGGTTAGCCATTTCTACGCCTCTGTGGAAGACGCGGGAGGACCGGGAGGAGACGCGGACCGGGAGGAGAGAGAGGAGGGAGGGCTGGGTGGCCTTTGACTTACTCGTGATGCTGTGCAAGACGCTCTTCTTGCTCTTCGCATATTGCAGGTCGTGCAGGTAGTTCTCGATACCGGTGAAGCTCTCTTTCGACATGGTGTTGTTTGGCGCTGGCGGTCCTGCCCTCCTGTCGATGCGCTGACCTCGCGCGCGGTCGTCTATGTGTCGTCCCTCACGCCAGTGTCTCAAGTGCCGCACCGAGTTCCCCTCGCCATTCACTCGTCAACACCCCCAAGTACGCCCTTCTTCCGCGCTCGCTACCCGAACGGGGTGTCCCCTTGCCGTCTGTCGCAAAGTTTCGTAAAACTCGTTTCATCCAAACGGTAACCTCCTCCGTCAGAAATGTTTGCGGGAAAAATAAAGATTTCCGGAAAAAGCGTGATGAAAAAGGATGAGAAAAGCTCGTCCCGTCATCGCGATGGCAGCGCCCATGGAGGGTGGCCAGATGATGCGGTGTGGTCCGGGGAGGAAACCTGGATTGGCGGTCCAGATCGACGCGGGAGCGCGTCGGCTCCGAGGTCGTCGTCCGACGGCGAACGCGTCCCCACAGAACAGGAACTCGTCTCTTTGCTCCACATCTTCTACAGATGCCGATGAAAACAAGGAACACTTTACCTGGAGAGCAAAGGGCTGGTCTCGGGTGCGCCTGGCCGGATTGGGCGTGTCGGTGGCGGCGGCGGTCGTCGCGGGCGCTCATGGCGGGCCGGCGTGGGCAGCGGACTTCGTCAAGACCGGAGGTTGCGTGCTGAGCAAATGCCAGCTGGAGCTCGCGAGCTGCCTTGGGGATGAAAAGTGCCTGGAGAACTTGGTGTGCCTGAACTCGTGCGCAAAGTGTCCGTCCGACGAGGAGGCCGCCTGCCAAATCAAGTGCGGCGACCTGTACAACGACAAGGCCATCGCCGCGTTCAACACCTGTGCGGTAACCAACAAGAGCTGCGTTCCTCAGAAGATGGACAACGGAATGTACATGGAGCCCCCGAGCGACGTCCTCGTTCCCGAGTTCGACACGAGCATGATGGAGGGGCGGTGGTACATCACAGCGGGGCTCAACCCTCTCTTCGACACTTTTGACTGCCAGGTAACCACTCCTTCCTCTCTCTCTCTCTCTCTCTCTCTCTCTGTCTGGAGAGTCCCTCCTGCTGACCCCACCACTTCCTGTACACAGGAGCACTACTTCACCGCCCCGGAAAAGGGCAGGCTCTACGCCAAGCTCAAGTGGCGCGTCAAGAAGCCGAACGGACAGTTCATCGAGAGGAGCGACGTGCAGACCTTCGTTCAGGATGAGGACAAGAAGGGAATGCTGCTGAACCACGACAACGAGTTCTTGCACTACCAGGACGACTGGTTCGTGCTCGGGATGCGGCCGGACGAGTATGTCGCCGTATACTACAGGGGATCGAATGACGCCTGGGACGGGTACGGAGGCGCCGTGGTCTACACAAGGTGAGAACACGCCACTCGGTCCTCCCACCCTTGCTTTGTCCCTTCCCCAAGCCTCTGACCCTTTTGCAAACCGCGTTTCACTCGATTCGTTGCCGACCCTTCCCCTCGCCCGTCTCAGGGCTCCCTCGCTACCCCAGGAGTACGTCCCCGAGCTGACAGAGGCCTTTGCCAAGGTCGGGGTGAGCTGGAAGGACTTTGCCCTCACGGACAACACCTGCGGCCCCGAACCGAGGAGGAGGATTGTGAAGCCTCCCGACCTGGACACCTTCGTGGAGGATGTGGAGGTTATCGAGGACGACCTCAAGTCCTTCGGCAAGGGGTTCACTGTGCTTCGGAGGGACCTGGATGACGGGAAGCAGAAGCTTGAGAACGATTTTAGGGACGAGGTGCAGAGGGCGGAGAGGGCTCTGGCGAGGGTGGAGAGGAAGTACGCGAAGAAGTTCCCGTTCCTTGAGATACTCCTCAATGGCGGGAGGGTGCCCTCCTAAGAGATCCATAACGCAACCTTGCCCTCGGCTTGGCTTCTATAGCAATCAATCCATGAATGAATGCCACTCTGTCATTTCAGTGTCTCCGACTCTCCCCCTCCGGGGATCACATCGATATCCAGTTCCGCGTCCGCCTTGAGCTGCCCCTTCCGGAGGGAGAGGGCGAGGTAATGCACCCGGCGCTCGCGTCGCTGCCGGCGCTCCCGGCCCTCTTCTGGGCCGCCGGGGTCTTCCTGCGGCGGACGGATGCCCTATCTCCCGAGGACGGCCTCGCGGCCCACCGTCTGCTGCTGACGGTCCTGGTACCTATTGTTGCCATCGGGCTCGGAGTCGGTGCGAGATGTTGGTTCCTGGAGCCCGCTTCCAGAAACCTCGCCGCCTTGGGCCTCGGGCATGTCTCGGCTCTGTACCTCGCCAGCCGCGTCGCGCATCGAAACCTGCCAGCGAGGGACAGGGGGACTGCCACAGCCCTCGTAACCTGCGTCTCGGCTTTCTTCGCCGGGGTGCTGTACCTGGGCGTGGGGGCCAGCCTATCGACTGCGAGGGCCGCCGCGGTCGCCGACCTCCCCGCATCCGCCGCATCCTTCATCTTGGCGGCCCTCGTTCTCGTCCGCACCCGCGGCAGGCTGCTGGGTGGCGCGATGCCGGGGAGGTACCGTCACGCCGATGGTGGTGTGTATTCCGGAGAGTGGAAGGGGTTCTCCAAACACGGCTCGGGAGTCTACACCTACCCAAGCGGATCGGTGTACTCGGGGGACTGGTCCGACAACGTGAAGGACGGTTGCGGCACGTACAGGTACGGCGGCGGCGGGGCCTATATCGGGGAGTGGAGGAAGGGAAACCCGTGGGGTCTGGGGATCCGGGTGTACAAGTCGGGGAGGTCTGAGCACGGCAACTTCGTGGACGGCAAGATCGAGAGCGTCCTTCCGGCGGACGTATGCGAGGCGACCGTGTCCAGGGCGCTGAGGGCCGCCAGGAAGGCAGAGGCCATCGCGAGGGAGAGGAACCAGCCACTGTACGCGAGGCTGTTTGCTCAGGTCTCGGACGTCCTGCCCCTCCTCTTCGTGCTCCTGGCGCCCAGGCTCCCGGCGGCGGTGTCCGCCATGGCGTCGGAGGACGTGGCTCGGTCGACTCTCGTCTTTCTGGCTCCTCTGGCGGCGCTGGCCACCGGCCTTCAGTCCGCCTTTGGACCCGGCAGGTCGGACAGCACTCTGCTCGACGTCTCGGGCGTTGTCTGTTTCCGGTACGGGGTGTCCTGCCTGGTCGCCGCGGCCGCCCTCGCCGCCGGCCCGGTCGCCATCGCGGGCCTCGGCGACCGACACCTCGTCCTGGGATGCCTGCTGTGCCCCGTGTCCCCACTGGTGGCCCTGCTCACAGGGAGGTTCACCAGGGAGGCACAGAAGTTCGTTGGCGCCGTGGTGGGGTGGAGCGTGGTGCTGAGCCTGGGGCTGACCGCAGGGTGCGAAGTCGCGTGCCGGGCTGGGGGACTGCTCGCAGGGAGCGCGTTCGCATCGGCTTCTTCCCTCACTCTGCTCGGGGTCTATGCCGCAAATGAAAGAAAAAAGAGGCCAAAGATCTCGCCGGCGGTGGCCTGCTTAGTCGAGGGGGCGCCGGCCAGGCGGAGCAGAGGGACGGGGTCGGCCGTCAGGGGACAGCCGGTCACCAGAAGTGTGGGCAGCGCGGGGCGCTGGAGCACGGCCAGAAGGTGGCAGCAGCAATCGCGGGGCCATGGCCTCCGGCAGAAAACCCGAGGAATCAGGCCAACCACGATGGCGGCCGGCAGATTGCTTAGGACGGCATTCTAAGTGGAAGTGAACCGCAAAATATCTCATCGTGTACTCATTATTTTACTTTGTACAATTATTTATTATTTTACATTGTAGTCACCTGCTTCAGCGTCAATACAATCTGGTCCCAAGGCAGCGTCGTGTCGAGCATCTTGTAGCACTCGTTGATATTGCTGGCAAGGCTCTGGAAATTCCCCTGGATTTCCCTGAAGACCTCCTTCAGCACTTGCTTGAACAGGATCTGGTCGTTGCGGAAGTGCTTCTGTATTCTGTTCCTGATGGCCATGGCCTGGTTCCTGACCGAGTCCAAGTCCTTGGGAATCGAGGACACGGCGGTGAGGAGGTCCTTGGGCGTGAAGCCGTACTGGAAGCTAATGTCCCCTGGCGGAATGTCCTCCCTGAGCTTCTCCAGCTTGGACAGGAAAACAAAGGCTTTGGAGAACGCGCACCACTGCAGGAGGTCCTTGATGTACCTCTGCTTCGCCACCTCCTTCCTCTTCGACGCGACCTCAAAGTACTTTGCGAGGTTGGGCATGGACACCTGGAAAGAAGCGATGGAGCTGCAGTAGAACTCATAGTTCTCTATCCGCAGCCTGTCCGCGTGGCACGGCTTCATCTCGATGGAGACGAGCTCCTCCAGAAAGTCAAAGCTCTTCTCAGAGTACCTGCAGTAGGACTGCTCAATCAGCTCCTGGGACAGGCAGTACACCGTGTCGGAGGCTTGTTGCACGTTGGCAACCTCCTCTGCTTGCTGAGACAGGCGCTCGACATGCTCCACAATCCTCGGAAACTTCAAAAAGTACTGCAGGATCCAAATTCCCTTCACGGACTTCGTCTGCAGCAACTTTAGCTTTGGGTTCTCGATCGTGCTGAGGTGCTCCTCCATGTACGAGTTGAACGTGGACACGGTGATTGCCTGGATCTCCTGCAGCCACTGAACGGTCTGAAAGTGCTCCTCCCTGCCTTGCAGCCTTGAAATCCAGGCGGATATGAGCTTCATGAACGGAATGGAGAAGGCATCATCGAGGCTCAGGGCCTGCTTGATGAAGGCAAAGATGACCCCGGAGATGTCTCTCAGGAGAACCTTGATGGTGGACTTGATGGCATCCTTGTCCGACCACTCAATGTCGGCTTCCACCTCGGACTCCTCCTCCAGCCACAGCCCGGCCTCGTCCCTGTCCTTGCTGAAGAAGCACACGCCGCAAAACGTGCAGTCCTTGCATATCTTCGGCATGATCTGGTCCAGGATGTGGGCAAAGAGCTCCAGGATCTCCTCGTTGGGCTTCTCTAGATTCTTCACCCCGCTCTGTCTCGGCTTTTGCCTCGGCTTCTTCTTCGCCGCGAAATTCATGATCTCCTGAATGTTCGCGATGTTCGCGATCGAGGACCTCTTCATCCTCTCCGCACCCTTCTCAGTCTCCTCCGACGCGGCGCCTTCCGCGGACAGCATCTTCAGCACCTGGATGGGCCTGGAGCAGATGAGCTTCACGTACCGGTCAATCAGCCTATTTACATTCTGGGCATAGTGCTGGGCCAGGCTCTCTGCCATGCTCGTGTCAAAGGAGATCAGCACATCGATCAGGCCAATGTAAGACTTGCAGGTCTTGTGAAGCTCCTGGATGGCGACGTTGATGATCTCCTTGACGGCCCTTGAGGAGAAGGACAGGGGATCGCTCATCGCGCCGCTCAGGTTGCCCATGGCCCTGTCCACGCTCTCGGCGAAGAGCGAGATCAGGAAGGTCTTCGCGCGGGACATCCAAGTGTTCTTCAACCTCTTGAGCTCGGACCTCTTTTCCTTGACGACCCTCATGCTGAGGTACTCGCCAGGAAGGGCCTCGCCACCACCCTCAACCTCCTCACCAACGCCCGCCTCGGCGGCCTCAAGCGTGCACAGCAGACCGTGGAGCCTCCTCGCGGCGCCCACCGCGAGCTCCAGGTTGGACTCGTTGAAGTTGGTGATGATGATGTTCTGCAGCGTGACGTCGTCCAGCACCAGCGCGCCTTGGAGCCTCTGAAGCTCTAAGAGAAGCGCTGAGTTGTTGTCCGACTTGGTCTCCAACGCGTTGTTTCTCTCCTCGATCGTCGAGATATCGATCCTCATGTGCGTGAGCTTGGCGTTAAACACGCTGAGCCACTCCTCAAGATCATCAACATACTCCAGAGTGTCGTTCACCCTGCCCACTACGCCGTCGACCTCCTCCACGTTGGACAGGATGGCGTGGATGTTATCCGAGTCCAGATCGTGGAGGCGGGACTGGAGGTGGTGCTCCAGGCCGCCGAGGTCACTTAAGGAGAACCCAGAGTCCCGGATGTACGCCTCCAGGAGGTTAAGGTCTCTGGCGTCCTCCTCCTCCTTCTTCGAGTCCGGCGAGGCCTCCGCCACTGTGGGCTCCTCCGCTCCGTTTGCAGAGGCGTCCGTCTCGCTCGTGGCCTCCGCCCACGTCCTTCTGGCGACCGCGGGCTCGAAGTCCTGGCATTCGATCTTCTTGTTGTAGGTCCTCTGGTTGTATACCAAAACACAGCCCAGGAAAGCGCTGCGCTCGGAGGCCGTGTCGAAGACGAAGGACTCCGTCCCCGAGCCCGAGATCGCGATGTTGACCTGGGGCTTGTAGTCCGTCTTTGCCTTGCTCAGCTCCCGCAACGACGTGATCTGTTTCACCTTCCAAGACTCGCGAATCTGGTGGAGGTGGCAGGCAGCCGTGTCAGCTCATGAGGTTTTTTGTCATCGTCGGTGGGCTGGCGTAGCGCCGAGACGCGAGGGAAATTCTGGGCTTACCTGTGGTGGCTCGTTCGCCGAGAACTTGATCGTCGATATCCGGCACTTGAAGGCATTATTCTCCCGCTTCAGAGACACGCACAAGACCTTGGCCTTCAAGGACCACTTGTTGGAGAACTGCTTGTGGGTGATTGTGTAACAACGAAAAGCGCCGACCACTTGCGTCGTGGACTTGCTATCCCGGAAGCACACCCGGACCTTCTCTAGAAGCTCCTCGTTCAGGGTGTACGAGGGCGCCGAGGGCTCCGGCACTGCGGCGGAACGCACCATCCTCCCGCTCCCGTGCGCTGAGCTGGCCCCTCTCGTTCTGAAACGAATTGTTCTGAAAGGTCGCTGAGGGGGTGCCGGACAAATCGAAAGGAATCATCATGATGGAATGGGGCAGCTCAGGCAGCGAGGATCGTACCGTGGGGCAGGGAGGGGGAAGGGGGTGAACAAGGAGCGCGGTGGGTCCGGCAACAAAGAATGTCACTATTAATTCTCTCTAATCTCGTATTAACGGGCTAGCGGAGCCGAGGCTTTGTGGGATTCACGGCAGGGCGGCCGACGTATCGTTCACCTTGGGGCCGCCTGCGGAGGGGTCAGACGCTGCAAAGGAGGAAACCTCCGCCGCAGCGGGCTTGGCCGGCAGGATGTGCTTCCGCCAGAACCGGTTCCCGAAGAATCTCCTGATCTTCGCGTTTGTGATGTGACTCACCCAACCCGCAAGTGAGAGCCCTCCATGGTAGGCCGAGGCGATCCTAGAGGCGACCCTGACCCCAACTTCCCTCATCAGGGTGGACGTGGACTGGTGCTCTGGCAGGTAGATCGAGAAGCTGTCGACGTCCGAGAAATTAGAGGGCGAGAGCTGCCAGACTCTACGAGGGTGGCGGGATGGGATAAAGGAGCATCGGATCGGTCAGCAAAAAATGGGCCGTGATGGCAAAGAGGAATCAGTGGAGGAGGGGGAAGAGAAATGCCATGAACTCACATCGTTCCCGCGCCGTAGCCCCCGTCCATGTGGCTGTCGTGCATCGCCCGGAAGACCTCCTCCAGGTACCGGTCCCTGCCCTCCCCCTTCTTACCAACTTCCTCCAGAACCACGGGCTTGGGGAGCGGCGACGTCAAGTGGGCTCTGATGTTGTCCTGGGTGAAGGCAATCGCGCAATCCAAGTCGCACGTCTCGCCCCCCTCCCCCTCGTTGAACCACGTGTCCGGGTACACGTGGAACACGGCAAAGTCGAGGGACGAGATTGCGTGGTTGCGGTAAAAGTCATTGCCGTGCGTGCTTGTCCAATCCCCGGGGTTGAACTTTTTGAGATCGGGGGTTGAGGGCCCAAAGAATCCCTCCGACCCAGAGGTTAGGAGGTGGTTGCCGTCGATCGACTTGAAAAAATCGGCCATTTCCCGGGTCCACGAGTGGAGCTCGCCCGCGGTGTGCGCCCTGGGCTCGTTGATCAAGTCGAACCCAAAGATGTAGTCGTCTTCCCTGTACTCCACGCCCGTGTACACGTTCCTCCTCGTCAGCAGCTTGCGCACAAACCGCTTGTACATCTCCCGGCAAGCCAGGCTCGAGTAGAACGAGGTCGGGTAGGGTTCCCCGGATGAATTGTCGTGCCTCGATCGAGCCCACTCTAGGTACTGCTCCGCGCCTCCGTACTCAGACCACGAGTTGGCGAGGGCCAACAGAACCCGGATCTTGTGCCGGCGGCACTGCCACAGCAGCCAGTCCAATGCGCGGAAGACCTTCTCGTCGTAGATCCCGGGGTAGACCTGCAGGGCGTTCCACATACCAATGCCGTCGTTAAAGGCCCACGTGCGCAGAACGTTGAACCCGTGCATCTCCGCGTCCCCCAAGACCTCGAGTACCTTGGCCCTGCCGTTCTGGTGGGAGCTCGAGGCGTTTTGGGGTGCCGGGGCGTCGTCCGCGGCGTGGGACATCAGCTGAACCTGATTGAAGCCGTGGACATAAAAATCGGTGTCGTCAAGAGCGAACGAGGTGCCGTCCTCCGCGATGCGCACGAAATGCCGCCTCTCGGCCCGCGCGAACGACGCGAGCGCAAGGAGTGCCACGGACGCCGCCAGGAGGGCGTGCCGCCGCCGCCGTGATCGCGCTCTCATCATCGCGGCTTGACTGAGGCTCCCGCTCGGCCGCGGCCACTTCGGTCAAAACTCCTCGCGCGGAGGTTGTGTTCCGGACAACCCAAGCGTCCCTCCCAGCTTTCGAGATCAATGCGAAATGCAGCGGAGGAGACGTTACGGAAATCATGACTCTCGAGACGACAAAAATGAAAAAGATCAAATGGGAAGAGTGCAGAGCAGCGGCAATGGTTGGGCATTTCATTGCAATCTTACGGGTCGTGGTTCCACACGTCGTCATCCCGCGTAGAGCTCGTCGACGTGCTCCCTGTAAAGCCTCTTCAGGTCCGCCAGGTCGCCGTACAGGTGCTCGATGTCCTCCTCCTTCTCCCCAACGAGCTCCAGGGCCATGGCCAGCTTGCGCTTGGTAGCCACAAGGTCCTCCCCGCCTCGCTCCAGCTCGGCGAGCCTTGCCTGGCTCGCGCTCAGCTGCCTCGACTTGAGCACGAGGTCCTCCGCGAGCTTGTTCGCCACGACCTCCAGCTCCTCGAGGCTGCGGATGCCGCTAAAGGAGTTTGCGGCGGGGAGGTTGGGCTCCTCCTCCGGCGGGGGCGCGGCCGCTGGCGCCTGCGCGTCCTCCCTCGGCCGCCCCGCCGCCGCCTCAGCCTCCCGTAGAGCCTCCGCCCTCGCCCTCACCTTCCTGTCCGAGTCCTGCCCGAGCCTCCTCACTTCGATCTCCAGAGTCTCCCTCTTCCACTTCTCCTCCAGGAGCTGGGCCTGGAGCTGGTCTGCCCGGGCCACAGCCGCGCGGAGGGCCTCCTCCCCCGGTCCCTGCGCCCCCCCGCCGCCGACGGCACCGTCGCCCGACCCGGACCTGTCGTTCGCCTCCGCCTCCCTCAGCCTGTGGCTCAGCTCGTCCCTCTCCTGCGCCAGGGCCCTGATCTGATCCGCTCCGTCTCTCAGAAGCCTCTCCTGGGCCTGCTCCTGGGCTTGGTACTGCCGCACCTTGGCCTCCAGGTCCTTGGCCCTCAGCGACAGCGCCGACTCGGCGCTGGACCAGGTCTCCTCCCTCGACGCCAGCTCGTGCTGCAGGCGCTCGACCTGGTCCACCAGGGGTTTGGTCGCCTCCGGGACGTTCGCGGCGATCTCCGCGTACTGGGCCTCTCTCTCCTGAAGCCGAAGGGAGGACTCCCTGAGGTCGGCCCTGAGGGCCTCGATCTTGTCCAGGGCCCTTGCCTCGGTCTCCGACTGCAGGTCTTGCAGCTCCTGCACCCGCCTCTGGTACGAACTCATCTGCTCGCCCAGCGCGTCTGCGCTGCGCCTGAGCTCCCCGTTCTCGGCTTCCAGGGACACAATCTTGCCGTGGACTTCCTCCACGTTCGACAGGCCCTTGTCGGCCGCCTTCTTCTGCTCGGCCTCCAGCTCCTTCACCCGGCCCTTGAGCTTCTTGATCTGCTGCTCCGCCTCGTGCTGGCGCTTGGACAGGGTCTCCCCCTCCTCTAGAATCTCCTGGACCTCCTTTTCCTTCTTCCTCAGCTTGGCCATGGCGTTGCTGCGGTCCGCCTTGTCCTGGCGCAACTTCTTGCGCTCGCCCTCGAGCTGCGAGGTTCATGATGCGACACGTCAGCGCTGGCAGTTGAAACAGGACAGGCTGCCTTGCTTTTTTGAGGACGAGAAAAGAGCGACTGGTCAAATACTCACCTCCCCGATTCTCTTCTTCTGCGCCTGGATCAGGCTCTTCTGGTCGTCGTTCTCCTGCATCAGGTCGGCAATCTGCTGGCTCTTCTCCAGCAGCTTGGCCTCCACCTGCTTGGCCCACTCCGCGCCCCTCGAGACCTCCTCGCCGTCGCCCTCCTCCGGATCGACGACTAGCAGCGTCGTCGTCGTCTTTGTGGGACCGTCGTTTGGGGTTGGGCTCGGCGCTGGATCCTCGGGATTCCGCTCAGGCGCCGCCGATTGCTCCGCCTCCGCTTCCTCGACCCGCTCAGGCTCAACCTTGGAGGGTGGCCCGCCGGAGTCCTCCCCGTCAGGCGCACCAGGGCTCCCACCACCCTCACCCTTCTCCATCACTTCTACCGGTTGCGGCAGTGGAACCCTAACAACGACGGTCTTGGTGGGTGTGCTCGGCGCCGCCTCGGCCTCCGAAGCCGCTTCCTCGACATCTGCTTGCCTTGGAGCGTCCGCGTCGACCTCCTCCTCGGCGGCCACCCCGTTCTCCTCCGCCGGTGGGTCCGGCAGTCCCCCTTCCTCGGCCCCATCGGCGTCTCCCAAGTCCAGGTCGTCGTCGACGTCCCAGCCCCCGCCGTCGCCTTCGTCGCCCCCGTCGCCATCGCCATCGCCGTCATTGTGCCAGAAGTTCACTCGTTCCTCCCCCTCCCCCCCCTTGGCCTCCGGGATGCCAAGGGCCTCGTCCACGGTCTTCTCGACATCGTCCTTAATCTTCCTCGCGAAGGACTCCGCCTTTTGCGACAGGGACTGGATGTCGAGCTTGCCGAGGCCGAGCTTGCCGCCCCAGTCCATGGCTGCGCTCCTCCTGCACCCGCGCGCCTCGCCTCGGCCTGGCGCGGCGACCGAGTCTGTCCGATTGGGCTTTCCAATCGATTGGGTGCGCCAGAAGCAGAAGCGGGAGCGCTTGAATTACAGGAGAGATTACAGGCACAGGAGAGAGAGAGAGAGAGAGAGAGAGAGAGAGAGAAGAGAAAATGAATTACATCAAGCCAAACCGAAAGCGAAGGGAAGTCACATTAGCAGAGACGAGGGGTTCTCAAGCTTCCGGGCAAAGGTCTTGAGAAAGGCGCCGACCTCCTGTCCGCCAAAGGCCCTGCCGTCCAGAGAGACCTGGCAGGTCATCACCGTGACGGACCCCAGCGACCCGTCCTCCTCCATCACTGTCCTCTCCTGGCCTCCGCCCACCGCCATGATGGCGCCCTGGGTGCCGTAGGGGTTGATGATGGCGCTGAACTCCTTGATGCCAAACATGCCGAGGTTGGAGATGGTGAAGGTGCCCCCCTGAAACTCGTGGGGCTTCAGCTTGTTCGCCCTCGCCCTCGCCGCGAGGTCCTTCACCTCCTCGTTGATCTCAGCCACCTTCTTGCCGTCCGCTCCGTACACTACGGGGGTGATCAGCCCGCCGTCAGTTGCCACCGCAACGGCAATGTCGACACTGTCGCTCCTCCTCGCTTCTCCGGCGGACTCGTCCCAGAACGAGTTCATGTTCGGATTCTCCCTAAGCGCCACCGCCACGGCCTTCACCACGAAGTCGTTGACCGAGGCCACGACCCCGAGCTCCTTAAGCTCCTTCCTGAACTTTAGGAGAGGGTCAAGCTCCACGTCGATGGTCGCGTACTGGTGCGGAAATCCCAGCTTGGAGTCCAGAAGACCTTTGGCGATGATCCTCCTGATGGTGGTGTGCGGCACATCCTCGTGATCGTCCGCCGCGGCGTCGTCCGAGGCCGCGGGTGCCGGGGTCGAGGGGGCGGGTTTGGAGGGAAGAGGGGAAGCGGAGGGGGGAGACCCCAGCAGGTCTCCCTTGACGACCATGCCGTCTGGTCCCGTACCAGAGACCGAGGTCGGGTCGACGTTCAGCTGCCTGGCGAGCCGCAGCACGGCGGGGCCGACGCGGCTGGCCTTGGGGCCGGGCGCGGGGCCCGAGCTCGAGGAGGTCGAGGCGGCCTGGCCCTCGGAGCGGGACTCCGAAGACTCGGGTGCCCCGGTGTCCGCCGCAGCGTACTGGGCGAACTTCGCGACGTCCTCCTGCTCCTCGGCGAGGATGGCGATCGGGGTGCCGACAATGACGTCGCTCGTTCCCCCTGGCACCAGAATTTTGGCCAGGAAGCCCTCCTCCTGCGAGTCCATCTCCATGGACGCCTTGTCTGTTTCTATTTCAGCGACCACGTCTCCAGCCGCGACCTCGTCCCCCTACAAGGTTTGCGATGATGGAACACAGAGGACACAGGAAGGTCTCAGCATGGCGTGCCAGAGAGAGAGAGAGAGAGAGAGGTGCCGCGGGGACTTACCTCAGACTTCGTCCACTTGGACAGGTTGCCCTTCTCCATCGTCGGGCTGAGGCTAGGCATGGTCAGCGTGTAATGCGGGGGCCACGACGAGAGGGCGCGGGAGGGCACGTCCAGCGCGGCAATGGCGGCGCATGGGGCCCCCGCCAGGCGCCGGAGGCCCAAGCTCAAGCGGAACGAAAGCATCCTCTCGTTTCTGCCCGCTCCCCCCCCCCCCCCCCCCCCCCCCCCCCCCCTTCTTTTTTGCGGGGGGTAATTCTTCGTATTTTTCGTGGGGGGCGCGCGCCG
>Ga0160423_10001687_pt1 | contig 18493 bp, 14 predicted proteins | sample CRUFie14St8metaG_FD_108191 | JGI IMG/M metagenome (GOLD analysis project Ga0160423, IMG submission 108191) | Marine microbial communities from the Costa Rica Dome - CRUD Field 142mm St8 metaG | ecosystem: Environmental > Aquatic > Marine > Oceanic > Photic zone | place: Costa Rica: the Eastern... | reverse complement strand
AATAGTATTTCCATTAGAGTTTTTTTTGCATCTAGTAAAAAAGAATTTTTTACCATCTGGACTAAACGTACCATTTGATGTGTGGTAATAGGGTTTGTTGATTACTTCAGGGATAAATAGTCGGGAAGTATCAAATTTTTCATCCTCAATTTGCTCCGATGTGTAAATTTGAAAAGTTGGAGCAGAGTCTAAGTCATTGGTATATGTTATAGCAGAATCTACTTTAATAGAGGAATAGTAGAGTTTGTTTTTAAAAGTATACGGAGCTAAATCTGTGTATACAGAATTGATGAATTTTGGGATTTTTTTTATCGATATTTCAGGATTGGGTGTGTTTTTTAAGGCCATTTCACAACTCTTAATATAGGTTTTACAGAGTTTTTTATACAGTACTTTATCATGACCTTGATAAGTTTTACTAAAATTCATAAAATGCTCTAAAGCAATTTCATATTTCCCGAGTAACATTTGTGTTTCGGCAAATTTAAATTCCGACTTAGGAAATATTCCTTTTTGTATTTCGAATAGTTCATAGTACCATTTTGAAGCTTCAGCGTAATTGAATAATTGTTCATGCAATTCTGCCAATTTTAAGTACACTTCTTTATTATCGCCTTGATTTTTAACTATGTCTTCATATATTTTTAATGCAGCAAATTTTTTTCCTTCTTGGAGTAATCCCTCAGCCATTTTAAGTTTGGTAGTTTTATATTGAGCTAAACTTACACACGATAAAAAGCAAATGATTATGGATATACAATATTTATTCATCATAGTAAACGATCTCCTGGAATTATATACTTCATGTTTTTTGCACCTTTAAACATTCTGTTTACAAAAGCGATTGAAATTTCAAAGGCACCTCTACTTTGGCTAGCTGGCATAAGTCCTGAGGCGTTTAAATCATAGCCTAAATCGATGCTCCAATTATCATGGTTCATTCCTACAGTAAAGTTTATGGCATCCCCTAATCGAGCATAGAAGCCAATTTTTAAATCAATTTTTTCTACGGTTCTTCTACCCAAGTAATAAATAAGATCAGCACCAATTACCGTATTTACATTTTTATTTTGTGTTGAAATCATAAAGGATGGATCTAAGTCAATTTTATCATTGATAGGGTAAATACTGGAACCATGAATTACATATTTTCTTGCTAAAGGGTCTTGATTACCATAAAAACTTGAATTTGGTTTGTTTAGGTGTGAAATACTAAAACCTGCTAAAGCCTGATATCCATACTCACTATAATATGTCCAAGAAGCTCCAACACCCATGTCAAGTTTAATCAGAAAATTATTTTCAAGAATTTCGTTGCTCGAAATTGAGCCAAAATTTGCTGTTTCAAGTTGAAACTGGTTTTCAAAATTTAATTTACTGATGTCGATACTTCTTTGAAATCCTCCAATGGATATTCCGGCTGTAAATAACTGATTTTCTTTTTCCGTTAAGAAAAGATGGTAACTTCCGTTAAAATTAAATACATTTTCATTCAGCCCTCCATTTCCCGACTGGTCGTTTAATATTTGAATTCCCCAACCAATATTTTGATTTTGTAAAAATTTGGGAGATGATTTAAAATCAGCGTATAATGCAACACTTTCAAATGGAACACTTACACTGTTCCATTGGTTTCTATATAGGGTTCCTGTTCTCATAGTACCATCCATATTTCCAGCCAATGATGGATTTAATGCCAACGGTAGATCGTTAAATTGTGAGAAATGAATATCTTGAGCCAATGAGTATAAGCTTACAAAGAAAAATAGTATTGATACCCTTATTTTAATCATCTTAAAAGGGTGAAGTTGCCTTTTATTTCCGTTATTTCTCCAGAACTTTTCCGACCTTTTACGTAATATATATAGGTTCCAGAATTTTGATCTTCACCTCTTCTTTTTCCATCCCAAGCTTCTTCTTTATTGTTGGTTTCAAAAACTAAATTGCCCCAACGATTAAAAATCTTAAATTCAATTAGTTCAATATTTCCTGCATTAAGAATACTGAAAGTTTCATTTCTTCCGTCTCCATTCGGAGAAAATGCACTCGGTAGCTTAATAAAATCGTAGGGAGAAACCGATATGCTTTTCGTAATTGTATCAGAGCATCCTCCAGGATTTGATGCAATTAATTGAACCTTGTAAACACCCTCCGTTGTATAATTGTGAACCGGATTTTGTAAGGAGCTGGATTTGTCATCGTCAAAGCTCCAACTCCACAGAGTTGTGTTGGTGGAATTATCTGTAAAATAAATTATTGGATCATCTAAGGAGCTGTTTCCAGGAGAATATTCAAAATTTGCCAATGGCCATTCATAAAATGAAAGAGTGAAAGTACTATCCAATACGCAATTTTGATCTGCATATTCAATTGTATATTTTATGGTTTGTTCGCCTTTTTCTAAAAAGGTATTTACAATAGAATCTCCTGTGATGAATTCAGATCCATTTATGCTAAAGTAAATACTGTCGAAAGTGAATTCGCTGTTTTCGAAAACCAGTTCTAATGAAGTTTTAGAGGGAATACAATAATTTTCGTTTTCAATTTTTAAAGATGGAACGGGAGCTTCAATAACTTTAATGGTGTTTTTGGCTGAATCAACACAGCCTAATGGACTGGTTTGTTTTAGTGTTATTTCATACGTGCTATCTTTTGAATAACTATATACTGGAGATTCTAGTAAAGAAGAGTCCTCATTGCCAAACAACCACATGAATTGCGATTCAAAAGTTGATCTAGACCTATTTAGAAATTGAATGTTTTTTAAATCACAAATTATAGGAGAATTTGTTTTAAAATTAGCATGTATACTATCTCCATATATTTTTGGGAGTTCCAGTAATTTGTGATTACAACCTGTTGAATCTATTAATTCTATGCTTGGCTGATAAATTCCTCCTTGCTGATAGATGTGAATTGTTGTATCCGGGTTTTCTTGATAATTATAACCCACTGTTTTTTCGTCTCCATAGTTTATAACGTAATATTTAGTATTGCTGAGGTTTAGATTAAATTCTACTGCTTCAGGAATACACAGTGTGTCAGAACTGAAACTAATTTGTCCATTTGGACCTCCAATCTTGATATATTCGCTTTTAACAATTGTGTCGCGACAATTTGCGTAATTGGTAACGATTAGGCTAACATCATAATTACCGGGAGTTGTAAAAATATGCGTTGGATTTTTATCTGTCCGAAAGTTACCGTCTCCAAAATCCCAAAGCCATTGCACTATTGTTTGATTAGTCGTGTCTAAAAAAGTCGAGGATAAGGGAGGGCAACTGATATGTAACTCATCAGCTGAAAATTTGGGTTCTGGAATGTCTGCAACCTCAAGTCTATTTGTTTTTATGAGGGAATCAGCACAATTAAACGTATCTGTGGCATGGAGTTTAATATCGAAAAATCCAGGTGAGTTAAATTGTTGATCATTAATTGTTGCCGTTGTCTTTATTAACGAGTCAATAGTCCAGGTAAATGAGAGGGCATTTCCTTCAGAATTATTTTCAATAGAAATTTTTTCTCCTTTACAGATTAGAGAATCAGAAATTTTAAATTGAATGTTGGGTTTGAATACCTCAATTTCAGAAAGTGTAATTGAATCGATGCAACCAAAGGTGTCGGTTACTAGTAAACTAGGTGTATAACTGCCTCTGGTTGTATAGTTGTGAAGGGGACTTTCTAGGTTACTGCTATCTGTTTCATCGCCAAATAACCATCTGTATTCTTTTATTACATTAGTTGATACAGAAGCATCTGAAAACTGAATTCCGTCACCACTACATATTTGAGTTGTATCAGAAATACCCTTTGCTTTAATGCCCTCAATTTTTATTTCTTTAGACATCGTTTTTGTGTAGTATCCTTTTTTCCATTGTCCATATTTTTGATATTGTAATGCGTATTCCAATTCAAGCGTTACTTTAAATATTCCTGTATCGGGAAATGAATAATAAAAAGAGTCTACGGGATTATTGTTTTTTATTGTAGAAACAACAGCATCATTAACCAGCCATTTTCGAATGTGCACAGTGCCAAATTTTGAAAATGAATAATCTGCCAATAAAACAGGGTTTTGATCCAAACATTTTCTTTCAATTATATCGAAATGCAACCGTACAGAATCAATTGGAAATATGTCAGTGATTTCATTAGAACACCCTGAAGCCTGATTAATTACTTTAGTTCGAATTTTATATGTATTCCCCTCAGCAAAAGCGTGATATGTTGTATCTGTTGGATGTATATGTATTAGAGTGTCCGATGACGAATTCGTGTAAACGTAACTGTATCCAATTGAGTCATAATTCATAGAGGCTTGATAAAGTCCAATCTGAATTGTTGAGTCAGAAAATAATTCTAATGAATCATTTCTCGAATATCCATTAACAGCAATAGTAGTATCAACAAAAGTTGGTTGAATTACTTCTGTTAAGCAGTTGTTGTAACCTATAATCAAGTGGGTGTATAAATTTCCAGCGTTGGGAATTATTTCTCCTGTATATATACTCTGTAGATTTGTATCAGCTTTATGATTGTATCCTGAATATAAATGAGTGGGCTCAGAGAAGTTTATATAAGCTTGATTGGTATTGTAAAACTGAGGGCTTTCAGGACACTCTTCAGGCGGAAATTCAGGATTTGATAATAAGCTGTCTTCATTTTCTTCAAATGCCCAGCAGAAAAAATTGCTCTCAATCCAATTTGATGAATAAGTAGCAGATTCAATGAATTGAATGCTTTCGCCATAACATATAGAGTCGTTGGCAAGTTGCTCAAAAGAAGTTCCAGTAGGTTTTTCTCCAGCCTTGATGATTGCTTCATATATTGCAGTGTCTGAACAGCCATCATTTGTTGTAATGATGTACCGAATATCGTAGTTTCCTGCTTTGATATAAGTATGTGAAGGCATAGTGTCTGAACTAAAATTGTTATTTCCTGAAGCGGTATCACCAAAGTCCCAATAAACAGAATAGATGTCAGAATCTAAGGTGTAACTGGTGTCTTTAAAAGTCAGGTTTAAAGGAACGCAACCTGTGTACTTTGAGTTGAGTTCATAGAATCTTGCTATTGGAAAAGGAACTTTTACAAATTTCAATGTTGAATCAGAACAGCCGAAACTATCTTGAATAATTAATTTTGATAAAAATTGTTCAGGAGGAATATCGTAAATATGAATCGGATTATTTTCGATACTCGTCGTTGAGTCTCCGAATTCCCAGAATGAAGTGAAATTTTTTGCTATACTCTTATTTTCAAAGGAAACCTCAAAAGGATAACTACAGATTGGTGCACTGTATGATATATTGGCCATTGGGAGATTATATTGAATGGTGGTAGTATCCCAGCATGATGGGTCAATGGTGCTTGTTAGGGTTATCTCAAAAGGTCCCTTACCTTCGAACTGATGAGAAGCAGTTGGCGTGTAGGCTGAAGCTTCACCATCAAAGTCCCAGGATAATGTATTAAAAACACTTGTAGTATTTTGAACATTTATTGTAAATTCATTATTTCCACAAATTATGTCCCAATCAAATTCTGCTTCATAATTTCCGACCACCAAGCTATTTGTTAACGTATCTGAACATCCTGTATTTTTTTCGGTGATGATTAGCGTTACTTGGGTACTGTCAAATGCGTTATATACATGTGTTCCGGGAACATCCCCTGTTGATGTTGTACCGTCACCAAAATCCCAAAAATAGTCTAGGTCATTTCCTACAGATTGATTTAAAAAAGTAACATTTGCAGGAAGACCACATACAACAGAGTCGTATAAAAATTTGGCTTCAGGACCATCAAGCTTGATAAAATTAGTTTTTGATACCGAAGCTTCACATCCATTTCCATCTATTATCTTCAGAAACACACTGTAATCTTTTATTTCAATAAAAGCGGTTGAGGGATTTTGCTCAGAGGATGTTTCACCATTTCCAAATGACCAAAACCAATCAGTAATTGATCCTGAAGTTGGAATCGATAAATCAGTAAATTGTGCCTGATGGGGAGAGCATCCAGTTTGGTCGTTAACTGTGAAGTTTGCAATGGGTGAGGGATTTACTCGAATCAAAGCTGATTTTGTTTCTGTGTCGGAATTTAGGCCATCACTTACAGTAAGTGAAACCGCATAGAAACCAGGTTCAGAGTAAACATGAGTTGGATTTTGTTCATTGCTACTGAATCCATTTCCAAAATCCCAGTCCCAGGAATTTCCTCCAGCAGAAATGTCGATAAAATTAACAACAAAGGGCGCACAACCAGTAGTTTCGATTACATCAAAATCTGCATTCAATTCAATCTGAGAAAAAACAGATAGTGAATTTATGAGTAAAAATATTTTTAAGAATGATTTAATCACAAAGTCAATTTATATCGAGTATGTGCAATTACGGTGCAAAGGTATGTAAAATCTCAAAGTGCGTTTTGCTAAAAATTATGAGCTGTTAACGCCTTGAAAGCTTAAGGTTTTATTTTCTATTTTCTGGAAGACTTGTTGTTTGGTATCGCCTAAGTTGTATTCGTGTGATTTATTGTTGATTTTTGTTAAAAATTTGCACGACATGAATTCTTATTCATGAAACCTGCGTTTTAACTTAGACGAAACTTTTAAGAATGGTGGCTTTAGTAATTTCAGTTTTGGTGGGGAATTCAGTCCTGCAATTGATTTTGGGGATTTTGAATCAAAAAAACATGCTCAAACCTTGGCCAAAGGAGGTTAGGGGAATTTATACGATTGCGCAAGTTAAAAGAGCAGTGGAGTACTCAAAGGAAAACTTTCAATTTGGTGCTACCAGTAAGGTTCTGTCCACTACTTTAATTATTCTCATGATTACCGAAGGTGGATTTAATATGGTCAACAATTGGGCGATTTCATTTTCTGAGAGTGAATCTATTCAAGCCCTATTCTTTATGGGGCTTATAATTGGAGCGAATCAAATTATTTCAATCCCTTTTAGCTATTATTCAACTTTTGTTATCGAAGAGAAGTATGGCTTCAATACAACGTCAAAAAAACTTTTTATTCTCGATACAATTAAAGGTTTATTATTAGGTGCAATTATCGGAGGTGGCTTACTTTTTCTACTAGGTTATTTAGTTGAAAAAATGGGAAGCGACTTTTGGTTGATCTTTTGGGGAGTTATAGTTGTTGTAATGATATTTGTAAATACATTTTATACTTCTTTGTTGTTGCCTATTTTTAATAAGCTTACTGAAATAGAAGATGAAAATCTTAAATCATCCATTTATCAATACTGTCAAAAAGTAGGATATAAACTTTCTAATTTGTTTCAAATGGATGGCAGTAAAAGAAGTAAAAAAGCGAACGCTTTTTTTAGTGGAATGGGTCCAAAAAAAACAATCGTACTATATGATACTTTAATTGAAGGACAGTCAAATGATGAAATAGTAGCCGTATTGGCTCATGAAATAGGACATTATAAAAAGAAACATACGCTATTCAATTTACTTTTTGGAATTGTTCAAATGCTTGGAATTATGTTTCTTTTGGGTTGGTCAATTAATCAACCTGAATTATCGTTAGGATTGGGAGTTAAGGTTTCAACATTTTATACGGGACTAGTTTCTTTTTTTATATTGTTTTCACCAGTAACTTTACTAATAGGTATGTTTCAAAACAGTATTTCCCGAAAAATGGAGTACCAGGCTGATGCGTATGCGAGAGATACTTATGATGGTGAAAAGCTTGTTGATGCATTGAAAAAATTATCTGTTGATAATCTTTCGAATCTGAACCCTCATCCGGCCTATGTGTTTTTTAATTATTCTCACCCTCCAATTCATAAGAGGATTAAAGCGATTAGAAGTTGAGTTTACCTGAAAAATTTAAAGATTCCCTGCCATTTGCAAATGTTTTAAGGGAAAAACTCTTGCTGGGTTTACTGCAGAAACCATTGGTTTCAGTTCGCACAAATCCTTTTAAGCCTGTGGATATTTTTAAAAGTGATGAAAACGTTCCTTGGTCAAATAATGGAAAATATTTAAAAGAGAGGCCAGAGTTCGTTTCTGACCCTATGTTTCATTCAGGCGCTTATTATCCTCAGGAAGCAAGTAGCATGTTTCTTGGACAAATTTTGAATTCGATTGATTTGTCTCAAAAAATTGTTTTGGACCTTTGTGCTGCTCCTGGAGGGAAGTCTACTTTGATTAATTCCTTTTTACCAAAAGATGCGTTGCTCATAGCCAATGAGGTTATTAAATTTCGTTCATGGATTCTAAAAGAAAACATGGATAAATGGGGGAGTAGTAATGTTGTTGTTACCAATAATGATCCTTCAGATTTTGAACAGTTTTTAGGGTTTTTCGATGTTGTTGTTGTTGATGCACCTTGTTCAGGTGAAGGGATGTTTAGAAAAGATAAAAATGCTATTAATGAGTGGAGTGAGCGAAATGTTAAATTATGTTGTACGCGTCAAAAAAGAATTTTAGCTGATATAATTCCATCAATTACCAATGGTGGAGTTTTAATATATAGCACCTGTACTTTTAATAATAAAGAGAATAGAGATAATTTAAAATGGCTTCAAGAGAATTATGAAGTTGAGAATTTAGAATTTGAATATCCTTTAGGAGAGGGAATTGTTGAATTAATTGAGGGTGATCTTAAAGGTTTTCAGTTTTTACCGGGTGTTACTAAAGGAGAAGGTTTTTTTATATCAGCCATGTTGGTTTATGGCGGTAGAGAAAAACTAAAAGTACCCAAAAGAATCCGAAAATTAAGGTTGGATTCATGGGAGGGCAGTAGTGATGAGTTTTTGAATAATGAAAATAAAAATTACATTATCGACGAAACTATTCATAATTTTCCCGAGCAATTTGAGTCAATACTGAAATCGATTATTTGGGATTTAAATCCAATTAAAATAGGCTGTAAAATTGGTCAAAATATTAAAGGGAAAATTAAGTACTCACATGAGTTGGCTTTTTCACACGAACTTAAAAAAGATGCCTTTGAGTTAATTGAAGTTTCGTATGAAGATGCAATTCGGTTTTTGCAAAAAAAGGTGCTTTCTGAAGTTCCAAATATCAAATCTTGGGGTTTGATTGCGTTTCAAAATCAACCGCTTGGATGGGTAAAGAAGGTTGGGGGCCGTTTGAACAACTACTACCCAAAAGAGTTCAGGATTCGAAAGGAGTTAAAGTGACAATTTAATTATGGTGGTCCTCCAATATATCTTTTGTAAAAGGTACCGTCATGTATTATGATTATAGCATCGTAGCCTCCGGCTCCGTCGCTTCCTGAGATGGATAAAAATAACCTTTTTAGCTTATCTACATTTACTCTACATCCCGAGTTGTTTCTTATTATCCTTGGGTTATACAATTGAGTGTATATAGAATCAGGAATTTCTACAACCCTCTTTTTCCATTCTATCACAAGATTAGACAGTCTTGTTTTTGGTTGACTCCAGTCAGTACCATAAATTTTTTTTCCATTTATTTGATCTTCATCTTTAATCTGGTTGAATTCATACCTGTATACGTTCGTATCTACATTAACTTCTTCTACTATTATTTTAAAACTATCGGTTTTAAATAAAAGAGTTGAATCCGAAGTCTTGATGGGTTTTACCTCGGGAAGATTGAATGAAAAATATCCCAAAAAATCAACTGTATCAAGAGATTTGTACTCTATTTCGTATAGCTTGTTTTTTTCGTGATCTATGATTGGAAGGGGTGAATTTTCCAAATTTTGACTAAACCCATGTAAAGAAATTAATAAACAAGCTACTATCCATTTCATATTAGAAATTTAGACTTAATTTAATTCCTTGAGCAAATGGTGCATTGAGAAAAGTAGCAGGGCATATTTTTAGTGACAGATCTTCAGAAACGTCAAATTGAGAAAAATGAGCATCCACAGTTGCATCGACTATTTGAAATAAATAAAATATTGATGTGCCAATAATTACTTGCTGTTTTCTATTTTTTGCTCCATCGTTTAGCAATTGGACGTCCCCTTTGGAAAGTTTAGAGATTTCTTCTGCTGAGTTTTTTGAGAATTCACTTCCGTATTTCTCAGCAAATGGAACGATGTATTCATTGTTGGTGTATCGGTCTTTATAAATCAATATTTGATGATAGAATGAATGTTGTCTGTTGTAAAAATCATAGGTAAAGTACAAGGAAATTAATCCTCCCCAAACGATTGGAGCCTTCCAATATTTACGGTTGTATATTTGTCCCGCTCCAGGAATAAATGTGCTTAGTAAAGAGGCAGATTTTGGATTTAAAGTATATTTTTTCTTAGCCGTTAAACTGTCTTTTACAACAATGCTTTTTTTTATTTGAGTAGGTTTTTTGTATCCGAATGTATCTTGAGTAAAACCACACGCAGAGATAAATATTAGTAATGGAAAAATAAGTTTATGCATCGAGTAATTTCATTATTCTTTCTAAGTCGTTCTCTGACTTAAAGGGTATAACGAGATTTCCGCTTCCATTATTTCCTAATTTCATTTTCACTTTTGCTTTTAATAAAGCAGCTAAATCATCTTTGTATTTTTGTTGACTAAAGGATAAGTAATTTACTTTTTTATCTTTTCCACTAGAATCAGAATTGACCTTTCTATGAGCTTCTTTAGATTCTTTAACCAATTCCTCTACCTTTCTTACAGAAAGATTTTCTTTGACAATCATATCGTAGATATAGGATTGAACATCTTCATCATCAAGAGCGATTAAAGGTCTTGCATGTCCGAAAGAAATCGTTTTGTCTTTTAGTGCGTTTTGTATTTCTATTGGAAGGTTTAATAATCTCAGGTAATTGGCTGTAGAAGATCTTTTTTTTCCAACTCTATCCGCTAATTCTTCTTGTGTTAATCCGCATTCATCAACCAGTCTTTTGAATGAAAAGGCAATTTCTAGAGGGTTTAAATCTCTTCTTTGAATGTTTTCAACCAATGCCATTTCAAGCATGGACTGATCGTTTGCTACCCTAATATAAGCGGGTATTTCCTTTAATCCAGCAGCTTGAGAGGCACGGAATCTTCTTTCTCCAGATATGATTTGAAACTTGTCGTTTCCTAGCTTTCTTACTGTTAAGGGTTGAACTAAACCTAGTTCTTTAATTGAGGCGGCTAGTTCAGATAAACCCTCTTTTTCAAACTCAACCCTTGGGTTAAAAGGGTTGACTTCTATTTGTGAAATCTTGAGGTTGGCAACGTTTCCAACAAGTTGGGAATTTATATCCGATAGAGCAATATTGGAAGTAACATCGGTTTTAGTATCCGACAGTAATGCCCCTAGTCCTCTTCCTAGTGCTTGTTTTTTAGCCATTTTTTATGTTTATATTTTCTTCTTTATTCACGACGTTTTCTTCATTGAACTCTACTATTTTGTCTTCTTGATTCATTTTAGTAGCATTGTTTTTTTGAAGAACTTCTCGAGCTAAATTTAAATAATTGGTTGCCCCTCTTGAACTAGCATCATGCATAATTATAGATTCACCATGTGATGGGGCTTCACCAAGTTTAGTGTTTCGCTGAATAATTGTATCGAAAACTAAGTCTTGGAAATGTGTCTTGACTTCATCTACAACTTGGTTGGAAAGACGCAAGCGAGTATCGTACATTGTCAATAAAATTCCCTCAATCGCTAAATCATTGTTTAGTCGAGTTTGAACAATTTTAATTGTATTTAATAATTTCCCCAAACCTTCTAAAGCAAAGTATTCGCATTGAACAGGTATAATAACCGCGTCAGATGCTGTTAAGGCGTTTATGGTAATTAAGCCTAGTGAAGGAGAGCAATCAATAATGATAAAATCATAGTTGTCTTTCACTTTATCGATTGCCATTCGCATCATTTTCTCACGGTTGGGTAAGTTGATCATTTCAACTTCTGCACCAACTAAGTCAATATGGGCAGGAATTAAATCTAAATTTGGCGATGAAGATGTAAGTATAATGTCTTTAGGTTCAACTTCATTAATTAAACACTCATATATCCCATTGGTAATGTTTCGAGGGTCAAACCCCAAACCAGAAGTTGCATTTGCTTGCGGATCTGCATCAATTACCAATACCTTCTTTTCTAAAACACCCAAAGCAGCGGCAAGGTTCATTGAAGTTGTTGTTTTTCCAACTCCACCTTTTTGGTTTGCTATAGCTAATACTTTTCCCATCTTATTTGTTGATTGTCTCGTTTATATTAAATAGAGTTAAATTCAACCCTTTACTTTCATAGTAGTTTTTTGCATCCTCATGGTTGATTTCTATGTAGCCGAATGAGTCGTAGTGCATTCCGATTACGTCTGTAACGCCAGCAAATTGAGCAGCAATTGCTGAGTCTTCAATTCCCATGGTAAAGTTGTCACCAATACAAAGGAATGCAAAATCCAAATCGTGAAATTCTCCAAGCAATTTCATATCGTAGGTTAATGCAGTGTCTCCTGAATAATAAAATGAACTTTCAGACGACTCTATAATCCATCCCCCAGGGTTACCACCATATGTTCCATCAGGAAGGACTGAACTGTGAACAGCATTTACATATTTTGCAGTGATTCCATTTTCTAATTCAATTTTCCCACCATGGTTTACGGGGTGATTATTTTCGATGTTTTTTTGAGATGCAAACCAAGACACGATTTCAAAGTTAGAGATCAATTTAGCTCCTGTTCTTTTGGCTATATATTCTACATCAGCTACGTGATCTTCATGTCCATGTGTAATGAGGATAAAGTCTGCTTCAATTGCATCCAAATTAGCTTCTTTGACAATAGGGTTTGGAGTTATAAAGGGGTCAAACAGGATTTTGGTGTTGTTTAAATTTACCAAAAAACAGGAATGTCCGTAGTAAGTAATTTTCATCGTTAATTTAAATGCTTAAATTTGTTGAGTGACCTTTGAATTAAGCACCATGTCTTATATTAAGGTACAGCAAAAATAAGTCATTCACACGTTGAATTGAATGCGAATTTTAAACAAATTTTTGTGAATTGTTAATAACCTAAGTAGTATGATAACAATAATTGCTGGAACGAATCGAAAAAACAGTGTGACATTGCAGGTGGTACATTATTATGAAAAACTCTTGAATCAAAAAGGTCAAACTTGTCAGGTTTTAGATTTGGCTAAATTACCTAAGGATTTTGTATTCAGCTCTTTGTATGGTGAGGAAAATAAAGATTTTACTCAAATTACAGAACAATTTATTTTTGAGCCTAACAAATTAATTATAGTTACTCCTGAATATAATGGTAGTTTTCCTGGAATTATGAAGTCATTTATTGATGGGTGGAACCCAAGAAAAGTATCCGGTAAATGGGTGGCTTTGGCTGGTGTTTCTTCGGGAAGACAAGGGAATGCAAGAGGAATGGATGATTTGACAAATATTCTAAATTATCTTAAAATTAACGTTGTGCCTGTTAAGCCCCCATTGTCTCAAATATTTAATCTTTTGAGTGAGGACGGAGATATAGTTGATGATGGTATGATCGATTTAATTTCTTTACAGCTCGATTTGCTATTAGAGAAGTAAAAAAATGCATTTCCAGGATTTAAAATTAAGTAAACAAATTTTACAAGCCACAATTGAAATAGGTTATGAAAAACCAACACCAATTCAAGAGCAAATTATACCAAAAATTTCGTTGGGGCAGGATGTTTTAGGAATTGCTCCAACGGGAACGGGAAAAACAGCTGCATTTATTTTACCCATTCTTCAAAAATTAAATTACGCTCAGGGAGAAAATCCTAGAGCCTTAATATTTGTGCCCACAAGAGAACTGGCCGTTCAAGTATATGAAAACGCTGTTGCATTGTCCAAATACACAGATTTGAGGTGTTGTAAGCTAATTGGGGGTGTTGGAAAGCAATCTCAAATAAAAGAGGTATCATCTGGTGTGGATATTATTATAGCTACTCCAGGACGATTTATGGATATTTATGCGCAAGGGGCTATATTCTTAAAAAGAATAAATACCCTTGTTCTTGACGAGGCAGATAAGATGATGGATATGGGGTTTCTACCTCAGCTTAATAAAATTTTGGAAATTATTCCAGCTAAACGACAAAACCTTCTGTTTTCAGCTACATTTCATCCAAAGGTAGAAGAGTTGACTGAGGAGTTTTTAGATTTTCCAATTAAGGTTGAGGTTGAGCCCGAAAAGGTTGTCGTTGATTTGGTTGATCAATATGTTTATCGTGTACCTAATGCTAGGACAAAACTGAACTTATTGGTTCATCTATTAGAAAACGAGAACGAATATCAAAGAGTTTTAATCTTTGCTAGAACAAGAGAAACCGCAGAAAACATTCACCGCTATTTAAATAGAAAAGAAGTTGGTAAGTGGAAGGCAATACACGCAAATAAAGGACAAAATACACGTTTGAATGCTTACAAAGAATTTAGTGAAGGTAGAATAAGGGGGGTAGTTGCTACTGATGTTGCTGCTAGAGGGATTGATGTCTCAGCTGTTTCTCATGTAATTAATTTTGATGCTCCTGTAATGTATACCGATTATGTGCATAGGGTAGGTAGGACTGGTAGAGCAGAAAATGAAGGTGTTGCAATTACTTTTGCGACTGAAGTTGAACAGTATCATATTGAGAAGATTCAAGATTTAATTCGTCAAAAAATTACGGTGTTAAAACTTCCTGTAGAAGTTGAAGTGTATGATTCTACATATGAAGAAAAACAAGCTTTTGCTCGAGAAATTGATCGCCAAAAACGAAAAGAAGACCCTTCTTATAAAGGCGCTTTTCACGAAAAGAAAAAAGCAAAAAAAAGTCAGCCTAATAAACCGAGTCGAAAAACTATACAAGCGTATAAATTTATCACTGAAGAGGCTAAAAAAAAGAAAAAGAAAGGTAGTAAAAACACGAAGCGAAAAAGATAACTATTGTTTAACTTAATCGTTTCAGCTCTTTTTTTGCTGTTGATTTAAATCCGGCTGAGCCTTCTTTGATTGGTTGGTTTATCAAGAGGATTAACTCATCTTTCAACTCTGGATACTTTATGGCCAAATTTGTTATAGTTTTCATAATGTATGCTTTGACAGCAATTGTGGTTTTTTTATTTACAAAAGCCTTTGTTCCCTGTTGAAAAATTTCTCCATCTTGTACTTTAGGAGTATCTACAGCTTAAAGGTAACGATAGACTGCTCTTGGTATTGATGGGTGACTTTCGGGGTGAGTGCACTTCCATAAATAGGAGGTATATGGAGCTAGTAAATTTATATTAGTATGCTGTATGCTTGTAATCAAATTGGCACTTCTTTGTTCATATTTTCCTTTATTACTTTTTACTAGTTGAATGAGGTCAGAAATTACAATGTTGTTTTTTAAAATTTCGCTGGTAATGATATCCTTCTGTTTTTTTGAATGCTCTTTTCAAGGAACTGTTTTAACTTTTTCATTGATATAAGAAATATACAGCTGTTTTTTTAGACGTTAATAATTGAGTTACTATACTATATCGTTTATATAATAAAAGCCCTTAAAATTTAAAAATAGATTTGTGTAGTGATAGAATACCTCTATCCTAAAAGGCTTTGAATTAGGGCCAATATAAAGACAATAGCTACTAAGATAAGTCGCATAACAACACTTTTAATTAAGGTACGAGTGTTTTTATATTTAGGACAAGTTTACTAATTTTATTTATTAACAACTGTATGAGGAAAAAGTTGATATTAGATACAGCAAGACGATTGTATAATGAGCGTGGATTATCCAATGTTACGATCCGTCAAATTGCTCAAGAGATGAACATTAGTTCAGGAAACTTGACATATCACTTTGAAAAAAGAGGGGATCTAGTAAAAGGTATCTTTCAAGATTTAATTTCAATTGAGAATAAATTTCTTAATCTTTACAGACAGACTACTCTGAATAGTAAGCAATTGAATAACTTAATGAAATCGCATGCTAAAGCCATGTTTCATTATCGTTTTTTTTGGATTGATTTCGTACAAGTAGGAAGAGAAAACTTGAATACTCAACAAAAACTGGATGGATTAATGCAAAACAGAGTCAATGAGTTGGATTACGAATGGGCAAATTATTTAAATCAGTTTTTGTATTTGATGGCTACTTCAAATTTGAAATTTACATCGAAAGCTTTAGAAATCCACTTTAGAAAAATTGAGGAAAAAGTTTTTTTGTAGAGAATGAGTCGGTTAAATCAATTTTGAGAGTTGATAAGACAAACAGCATGTGCATTAACACCTTCTTCTTTTCCAACATAACCAAGTTTTTCAGTGGTAGTGGCCTTTACCGATACAAGGTCAATATCAATTTCCATTACTGAAGCCAACTTTTCTCGAATTGAAAGTATATGTGGTTTTAGTTTTGGAAGTTGTAAACTGACAGTAGCATCTATGTTTCCAATTGAATAGCCTTTCTTTGAAATGAGCTGAACGACTTCTTTGAGTAATATTTTAGAGTCGATACCTTTATATTTACTATCAGTATCTGGAAAATGATAGCCTATGTCTCCAAGTGCGGCAGCACCTAGCAAGGCATCGCAAATTGCATGAATTAAAACATCTGCATCAGAATGTCCAATTGCTCCTTTGTAATGATTCAATAAAATTCCCCCTAACCAGAATTCTTCTCCTTCCACCAATTTATGGACATCAAACCCAAATCCTACTCTAAAAGCCATATTTCAATTTTAGTTTATTTCAGATGCTGATTTAATATCAGCAAAATCAAAGCTCATTGTAAACCTTAATGTATTTTCTAATGGGTTTCTTTGGGTAAAGGGAACTAAGTAAGAGAAATCCAAATTGAAAATTTGATATTTTAATCCCAAACCTAGTGTCATATGATTTCTATTTCCCTTGTTGGGGTTTTCGTAAAAATATCCCAACCTTAAAGCAAATTGCTTGTCGTACCAGTATTCAGCACCTAAGGACCAATTAATTTCATTAAATTCTTCCTCCATTCCTCCTGGTGCATCATAAAAGGACTGAATCATTCCTTGAACTGTTGATACATTAGGGTCCATACCGGATTCTATAATATAATTCCCATTTGCGTCTTCAGCAAAACCGCTTCCTTCTTTTTGATAAGCAGGAGGAGTAGGTACTAGAAGTTTGTTAACATCTAAATACATACCGAACTCATTAAATTCATCGATGTCAATATTAATTCCTGTACCAAGTTTTAAATTCATTGGGATAAAGTCCCTTTCTGCAGACTCACTATACGATACTTTATTACCTATGTTTTGAATATTAAATCCAAACATGTAATCAGCATCATTTTCACCAAGCTTAATTGGCTTCTTGTAAAATCCATTTATATCTACTGCAATTGCATTACCTGCTTTTGAATCTGATCCACCAACCGATGCGCCGGAGGTCAAGTTACTGTATATGTATCTAGTACTAAATCCTCCTGAGAAATAATCATTTATTTTATATCCCACACCGCAAAGATCAACAGCTAGCTCATTCGGATTAACAATTTGTAATAAACTAGCGTCTTCACCTCTAAAGGTTATTTCACCTAGTGAAAAATATCGTAAGCCATGACTAATGCTTAATCTCTCATTCGGCTTCCACGTATATCCAACCTGGGCCATGTAAATATCATTTACTAAGTTTCTTAGCCATGGAATATAAGAAATAGTAAGTGCTTGTTCTTGTTCTAGAAATGCAGTTTTTGCTGTATTCCAATAAGCTGAGTTCGCATCTGGTTTTGTTGCTACTCCAACATCTCCCATTGCACCAGCTCTTGAGTCTGGTCCAATCATTAAGAAAGGTACCGCAGTGGTAATTGTATTCAGAAACTGACTATAATTAATGTCTTCTTGGGCTTTTGTCTGATGATTGCCAAGCAAAATTGTCAGAAATAGTAAAGAAATATATTTTGTATAATTCATAGGTGCAAATATAACGGAATAACGGAAAAACAATTAACGTAGTATCACCAATTTTTCCAATTTTCGTGCAGTTTCACCATTTGTTGTTTTAACTTCCAACTGATAAACATAAACACCTCTACCAATTTTATCACCAAAGTCATCTAATCCATCCCATTCCATAGGGGTAGACTGATTGTTTCCTAAGGAAATTATATTCGTTTCAATTGTTTTTATAAGTTTACCAGAAACCGTGTAAATTCTTAGTAAAACGTCCAAGGTTTCATTCATTTTATTGTGCTCGAACAGAAAGTTAGTTTTCGTTGTAAATGGGTTAGGATAATTGTAAACATGGCTAATGGCTAATTTAGCATTATTGGCAACTACGAATTCTGTATATGCCTTTCCTGAATTATTATTTACATCCCATACTTTTAAGGAAAGTGTATGATTTCCCTCGCTCAGTTCACTCAATGGATAAATAATTTTACCATTTTTATAATTGTTAAGTGCTGCCACATAATAATCATTCAATAAAATTGGAGTAGTGTAATTTTCGTCTAAAATCGCGGAAATGTCATGGCCTAAACTAGTTCCTGAGGTATTGATTCCATTATCATCGCTTATTAAAGCATATATTGATGGATTTTCATCGGTT
>Ga0160423_10001686_pt1 | contig 18494 bp, 15 predicted proteins | sample CRUFie14St8metaG_FD_108191 | JGI IMG/M metagenome (GOLD analysis project Ga0160423, IMG submission 108191) | Marine microbial communities from the Costa Rica Dome - CRUD Field 142mm St8 metaG | ecosystem: Environmental > Aquatic > Marine > Oceanic > Photic zone | place: Costa Rica: the Eastern... | reverse complement strand
GCGCCCAAAGTACAATTTGAAGCGCCCAAAGTAAAATTTGAAGCGCCCGAAGTAAAATTTGAAATGACGGACGACGGCCGTAATGTGTATTCCGAAATGTATCAGGATTAAAAACTCCGCGACCGGACGATGGAATTTTGCAACTTAAGCAATTTAAAGGTGTTATCAACAAATTACACAGAGAATGTGCAATCACTCATTGCGTACCTGCACCGAAGACGATTAATCTTTATCAATGGCTTGAGTTTGTTGGCGCATCTCTAATTGACACCCGTGTTTCACAAAGCAAAGCACGCATTCTGTATTGTGAACGGCGCAAATGTGCACGTCGATAGTGAGAACACGAGTGCACGCTTACGAGCCAACTGGTTTAGTGACTGAGCATTTCTCACCACCGAACTTTTCCAGTATCACCGTGGAGAGTTCAGTCTTGACAAGGATGCAGCAGCTTTAAAGACTAAGAAATAGATTTTATAAAATTTTTGTTGAAAAAAAGGCGGGATTATAATACACATTTTTCTGGATGTCGTACAAAATTGGAAATTTTCCAAAAACCATTCTCGTTGTATCACAAAATAATATGAACAATAATATTAAATGACAAAATCTAAGAAAAGTACGTTGCCGAAAAGTAGAGCAGAACTAAGAGAACGATATAGAACTAAATATTTACCGCAATCCCAATCTTGTCAACAATGCCAACCACAACAATGCCAACCACAACAGTGCCAACCACAACAATGCCAACCACAACAATGCCAACCACAACAATGCCAACCACAACAGTGCCAACCACAACAATGCAATATTTTATATCAACCACATTATGGACAAAATGTTATACGACAGTGTTTACATGCGCCATATAATTGTGTCACACATAGACAACGTGGGTTTTGGTGTTCTTTTTGCACCTCAACATACATGTTCCCTGAAATATATTGCAATCACTCACCCTATGTATCACTTGTGAATTCTCAACCCCCTTGTCAAACATTTTGCGGAGTACCTCAGACATGCACCGTACCTCAGACATGCACCATACCTCAGACCGTACCTCAGACATGCACCATACCTCAGACCGTACCTCAGACATGCACCGTACCTCAGACCGTACCTCAGACATGCACCATACCTCAGACCGTACCTCAGACATGCACCGTACCTCAGACGACATGATCATGTGTGTTCATGTAAAAAAATAAACTATTTTTTTAAATCAAAGATGCGAATTTCATTAACGCTTTTCGGACAATGGCCACTCACCAAACATTTTTCTCTACCAGTGAACATGACAGCCATCAATCTAATGGATAACGCATATCTGACTTCTACAAAAAAAGAGCAATCGTTAAAAGATATCCTATATGATGGTGCATTGTTTCATTTGCTGAAAAAGTTGAACTATACGATTCTTCTCATGGTTCAATGTGATAGAGAATCTTCTGAGTACAATCTTCTGCAAAGCTTTAAAGACGATGTTGATATATTCATCGAATTTGATACATTTGAAGAAAGCGAAGAAGAATTAAAAAAATATAATGAACAACAAAACATTCTTATATGTACAGTATATACATCTCATATGTCGCCCAAAACAAATATAGAAGAAGAATCGGTAAATGTTCTAAATGATGTTGTTGTACAAAGTATACAAACTCAAAAATGTTGTCAAACTTTAGAAAAACTTTATAATATCTTACATGATACAATTTTCTTATGTATCTCTTATACTACATTAGAGTATATAAATTCACATTGGAATGTATCTTCAAAATCATTCACTTTGACACCATACAAATTTGATGCATTTACAAATAACACCAATTTATTGACACATTCAGTACACAATTCTGGTATCGATATCTCTATGTCTGATCTCGTATTAAGTCCCTTGAATAATATGTTAACCATTCATGAACATGAAACCACACATTTTATCGATTTTAAAATGACAAAAGAATTGCAAACATATATGATTCGTAAAGAATTTACAAATTTGGAAGAAATAAAAAGTTGTGAACTCATTGTAACAAATTCAAAAGATGGCGATGTAGATCCACTCTCAGATGAGTACAAGCATGTATATTCCGAATTCATGAACATATTGAAAGACTTCATGAGAAGAAGGACAAATTTAGACCAACTTTTAGAATCATTCGTAGAAAAACAAAGTAAAGAAGGAGAACAAGAAATAGAAGAACAAGGAGAAGAGGAACAAGGAGAAGAAGAGGAACAAGGAGAAGAAGAGCAAAAAGAAGAGCAAAAGCAAGAAGAGCAAGAGCAAGAGCAAGAGCAAGAAGAGCAAGAGCAAGAAGAGCAAGAGCAAGAAGAGCAAGAGCAAGAAGAGCAAGAAGAGCAAGAGCAAGAAGAGCAAGAGCAAGAAGAGCAAGATCAAGAAAAGCAAGAGAAAAAAGAGCAAGAGAAAGAAGGCTATGTTACACACAAAGCAGCTGTGAAACCAGAAGTAACAACTTCTTCTAATGAAGACTATTGGAAAGAAAATTTACGAAATCAAGTCCAACTTCGTTTTGGAAAAGATAAAATTGAAAACCTTGATATTTTGCTTAATAAATTAGAAAAAGGTGTGCCTTACACAATTGTTTTAGATTCCGATGGCATTTCTCATCAAGCATTAGACGGTGCTCTAACACCGATAGTATTTAAAACCCTAATATCGTCATCTAGCATGATAGAACTTCCAACTTATGATGGAAAAACTACAAGATTATATGCAGATGGTATAGTTCCTAGAGTCGGAAGATTAGAATTAGATTTGGATTCTATGTTCATTGTAGATCAAATATTAGTCTATAATGGAAAAAGTAAAACACAAAAACAGGAAAAAACTAGCGATTTAAATGATATGCAAAAGACATTCAGAGGCTCTGTCACTAAATTTGCAAGAAAAATCGAATTGTCTCGTTTAATGTCTCACAGATAGGTATGAAATTAAATTTTTTGAATTCACACCTCGGAAAAATATCAATTTTTTTGCTCTTTTAAAAAAAATGAATTCGAATGTTGTAGTAATAAATGTTCACGGAGGATTTCCTTCATGCATGATTAAGAAAGCCTTTACACAATTACCTCACCTGAAAGAACTTTACAATCAATCCGATTTTCATAGTAGAGCTTATCCATCAAACGCATCCGCTGGTCCTTCTCTGCACGATATTATCATGGATGCTCCATTAGGATCTATGAATGACAGTGTATGGCATGATTGGTGTCATGTTAGGAGAGCAACGCGATCTATTTTTCATATATTCCAGCAAAATGGATATTATACAAATTTATTTGGAGCATTTGGTCTAGAAAAAAAATTGGACCCACATTCAACCATGTATCATTATCCAGGTCAGTTGAATAAAGCGTTAGAATTGTATGGCATCGATGAATTTGAAACTCAAGACGCAGCATTTACATGCCAAATGGCATTCGCACATGATAAAGATGTAATTTCTAGAGTTTGCTATTTTATGGAAAATTTGCACGCACAAAATAATTTTACGATGATCAACCTTCTTGGATGCCAAGATATTCACAAATGTAATTTTGAAAATGTTGAAGAAGAAGATGTCAGTATTCCTGGTATTTCATCAGAAGATATTGATGCTTGGTCAAAAATAGGAGCTTTAGAAAATATTGATTTCCCCGAATCTGATCCAAGACATTATTCCGAAAATGTCGTACATGACGATCCGCGTAATTTTGATACAGAAGCTGGTCAAATTCAGGGTCTAAGAAGATCAGCAATGATTTATGATTGGCTTCGAGGTGATTCTATCTCAAAAAATAAGAGCAAAGAAGACATTATGAAAACAGTGACTGAAATGCACAAATTTGCATGGAAATGTTTGATAGAATTCGACAAAAATATAGGCAAATTATTGAAAATTTTAAAAAACAAAGATATGATGAAGAATACTACACTATATATTACTTCAGATCATCCAATCTCTTTGCTCGAACATGGTGAAATTTGCGAAGCACCGTGGGACTCGTGCTTAAAATCATTTCTTCTTTGTCACATGCCATGTCAACTCACATCAAAAGAAATATCCCATCCATATTCACTCGCGAACCTATCGAGAAAAATTATGCACGATTGCGACCTCTATGCAGATTGGCACATAAATATTAAAGAAACAACTGTAGTCACTGCAGGATTATGTCCGTCTTGGCTTTGTAGAGCGTTTTTACAACCTACAGTTGATGTATTTGAATTTAAAACTTTTTTCATCAGAAGCATATGTCAAAGACATGGTCGATTATATTCTATTATTGTTTGGTTCAGTGTAAAAGATTTATTACTAGCAAACGAAATAGCATATAATACAATTTCTCATGAAGAACGTTCGAATATATGTGAAAGAATGGTGATATGGAAAAACCCATTACTAAACAAACCTTTTTACGAGTTGCAATGCGTACAAATATTTGATTTGAGTGTAGATCCTTCAGAAATATCAAATCTAGTATGTCCAGATTGGCTTCAAGGCAACGCAGCAATATACCTCAAAGAAGATTTTGATACTTCGTTAATAGACTGTTCGTATGAAAAACTGCACATAAAGTTTCCTAAAAAAATACATGAAATGACACCCGACAAAATCACATTTTGTTCAGTACAACTTCATCATAGAGTAAGAGAAAAAATAAAACAAGAAAAAGTTAAATATGTTGAATCGAAACACACACAAACAGAATCCAATGTCCGTCAATCTTTAACAAATATACTACACGAAAATACTACATCACTTGTAATGAATAAAATTCAAAAACATCAAAATGGTCCTCTTACTGTATTCGTACCAGAAGAAACACTAACAAACTGGTCTGATTGGATCCCAAACCCAATTCACGGAATCCTCACGATTGAGCAATTTCATTTGTTTGCGAAAAATAATATCACGATCAACGACATTTTCAATACAAGCAAATTAAATTTCAAGATCATTGAAAAAGATATATTTGTGAATGCGGCTAAAATACACAGCAAGCCACATTATATTTCAGTCGAAAGCACTAAAACGCAGCTTGTAATATACAAAATTACAAGACATGTACAAGAACTTCGTCAAGTCAAGTTAGAAAGTAAAGAAAAAGAAAGTGACACAAAAAGCGATTCTGCATCTTACACTTCAGAAACTTTAATTAAAAAAACAAAATCACGACATCATTTAACAAATGGTAGAAAAATTGATGTACCTAACAAAGATAAAGAATGGAAAGAAAAGGAATCTAAAGAAATTGTTGCCAAGGGTAAGGCAAAATCAATAGAAAATAAACTGTTGCAAAATGTAGCAAAAAGATAAGTCACCAATTAATTTTTAATGTTTAGTATAAAATGTCAAGTTTTAGACCACATGAATGGGTCTTGGTTGGAGATATTGACATTTGTCCATACTCGAAAGAACAAATAGGAGTCCTGCAAAATATGGATCATAAAATAAAAGGAGTGATTTTTTGCAACGAACATCAACATGAAAATAGCGCCCCGTGTCAAATGGTTCCTGCATTTCCAGCACTTTGCAATATAGAGAGCAGCTTTTGTTTTACTGGACTTCGATCAGACCAACATTCATTAGACGATGTACAAGCAGAATCAGACAACAAAAAAGCACAATGATCTTCATGATTGATACAAAGGGTGAATCATTGTACAGATTGTCCTGCATATTGGGCATGGTTTAGATAACATATTGTCCGAACACGATTCGCAAAATAAATGGCCACATTGCAAGCTCATTCCAGGTTTCACTTCCATGCATATACAACAATAAATATTCATGTTAGATTTCCGGATATTTTGCTGTTTATTTGTTGGCTTCCATGCTACATTTACACATGCTCTTGTTTTTTTTCGCGAATTCTTTTTCTTCGTTATAATATGTGTAAAGCTAGAAGAAAACTTTTGGCCAGAGGGTGCATTAATCATACTTGATAATTTTTGCTTAATTTTAGATATGTATGCTTGTTTTTGGTCTTCATCCAGTCCATCTAATTTATCCAGTTCGCTATTAGATACTTCGATTCTTGCGGATACTAAACCTGCTCGAGCGTTGCCTACACACTTATCCTTAAGTTTTGAATATATCTGTGCACACACCATTTCAATATACCTATCATTGCTTTGCCTGTTTTCAGCATATGCATTTATTACAAGTTCACACAAATTCATATTTCGATAATATTTTTTTTCCCACTCTTGTTCTTTTTTTTTTCATCCTCTTATAAATGTGGAGAGCGGATAATCTTATGATAGAACTCAAATATCCGAAGAAGGATTACAACTCCAAAGATGGAATGCAATCTGCAATTTTCGGACCGCCATTTTGGATGACGATTCATATGGCTTCCTTTAATTATCCGGTCAACCCTACAAATGAACACAAACAAAATTATTTAAATTGGCTTCTTTCATTTGAACATATCTTACCATGCAGATATTGTAGGGAAAACTTTCCCCAAAATCTAAAAGCATCTGGATTCGATTTTAATGTGACACCGTTGTGGAAAAATAAATGTATGGAATCGAGACATGAATTCAGTTACTTTTGTTACACGCTGCATGATTCTGTAAATAAAATGTTGAAGAAAACTTCACCTAGTTTCGAAGAAATACGAGATCGATACGAAAGCTTTCGAGCAAAATGCTTAAGCGATCATGAAAAAAGAAAGCTCAAACAAAAAGATAAGGAATTAGGATGTATACGACCATATCATAATGGCGAGCGGGGTAAATGTGTTATAAGTGTAAAGCCTATAAACTCGAACATTCCAAATTTCACAATTGATGCTGCATGTAAACCTCGTCAGTCATAGATTAATTCTTTACATGTTAGATTTGGAATCCAATATGGTCATTTTATTATCATTCGATAATCACTTTTGAGTGCGTTTTTGAAAAACAAATACATTATTATTTGGATCAGGATCAGCAGAAGCTTTCATTTTTTCAGCAAGACTAGTTTCTATATTCTTATAATAATCATAGAAGGCGTCGAATTTCTCAACAAGCACTACATGCAAATGATGCATTTTGCAAATTTCGATAAAATCATCCATTTCAACCGCGTATTCTTTACATTTTCTGTCATCATCTGGTAAAAATACTTCAATTACCTCATATGTTGAAACATTCTTGTGTTGTGGTACAGTTCCAATAAAAAATCCATCTTCTACTAAAGATGTCGAAATTTTTTCTATCGTATAATTCGCTGTTTTTTCGTTTTTAAATGCAAATTGAATCGCAAATTGACAATTGACAACATCATAAGGAGGATATCCGTCCCAATTATGCGTAGTAAAATCGTAGCATAAGAAATGAGAACGACAATTCAGTTTTATATACGATGATCGTTGCTGAGCGGATAAAATTGCAGTGTGTGATAAATCAACACCAACGTAAAAAGATGGACTCGTAAATTTTATTTTGAGCAAATCACCCCCTTGTCCACATCCCAAATCTAAAATTTTTTTACGCTTCCCAACAAATTTTTTTATGATGACAGATTTGATAAAGTTATGTGTGTTCCTTACTCTATCGCCATCTAACAAAGAACGCACAGTAACTTGCTTTTCATCATAAAATTGTTTCGCATCCATTTATTTTTTTGCATTGATTTTTTCCGCGATGTGTACGCAATGAGCTACCAGTTTACACATGGAAATTGTGTATGCGAAGTATGATATGATGCGTAATTGCTATATCCTGGTTGTGTACATCCATAGATAGTGTAGGTGCTTGGTGATATCTGGGGTGCTTGAGAAAGTGTCGGTTGTTGAGAAAGTGTAGTTGGTACATCGAATCCATACACTTTTAGATCTGCAATTGCAATTAAATCTTCTTCGGAAGAATTTTTCAAAACTTTTAAATACGAACCAGGCCCAACTGTATCACATTGTATATTGATGTCTTTAGGTGAAATATCAAAACTTGTATCTCCATTCATGACTCCAGTTTTACAGGGCGTATCATTTGTTATATTAGTCGGATCTTCATTATTGGAAACATAAAAATTCAAATTGTTTCCACCTTTGTGTAATGTAGTGTATTTCACATTTGTAATTACTTTCTGATTCGTTTTATTATAATCATGTTCTGAATCCGCTAGACGGAACACCATAAAATGATCTCCACGTTTGTATTCTGTACCGCCAAAATTACCGAATTTCCATGGATCATTTGTGTCGAATATACATGGATCTGTGTCACCGGTGGTCACAATTCTACACGGATTATATCCTCCAGATACACCACTTGTGTGTAAATTTTGATTAAATGTACAGTGATGAGGAAAATATTGCTGTGGATGACTAAGATTTTTTGTACACCATGTCAAATTTTGTTCTGCATAACAATTATCACTATTATCATATACCTTATCTCCATCGCTATAAGTACAGCTGGATCCACCATATGCTGCAGCAGTTGTGATTCTAAATGTTTTAGGTTCATCTGGAATACATGCAGACCATGATCCTTGGCAATCTACAGCCTGACATAATCTTCTTTGCGCACCTTCAGAAAACGAACATTCAGAACCACCATTTTGTGCTTGCTGAGTAATGCTAAATGTTTCCATACCATCATCATCACATATATTGGACCATGCTCCTATACAATCTTGAGGAGTTACGGTCGATGTCGGAGTGACGGTCGGTGTCGGAGTGACGGTCGGTGTCGGAGTGACGGTCGATGTCGGAGTGACGGTCGGTGTCGGAGTGACGGTCGGTGTCGGAGTGACGGTCGGTGTCGGAGTGACGGTCGGTGTCGGAGTGAACATAAAATTATTAATTTGTTGCCTAGTATCAATATAATTGGGATTCATAGCTGTCGTTACATCATGGATTCCTAAAAATCCTCCCAAGAATCCACAATCAGTTATGACAGTCTCATCAGCAGAAGTTGCGTCTTCCGCACCAAAGAATCCTGCAAAAGAACCAAATGCTGGAAAACCGCACTTCCTCAAACTCAAATCTGACATGCTTTTAAATTATACAAATATTTTTATTCGAAAATATCTAAGATTGAAAGATAATATTTTTCGCCCCTTCGGCACTTAAGAGATAAAGTCGTTCAAAATGAAATTTTAAAAAAATAAGGGGATAAAAAATGATACGGCTAATTTGCAAAAAAATTATTGAATATGCAGAATATTACTTAAAAGCGGATGAAATTATACCAGAACTAGAACTTAAATATTTTAACGTACCCGGAATCGCTGAATGTATTCGAATGGTTCTGAATTACAAGGATATCCCTTTTGAAGATAGACGTATGAATAAAGAAAAAATAAACCAAATAAAACCTAGTTTGTTATTTGGTCAAGTACCTCAATTGATAGTAGATGACGATGAAGAGATACATCAATCAAAAGCAATTTTAAGATATGTCGGCAGATTAGGCCATATGTATCCAAGCAAACAACCTCTTCATGCTGCGTTTATAGATCAATGGATTGAACTTCATTCTGAATTTATGTTTCCACTGTCAATGAACATGTATCCAGAACATGTTGGTTTGCAATGGAACGAGAATGAAAAGAAAGAACATCGTACATGGTGTATTGAAACACACATTCCGAAATATTTAGATTTCCTAGAAAATGAAGTGGAAAATTGCCAATTCTTGGGTGGCATGGACAATCCAAGTATTGCTGACTTCTGTTGGTTACCTACTTTACAATGGTTGACGTCTTCTAAATTCGAAGGATTGTCACCGGATATTTTAGATGATTTTAGCAGTTTAAAATACTATAAACTTAATTTAGAATATATACTCGAAAACTCGGACTCAGAAGCATAAAAAAGTTGATCATTTTTTTTTTGAATTAAGATAAATAAAATGAGTCATAAAGGACGAAATCTTATTACTGATAGACGCTTCCACGATTTTCATACAAGACACTGGAAAATTGTAGATAACCATGCAGATGGTAATTGTCTATTTGAAGCTGTATTAGACTCTGCAAATCACTATTTACCAAGAAATCATGATTTAAGAAGATTATTTCAAGGAGAAATTGGTATTAAAAGACCATTTGAACATGCAAGAGACATGAGAAAACATTTGTCAAATTTCAATAAACTTTGTTTGGAAAATAAACAATATTTATCTGCGTCGGAAATAAAATCACTCAAGGAAAGTAAAAAAAGACTTGATGCTAAAACAGGTATAAGTAGATGGGGTACTACATGTGAAATCGACAGAATCGCCCATCAATATAATATCATTATTATTATCTACACACAACCCGATAAAATTTGGACATCTTCTATACCACGATTTGATCCAGACACGGACGATGGTATAAGTAGTATAAGTAATTATATTGTTATCGCAAATCAAGGAGAAAAACAATCTCACAACTCTAAAGATATAGGAGGTACTCATTATGTTGCTCTTGTTCCAGGATCAGCAGGATCATCATCAGCTGCGGGATCATCATCAGCTGCGGGATCATCATCAGCTGCGGGATCATCATCAGCTCCATCATCAGCTCCATTATCAAGTTCTTCAAATAAAGAAAAATTAGAATCAAAAAAACCAAAATCAGAAAAAGCTATCAAGAAACAAAAAATAATACAAAAATTAGAAGCGTTGATTGTTTCTGACCATCCTGATATTTATCAAAAGCAACATAAACATATTCTAGGGGATCAAAGTGATAATGTTTGGAATGTAAAATTCATCTCCACAAAAGAAGATTTACCTGATGATATGAAATTTGAATTGATTTGGTTTTGTGAGTGTTATAAAAAGGATAATTCTCCTATTTTAAACCTTGATCAAATTCTTAAAATATTAAACAAAGAAGGCGAATGGATTGGACAGATTATATTCACCGACTCAACAGGAAACTTTCCTCATGACAAAAATGTCAAATTCCCTGGTGGGACTCTATTGCCTATTGAAGCTTTTTTGCTACATGCGGAAAAAGAATTTGAAGAATTTAGAACTCTAGCAAGTACATACCCGAATGAAAAGTTTTTAAAGGAACAAGAATCTGAAACTAATAAATTTCTTCTAAAATATGAGAATGTAGCGGCTGAATTTTTGCAACATTTTAAGTATGATAAGAATAAAGGGTTATATTATTTGATTGATTAAATCATCGAATCATTATTCTGTAACTCAACTTCACCATCAGATGCTTCACTTTCTTGATTTGTTTGCACGACTAATGTATATTCACGAGGTGTCTGAGACAAAATTGGATGCGTCATTTGACTACTAAGTAAGTAAATGAGATTAAGTTTTGTGTTATCTTTAATATCTGGAATGAGATGTGTAAAACTAAATCGACACAATGGACATTCCTGCTTTTCTAAATGTATAAAACATTGCATACACAAAGTATGTTTTATTGAACTACATGGAATACTCACAAAAATTTTGACATCATCAGACATGAAACATACCGGACATTCCCGCATTTATTGTCTCATGAAAAGAAATTACAACATAATTTTAGATGATCTTATTTTCTTTATTTGTTCATCTAAAGATTTCATATGAACTAAACTCGGTCTCTCATTTTCTTCGGGAAGTCTACTAAAAAATAAAAGCTTGTCTTCTTTGATTTGTCTATTTTTCTTATCTTCACATTTCGCAAGTACATTTTCAAAGTGGTCAATAATATATTTTTTCGAAGATATAAATTCAAACAACTCCATTACATCAAGTTTACCATTTGCATCCTTATCCGCTTTTTTAAATTCGTCATCTATATTCTCCATATTCAACCCATACAATTTAAAGGCATCTTTAAATTCTTTTATGGATATAGAACCACTGTCATCTTTGTCAACCACACCAAAAAGATTAACAATCCTTTTACCGTAGTTTCCGTGCAATCGAATTATCTTCATATTCTGCATATACGCTTCTTCTAATGATTTTATCGCCATATAAGCACTTTCGTACTCCAAAGAACTAAAATATGGATAATACAAGTGTATCAAATCACGAAATTGACGTTTTCTTTCTCTCATATCTTCGGGATGAAACTTATCCTTTGCTGCATGATACAAATTTATTAGATCTTTTCTTTTATGTTCTGGGAGTTGTACGTATCTTTCGTTCGATATTGTCGTATGTATCCGTTTCGGTGGTAATACCCTGTCTTTCCGTTTTATTGTTCTCTGTATCAGTCGAGAAGATTTCGGTTTTCTCTTTGTTGTATACACGAAATCACCAGGTGATACTCCTTTCACTTTTTGCATATCAATACCTTGAGAAAACATTTGCCATTGCTTGTTCCATTTTTTTCCATATGCATTCATTTTTTGTGAAAAGAAAAAAATAATTCCCCAAATCAAGAATCGTGTGGAAATATTTTTCAAAAAAAAAAAATTAGATAGAAATGATTATCTCGATTGACGGCAATATAGGTTCTGGTAAATCAACCATATTAGATGAGTTAAAAAAACGAGGATATCATGTATTCAAAGAAGGTACAGATAAATGGTATGATATATTAGAAAGTTTTTATGAAAATAAAAGTCGTTGGGCATTTACACTACAAGTATCAATTTTACAAGATATGCATGAAAAATATATGGAAGCCTCAAAAATAAATGATGATGTTATATTTTTTGAAAGAAATCCAATCACATCATTATTATTTGTTCAAAACTCATTTGAAAACAACCATTTAAATAATGTGGAATTGAAACATTACATGCAATTACACAAATTGTTGTCATGGCATCCAGACAAAATAATTAAACTAGATGTTCCCTCCTCTACATGCTATGAAAGAATACTATCTAGAAAGGATCCAGCTACAAAAACAGGATTGAATCTTGAATATGTGAAAATGCTAGAACAAAAATATAAAAATATACACGATGAATCAGTAGATGGTTCAAAACCTATAAATGAAGTTGTCAACGCGATTCTTGAAAAAATCGACTTTAAGAATCCTTCATCTGGATGATTTTTTCTAATGAATCCACTCTTTTTTTTAAATCTTGCATTTCGATTAAGTTTTGATCATATTGAGGCATAAATGTCCTATAAACACATCTTGCTGTTCTTATGACAAGTTTTATTGCCACAACAGATATCTCAATAGACTCTTGTAATATGATACCTAACATTTACTTTTTGTTTTTTTTTTAATCTTTCATTACAACTTCTTCGGCTTGTAAAACCTGACTACATCCTAAAGCGTTGTATTCGGTTACATTCATTTCACCATACTCGTTGTAAACACTTGACCATTTATCACTTAAGGTTATACCATCAGGAGCACCTTCGCCCCAAGAAGACAACACCGGTTGACCTGGTGGTAAGGGAGTTGTTTCAACTTCTAGGTGTCTATTAGAATATCCACACCCTTTGATATCTTGCTCACTTCCAGGAACTGTAATATAACCAAACTCGTATTGGTTCAATTGTGGGTCATCATCTATCATACAACTGTCACAAACACAATATGAAGAGTGACACTCGGAATTTCCATAACTACTAAGTAATCCTGGTATACATTTGCATTTGTTATCTTGCAATCTGTCGCCAAAAGCATTACGAGCGTTTACATGCGATTTATCACTTGTATTACAGTCACTTGATACTACATCATCATCTGAGCAATCATTTAAGGTATAACAAATATTATCTGTGCTTGATGTTCCAGGTATAAACAAGAATTCACTACTAGAACATCCAGTATGCTCATTACATGGACCGCTCTGACATTCTTGACCAGCTCTATAACTTCCTCGTGTTGGTGGCGTTGCACTCAAATCTTCAGGACGACATTTGCATGTATGATTGTTTGTCCGGTTTCCTGATGCATCCATTACTGGTGTATTATCACATTGAGAAGATTCTACCGTTCTATCTGCATTGTTGCACTGGTACAAAGGTGCGCATACATTATCAGTAGTAGCGGTACCTGCTTGAACCAAGTAATTATCTGTGTGACATCGAGTGTAAGCTGAACAAATATTGTTTGAAGTTGATGTTGCCGGAGTAGATATATAATGACCTGGAGGACACGCAGTAATATTAGCACAAACTCTATCGCTAGTTTCACTAGGTGCTGACACCTCATATTCAGACGAGTCACATGTTGTGACAGGTCGACAACGATTATTATCCTTATATTCACCTGTACCGCATGTTATATTAGGAACATCGCACACAGACATGCTACTTGTTGATGACGATGAATATCGACGGTATCGTAAAGGCAACCAAGGTTTAATCTGATACTTTGTAATAGTATCAGTACTACGTATATATGTCCTCATGCTATGCATAGCAACTCGTTCTGATGTATTTTTTATAATTACTTGTTTTTGGTTTGGCAAGCATAAAATAAGTTGCGTAAATGGAAATAATTCAAACTGTTTAATATCCATTAATGAACCTGTACGTGAGGAATACGCAGCATCTGTTCCGCTCATCGTATTATGTCGTCGGTCGTATCGAAAGCGTCCATTTTCTGAAGTTCTTTCAATACATTGTCCTGCATTGCAGGAAGTACAATCTGTGTGTGAATATCCTGCACTACTATTATAACGAAAACCATCTGCAAATTTGTTCGTATAAATATTCGAATTCGCACCCGCCTGTTCATAGAATATTACTTGAATGGGTCGACTCGGTAAATAATTCGGACGTGGATCGCATACTTCAACTCCTACTGGAGGTTCAGCCCTGATAGCTCTTGGTAAAGCACATCTTGGTGGATACGGAGGTCGACAACGTGCCCAGTCTGACAAGCGAGCAGGTCGAGCAGAAACGAAATCGGGAAGTATCTTTGCAGAGAAACCTGTAATTGGCGGTGGATTATTTATGTCATAATTACTGCCGCCATAATTACTGCCACTATTGCCACTATTATTGTTGCCAGTAAACTGTTGTGGAGAAGAACCGTTAGGAGCCACTGAATCTGGCCTAAAAATAGTATAACAGTCAGGTCGTGCTGCTTGGTTGTAATCCGTAATAAACTCTTCTGGCATCATTGGACAACATACACCATCATTTGAATTAAAAAGAGGAGAGCCTGCTGGCCGAGGAGTATCAGTAGGCTCAAACCACTTTGCTATATTTTTCGCTTCTAAGGCATTACAAGCAGTTTTCTCTTTTGGTCTTATTGGCATATACTGTTCTGATCGATATTGTTCAAAAGAGCAATTTATAGGCGCTCCACTGCTACTTCCACCAATACATGTATCACACTTTCCTTTGTGATGATTTTGACATCCAATCAAGACATGCTCACTGTGCGGACACATAGTTTCCTCTAAATTTAAACAAGGTTCACATATCGTAGTCGTATCGGCACGATTTTTGAAATAAAAATAGTTATCTTCACCACTATTAGTGATCTTTATACTTATAATAACATTACTCTTCTCATCATAAGACACTACATCGGCTTGCTCACTTCGATTTATTTCCGAAGTACCACTTGCCCATTCAAATATACTGTAATCGTACCAATCAAAACCACCTTCACGTGATGTAGGCACAATAAAGATAGGTCGTTCAGTTTCATCGATTTCTGGTACTGATTTATTCCTAAATTTAATTATATATTCACTACTGCCCAAAACAATAGTAACACTGATTTCTTCATCTGGAATTCCTTGGACACCAGTCAATACGGCTTCAATGGATGCTGGCATGTTTGACATATTCGAGCTGTTATACGTTGTGGTAATTCCACCAGTTGTAACATTTTCAATTTTTGCAGTATAATAGGGTTTTGTACTTACATATTCGCACCCAGCATTTCCATCAGATACTGCTCTACACGCATCGGGATCATTTTGTAAGTTGCTTGCACCACAATTTGAAGGAGGCTTATTTATGCAAAAGGTACCGGTCTGTCCTCCTGCAAAATCTGACGGCAAAACCTCACATCCGGCTTCTCCATTACACTGTGATGGATTAAGATTGCAATCGCTTGTCTTTGTATGACATTCACTTATAGTATCGTAAAATGGTCTATTGCTGTTTTGTGGATCGATTTTTTCAACATATCCTTCTTGCAAATGAATTCTTACAGTGTCACCATTCTTGAAGATACAATCAAATGAATTATATAAAGGTTCTGTTATATTCTGTATTTCTCCTGCTGGAGTCGTATCACCATCGTAAAAATATTTCAATACTCTTCCTGATGAAGCAATCGACACTACAAAACGCACTTTCTTTCTGAAAAGCATTTTCCATTGAGGGTCATAGTATTCATGTGCTAAACACTCAATTGGCTCGTATAATACCATTTGATAATAAGCATACTCATTTGCATCTGGAATTTGTAGCACGCTATATATATGAAGGTTTGTTTGCACTGTACTGTCCGTATCAAATGCATCAAGCGGTAAAATGAAATGAGTAGGTTTGGTACCAGTACCAGCAAATGGTGAATTAAAATTAGAGGACGTAGATCTCATGTTATAGATTTGGTTTGATATTGCTTCACTCTGCAGTACAGTAAATGGATTTTCGGTGGCATAATTTGGCTCCACCTTGACCCAATAGAAACCTTTTATTTTATCTAAAACACGTGACAAATTCCGAGTAATAGATACTCCTACACCACCAGCTCCACAACCTAATCTAATCATACTTGCATCGGTTGAAGCACAAGGTTTACAGCTAATTCCATTCTCACAATATTCGTCAGCATTACAGGTAAGGCTTCCACAAGTGTGAGTGCTTACACTAGTGCTTATTTGGCTTGTTTGGTCAGAAATAGATGCTCTGTTAAATTCATATTGTACAGCCATTATAGCACTCGTTGTGCAAAGCGCGTCTTCAGGATTTGAACAGTATGTACCTCCTGCTGCATTGTGTGGTGTACCAGTCACACTACATGAACCACCGGAAAGAGTATAAGGACAACCACTGTACTGATCTTGACTTGCACACCATTCATGATAGTCGCGATTATGAGGCGCTCCAAGATTGCAATTAGTAGCACCTGCTGGACAACAATGACATTTTGCTTTATACCAACCATCACAATTTGGTGCAGTACACCAATTCGTTGGAGTACGACCTGCATAAGCATTCACCGTATCGCCATTATGCAAACGTCTTCCGTCAGATAAGGCGAAATTGAATGAATCTCCATCTCCATCGCCGAAATGACCTAATGCCATACAAGTTTCATGACAAGCAGAGGCAATCGAACTTGCTGCATTTTCTCTACCAGAACCTGCAACAAAACCTACATCGACAAGACCCGAAAATTCATCCATAGCTTTGCATGTGCCATGTAATCGTCGGATTCCCAAAGCATTAGGTTGTGGTGGTAGTGTGGATGTGGGTGTTGGTGTTGGTGTGGGTGTTGGTGTGGGTGTCACTACATTCCCACCACCTCCATTCCCACTTCCATTCCCACTTCCGTTCCCACTTCCATTCCCACTTCCGTTCCCACTTCCATTCCCACCTCCTGTTACAATCGATGGGGTAGGTGTTGGCGGGGCTAAAAGTTGGTTACCTAAGAGCAGATCAGAGACACCACTTTTATATTCTGAGAAAATACTTACGACTATCGATATAGTTAGCGCGATCATTGCAAAAGCTATGCCATTAAATGGTTTATTCTTTAAAGTAAAAACCAGAAAAATCAATATACTTACCACGATTTCAATGTAAAGTATATTTTGCGTAACAAAAGCATTCATGTTTCTTTTATAAACAAAAAAAAAATTGAATACACACAAAAATTTCCTCTTAATTCGGCAATGTCAAAGGCTATTCTTCGGACCGTGGGTTTGCTTTGGCATGGTGCCACGCGATTCTTTTGGCATGTGTGGACTTTGGGAGAATGGAGGTCGCCACGGCCCAAGATCTACAACGATTTGCTCACACTGAAGCATATTTGGGCTACCAATGTTTTGTCCAAGGCTGTGCATGACATGCGTGTTCGACGGCATCGTTTTCGACTGATTGATGTACCTGAAGAGTCAATTACTTGGTTTTGGCACAATGACGTTGTAACCAATATGCCGCCCGTTCCAAATTGTGACAAAAGCAATTGGTTCATGTCCGATGATATGTGCCCGCTGTTGGACCTTTCGTCTAATCTATCGTTCTACTCACCCATTGCAATAGATTACTTTGGTGCACTGGAAGACGCTCTGCGAGAGCGAGACAATCAAACTCATCAAGAGGCGATAGAAGACATGCATAATGGAACATTCGATTCACTGAAGCATGCGCATGCCCTAGAAAGCAACGACGCGGCACGCTGCGAAATGGAACAAGCCGCACACGACGCATTCGAAATGGCCGTGAAACATCGACGGTGCATCGCCGTGTGTCGCTTTGGCGATGTGCCATATGTCCTACAATCCAAATTGTGTTTTGGTGGTGACGAACGCTGGGTCGCAATCGTCCCCGCTGCATATGTTCATGTCAATATCCGTTGGTTGCAATCAAACCGGTCCACCTTTGGACATGTTGACGTCTTTCCGCACCCCTATATCGAAGGGTGCGTCATTTATGT